>ODAJ012092735.1_pt1 | contig 19545 bp, 13 predicted proteins | sample 1539241 | NCBI WGS metagenome assembly ODAJ01 (sample SAMN02144231, study PRJEB22623) | gut metagenome | biome: sheep rumen | host: Ovis aries | place: New Zealand | reverse complement strand
TGCGAGGACTTCATCCGCTGGTCTCTGAACTACGACCTGTGGTGCAAGATGCAGTTCTTCGGCGATGCCATAGAGCAGGTAAATAATACAGCCAGTCGTACAGGAACACGTGGCCCAAGGAATCTGTTGGAGCTGTTGCCTGACACCTTCACACTGGAGGATGCCAAACGTGTGAGAAAGTTAAATGGCATGGATGCGAAGAAAGCCAGCAATATGATTGCCCAATGGAAATCTCGCAGATATATATTACAGATGACAGATGACAGTTTTCAAAAAGCAAGAAAAATAAACGATAATTTATAATCAAAACTCAAATAAAATGGAACCAAGAGGAATAAGAAATAACAATCCGTTGAACATCAGGCGTTCAAAGGATAAGTGGCAGGGCTTAAAGACCTTGCAGGAAGATAAGGAGTTCTTCCAGTTTACTGAAATGAAGTATGGTTGGCGGGCAGCGTTCAGGCTGCTCTGCCACACCTACTACAAGAAGTACAAGCTGAAGACCATACGGGATATTATCTATCGCTGGGCACCGCCCAACGAGAACGGCACATCGGTCTATATCCGCAGTGTGGCAGAGCGGACGGGCATCAATGCCGACTGCGAACTGGGCGACCCCGCCACGCATGCAGCACAATGGCTGATGATAGGCATGGCCATGGCCATCGTGGAGAACGGCACTACGCAGCAGGATTGGCTATCGATGCTGAAGGGATACTCACTCGCAATGGGCGAGTGAGTAGATTAGGGAATAGGCTGTAGAATGCTCTTTCTTACGTGCAGATAGTAAGGAGGGTGAGGGCTTGTAAATCCAGGTGGAAGGTGAAATTGATTGCCAGGGGCATAACGTAACGGACCTTAGGATGGGTAGTGGGGTGGGAGTTACGGATGGGGGCTTTGCTAATGTTGCGAATCTCCGTGAAGATACATTCCAGAATGGCATTGCTGAAGCTGTTGTCACCCCTTGCGGCATCGAAGTAGGCGAGAACCATACGGAGCTGCTCTATAAAATGGTGGGTGAAGACAGTCCGGAACTGTCCCTGGCGGGTGCTGACGCCTCCAAGAAACGGCTTGAACTCTTTCTTGAATCCGTCGATGGTGATAACCTCCTTATTCTGCATCTGCTCAAGGGCAAGGGGCAGGTCTGAGGGGGCTTTCATCAGGAGTTCTTCAAAATCTGCGTAACTGATTCTCGTCTTTGGTATGCCGAGACTTGCAAGAGCCTCATATTCTTCGTCTGATGTTGTCATAGGTGTTCTGTGTTCAGTGCTTTTGTCGGTAATATCCTGGGGCAAAGGTAGAAAAAATGAAGAATGAAGAGTGAAGAATGAAGAATAAACTTTGAGTTGAGTATTGCGAAAGTATTTTTTCCGATTCTGCATGCACAATGTCAGAAATAAGTTGTACTTTTGCAGCCGCTAACGAGGTAAGTCAGCAGACGCCCTGTCCTTCGCGGAACAGGGCGTCTGTTTCTTGTTGTCTTTCATAGTCCTCCATCTCGGCTATGAACTCTTCGTCTTCCACACGACAATAGTCGTATTTGTCTGCCCAGAAGAAGTCGTACTCGCACTGGGCGTACCTTTCCATTACTGCACATTCGGGATGGCCCATCTCTCGCCAGAGATTGTCGATACGGCGACCTAAATCCAGACTCTCGGGTTCGGAGAGCACACTGTCTATCCTGACGTAGTCGGGGTTGACGGGGACGTAGATCCAGTCTTCGTAGTCCTTCCAGCACATCAGCCTGAGCGTGAACTGCCAGACCTTGATGGCCCACCATGGATGGCCCGATGTGGCGCAGAGCTGACCCAGATGAAGGCCCCAATGGTACTTCATGCGGCTGTTCTGTGCGCAGCGAATGGAATGGATTCTGTAATTTACGATTTGGCGTAGCAGCTTGGTGTCTAACTGCACGACGCCTTCACCAGGTGTGCAACGGCACACACGATAAGAATTACGTTTTCTCATAATACAATCACAAAATTAAAGAACGCGGGACGTTAGGGCATACTCCTCCCTGCCGTCTGTTTTGTTTAAAAAAACTGTGGTTGAATTATGATTTTCTGGGGCAAAAGTATGTCTTTTGCCTGAATCCGCCAAATGTTTGGGCGATTATTTGCTTTGAAGGAACTTCTTTCCGTTCACTACGAAAACGCCGTTTTCTTTTAATGAAGAATGAAGAATGAAGAGTGAAGAATTTGCTGCCGCGTTGATTTTTCGTCCACTGAGGTCGTAAACCTCCCCTCCATTTTGAATTTTGAATTTTGAATTTTGAATTGCCCCAATGCCCGTTTCTGTTTCTGCCGTCTGGTCTTCCACTATGTACTTGCCATTGTCTTGGGTGCCGGTTATGCATAGGTAGCTGTCGGACCTGAGGCCCATGATATCTATGGTTTGCTTGCCAGAGGAGCCGCTGACCACCAAGTTGATGTACTGGGTGGGCGAGCTAAGGCGGTAGGTCTGATAGAACCACCGCTTGCCGTTTATGTTCTTGGTGACGGTGACGCGCTTGCCTGGCCAGTTGCCACTGAGCTGCTTGTCCTGATTGTCCCAGGCATAGAAGTAGGTGCCCGTCCAGCTGATGTCGGAACGAACATACAATGTGATATCGTGGGGCTGGAATATCTGGTAGTCGCGCTGCTGGATGCCATAGACCTTGCCGCCCGACAGGATGCCTGCCCTAAGGGTGCACGATGATTCTATGTTCAGTATGGTGCCGTCCGCTACCTGCGAGCTCTCTGCCGTTGGCTCCGAACCGTCCGACGTATAGACGATGGTTGCCCCCGACAGGTTGCTGACAGCCGTCAGCCGAACATTGAGCGGCGACTCGTAGGTGCCGTCGGGGATGTCCATCCAAACGGTATTGGCACTGCGGCTGAGGCAATAGCGGAATCCCTTGCCGGAAAGAATCTCGGTGTATTGCGACTTGCTTACGCTATAGTTCTGGGGCGAGTTGCCCACCACGCAGAGTAGGGTGGCGGCATTGCCCGTGGTGGCTGTGGCGTAGTAGTTCTGAGCGCTGTATTTCTGTTGCGTGCTGCTGGTGTTGGTGATGCCTGCCAGACGGCGTGCCAGAATCATCTGCTTGAGGGCGTACTTGCAATCGCGCCAATGGGTATAGAAGATGCAGGGTGTGCCGGGCATTGCCAGCAGGTAGGCATTGGCTGCCAGGGTGTCTGTGCGGATGGGGTCCTGCTCATCACCGTTGCCGCGCTTCTCCGTGTCGTGGTTCTCGACAAAGGTAACGGCATACTGCTTGTAGTAGTTGTCGGCCACAAGGGGTTTCTCGTCGTATCCTAGCCAGCGCCAGTCGCGATTGTTGATGGCATCGCGCATACGAAAGCGGAACTGGAAGTCGAAGGCGGCGCTGGTGGGTTTGTCCGAGACGTATCCCTTGCTGTTGCTGACCCACTCCTTGATCTTGCTGCTGCTGTCCCAGTATTCGCCCACGCTGAAGGCGGGTTGGGCATAGGTGTTGTAATCGGCTATGAAATAGGCATAGAAGCCCTTCACCATATCGTAGCGGAAACCCGTATATCCGATGTCCTCTAGCAGGAACTTCAGGTAGGCCTTGATGCAACGCTGCACGTTGGGGCTCTTGTGGTCCAGGTCGCGACAGCCGGGCCAGTCCTCGCCTGTATCATCGTTCTGCGACAGCGAAAGGCCGTTGCCGCTGGCCCATCCCAGAGTGGCGCCTCCGTCATCATTACGGCAGATGTCGGTGGGCAGCATCTGGTAGGTCTCTCCGTTATAGGTCTCGGCCGGATAATCCACCCACGAGCCGTTCTGCCCCATGTTGCTGCGGTGGTTGATAACCACATCAGCTATCACCCCCGTTCCCCTCTGCCTGAAGGCGGAAATCATGCTGCGCAACTGAGCCTCAGAACCGAAGGAACTCTTTTGGTTGAAGTAATAGACAGGCGTGTAGCCCATCATGTTATAGTCTGTGTTGCACCATCCGCTCTGGGGCACCCATACAAGCTGGAAGTAGGGCGCTATCTCGTCTGCCTCGGCCTGCAGCTTGGCCCACGACGTTTGGGAATAGGAGTCCCAATAGAACCCTTGCAGCATGACGCCGCCATAGTCGGACGGCCATCCTTGGGCGTGAATGCCCGGCTGTAGCAAGACCGTCAGTAAAAGCAGTAAAGCGTTTCTTTTCATCATAGGTTAATAACATCCGTCGCTGCAAATATAAGGAATTTGTGCAAATGCGAACCGAAAAATCGGAGAAAATTTTCTTCTCCCATGGTCGTTAATCTGAAATAAATTGTAAATTTGTGGTCGAAAGGACAATAACTTTAATATTTAAGGTAATGAAAAAGACAAATCTGATGCTGCTCTTAGTGGCAATGTGCGGAGCCCCCTCTTATTGTCAGGCCGAGGATAATGTGCTGACCAAGAAGGAGGTAAAGCAGGGATGGGAACTGCTGTTCAATGGCAAGGATCTTTCCGAATGGCGTAACTTCAATGGTACCGAACTCTCTAACGGATGGGGAGTGGTGAACGGTTGTATCCAGGCCAGCGGCTCCGGTGCCGACGACTCGGGCTACATCGTTACCAAGCGCAAGTTTGCCAACTTCGAACTTCGCTGGGACTGGAAGCTGACGCACGGCGGCAACAGCGGTATGATCTATCATGTGGTAGAGAACCCTGCCTTCAGCGTCCCCTATGTTACAGGCCCTGAGTATCAGCTGATAGACAATACCGGATGGGAGGAGGTGAATGCCCCTGCCAAGCTGGAGGAGTGGCAGAAGCTGGGCGTTGACTATGCCATGCACCTGCCTGACTACAGCAAGATGCACGTCAATCCCGTGGGCGAGTGGAACAGTTCGAAGATAGTCTTCGACAACGGCCACGTGGAGCACTGGCTGAATGGCAAGAAGATTCTGGAGTTCGAGGCATGGACCGACGACTGGTTCCAGCGTAAGGGCAGCGGCAAGTGGTCGCATGCACCCGAGTACGGTCTCGCCTCAGAGGGCGTTATCTGTCTGCAGGACCATGGCGACCCCGCCTCCTTCAAGAACGTGAAGATTCGTCCTCTTCCCCATAAGGCCGGTAAGACGGAGAGCCTCTTCAACGGCAAGGACCTGACGGGCTGGGAGCCCTTCGGCGATGGCAAGTGGAGCGTGGATGCCGACGGCAACCTGGTAACAGAGAATGGCGACAAGAAGCAGTACGGCTATCTCTGCACCCGCAAGTACTACAAGGACTTCGACCTTACGCTGGAATTCAAGCAGGCCAGCAACGGCAACAGCGGTCTGTTCTTCCACTCCTTCATAGAGGGATTCAACAAGGTACATGGCTGGCAGTGTGAGGTGGCTCCCAAGGGCAACGACACGGGCGGCATCTACGAATCATACGGCCGTGGATGGTTGCAGCGCATCCCCGACGAGAAGGAGAATGTCCTGAAGGAAGGCGAGTGGAACACCCTGCGCCTGCGTGTAGAGGGCAATCATGTGCAGACTTGGTTGAACGGTGTGCCTATGTCCGATCTCCGGGATGAACTTATCGGCAGTACTCCCGGACGCCTGATGCTGCAGATTCATGACGGAAACGACATCAAAGTCCTGTGGCGCAACTTCAAGTTGAAGCAACTTTAGAAAGGAAGAAAAATAAAACTGCTATCCTTCCCTCGCATCGGAAGTGATAGCAGTTTTTTTTGTGTTGTTAATAATAGAAATCGGTTATAAGTCTAATCAGACGTTTCTTTTGCGGAAAAACACCTTGCGGCTCTTTTCTCCTTCTCTTACGATATATATGCCTTGCAGGTCCTTGCCGGTGGGCGACACGGGCTGGGCATTCAGATTGTAGATTTTTACGGGTGATGGTGCGGGTGACGGGTCTGCCGTAATGCCCTTTACCGGTGTCTCGGCATCCTTGTCGGGCGTAACGATGAAGTTGTCGAACCGTATGCTGGAGTTATGGGCGCGGAATCCTGCCCTTCCGGTGATGAAGGGGACAGGATCGGTATAATTGATGAGCGGCTTCTCCATATCGTCCAGGTAGCACTTGATGTTGGCTCCCTTTACTTCTACCTTCATGTGATGGGGTGCGGAGGCTGAGATGTTCTTGTTGGCAGTGGCTAGTGTCTGCCAGCCGAAATTATGCTTACCCAGGGCTACGGAGGTGGTGCCTGCCAGGAAGATATAGCCTTGCAGGAAGTCGGTGCCCAAAACGGGGTTGTCATCGGCTCCGCCTGTGGAGGCGTTGGTGGTGCGGAAGAGGAGGCCTCCGTTCATCTCGCTGCTACTGGTATAGATGACATCGCACTCTACGGTATAGTCCGTGAGGTGGATATCCTCGAACCCGCCCATAAGCATCTTGCCATATCTGCCGGTGGATTCCAACTGGCCGTTGACAATGGTCCAGTTGCCCTCCCGGTATCCCCACTCGGGGCTGAAACCGTTATCGAAACTGTCACTCATGATATGGGAATCCCTTACGCCGCGTTTGATATTGTATTCGTACAGGGTGGGGTTGCCGTCTGTGACTTCCAGCGTCAGTATGTGGTGTCCTGCAGGTATGGGCACGAGTTGGAGGGTTTGGACGCTGAGGGCAGAGCGGGTGTTGGGGAGTTCGGTTGTACCTGTGATGTCTTCACCGTCAATAAGCAGGCGGATGTGTGAGACGCTGGTTGATTTGTATCGGAGTCCAATATTATAGACGTTGCTGGCTTGTACGTTTACGCAGTACTTCAGATAGCTTCCGGCAGGGCAGCGCATGAGGGTGGCACTACCTGCGGAGAGGGCGCTGGAAAGGCTTCTGACGGCATCGGACTTCTCGGTACACAGATTGGCTGTAATCATGCCGGGAAGGGGGATGCTGACATCCAGGATACCGCTGCCATCCACGTAAGGACTTATGGCCACGTAGGCAAAGTCTGCCGTGCCGGCGTGGGTGACATATCCTATCTGTCCGCCCGTCTCGCTTAGGTTAATCTGGTACTTACGCATGCCGTCGATATATACTCTGACCCGTTTAGCATTCTTCTCTACACGGACGTTATGCCAGCAGGTAGGGTTAAAATCTGCGGGAAGGCTGACACTGCGGGTCAGGCTGACGGTTCCGTTTACGTAGTTGTTCAGTATAAAGGTATTGGTAGCGGCATCTATGAGGGCTTCTGTGTAGTTGCCAGAATCCTGGTATGAGAAGATGCAGCCTGATTTCCCGTTTTCTTTCTCCTGGGAGCGTAGTGTGAATTCTGCGGTATAGCTGTCATATGAGCAGGGGGTGAAGATTGCCTGACAGGTATCTGCGGTGAGGGCCTGACTGAGATAGCTTCTCTCCTTAACGCTCCATTCGCCGCCACGGACAGACCAATTGTTGCCCAGCCCGGTACGTTCGAAGTAGTCGTTCCTTGCCACCAGTGGCTCATCCTGTTCCCAGCAGGTGGGGCCGGTCATGATGAGTTTGTCGCCGCACCAGGCTATACGTTCGAAGTTGAGCAGTCGGCGGGCTTTGTTGTCCTGCAGGTTATGATAACAGAAGTAATAGGTATCCAGGTCAGGGCCTACAAAGGCGGTTCCGTGCCCAAGAGCTTTATGGGTAGGGGTCTCTGTATCTACGAGTATGGGATTCTGCTCACTTTGGGGCGTGAAGCCTGAAAGGGCACCGCTGCGGCTGATAGCGTAATCTATGCGGTAGCCGTTAGTCCATACGTGATTGCCGGTATAAAGCAGGTAGTAGAGGCCGTTGCGTTTGAACATGCAGGGGCCCTCGGTCCATTGTCCGGTGATACAGCAGCCCAGATCCACATCGTTGCCGAATGACAGGTTGGTGGGCATGGTGCAGCCGCGGATACCCTGGTTGTTGGCATGATAGAAATAGTGCCTGCCATCATCATCGGTAAAGAAAGAACCGTCGATGTCTCGGCCCAAGTTGCCGGTCATGTGGACGAAGGGACCCGTAGGACTGTCGCTGGTGAGGATGTAATGACCTCCGCCACGCGGCGATGTGCACATATAGAAGGTGCCGTTCCAATAGACAACCTCCGGGGCATAGGCTACGGCGGTAGTCTCGTCGGTACAACAGATGTAGGCCGTGGACCATTCCATCAGGTCTTTGGTGCGCCAGCAATAAATGTTCCTGTCGCCTGCACTTACGTAGAGGTAATAATAGCCGTTGTACTTCATGATGTAGGGGTCGCCCAGGCTGCGGTCCTGTAAGCCGGGAAGAACCATGGGGTTATTCCAACCGTGAATATACGAGAGGGATAGAACACAGCAGAAAAGAAAAGCTGTCAGTCGGGAAAGAATACGGTGTCGCATAATACTCTGAAATTTTATTATGTCGACAAAATTATAAAGAAAAGGGATATGAAAGAAATTCCCCTGTGGAATATACCAAAAAGCAAAGTATTAAAATCAAAAAACAAAGGAATGGGGTGTCAGTGGGGGGGGAATATAATAAGGTGGAACCTGAAAATGAGGTCCCACCTTATTTATAATATACACATGCTTTGCAAGGAGAGATTTATTCCTTGTCGAGCAGAATCTTCATCATCTCGATAGCTGAATAGGGGATGGGGGTACCAGGGCCGAAGATGCAGGCAACACCGGCCTTGTAGAGGAAGACTATGGTCTGAATGTTTCGCGCTTCATCTTGGTGTCGAAAATCCACTTGGTGATGCGGGGATGCTTGAGTAGAAATTCGAGAACCTTATAGCCCTTAGGAGCGAAGAAGAAACGGGAGGCTTTCTCCTCGGCCTTCATCTTGCGGAAGACCTGACGGTTGGTCTCGGAGAATGGCTTGTGCTCGACAATAGCACGTATGGCGTTATAGGCCGTCTTGAACGCGTCATAGAGGCCCTCGCCCGTTATCTTGTTGGCAAATCCGCCAGCATCGCCAATGAGAATGACGTTGGGGACGGGCGACTGAACTGTATTTAAGGAAATGTTGGCACCCATGAACTTGGTTTCGGGAATGTTGAATTCCTTCAGAATCTGACGGAACGTCTCGCGATTGGTCTCGGGGGCACGGTAACCGTAGATGTCGTGTCCTATGCTGGAGAATTTGTAGAAGCCACCTGGAATGAATCGGCGTGTGAAAAAGACAAAAGCCTCTTCGGCGCCTTGTTTGGGGACGTACTCTTCCATGAAAAGCATCTGGTCCTTGGGCTTGCCCAGCATCTGGCGGCGCACCCTGCTGTTGGCTCCGTCTGCTGCAATAAGGTAATTGCAGGTAAGCTGAAGACCCGAACGCATGGTAACGAGGAAACGGCCGTCTGCCAGCTGCTCGAATTTCAAAAATGCGTCCTGGAGCAATTCACCACCCGTCTGCTGATAATTCTGCAACAGGGTATAATCGAAATCCTTGCGGCTGGTCATGCGTATCTCGAACTCGGATTCGAACTCGCACGAGGGACCGTCGTCTAACTGGAAACGCATGTGACGAACAGGGTGGTACTCGTACTGGATGCCTGGTATCAGCTTGTCCAGCAGGCGCCATGCCTTGGGCGTAAGGCCGCCACCGCATATCTTATCGCGTGGGAAGGTCGCAAAATCTACCAGAAGACAGTTGAGGCCTGCCTTCAATGCCAAATAACCAAATACGGAGCCGGCAGGACCGGCTCCGATAACTAGATTGTCAATGTGTCTTACTTTATCCATTATTCTTTATCAAGTAAAATCTTCATCATCTCGATGGCTGAGTACGGAATGGGAGTACCTGGGCCAAAGATGCAGGCAACGCCAGCCTTGTAGAGGAAGTCGTAGTCCTGAGCGGGAATAACACCTCCGGCGGTGACCATGATATCCTCGCGACCCAGCTTCTTCAACTCCTCGATGAGCTGAGGGATGAGGGTCTTGTGGCCTGCTGCCAGAGATGAGGCACCCACGATGTGTACGTCGTTCTCGACAGCCATACGGGCAGCCTCCTCGGGAGTCTGGAACAAGGGTCCCATATCCACGTCGAAGCCGCAGTCGGCATAACCTGTTGCCACTACCTTGGCACCACGGTCGTGACCGTCCTGTCCCATCTTGGCAACCATAATACGGGGGCGACGGCCCTCCTTCTGAGCAAACTCGTCGGTAAGGCGCTTGGCCTCCTCGAAGTCTTTGTCGTTCTTAGATTCTGAACTATACACGCCTGAAATTGTTCTGATTACTGCTTTATAACGGCCTACGATAGCCTCGCAGGCATCACTGATCTCTCCCAGAGTGGCACGGTGGCCAGCGGCAATGACGGCGAGGTCGAGCAGGTTGTGCTCTGACTTCTTGCCCTCGCTGAACTCGCGAACGCACTCGGTGATAGCCTCCAAGTCTTTCTTGACCTGTGCCTCGTCGCGGTTGGCACGCAGCTCCTTCAGGGCTGCCTCCTGCTGCAGACGTACGGCGGTGTTGTCAATCTCGAGGATATCAATGGGGTCTTCGTGCTCGAGGCGGTACTTGTTGATACCGACAATGGTCTGAGAGCCTGAGTCGATACGTGCCTGAGTGCGGGCAGCAGCCTCCTCGATACGCATCTTGGGCAGACCGGTCTCGATAGCCTTGGCCATACCGCCCAGCTTCTCGATCTCCTGGATATGCTCCCATGCCTTGGTATAAAGTTCCTGCGTGAGCTTCTCTACGTAGTAAGAACCTGCCCAGGGGTCGATGTGCTTGCACACCTGTGTCTCGTTCTGGATATAAATCTGGGTGTTACGGGCAATACGGGCAGAGAAGTCGGTAGGCAGGGCAATAGCCTCGTCGAGGGCATTGGTATGCAGAGACTGGGTGTGGCCCAAAACGGCGGCCATAGCCTCGATACAGGTACGGCCAACATTATTAAATGGGTCTTGCTCGGTGAGCGACCAACCAGATGTCTGGGAATGGGTTCGCAGAGCCATGGACTTGGGGTTCTTGGCTCCGAACGACTTGACAATCTTGGCCCACAACAGACGGCCTGCACGCATCTTGGCAATCTCCATGAAGTGGTTCATGCCGATAGCCCAGAAGAATGACAGACGGGGTGCGAAGGCATCCACGTCGATACCAGCATTGATACCGGCACGCAGGTAGTCCATACCATCGGCAAGGGTGTAGGCCAACTCGATGTCGGCTGTGGCACCAGCCTCCTGCATGTGATAACCTGAGATGGAGATGCTGTTGAACTTGGGCATCTTCTGTGAGGTATATTCGAAGATATCAGCGATAATCTTCATGGAGAATGCTGGTGGGTAGATGTAGGTGTTACGCACCATGAACTCCTTGAGGATGTCGTTCTGTATGGTACCTGCCATCTCCTCGAGTTTGGCGCCCTGCTCCAAACCGGCATTTATATAGAATGCCAATACGGGCAATACTGCACCGTTCATAGTCATGGAAACAGACATCTTGTTCAAGGGAATTCCATCGAACAGTACCTTCATGTTCTCCAAAGAACAGATGCTTACACCAGCTTTACCTACGTCACCGACTACACGCTGGTTGTCGGGGTCGTAACCACGATGGGTGGGGAGGTCGAACGCTACGGAAAGACCCTTCTGGCCACTGGCTAGATTACGACGGTAGAAGGCGTTACTCTCCTCGGCAGTAGAGAATCCGGCATACTGACGGATAGTCCACGGACGGAAGGGGTACATCATACTATAGGGGCCACGCAGGAAGGGTGGGATACCGGCAGCGAAGTCCAGGTGCTCCATACCCTCGAGGTCCTCTTTTGTGTAAACGGGCTGTATGTCTATCTGCTCGGGAGTCCTCCAGTTGGCAGTGATACCAGCCTCTTTTTGCCATTGCTGGCCATTCTTTGCCTCTATACCGGCAAAGATGTCTATATTGTTGAATTGTTTTCTTGCCATAACTAGATTCCGAGTTTTGCATTGTACTCACGGAGAGTCTCAAGCTGGTTAGACCTTACATGGATGAAATTCTCGATGCCAGCGGCCTTGAGGTCTTCTGTGCAGGCAGGTGCTCCGGCTACTACGTAGAGGGCACGGCCGTTCAGATACTTGAAGGCGGGGATGGCGTACTCGGCATACTCGTCGTCGCTAGAGCAGATGACTACGATGTCGGCACCAGCCTCGAGCGCCTTGTCGACACCTTCCTCGACGGTAGCGAAGCCCAAGTTGTCTATCACCTTGTAACCGGCAGCTGCCAGGAAGTTGCAAGAGAACTGGGCACGGGCCTGACGCATAGCCAGGTTGCCGATGGTGAGCATGAAGGCAACGGGTACCTTCTTGGCCTTCTCGGTAGTGAGGCGCAAAGACTCGAAGTCGGAAGCCAGACGGGTAGGCTTGAGGGATGCAATCTCGCCCTTCTCGGCGCAACAGCAGCAACCGGTAGCAGGCTCCTTGCCCTCGCTCTTCTCTGAGAAGTTGGGGAATTGGTTGGTACCCAGCAGGAACTCCTTGCGCTTGCCGGCATTGCCGTGGCGGGTGGCGTTGGTCTCGTTAATGGTATTCTGGATATTGCCAGCCAAAGCCTCCTTCAGGAAGCCGCCCTTCTCTTCTACATCGAGGAAGAGCTTCCAAGCCTGCTCGGCAAGAGCCTTTGTCAGGGTCTCGAGGAAATAAGAACCACCGGCTACATCGACGATACGGCCAAAGTGACACTCTTCCTTGAGCAAGAGCTGCTGGTTGCGGGCAATACGCTCGGCAAAGTCTGTGGGAACCTCGTAGGGGGTGTCGAATGGCACAACTACCATACTCTCTACGCCGCCCAGAGCAGCTGACATGGCCTCTGTCTGGCTACGCAGCAGGTTGACATAACTGTCGAAAAGAGTCTGGTTGTAAGTGGTGGTGACAGCGCAGATGTGCATCTTGGCACTCTCCTTGCAGGCTGTGTACTGACTTACAATCTGAGACCACAGCATACGTGCAGCACGTATCTTGGCAATCTCCATGAAGTAAACGCCGTTGATACCCAAGTTGAACTTGATGTTCTGGGCAGCCAGCTCGGGAGCTACACCGGCCTCGGTCATAGCAGCCAAGTATTCGTTACCCCAGGCAAGGGCATAACCCAGATCCTGATAGCTGTATGCACCGGCATCGGTAAGCTTGTAGGCGTTGACGGCTACGGCACGGAACAGGGGGAAGTCCTTCAGCACCTCTACCATCTCCTTGGCCTGAGGGATGAGGCTTGCACGGTCCTTGCCGCTGCAGAGAATCTTCTCGATGGGGTCGAAACAGATGCTACCTACAATCTTGGCCTTGTCGCATCCCTTCTGCTCGAAATAAGCAACCAGCAGCTTGGCCAGCTCGAGGCTGTGACGCTGACAGGTCTTGAAGTTCAGCTCCACGCACTCCACGTAGATGCCGTCCAGCAAGGTTGCAATGTAGTCGGCACTCAACTGATCGGCGGGAATAACGAAGCCAAGGCTGTCAACTCCCTTGTTCAAGATGTCAAGGGCTTTCTCGTTTGCTGCCTTGGCGCTTTCACACTTGATGTCCTGACGGACATACCATTCATTGTCTGCGGCCTTGTTGCCGCGAACGTAGGGGAACTCGCCTGGGAGGGCGTTCACGAGGGCTAGGTTGTCCACATCTTCCTTGCGGTAGAAGGGTTCCATGCTGAAGCCTTCGTTGGTTCTCCATACCATCTTCTTCTGATAATCTGCACCCTTGAGGTCAACCTCAATTTTGTCACGCCATTCCTGACGGGTAGGGGCAGTAAAGTCAGAGAAAAGTTTTTCTTTACTATCTGCCATATTAATATATAAAAATAATGTTGTCGTTTGCTGTTTTAGCGAACACAAAGTTATGTTTATTTTGGAATAACACCAAAAAAACACGAACAAAATGAATAATTATGCATGCAAAATGACAGAAATAGCAGACGCGGATAACAATCTATTCTATTTTTGCGTACCTTTGCACTGTGTTTAATACATATCGCGAGCTCAGGCTGCGCCTCAGCAAAGAACAAGTTCTCTGCATTCGGCTTGCACTGACCTTGCAGCAGAAAAAATGAAGAGTGAAGAATGAAGAGTGAAGAATCAAAGTTACTTGAAACCTGAAACCAAGGTCGAAGACCTCTGAAACCTGAAACCAATTCTTAATTGCCACTTCGTTGACTTTCCCCTTTGGGCCGTCGAGCTAAACCTTCTCGCTATTCGCTCGCGACCCCTTTGGCGTTCTTCTCTCTTAGTTCTTAATTAAAACCGCAAACTGAAAAAATAGTAAACTAAATATAAAAGATGGATTGGTTTGTTAGCCTTTTGACAAACACCTCGGGTGTGGGTCATATAGTTATGCTATACGCCTTTGTGATTGCAGTGGGTATAGCTTTGGGACGCGTAAAGATAGGCGGTAAGAAGAACGGCATAGCCTTGGGCGTAACGTTCGTCTTGTTTGTGGGAATCCTGATGGGGCATCTCCACAAGAGTGCGGGCATTGTTTCTGAGGAGGGCTTTGCTGCCCCAGGCAATGTGCTGACTTTCATTCAGGACTTCGGCCTAATCCTGTTTGTCTATTGTATTGGTATTCAGGTAGGCCCGGGCTTTATGGAGTCCTTCAAGACGGGCGGCCTGAAGATGAACCTCATTGCCATAGGCGTGGTGCTGCTGAATGTAATTTGCTGCATAGGCCTCTTCTTTGCGGTATTCTATAAGGGCGGCGGTATGGCGGGCGAGAACAGCCGCAATCTGGCGATGATGGTGGGCGTGCTCTGTGGAGCTATCACCAACACACCCGGTCTTGGTGCCGCCACGGAAGCCTGCGGCAATATCTTTGGCGCTAACGCTCCCTCTATTGCCAACGGTTATGCCTGTGCCTATCCCCTTGGTGTGGTGGGTATTATAATGGCTATCATTGCTGTGAGATTGCTTACAGGTACCTCGCTGAAGAAAGAACAGGAGGCGCTGGAGCAGGAGAAGGCTGCCAATCCGCATGCCACACCTTACAGAATGACTATCTGTAATAAGAATTCCTATCTGGTGGGCAAGACTATCCTGGAGGTGCGTGAGTTCTTGGGACGCGACTTCGTCTGCAGCCGAATCCTGCAGCGTGGACATGTCAGCATCCCCAACCGTAACACTATCATAGGTGAGGGAGATATGCTATATATCACTTGTGCCGCTGCTGACGCTGAGGCCATCAGAGTATTCATAGGTCCTGAGGATAACAGCATTGTGTGGGAGGAGCAGGATGTTCCTATGGTTAGCAAGCATGTGATGGTAACACAACCGGCTATGGCTGGCAAGACAATGGGCGAACTGCATTTCAGTAGTGTATATGGCGTGAACGTGACACGTATCCGCAGAGGCGACCTGAACCTGTTTGCCGAGCGTAACCTGCGCCTGCAGATGGGCGACCGTCTGGTAGTGGTGGGTCCCGAGGATGCCGTTGACCGCGTGGCTGCCAAGATGGGTAATAGTGTAAAGAAACTGGATCATCCCAATCTGTCGGCTATCTTCATAGGTATTCTGGTGGGTATCGTCTTTGGTTCTATACCTTTTGCCCTTCCAGGTGTCCCCACTCCTGTTAAGTTGGGTCTGGCTGGCGGTCCGCTGATTGTGGCTATCGCTATTGGCGCCTACGGCTATAAGTTCAAGATGAATGCTTATACCACCACCAGTGCCAACCTGATGTTGCGCGAGATTGGTCTGGCCCTCTTCTTGGCCAGCGTGGGTATAAAGGCAGGGGCTAACTTCGTGGATACCGTTGTGGATGGCGACGGACTGACATACGTGTGGTGCGGATTCCTTATCACCGTACTGCCTATCCTTATTATGGGTGTTGTGGCACGTAAGTGGGCCAAGATTAATTACTGCACCTTGATGGGTCTGATAGCAGGCTCTACCACAGACCCACCAGCATTGGCATTCGCCAACCAGACAGCCGGAAATGATGCTCCTGCGGTAGGCTATAGTACGGTCTATCCCCTGAGCATGTTCTTGCGTATCCTTACAGCTCAGTTGATTATTCTGTTGCTCTGCGTGGCATAAAGGCTACGTTGGGTAAATCCTCTTCTATAATTCGGGTTGTTGACTTATCTTAAGTCTTCAACCCGAATGTTGTCTTTGTCGTTATAATTCAGATTCTCGCCAGCCATTCCCCAGATGAAGGTATAATAATAGGTTGCGCTGGCGCAGTGGATGCTCCACTCTGGCGACATAATGGCCTGCTCGTTCTTCAGCCAAACCACACGTGTTTCCTGGGGCTCACCCATCACGTGACTGATTTGCTGCCCCTCTGGCAGATTGAAGTAATAGTAGGCTTCGATACGACGACCATGGGTGTGAGGTGGCATGGTGTTCCACACGCTGCCCTCCTGCAACTGGGTTAAGCCCATCTGCAACTGGCAGGGGCCTTCCTCGAGTGCGGTATTCACAATCAGCTGGTTGATGGTACGCTGGTTGCTCTCGGCTTTGGTGCCCAAAGGCTTCTCCTTGGTGCCAACAATTACTGCCTTCAGGCTCTGTACCTTGCCATTCTTGCGTCCGTCGAGTGTTACCCACTGCGTCTTGTAATGCTGATGGGCGGTAGCGCTGTTCAGGTAGAACTTGGCTGGCTTATTTGGATCCTTAGAGCGGAAGATGACCTCCTTGTTAGTGTCGATGTCGTTGCCTTTCTTGTCCTTTCCTAACCAGCCTCGGCCCACGTAAAGTGCCTCGCTGTAGCCCAAAGGATACTCCTGTCCATCGACGATGACTACACCATCACCGCCTGTGTTGATGATGCCCAGTTCGCGGTTACGCATAAAATAATCGGCACGTAGCTGAGGATGAGTCTCCAGCTTCAGGTCTTTAGCCACAGGCATGGCACCTCCGAATATAAAGCGGTCGTAGTACGAGTATGTGAGGTTGATTTCGTCAGGAGCCATCACCTTCTCCATCACAAAGCGGTCACGCAGGGTCTGCGTGTCGTAGTGTTTCACGTCAGCAGGATGGCAAGCCGTTTGGAACGTCATGTTTTGCTGGCCATGAGCCGTCATCAGATTTCCCATAAGCATCAAAGCGAATAATGTTTTCTTCATCATATTTCGTGTTATTTATTATTCCTTTCGTCAGCAAGGATACGTTTGTGGTTGTAATACAACATTGCGGCTGTACAGCCTCCCAATAATGCCGTGCCAATATACTGCAAGTTGTTAACACACTTATAAATTACCCATCCGAACAGGCTCGATGCAAAGTCGAGTGCGCCGGCCTCGAATCCTTCGGGTATCTTGGCTGCATTATCACCCGTCTGCTCGAATACGGTGTGGGCAGCCTGGGTAAATGCAGGAGCCATATCAGTTACGAACCACAGGCCGATGGCCAGAGCCACCAGCCCAACGATAAAGGTCTTTATCACATTCCCCTTGGTATATGGCAACACCATCACGAACACATAGAACATGCCTGCAAGTGATGCCAGAGGAAGAAACTCGTTGCCGGGTAGTACTACGGCAAGTCCAAGCGTCACGGGTATCAGCAATAGCGATACTACCAGTGTGGTAGGGTGGCCAATCACCAGCGCAGGCGACATACCTATATATATCTTCCCAATCTTGAATTTTGAATTCAGAAACTGGGAATTCTTTACCACCTCCTGCGTCTTCTCAGAGATAGGCATCAAACCGTCAATGAACAGTTTGGTGATACGAGGGATAAGTTCCATCACAGCTCCCATAGTCACCCCTAAGAATAGGATTTTCTTGATGTCGAACTGTGCTAAGGCGCCAATTAGGGCTCCAACAATTACGCCCAACACCAGTGGCTCTCCCAGTATGCCAAACTTTTTTTTCAGTCCCTCGGCATCGATATCAAGCTTCGAGAACCCTGGAATCATGTCCAGTCCTTTGTTTACCAATATAGCAATCGGGGTGAAGCTCTGCACGAAAGGCTGGGGTATAGAGATGCCCTCCATGTCCTTGTAATACCCTTGGAACTTAGAGGCTGTGAGGTCAGCCATCGCCAGTGTGTTGATGTAGCACACGATGGCAGCAAAATACCCCCAGGCTAAGCTCTGATCCATTACAAAGTAGGATACCGCGCCGATGAAGGCAAAGTGCCAGTAGTTCCATAGGTCGATATTCACTGTGCGGGTGGTCTTGGTGATAAGCATCAGGAAGTTTACTCCCAAACAAATAGGTATTATCAGTGCTCCAACGGCAGTATTGTAGGCCACTGCTGCAGCGGCAGGCCAACCCATATCGAATACCCCTAACTGCAAGTTGTAGAGTCGCGATATATCGCTTAGTGGAGCGCCAAAATTATTGGTCAATAGTGCCGTTACAATGCCTAGCCCAACGAATCCAACGCCAATGTATAGTCCTGATTTTAAAGACTTTCCGAATTTCATGCCAATACAAAGCCCGATGATGGTGAAAAGGATTGGCATCATCACGGAAGCTCCCAGGCTGATAATATAGCCGAATACTTGTTCCATATTAATTGGTTAGCGCATTATTTTACTCATTTGTCTTTTAGACTAACTTTTCTCTTTTCTCTTTTAATTTTTATCTCTTGGCTTAACTTTTATCTCCCTTATCTCGGTTGTTTCCCAATATAGGCCAAGATTCCTCCGTCAACATACAGAATATGGCCATTGACGGCATCTGATGCACGAGAGGCTAGGAATACAGCGGGGCCTCCTATCTCCTCAGGGTCGAGCCAACGGCCAGCGGGTGTTTTGGCACAGATAAAGGAGTCAAATGGATGGCGGCTGCCATCGGCTTGGCGCTCGCGGAGTGGGGCGGTCTGTGGCGTGGCAACATAACCTGGCCCTATACCGTTGCATTGGATGTTGTATTCTCCGTATTCTGAACAGATGTTGCGAGTCAGCATCTTCAGGCCTCCCTTGGCTGCCGCATAAGCGCTAACCGTCTCGCGACCTAACTCGGACATCATAGAACATACGTTGATAATCTTACCCTCGCGGCGCTCCATCATCTCGGGAATGACGGCAGCGGAGCAGATGAATGGGCCTACGAGGTCGATGTCGATGACCTGCTGGAACTCCTCGCGTTTCATCTCGTGCATGGGGATGCGCTTGATGATTCCGGCATTGTTGACAAGAATGTCAATCTGTCCCACTTCATGATGTATTTGTTCGACAAGTGCCTTTACTGCATTTTCGTCGGTCACATCGCAGACATAGCCCTTCACGTTCTTAATGCCTGCCTCTCTGTAATTGTCGTATCCTCGCTGCAGCGCTTCCTCGCTGCGACAATTAAAGATGATACATTTGGCTCCCGCTTCCACAAAAGCCTTTGCAATGTTAAAGCCAATGCCGTAACAGCCACCTGTAACCCAGGCGTTCTTGCCCTCTAATGAAAAGATGTTTGTCATTTTTTTTGTTTTCTATGCTCGATTTGTATGATATTTGCAATTGCAGTGGCAAATGTACATAAAATCATGCACATCTTGTTAAATGTGAGATATAAAATGTCTTAAATCTGACAAAAAAGTATCATTTCTCTATTTTTGATCAGGATATATCGGCTTCGGCTTATTCTTGTAACTCCTTTTGACGGGTGAAAAAAGTGGAGATGTCATGATTTCCAACGAGGAAAGAATTGTTTCGCGCGCATAAATTAATATAATGTATGGTGTGTTGTGAATGCAATTTTTCTGAAAAAAGTTGTTGATATGTTTTGGTGGTTTGCGGAATTGTTGTACCTTTGCACCCGCAAACGAGAAACA
>ODAJ012160119.1_pt1 | contig 19565 bp, 18 predicted proteins | sample 1539241 | NCBI WGS metagenome assembly ODAJ01 (sample SAMN02144231, study PRJEB22623) | gut metagenome | biome: sheep rumen | host: Ovis aries | place: New Zealand | reverse complement strand
TGAAAAAAGTCTTCATTTCCGCCAAGTTGAAAGATAATGTCAATGAACTGTTAGACTGCATGTTGTCGTTCTGCCAAACCGACAAACTGGCGGAAGATTCCGTGATTATCTCAAATATGAGGCATTATGAATCGTTGCAGAAAGCGCAAATCGCAATTGGAAGGGTAGAAGAAGGCCTTAATCTTGGGCTGCCATCCGACTTACTTACACGTGACATTCACGACTGTATTGACGCCCTCGGTGAGATTACAGGCCAAATATCCAGTCAGGATGTACTGAACAATATATTTAGCAAGTTCTGTATCGGAAAGTAGATTTTGCGTGGGAAAGTGATTTTTTGCAAAGAAAAGCATATTATCTGCAAATATGGCTCGCAAATAGCTTAATTTCAAGCATTTAAAATTTTGTTCATTTTTGCGGATTTTTGACTTTTAACTTCGATATTTGCAGATTTTCGCCCGTTTTGTCCCCCAATTGTCCACTGATAAATGTAAAACTCCACATATGCTTTCATATTTGTCATTTACATATATGTGTGATAAATTTACACTTACAACCTGCTTTCTGAAATCTATAGTAATAAACAATACTCAATATATTATCCAAATCATATCATCAGTCCATATCGTATCCTCAACCACCTTTCTATCTCCATTTTATCATTCATAGTCAACAATTCATTCTCTTCTGCTGATGTAAACTCAGGAATTCCAAAATGTTTAATATCAACTCCGCTTAGCGAATAATATCCAGAAGCATATGGCTTTGCATTAGCTTTAACATACCCCCAGAATAGATTACTTTCCATAATCGTTTTCAATATTCTCAGTTTTTTCTCACTCTGACTCACAAATGCCAAGCCATTATATAACATTAAGTCTGGATTATCACAGATTACACACCGTATAGGTTTATTTGCAAACTTCGAAAAAAACAACTTGTATCTAGGCATAACCAGAGACTGTGTTCTTCCAAAGGCATACCATTGAGGATAGGCGTTGGTTTTTCCTTTATCTCTACTCATCAGAATACTTCTTTTTGTCTCTAAATAAGCCAAAGCATTCGGAAATAGTCTTTTCATCTCATCTGGTGTATAAACAATGGCACGACCTTTTTCAATTCGATATGGAAAAATAACCTTCTCTATCAACAAATCAAAATCACCTATAGCATTGAGCTTATTAGGATTCACAATATCACGACAAATTCCTCTTTCTATCGACAATCTCTCTCCCTCCTCATCAATATAAAAAAACTCATCGTCTTCAGCAATAGGCTTATGAATATATGTATCATTGCTTAGGGTTGCTATCCCGTGGCGAGAAGAGCAATAGTCCTTAATCTGTATACCGACCGCTTCAATAACTACAGTCCTATCAAAGTTATTCAACGTCCACCCTTTATAATCGTCCAATGCTGCATATGGTACTGCTGTGTAGTGAACATTATCAGACAAATCGCCCTGCTCATCTACTGCATAAAGAATATCATTTGCAATATGCTGTTTATCCAAATAAAACAAACACGTATATGTATTCTTCGAGTCAAACACTTGGTAACCACGGAAATCCACAATACTTATTGAAAATCTGTGTCTTGAAAAATATCTCCTAACAGCTCTTCCATTGACAGACCTCAAAAAAGTATTCATTGTGATAAATCCCAGACATCCATCAGCTTTTAACATTTCTATGGCAATCTGAAAGAATGGTATATATAAGTCTGGGTGACCAGAAGAACAAACCTCATAAGTACGCAATTTGATATGGGTGTCTTCTGAAAGATTTCTGGAACAAACATACGGAGGATTTCCTACCACAACGTCAAATCCCGTATATCTTACATCCCAGTCTTTATCTGCATAACCCAAAGTATTTCTACACAGAAGATTGAATTCAAAATCTTTATCCTCTCCTTCTGACAACGCCAACAAACTTAACAAAACTTTAGTTCTCTCTATAGAATAATCCTGTATGTCAATTCCATATATATTCTCTTTGAATATTTCAGAATACTTTTTTCCTGTTTTATTGTGTATCCAGTTTGCAGCGTCCATCAGAAAGCCACCACATCCACATGAAATATCTGCAATACGAATTCTCCATAGTTCATCCTCACTTTTGTTACCTAATACACTCTGCAATATAGCCCTGCGAACATTTTGGGGTGTATATACTGCTCCTGTAACAATTCTATCCGCTGGTGATATAACAAACTCAAATAATTTCACCAGAAATTCCAATGATATCTTCGAGCCATATTCATCTCTGATATGTTTACGCACTTTTTGAAACATCTCAAAATCATCATCTCCTTTACTAATAAAGTACTGAGAAAGAAATGCTGAATTAGGGGAAGTTTTATTGTTTACATCTATAAAAGCAGATACGAACAGCCTATTGACTGTTCGTTCATCTGTAGGAGCATTACGTGTTATAAAAGACAATGTTTCAAACTTCATAAAACGAATGAATAATATTAATATATTGTCTATACAATTTAATCAGCATATCCTTTTGTTCTTCTGGACTTCCTGTATTTATATTAGATTCTAGTTTTTTTATATTAGACTCCAACCGCTCGTATTCCCATAAAATCTCATGTTGTTTCTTCCAGAGATTCAGGTTTTCATACATCCATTTCCCTAGTACTGTTTTTGGATGAATTTTGCCATCTTTTCCTCTCTCAAATTGTTCATCATAAGCTTGAGAACAAGGATCTATCCAACCTTCTTTACCATCATTGGGTTTTGTTTTATCTCCAGTGGGCCATTTGTTTCTTTTGGCATTATTACACGATCGACATGCATAGACTAAATTAGAATACTCCGTTACCTTTGTGCTGTCTATCGTCTGAGGTACAAAATGGTCTATCTCAAAATTATAAGTACGAGGAACATCTCTGTCATCGCAGTAACCACACCGACGATTGAAATCTGTGCTTAACTGATTACGATAGTCATGATAATCATTCTTATGTTTAACTCCGACAGTTCGGGTAGGCGTTTTATCTCTCAACTTCATACCATTCCTATTTTTTCAACGATTTCAATATCTCTTCTGATAGCGTGACTATTTCACGCAAGTCTTTTATAGCACTAGTCTGCATTTTGTCTGCCGACAATATATTTGCATCAGGGTCGATTTTACTCAACTCCACATGCAAATTTAACAATTCTTTTTCTTCATCGTCTGTTAATCCCTCTTCCGAATCCTGCTTGGCTTCCAGTTCTTTTGTTCTTTTCTCTATATTTTTTACTATCCTTTGATAAGACTCAACAGAACATTTAATTTGGTTTTTCAGTAACTCTACTTTATTTTTATTATCACTCAATCCATCCTTGTCATTTACTAGAAACGTGTTATTAACCTTTTGAAGAGCGGTATCAATATATGATGTCATCATAAACACGGGGAAATATCGCTTGCGTTCATTGATAATTTCAAGTACCTCATCCCCATCGTACTGAACATCTCCTTTTTCGGATAGTTTATAATCCACTGCCAAAACCTGTATACCCTGCTTATTTATTTCATCCAAAAGGAGCTCCAAGGTACGCACCTTTGAAAAGTCATCAAGCATAACGACTTCAAAATCCTTCTTGAAAATACGGCTAAAAGTGTTTCTATTACTTTTATTATCGTCTAAATAACCTAATCTTATCATATTAATACATTTTTAATTTTATGCATAGACCAAATCCTACAGTACGAGGTGTCATAACAGAAATGGAGCTGCCCCTGTATTCAGTCAATGTTGCCTTTGTTATGTATAACCCCAAGCCTGTTCCAATTTTGTTACCGTCTTTATCATATTTCGATGACTCAAAAGCTTTGAATATATCATCGGGGTGCCCTTTATACTCTTCGGCTAGTCCTATTCCGGTATCCTCAAATAAAACAATAATATCTCCATCTTCAAATCCACCCTTAATAGTAATTAAGCGGTTCTCGGTTTTTTTACTCTCTTTTATTGCGTATATCGAATTCGAAAGAAGATTGTTAAAGATGGTATCAAGATCTATAACGAATGCCCTAACTCTCATCTCGGACGTAAAACCAGTTATTGTCAAATCTATGTTTAGCTCATCAAGGACGGTATGCCAAGTAGACTTAAAGTGTTCAAAATACTCATCCATACCAAACACTTTACGTGTTCTCTTGTCTCTATTAATCGAGTTTATAGAAAAATTTAACCAACTTCTGATATTCAGATCTTGATTACGCAAGTCTTTAATCAGGCTATATGGATTATCATATTCACTCAAACCTAGTTGAGCTACATCTTCTTCACTCATAATATTTTCCACTGCACATCGCAAATCCTCAGAGCGAGAGTCTGAAAGAATGGCAATATTCTTCAATTCATGGGCGAATGAAGTTATAACTAATCCCGTACTGGCAAGATTACGAAGTAGTCTCACTTCATTTTCCTTTTCTTCACCCTCTTGTTTCAGTACAAGATAGCCAGTGCGTATCTTATTGTATGACTCCTCATCAATCTTACCTTTTTTGATGGCTTCTTCAGCTTCTGCTTTTGCTGTTCCTTTCGGATGGAGAGTATCATACAACTGTGAAAGATTAAACATCACCGTGTTACGGTCTGTCTCCATTAAGCCTATTATGCCAAGAAGAACATCCTTGAACAGTTCTACTACTACATTTTCTTGAAGTCCTTCTCGACCAGATTTGTCTTGCAGATTAACATTGTCTAATCTTGAAATTTCAACCGCACCAACTATCTGGTTTTGTCTGATATGATAACCACCTTTACGCTGTCCTGCTCCTATTGGGTTAGCAGAATAACGATCGCCAAGATGCAGCCAGTCATCACCGTTCTCTCCGTATGGTCTTACTCGGAACTTGTCTCTATAAACTTTGATACCTACATTACGCTTCAACCACTGCCTTCTACTAGATGGTGAAAACAGACGATATGGATACTTCGCTTCGTCACCTTCTCCTTTCCCATCAGACATTGTACTCTTTACAAAGTAGAAGTTAAAACGGAAGGCGCCAAGTTTTGCTATATGCTTAGCTAACCTTATTCGATTATCAACCTTTAATTCTGATATGGGAAGGGTGAGTTTATAACCACCTGCCTCAAAATCCGATAAACGATATGGAAATTCTTTCATGTCTTCCCTTTGGAACAAGCCTACATAGTCATTACGCAAACGTTCTACATCAAGTTCGTTACGCATTACTTCAACATTCAGACTATCTTTTCCATCATAAGTAGCTGAAACTGAATAATCATAATCATCATATTCGGCAAGTTCAATACGGCCAAAGCCTTCGCATCCTTGCACATATTGATAAATATCAAATACCGGGATATTGAATGGCGGAACAAGGTCTTGCAATGATGAATAAAGGTGTTCCAAATGTTCGTCATCCCACTCGTCATTCAAATCCGAAACTTTTAACAATGTTCCTGTTTCAAATTTCGGGAAAGTAATTCCGAACTTACTCGCAATATCAGAGAGAAATTGATGGCCAACTGCTATTGAAATATTATCAATATCAGCTGTGATTTCTGATACACTTGTCCTTGGCTTATCGAAATCTGACCAGTTTACTTTCCAATTATACCCATGGCCATCTTTTGTAAAAGTTAGCATTTCAGCTTTCTTTCCTAACCTATTTAATGCAAATCGGCCTATACCCTTGGCTCCAGACTTCACCCTACCGCTTTCTGTCGTAGCATTATAAAGTTTATCGTCTGTTCCTATCCGCATCCAACAAGCCTCGATAATCTTATCATCCATCCCTGTACCCCAGTCTAGGATATAAAGAGTGTGATTGTTCTGCTCATCTATTCCGAATAATATATAGCAATAATGAGAATCTGCATCGTATGCATTTTTCACAAGTTCTACTATAGCGCCCTCTGGATTTGAGAAATTCTCAGATCCAATAAGCATTGCTGTACGCGCCGAAACAGAAAATGGAATCTTCATACTGTACTCTTTTTAATTTACAAAATTAACAATTTTCTTCCATGTAGTATTACTTTATTTGTTCCCATTGTTTTACTGAGATAAATAAGTATGTTAGTGTACCACAAACACTCTCCAACTACCATCTTTCTCACCACGTACAACATATTTTTTTTGTATAAGTTGGTCGAGGAGTTTCTGGATAGCTGCAATGCTTATACCCGTAATTTCTTTCATGTCAGCCAGCGTGAGTGATGGCTCTGTGCGCATGGCATTCAGTATCTTTGTATAATTAGGTGTGCGGAAAGCTATTCGTTCACCATCATACCACCACACATTTTCACTATGCTCACTCACAAAAAGTACATCATTATATACCTCCGTAGCAACTAGTTCATTGAAGTATTTCAAGAATGGTTTGATATCCTTGATATCCGCATGAGCTCCATCGCTAGGCACTGGACCTACCTCCATATCAGTCTGGTGTAAAGCCTCGAAATACTCATTTTTTTTTCGGCTGCGAACGACAATCATAGGATAGTCATGACGGGTCAATATAAAATTCACCATCAGTCGTGCTATACGACCATTTCCATCTTCAAACGGGTGAATGCGTATATAGCGGTAATGAAATAATACTGCTAGTTCTATTGGAGAAAGTTTTCCCTCTTGCTCTGCCTTGTTATACCAATCTACCAAATCCGTCATCAAACTTGGTGTTTCTTCAGGAGAAGCATATTCAAATCGGTCTCCATATCGTGTAATTACATCATTGGGGCGAGTCTTATATTGTCCTGCATGGATGACATAGCTTGTTTGTATTCCTCCTGGAAGTTCTCGATATACCGTATAGTCTTCACGAAGTAAGGTTTTATGCAACGTACGGATAAAGTTCTGTGTTAGAGGAACCTCCTTTACAACAGCCTCGTCTGCCATCATCCGCAGCCCCACATTACTCGCTGTCATTTCTTGCACGTCTCGTACATCTGCTTCACCTATCACCTTTCCAAATAGCAAGAGAATCTCTGTCTGACCATAAGTCAGTGTGTTACCTTCAATATGGTTGTTGTTGTAGTTGAAATCCACAGTGAAGCGACGGCTAAGTCTATCCTTATCCTTTTCCGACAATGGCTGAAGATTTTGCCAAGCTGCCAATGCTTTCTTACTATTCAGATACTTCATGTGGTCACAAAATGTGTTATCTTAATGTCGCAAAGAAACAAAATATTGTTTAAATGGTTGTAATGTTACAACCATTTTTAGTGTAATTCTATCGATTTTTATTGAAAAACCGTCATAAACAAATTAAAAACAGCCTTTTATCTGAACGTAACGGAGAAAATAATACAATTAAAGATACAAAATTTAAATTGCTGTTCAAAAGAGTGACAGGTAGTTTTGCTAGTGAGAAAACTCCCTAATTTAATTTGTTATTATCGCTTGATAATTTTGTACCCTTCTCTCCTTCATCCCGGTTGCACATGTTACTCAAAGAATTGACTTGTGAATGGCTTATTAATTGCCTATATTTGTGTTTGTAAGAGTGGCTTGTTTTGGGAGAATCGGTTTGCTGGTGAAACCAAAATTCAGACTCTGAAAGAAACAAAAATAAAGCGGATTATGAAACATATTTTGTAGACCTCGGTTCTGGCAACTATGCTTCTATGCTCTTGTGGCTCAAAATCACAGGATAACACCATTACGGCAGAAAGGGCATACGAAGGCGTAAGTAACTATTGCCGTAGTACCTACGATTGGAGTATTGCGGAAGAAAATCCATCCATTATGAAAATAGAGATGGGAGAAGAGACGGATTCTGTCTGTCAAGTGGTATTCCGGAGTTATACGGGTGCTTTGGTGTATTTTTATGTAAACAAGACCAGTGGCACTACAAGAATGGTAGAGTATGTTCCCAACCTTGACATAAAGAGCGAAGCGGGAACTATTAACTTGTACGATTATCTGGACAAGGAAAAACACACGACCAAATAAAAAAGTCTTCCTCTCGTTAAAAGGAGGAAGACTCTTTTTTTACTGCCTGTATTCCGATGGTGTTACGCCAACCTGCTGTTTGAACAACCGTGTGAAGTGCTGCGGATATTGGAATCCGAGTTTGTAGGCCACTTGGTTGATGGTAAGGTTGGGGTCCATAACGTATTGTTTCGACAAGTCGATAATTTTGTTCTGGATGTAGCGTTGTGCAGTCAGGCCCGTTTCTTTTTTGATGAGGTCACCGAAGTAGCCAGGCGAAAGAAACGCCTTTTCTGCAAAATAGGCGACAGTAGGCAACCCTTTTAGCTCAGCTTCGCCACTGCGTAAATAATCTTCAAGTTCGTGTTGGAACCGGCCGATTATGTCGCTGTTCTGCTTGTGCCGGGTGATAAACTGGCGGTCGTAGTAGCGCATGCAATAGTCGAGCAATAATCCGATGGCATCGGTAACGAGAGTCTGCGTGTGCTTGTCTACAGGGTGCCGCAATTCTTCTTCAATACTGTCGAGCAAGTCGCTGACAATACGTTGTTCGCGTTCCGAAAGGTGGAGTGCCTCGCGTTGGTCGTAATCGAAAAACGTATAGTCGTGGATGCGTTTGGACAGCGGCGTCCCGTAAATCAGATCCGGATGAAACAGTAGTCCCCGTGAGGCGGGCATCGGCCTTGAATCGTCCCATTCCACAGCGACCACCTGCCCGGGTTTGAAGCAGACCATGGTTCCGGCCTGATAGTCGTATTTCTCTCGTCCGTAGCGTATGCTGCAGCCTTCGCCTTGTTTCAGGAATAAGGCGTAAAGGCTGTAATTCAGCCTCGAGTGGTTGAGGCGTTCCAGCGGTAGCTTGTGGTTGACGACAGTGACGAGCGGATGCAGCGTTTCCCACCCGTACATTTTATTATAAGTATCGACCGAATCAATCTGTATAATGTTGTCTACTGCCATCTTATTTCAAGTTAGTCTTAAAAAACTTTTCAAGTTTGTCCCAAGGAATCATATTTTTAGGCGTTCCTTTTCCGAGCAATTCCGTATATCCACCATCGTAGAGGTCGCAGTGTGAGGCATTTGGTATAATGAGCAGTTCCTTGTTACCGGGGACAGGATTTGGTTTCCCGGTAAAGTTGTATCCCTCAGCCTTTCCGTCCACCATGTAGTGATAGGCAGCCTCGCCGAAATAGCGGGAATGCGCTTTTTCGCCATGCATGACGAGAACGGCCGACCTGATTTCGTTGATGTAGTAGAGGAAACGGCTGTTGGCGTATGCCTGTGTGCCAATGGTGCGCCATCCGTCGTTGGAGTTGCCCGAGCGCACATGGTAGCCGCGTGGCGTCTTATAGTAATCGTAGTAATCCTTCACGAACTGTGGGGCATTGTCAGGCAACGGGTCAACGACACCGCCCGCCATCGCGTTAGGGTCGGCAAGTCGTTGTGCCGATACGGCTGCACGTGCCACATGGCGCGCCTCTTCCTTGTCTTCGCTGTCGTAATAGCCGTTACCACTAACCCGCGTCATATCGTACATGGTGCTGGCCACAGTCGCTTTGATGCGGGTGTCGGTTGCAGCCGCATTTAAGGCAATGCCTCCCCAACCGCAAATACCTATAATGCCAATCTTGTCGGCATCGACCTGCTCCTGTTTAGAAAGGAAATCGACAGCCGCCATAAAGTCTTCCGTGTTGATATCAGGCGAAGCCGTACGTCGGGGCTTGCCACTGCTCTCACCCGTATAAGAAGGGTCGAATGCGAGCGTTATAAATCCTCGCTCAGCCATTCGCATGGCATAGAGGCCGCTAGACTGTTCTTTTGTAGCACCGAACGGACCGCTGACAGCAATGGCCGGTAGTTTGCCTTCGATGTCTTTAGGAGAGTAGAGATCGGCAGCCAAGGTAAGGCCGAACTGCGTTTCAAAGGTCACTTTTTTGTGGTTCACGTTCTTGCTAAGCGGAAACACTTTGTCCCACTCTTGTGTCAGCGTCAGTTCTTGTCCCATATTGTTCTCTGTTGTTTGTTTAATGTTAGAGCAAGCAGCCAACAGTCCGCTCGCAAGTGCTAATACTATTACTTTCATATTCTATCTGATAAATTTTTTCCCGTTTTGAATGGTGATGCCTTTTTGTCCCTTTTTAGCCAATGTGCCGTTCACGTTATAAGCATTTGTGGGTATCTCATCGGCGTAAAATAGGCCGACTCCGGTAGGTTCGTCGATAGAGAGCGTAACGTTTATGTTATTATCGCCCGCTTTTAGGAATTCTTTCAGTTCGTTAACCGTCAGCCCTTTTATTTTTCCAATCGGCGTGTAGCTCCAAGAGTTGGTTCCGTAGAAAAAGCAGATGTTGCTGCCATTGTATAGAAAGACATCGCCCGGTTGTGCGTTTTGCTGCTCGTTATTGGTTGTCAGCGAGAAACCGAGCGGCCCCCAAACCTCAAATCCACCGCTAGAGTTGAGAGTTACGGAAATGGGAGCCTGTTCGAGTCTGGAAACAAGTTCCTGCGCAGCCAAGTTGTCGGCCAAAGTCACACACTGGGTCTTATTCCCTATAGTCACGTACATTTTTTGAGCCATAGAAACGTATGAAGAGAATAGAAAAACCGTCAAAAAAGTAAGAAGGTGACGCATAATGAAATTGATTTGTTTTCACAATGCAATTTTACCACCAATTCCCGACAAACCATCTAAACAAATTGTGGAAAGAAGTACCATTATTACGGAACCAGTCATCTTTACAGATCACCAGAAAGTAGAGTAGCACCATAAAGAAGCATACATCAATCAGCGTCAGCAGTTATGGAAGAATGTTCTCCGCCATACGTCTGCCAGCATTATAGGCATTCATTAAGTCTTGTTCCCAGTGCAGGTCTCTATAATGTCGTTTTTCTGTTTCCGAGAAACTGCCGAGTTCATAACGGTCGTAGTTCTTAACTTGGTAAGTGTTGTATGCCACCAAGTGTTCCGGTAGTCCGAGTGCAGTAGAAATGCAGTATTCCATCGAGCCATATCCTTGGCTGTTGTTCTTATCGGGAAGCCCGTTCATGGTTTCAATCAGCAATACCGGCATTTTTTTAGGTGCAGTCAGGCTATAATCGTTATACGAGAGCCAAGGGAAAGCCAGCCGTTCCAAGAAGGTACGCATTTGTCCGGTCACATCACCAAAGTAAATAGGGGAGCCCAGTACCAGCCCGTCAGCCGTAGCAATCTCCTCCAAAACCGGAGAAAGTTCGTCTTTGAACCTGCATAAGTTAGCAGCCTTCCCTTTAATCTTACAAGCCATACACGACATGCACCCCTTGTAGTTGAGTTCGTAAAGACGTATAGTTTTCGTTTCAATTCCAAGGCCGGCTGCATTCACACCATCGGCGAACTTTTGAAGCATTGCAGCTGTATTGAAGTTCTTTCTAGGACCGCCATCCACAATAATAATCTTTTTCATAATGTGTTATTTTTTCCCTAAGTTAATCAAATAAAAGCAAATCAGTGCAAAGGGTGGCGACATGCAAAGGTTCGGTTTAAAAATTCGTACCTTTAAACAGGTATATACACCCCGAACGATCAGGGCGCTTTCATTTACCCTTAAGGCGCAGAGAATTGTTCCCCTACCCACATTCATATGATGTGAAGAGAAAACCCAGTATTGTGTATCAGTGTTTATAAGAAGTTTCATATCCAGTTTTTTCGCTATTTCAAGGCGGGTAAACGCTTTAAATAGCTGAAGGAGGAGCAACTCTCAATAATTTTGACAACGCCTGTCTGCTTGTCAGATTTCTTTTTTCGTCTTCCACGCCGATATGATGGATAAGCAGCAACGCTGTATTGTGTCAAGGTTCCTTGCCGCTTTTTTGTCTTTCCTTTCACGCAGTCCTGCTTGAAGTCCCGGTCTAGCACCCAGTGCATTGACTCGATTGCCCAATGTGAACTGGATATGTCACTGAGTCTTTTTGCTCCGAAATCCAAGTCTGTTATGTAGAACCGCCTCTCTACCGTCTCTTTCCCTGTCTTTTTTGTGACCGTTTTTGTATTGATTTCCAGTACTTTCAACAAACTTCCCCACTTATCTTTGTCGGCAATCACGTCATCACCGTTGTAGACACGACTGACCCTGCTCTCTATCCGGCCATGTCCGAGCGTTACCCCGCTTGTCTATACGTCGGTACATGTCGCATTCAGCAGGTTGTCCTCCAAATTCCATTTCAGGGTTTTCTGGTTCCCTTTAACTTCTATAAGGAAATGTCCGCCCTTTTCCCTTATTTTGTCGACTATGTTCTTCTGGCACGACATCGCATCCGCGGTGAAGACGCACTTCGAAAAATCCAAGTCCAGTTTGTCCAACAGTTTTGGCACCGCCTTTATCTCGTTGCTCTTCTCTTCACACATTTCTGTTCCAACCGTCATTCCGTCCGATACGGAGTAAGCGGAGACAATGTCGGGGCATCGTCCGTTCTCCAAAAGCGTCCCTCTTGTGCATTTCCCATCTATATTTATGATTTTCAATTCGTCTCCTTTCTCTTTCTCCATAAATTTTTCCGCTATCCTTTTTAATATCCCAGCCATTTTATCAAGATCAGTTTTCGAGTCAAACCTACATAGGGTTGATTCGGAAGTCACACCTTTAAGCAACATTCCCATAGACTGGAACTTTCCCAGGTGTTTTCTTTCAAAGTTGATTTTTGCCGGCCTGCCGACGCAGTTGCTCATTGTCCCCATAATATTTAGCAAAATGAGGTCCATGCATTTGTGGCGGATATTGCCGAAACTGACCCTTCTGTAATCTGGTACTTCCTTGATATATATTTGTAATGAATTTTAAAGCAATTCACAATAAGGATGATTCCGTTGTGAAAACATTCAGGGTGGGGCAACTCACCCTGTTTTTTTTATTTCCCCTTCATTCTTCAACAGCACAAAAAAAGGCGTGCATTGTTGCACGCCCTTCTAAAAAGTAAGTTAGAATATCGTTATTTACCTACTTGAAAGCCTTCGATGTTAGCGAAGGTACCCCAACCTTTAGCCTCTTCGTATTTGGTTTGCGCTTTAGCCGGAATGCTTAAAACGCAAGTGGCGAGGTTGATGGAGCAGATGGTTGCATCTTCTGTAACAAACGGGTTGTTGATGAGTGCGCTGTAGGTAGGCGGTACATCGGCTTCACAACGGATGGAAGTGATGTTGCAACATCTGGAGAAAATGCCGTCGCCAATGGTCTTTAATGACCTTGGTAAAGCTACAGCCACCATGTTTTCGCAACCCAAAAAGGCAAAATCGGCAATGGTGGTAACTCCGTCACCTACCAGCACGTTTGTAAATCCCTTGCAGTTGAGGAAGGCGTTTTTGCCAATTGACTTAACTGATTCGGGCATTTCAACCGATTTCAGCAGTTTGCAGTTGGCAAAAGCGTTGTCGCCAATGTTGGTGGTGCCGTCGGGTATGGTAAACTCCTCGTCGACACGCGCAACCGGATATTTTATGATGGTGGGGTTGTCCATCGTGTAAAGTACACCCGATATGGAAGAGTAAACTTGGTTGCCGGGTGTCACCTTGATCTCTTGCAGGTTGTCGCAACCGTCGAGGGCGGTCACGTTTAAATCGCCCAGCGTAGAAGGGAAAGTTATTGAGGTCAACAGGGAATCGTTACAGAACGCCCTGTCGTTGATGGTGGTGAGCCCTTCGGAAAAACTGATGGAGCTGAGGCTGGTGCAGTCCATAAACGCCTTTTCCGATATAGTGTTCAAACTTGCAGGAAGCGATACCGACTCTAAACTTTTAATGCCGCTAAACGCACCTTTCTCGATTTCCAACAAATCTGTAACTCCCGACAGGTTCAAAACCTTAAGGTTGTTGGTCGCCTTAGCCACATTGCTTAAAAAGGAAATATCGGCGGCGCCCATCGGACCTGTAATGGTGAGTTCGTTAATTGTTCCCCATTCGGCCATAGGCAGTTGGGTCTTAAGGGTATTAACACTAGTAGAAGTTACGCTTTTGGTTACATTCTCAGCCATAGCATTGATGCAGGGCAGCAACAGGCTTAAAGAAATGAGGTATTTATGAAACATAATGGTAATTTTTTGCAAAAGTACTCATAACTTGTGAGTTGCTCAGTATATTCTGTTCCTATTTTTGGCGTATAAATGGTTGTCTTTAACGAAAAAGTCGTTGTTCTTCCCTTTTATCTTGGTCCACTTGATAGGGCAGCCCGAGAATGCGTTTGTACCAATCCAGCTGAGGTTTTTATTTATGGTTACCTTTTTTAGACTCTTACAATCGAGGAAAGCGTCGCTGCCAATGCTGGTAAGGCTTTTAGGCAACTCAATTTCGGACAAAGAACCGCAATTCTTAAAGGCATTTTTAGCTATTGTCCTTACAGTAGGGGGCAGCATAATGCAATGTAGGGAATCGCAGTTTTCGAAAAGACCGAATCCGATTTCACGAAATTGGGTTTTTGACAGGTCAATTCTTTTCAGTTTGTATTGTCTTGCCAATGCAGCAATGTAGTGGATGTCTTCCTTTGCCAGGTATCCTTTAATCTGCCAGTCAGATTGACCCTGAATCTTTTTGAAAAAGCATGAGTCTTGTTCCAGTTGTCGCTGAAGAAAGCCAGGTTCGTTATTTTGAATCTTGACTTGTGCGGAGCTGTAACTGCAGAAGAAAAAGAAAAGGCAGAAAAGAAGGGTTCTCATTGCTTTAAAGGAAGAATTGTTTTGAATTTACTCCAGTTGGGGTCAGACTTGTAGCTGTCGACCGCCTCACTGGGTACATACAAGACCGCATCGTCAAGCGGAACGAACGTGAAACTGAATTCATGCGCCTTCGGCGGTACCACAGCCAAAGAGGTCAGAGCCGTAAGATTTGTGCAACTGTCGAAAGCTCTGTCTTCAATCTCCTTTATGTTCTTGGGCAAAACAATCTCTTTGAGGTAATAGCAAGCCCTGAACGCCCTTTCGCATATTTTAGTGACACTGTCTGCTATGGTGATGTTCTCGATAGTTGTGAGTTCAAAAGCAGACCTGCCAATCTGTCTGGTGCCATCGGCCACCTTGTGCTGGCTTTTCTGAGTAGGAGAGAGAGAGAGGCAAGCCTCTTGTTTGTTGTAAACAACCCCGTCGTTAGAACTGAACGTATCACCACCATCCTCAACGGAAATGGACGAGAGGTTAACGCATCTGTTGAAAGGGTTGTCGATGTGTTTGACGGCTTTCGGGAACTCGATTTTTTCAAGCATAGCGCACCCGTAAAAAGCCTCACTGTCTATTCTTTTGAGGTTCTTCGGCAAGGTGACGTCTTTCAGTTTGACGCATCCGAAGAACGTGCATTCGTTAATCAGTTCCACATTATCAGGAATGGTTATGACTTGTAAGTCTTCGCACTGTTGGAAGGCGCATTTCCCAATTCTTTTAAGGCTTTGTGGTAGCACAATTTTTTTGAGACCGTTACAGCCATAGAAAGCGTATTCGCAGATTTCCTCCACTCCTTCAGGGACGGAGTACACGCTGAATTGCCCTTCGGGGCACCTGATCAGCTTTTTCTTTTCTTTGTCGAAGAGGACTCCGTCTTTAGAAGAGAAGAACTCGTTTTGTTCGTCAACTTCAATAGACGAGAGGTTGTTGCAATAACAAAAAGGCTGTTCTCCGATATTGGAGATGCTTTTAGAGAGATAGATGGAACATAAAGACGGACAAAAACTGAAGGCAAAATCGCATAATCCTGTAGTGTTATCAGGCAGAATGATGCGTTTGATTCCTTTGAAGCTTTTGGTGTCAACATCTTTCGTACAATCGATTGCCGACGATAAGTCGACAACATCTGCATAAATCTGTTTGAGGAACAGTATGTGCAAGTCATCGATTGTACCAGTCACTTTAATTTCCCTATTGTTTGGTAACAATAGTTCTTTGTGGCTCAATAAATCGTTGTTGTTAATAGTTAACATTGCAGTACTGAAAGTTTTGGTTAAATGTTAAAAGAGGAACTAAAAATTGTTCCTGAAGTTATCGGTATTTGGTATTTCTTTCTTTGCTTCGTTAAGCAGTTTGTAGCATCGGCTAACCGACTTGGAAAAAGAATTGTTTTTAATTTCTCGGTCAACATAGCCGTTTTGTACCCTGATCCTTATCTTAGTAATTTCGCCATTAATAATATCCTTAACCTTACTTTCGGGAAGCCAGTAAATTTGTACAAAAGGGTCTCTTTGCAGACTTTTTGTGCTAAGTTCGATGACTTTCCCGTTTTTACACTTCAAAAGAATGGTATGACCGATGTTTCTTTCGAAGAAATTGGCCTGGATAGTGTAGTAGTCTCCTCCGCTGAGAGAATGACCTGCGCCCGACATGTGGACAAAGTCCATACTGATGGTCGCAAAGTTGGCAAATTTGTCTTTAGTTCTGAAAGCTTCGATACGTGAGGTGGAAATATAGTTGGTTCCCTCAAGGTATATACCCCTATTAGTGATGTATTGTGCGGAAGCCGTCAGAAACTGGAACAGTAAAACTATAATGATGGATGTTTTCATGCCATTTAAGTCTATCTCTTTATACAAAGATAACTTTTTTATTTTAAAAACCACCATTTAAGTAGCCGCTATTACTTTTTACTTTAGCGTTAGTTTTAACTGATAGCGTTTTACAGACTTTTTTGATAAAAAGTTGCCGTAAAGTTTGGATATATCCAGAAAGTGGGTTAATTTTGCACTGCAATTTGAGCGAGGCCTCGTAGCTTAACTGAATAGAGCAGCTGACTACGGATCAGCAGGTTGTAGGTTTGAATCCTATCGAGGTCACATTTAAAATGGCGCCGTGGCTCAACTGAATAGAGCAGCTGACTACGGATCAGCAGGTTGTAGGTTTGAATCCTATCGGCGTCACATGAAAGACTCCTTTTTGAAAGGGGTCTTTTTTGTTATGTATATTTTTCATATTTTTGATGAACAAAAAAGAATATAGAAATGAATTTGAAATCGCTTATATTGGCATCGGCATTGTTCGTATGCGCAAATGCTAGTGCAGTGACAGATTTCTTTGGCGTACAGAAAATGACGTTTTTAGGGACGGACTATCACTTGGTTTGGAGCGCGAATACACAAAACAACACAAGGATAGAAGATTTCCTTCCTAAGGGCCCTTCGTATACGCAGTTTGAAAAGAAACTGTCGGTTTACAACATTCAAAACGGGTCGTTTGAGAAAATTGTCCTTGACAAACAGAACGAACTGGTTTCAGGAAAACAAGAAGGAAATGTGCTTGACTTCAAGAACGTTATTATAAACGATAACGAGATTATGTGCAGCTACACCTCGGAACTGTCGCAAGATGGAGTGGTCCTTGTCGTCCAATTTTCCGCATTCCGATATATCCGTACGGGTACAAGTGTGAATGTTATAGAATGGGAACACCGTTCTTATAAAAATGCCGATTCCTTCAAGGCGAAAATTGACAAAAACAAGTCGAAATGGTTGAGCGAATTTAAGAAAGTCGACATTTCGAAGTTCAATTTGAAATAACGGTAAGCCATGTTTAAGCAGATAAGTCATAGGTGGAATTCCTTTATGAACGATTCCGCGCTGAAGGCAAGGGTGAATAACATCATATTTGATACCGATACGCCTTTGGGCAGATTGTTTGACGTCACGCTCATTACGTTTATTGTGTTGAGTGTGATAATCGTGATTTTCGAAACAGCCCATTGGCTGCCCCTATGGCTGAAGCCCTTTATGCATGCCCTTGAGTGGCTGTTCACGGCATTCTTCACTATTGAGTATCTGCTCCGCCTATATTGTTCTTCAAATCCGAAAGAGTATGCTTTCAGCTTCTTTGGTATAGTAGACTGTCTGTCGACCTTCCCTGCCTATCTGGCGGTGTTTTTCCCTTCGATGCATGGTTTGCTTGTGATGCGAATGTTCCGCCTGATGCGTGTGTTCCGTATCTTCAAGTTGTTTGACTACATGAACGAAGGACACTACCTCTTGGTTTCGTTGAAAGAGGGATTGCATAAAATAATTGTTTTCTTCCTTTTTGTTGTGGTCCTTGTTGTGTCGATTGGAACCATAATGTTTATGGTAGAGCACGGAGAGAATGGCGATAACTTTAACAGTATACCAAACAGCATTTATTGGGCGACTGTAACCATGACTACGGTGGGGTATGGTGATATAGCTCCTGTGACGACTATGGGCCGTTTTTTGGCCGGTGTGGTCATGCTTATCGGTTACACGGTATTGGCGGTGCCAACAGGTATATTTACCGTTTCGATGGTAAATACCGATAAAAAGAGAAAAGAGGTGTTTTGCCCTAATTGTGGTAAAAATATTGATAGAGATTCGCGTTTCTGCAAGTATTGTGGTTTTGATGTGGAAAGTAAAAACAAGGAAGCCTCTGCTAAAAAGGGCTAGCGCCTTAAAATTTTCTTATTAAGTAATTAGTTGTTGTTTGTTCTGCAACGGCTTGTTTGGCTTCAAATAACCCCTATAATCGAGAATTTATTTAGAATAGGCATTTGGTTCCTGAAAACGGAACGTCAATAAACGAAATGCTAAAAGTCTTCAATACAATAAAAAAAGAGCGGCCTAAAAGGTCGCTCTTTATATTATAATTCAATAACGAATTATTAGTTGTTTTCAGGACGAAGTTGACGAACAGTAACAGCAGTGCGCCACATTTCGCTTTCGCGAAGAGCTTTCAATTCTTTCTCGAGCTTTTCACGATAGTCAGGCTGGCTGTTGCTGTCGATAGAGATCTGAGCTTCGTTGCCGCTCTTAACGCTAGCGTAAAGCTTCTGAACAACAGGCTTGATGGCATCGTGGAATGGGCCCATCCAGTCGAGGGCACCGCGCTGTGCTGTAGTAGAGCAGTTAGCGTACATCCAGTCCATACCGTTCTTAGCGAACAAAGGCATCAAAGACTGAGTCAACTCTTCAACTGTCTCGTTGAAAGCCTCAGAAGGAGAGTGGCCGTTTTCGCGAAGAACCTCGTACTGAGCCAAAAGCAACCCCTGGATACCACCCATCAAAGAGCCGCGTTCGCCAGTGAGGTCAGAAGTAGCCTCGCGAACGAAAGTTGTTTCGAACATGTAGCCAGAACCGATACCGATACCGAGGGCGAGAGTCTTGTCGAGAGCCTTGCCGGTAGCATCTTGGTAAACAGCGTAAGAAGAGTTCAAGCCACGGCCTTCAAGGAACATGGTACGGAGAGAAGTACCAGAACCCTTAGGGGCAACCATAATAACATCGATATCTTTAGCAGGAACAACACCAGTGCGGTCGTTCCAAGTGATAGCGAAACCGTGAGAGAAGTAAAGGGTCTTGCCTGGAGTAAGATATTTCTTCAAGGTAGGCCATACGCTGATGACAGCGGCGTCAGAAAGCAAGCACATGATGATAGTAGCCTTGTCGGCTGCTTCTTCGATAGAGAAGAGGGTCTCGCCTGGAACCCAACCATCGTTCTTTGCCTTTTCGAAAGTTTTGCCTTGACGCTGGCCAACGATAACGTTGAAGCCATTGTCGCGCAGGTTGCAAGCCTGGCCTGGACCTTGAACACCATAACCGATAACGGCAATAGTTTCATTCTTCAAAACTTCACGAGCTTTCTCCAATGAGAATTCTTTGCTGGTGATGACTGTTTCCATCACACCGCCAAAATTCATTTGTGCCATGTTTCTTAA
>ODAJ012186259.1_pt1 | contig 19578 bp, 15 predicted proteins | sample 1539241 | NCBI WGS metagenome assembly ODAJ01 (sample SAMN02144231, study PRJEB22623) | gut metagenome | biome: sheep rumen | host: Ovis aries | place: New Zealand | reverse complement strand
TGACGGCCACTTTGCAGATGCAGACCGCTTAAAACATGATATCGACGAGATGCTGAAAAAGCTTCAGAACCAGTCTCAGTCCGGCGAAGACCAGAAAAAGAAAAGTGATCCGCAGGAGCAGGATGACAAGGATCAGCAGCAGGACAGCGACAGGTCGGACGATCACAGATCCAGCCAACAGAAACAGCAGGAGCAGGCGCGCCAGGATGAACTCAAAGACCAGCTCAGCCGGCAGAAAAAGGATCTGGAGAACGGAAACAGCTCATCGGAGGGAAATGGTTTCCACTACATCGAGGGCGGAAACACGAGCGGATATGGAGACGGTACGCTATGGTAAAGAAAAACAGAACTATGAGAATGATCCTGCTGGGCTTTCTGTCGGCAGCCATCCTCCTGACCGGGTGCAGACATTCCGGTTCTCCCCTCGATCCCCCGGAGAGGACCGAGAACGCTGAGGATGCTGACGGCGGCAGCCGGGACCGGGGAGATGGCTCCGGGCAGGCTTCAGGGAGAGAAAATAGGGACGGAAGCCTTTTCTTCGGCAGCGATCTGTCCGAAAGCGGGGAAGAGGATGCCTCCGGCATTGTGATCCAGGGACCGGACCTCCCCCCGGACGGTCAGCGCTATGATGAGTGGAAAGGCTTTCAGTACACCAAGGAGACTTCTTTCCCCGTCAGGACCTACTGGGCAATCGGATCCTATGACGGCAGGTCAGGGGCCGCGGCGGGCCTCTACCAGAATCCCGAACACATAGAAGACGGGGTTCTGGAGATCGTCGACGCAAAGGCCGAGCCTGTGGGCGGTGAAATGGAGCTGCGGTCCGGCGGCTATGTGGACATCACCATCGAGACAAGGTGGACCGGCACCATGAATTTCACAACCGAGGATGAATTCAATACCTTCGGAACCCATATTTCCTGGGGCGACAATGAAGTCCTGCCCTGCGACGCCTACACCGGAACGTCACTGCTCAACTATTCCGGCCAGGGAAACGAGGAAGACAGTATCAACATCGGCGAAGCCTACGACACCGGCATGGTGGAATCCGATATCACCTGGAACAGCCGCACTTACCGTCTGTTTGCAAAATCGGACAAGCGAAACGCCAGTTTCGGCGAGACCTCCTACCGCTCGACAGCCGGCGGCGTTTCCGTCACCGAGCCCGGCGCCGTGGAGACCACCTACACGCTGCGCGTCCCGGCGGACTACGACGGCATGGTGCTCGCCATCGACAAGGACATCACCGATGAAAAGGCCGCTCATATCGATGAAAAGGCCGAATTTCTCCCCACCTCCGACACCTATGCGGACATCCTGACGACTGACACAGGTGTAAAACAGACTGCCGACGACTTCTATTTCATCAAGGTATCCGACCTGCTGGAACTGTTCCGTTCCCAAAAGGGCAGCTGACCCGGTTCGGAACCGGTTCAGAACTCCAGATACAAAAAGACCGCGCCTGTGATCGATCAGCACGCTGATCCTCACACAGGACGCGGTTCTTTTTTTCATAGATCCTTTTTCATAGATCCTTTTTTGAAGAGTCATGCTTTACCGAACCACTGCAAAGTAGAAAATGGCAAAGAGCATTACGATGATGCCAAGGCAGGTCATCAGCAGGGCAAAGGTGAAGTTGGTGACAATGGGCCTTGCGGCTTCGGAAAACTCCGCCGCCATCATGCCTGCCAGGCCGAAGCGGTTGGAATTATTTTTGATGCGTTTTTCCTTGAGGATTGTCTTCCTGATCAGCACAATGATCGTATCCGTGCTCATCTCAACGATTCTCAAAACAGTACACCACAGGGCAAAGAGGAACCTGGCAGGGATTCCTCTGTAGACCAGATCCTCCAGGTCCAGCCACTGAGGCCAGTAGTTGGCGTAGTGCCCGTCTTTCTTCAAGAGCCCGCGCACAGCGACAAGATAGAGAAGGCCGCCAATGGCAAGGGAGATCGCACCGCCCTTGAGGTTGGTGAGTGTGAAGGCCTGAAAATGCAGGATGTGGCTGTTGCCGGACATAAAGGCTCCCAGCCGTGTGCTGATCAGAGGCTGGCCCAGCAGCAGGCAGAAGATCGAGGATCCCAGAATGGCAAAGGTACTCGCCGCGTTCATATAGGGCAGGGGCATATCATATTCCCGCTGCAGGGCTGGATCCGTGTTTTCTTCTACAAAGATGCAGATAAAGAGCTTGAGCATATAGCAGAAAGTGAGTCCGCCGCTGACAAGGAAGATCCACTCTGCCGCCTTCAGATAGCTGCTGATCCCTTCCAGCAGATGGATTCCTTCTACGATTCCTTCGTGGAGCAGGGTCTTGCTCATATATCCGTTCATGAGCGGCACGCCGCTGATCCCCAGGGCGCCCAGGGCAAAGGCAATCTTGAGCTTGGTCTTCTTTCTGCCCCATCCGCGGATTTCGTCCAGGTTGAGTTTGTGCAGATTCATGACCACAACGCCGGCGCACATGAACAGGGTCAGCTTGATAATGGAATGGTTCACCATGTGGAGCAGGAGGCCCGGCAGGGCAATGGCATAGCCCTCTTCGCTTCCGGCTGCCGAGAGAAGGATCAGCATTCCGACGCCTGTCAGGATAAAGCCGATCTGCGACATGGACGAGCAGGCCAGCGTCCTCTTTAAGTTGACGGAGAAAACGCCGAGAACTGCGCCCAGCAGCATGGTGATCATCCCTGCGATCAAAATGATCGTACCAAAGACCGAATCCTCCACGAGTGCATGAAGGGTGATCATGAGAATGCCATAGATACCTACCTTGGTCAGGATACCGGAGAGCAGGGCCGAAGCCGGGGAAGGCGCCACAGGGTGGGCCTTGGGCAGCCATACATGCAGAGGAAACATACCTGCCTTGGCGCCGAAACCGAGCAGGACACAGACGCCGGCCGCCAGGATCATCCTGCGGTCCGGGCATGCATCGACCGCCGCCCGAAGGTCGGCGTAGGAAAGCGTTCCCGTCTCATAGTAGAGCAGGGCCAGTCCCATGAACAGGACCAGGCCTCCGAAGACGGCGATAAAGAGATAGGTATATCCGGCTTTCACGGCATCCCTGGTCTGCTCGTGAATGACCCAGGTAAAGGAGGTAAAGGACAGGATCTCAAAGAAGATAAAGCTCGTCATCAGATCACCGGAGAGCATGACGCCTTCCGTCGCTCCCAGGGTCAGGAGGATGAACAGCCAGTAGCGCTCCAGTCCTTCCTTCTCATGCCGGAAATATTCAGGCGCAAAAAGCGTGGTCCCCGCCCACATCAGGGCCGTGATCACCGCATAGGCGGCCTTGAATCCGTTCACTTCAAAGGACAGACCCGTCACAAGAAAACCGCCGTACTGCAGGAAGCATCCCCCGCTGTAGACAGATGCAAGAACCACTGAGAGCACGAGCTCCAGGGCTGTCAGCACAATAGCAAAGCCGTCGCGGGCTTTCTCATTGTGCCTTCCCAGTATATACGCAATCACCGCCCCTATGAAAGGGCTGAAAACCAGCCATAATACCAGCATATTTTCACCACCTTAAAACAGTCCCCACGCGATTTTTTCGATAAACGCAGTCAGCGGTCCCGGGAAAACGCCGAAGATCACATTGACAAGCGTAAAGGTGCAGATCGGGATCAGCATGAGTGCGCCGACTTCCCTGGCAACATAGTCGTCTGTCCCGATGTATCTGTCTGTGCCCTCCATGGGGAAGAAGGCTCTGACAGAAACACTCAGTGTATAAATGGCGCACAAAAATGCCGAGAGCATCAATGCGGCGGATCCGATCATGGCCAGAGGACTGCCCTCTTCCATGCCTCCCAGCACAAGATGCAGCTTCGAGATGAAGCCGCACAGCCCCGGAATACCGATCAGAGAAAGAGAACTGATGGTATACATGGCAAAGGTCACCGGCATCTTTCTGCCTACGCCGTTGATCTCATAGACATAGCTGCGCATGGTCTCATGCATGAAGGCGCCCGCGCACATGAAGAGTGTGATCTTGATGATGCCGTGGAAGATCATATGCAGAAGTCCGGCCTCAAGACCCTCGGGCGTCATGAGCAGAATGCCGAAGAGCATATAGGACAGATTGCTGATCGTGGAATAGGCAAGACGCCGTTTAAAGTGTCTGGCTTTCACGGCCAGACAGGCCGCATAAACAAGGGTAAAGATGGCGAAGGCCTGGGCGATCTTGATGCAGAGGGTTCCCCTGAGGAAATCGGGTCCGTAGGTATACCAGGCCAGGCGCATGATGGCGAACACGCCGGTGTTGACGACCGCCACCGCATGCAGAAGGGCCGTGACAGGGGTGGGCGCGACGGAAGCCGTGGGCAGCCAGCTGTGCAGGGGAAAGACCGCAGCCTTTACGCCAAAGCCGAAAAAGCCGAACAGGAAGACCAGCTGCATCAGGCCCGGATCATAGGGCCCGTAGAGATTGCCTCCGTAGAGGAAATTGCCGGCGCCGTTATAGATACTGGTCATCACAACGGCAAAGAAGGCCAGTGAAGCTCCTCCGATCGTATAGGCGGCATATTTTCTGCCGGCAAACATACTCTCGTGGTCCGCATAATGACATACCAGAGGGATCGTCACCAGAGACAGCATCTCATAGAACATATACAAGGTCGTCATATTGGCCGCAAAGGCGACGCCCAGAGTGACCCCGTAGGTCATCACATAGAAGGCAAAGAAGCTGTTGCCCCGCCTGGTATGGGACATATATTCAAAGGCGTAGAGCATGACCAGCGGCCACATGAGAGAGACCATGACTGCAAACAGCTTTGCCGGATCGTCGGCTCTGAGGTCAATGGAGAAACCCCGCGTAAAGCTGTACAGTGTCGCACCTACGACGCCTACCTTTAAGAGGGCGATCCAGGTCAGGACACTGGTAATGCACACCACTGTCATTGCATAGGCGTCCCTGATCTTCCTGTTTTTGAAGCCCAGAGGAATCATCAGATAGCCGCCTATGATCGGCACCAGAATGGGAATGATTAAAATCAAAGAACTCAAAATGCGATCCCTCCTACCACTCGGACCCCGAACAGTCCGGCCAGAAGTGCAACAATACACAGAGCGATCATAGCCCCGTTTACAAGGACGCCGGGTTCGGCGTACCCTTTTTCACTTTCAAAATCATTTCCCGGGAAAAATGCATCCACAACGATAGGAAACAGGTAGCCCGCTGTCAGAAAGGCGGAGACCAGCAGGACTGCGGGACCCAGTATGGCGAAGATCCCGGGCGCTCCCGAGAGGGCTGCCGCTGCGATCTTCCACTTGCTGACATAGCCGCCCATGGGAGGAATCCCTACCAGGGACAGGGCCGCAAACATAAAGCACCACATGGTGACCGGCAGAGCTCTGCCGATTCCCTTCAGTTCATCGACCCGGTGGGCTCCCAGTACAATGATGAATACGCCGGCTGCCAGGAACAGACACCCTTTGGAACTCATATGACTGATCACCTGCAGAAGTCCGCCCCTGAGGCCGTCCTCTGACAGCAGGGAAAGTGAAAACAGAACATAGGAAATCTGACTGACGGAGGAATAGGCCAGACGCTTTTTGATGACCTTCTCCTTGAAGGCCATGGTGGAGCCCATCAGGATGGTCAGAAGGGCCAGGCACATCCATACGGTCTGGACCCAGGTGCCTCTGATAAAATCAGCGCCCACGCAGAAGTAGACCAGGCGGATGATGGCCACCACGCCCGCCTTGGTGATGATGCCGGAGAGCAGGGCGGACGCAGGCGCAGGCGCAATGGGATGCGCGGTCGGAAGCCAGCCGTGCATGGGATACATACCGGCCTTGGTCCCGAAACCGATGATGCCGATCAGGATCACGACCAGCGTCATCTGTTCGTGTCCCGCGATCCTGGCGCTGTCCAGAAATCCGCCGTAGCGGAAGGAGACAGTTCCCGCAGCATTGGTGTAGACGTAGAAGACAGCCAGAAGTCCCATCAGAGCGCCGGCGATGGAGTAAAACAGATACTTTAAGCCGGCTGTAACAGCCTCCTTTGTCATCTCGTGCATGACCATGGGCACTGTGGAGAGCGTCGCCAGTTCGAAGGCAAAATACAGGCTCACCATATCGGCGGACATGCAGACCGCCATCATGGCCCCCAGGGCAATGAAGAAAAAGGTAAAGAACATGCGCGTCCGCTTCTCGTGCTCCATGTAGGTAAAGGAATAAAAGCACACAGCGGTGAAAAGGATCAGCACAGCCGCCAGAGCAAACCGGCCCAGACCATCCAGCCCGAAAGCGATCACAGCCTTCTGTGAAAAATGCAATACCTCCACCCTCTCTGCCCGGATGATGGCCAGAATTCCCAGGACATCTGTCAGTATCATGATCAGACCACATACTGCGTGGTGCAGCTTTTTATCCCGCAGCGGCACGATGCCGGCGAGAGTACCGGTGATCACCGGATATAGGAAAGCGATCAGCTGTATCATTTCATTCTCCCTATGTAACGGTTATCCAAACATTTCAAGGCCCCGGGTGATCAGATCGATCACCACCCAGGAAAAAAGTCCCAGGAAAAGGTTGATCGCGCCCAGCACCATCATAGGCACATTGAATAAGGGCCTGTGGTGCTGCCGGATATTTGCCTTGCTGACAGTTCCGTGAGGATCCGAATAGATCCTGATCAATGTCCTGATAAAGTAAACGGCGTTGAGCAGAGAACTGGCAGCCAGAGCCAGGATCACAGCGACCAGCTTGACATGGCTTCCGCTCTCGACGCCGGCGAGGGCAAACTGCAGTTTGGAGGCAAAGCCCGCAAACAGGGGGATGCCGATCATGGACAGGGAGCCGATCAGGAAGAAAATACCGGCGTCCCTGTTCCTGAGCGCACTTGCCTGCAGCTTTTTAAAGAGCAGGCTGTCGTCCGAGACCTCGGCAAGCCGGGGCGTAGTCAGAAAGAGCATGGATTTGGTCACAGCGTGCGCCATGATATGGAAAATGGCTGCCGTATAGCCTGCGATTCCTCCCAGGCCCATTCCCATGAAGATATAGCCTACCTGGGCCGCTGATGAAAAGGCGACCATGCGGTTGATATTGTCTGCGTGCATGGCCTGCAGGGAGCCCACGACCATGCCCATGATACCCAGAATGAGGAGAATCTCCTTGATTGGCATCCGCTCAAAGACTTCCAGGCCGATAGCTCTGTAGAAAATCTTGATCAGGAGCAGAATGTAGGCCTTGGATACCAGGGAGGACAGGATACTGGCCGAAGTAGGCGTTGACCAGCTGTAGGAATCCGGCATCCAGAAATGGAAGGGGAAAAGACCGGACTTGATGGACAGACCGATGGTCAGAACGCCGGTACTGAGCGTCAGGACCATGAACATCTTGGGATCCTGTGCCAGCTCGGCAATGGTCTCCTGCATGGGAACCATCAGCAGGTGTCCTGTCACATCGTAGAGCAGGACGACGCCCAGCAGAAAGAGACCGGATCCCAGAAGGTTCAGGATCATATAGCGGACGGCCGCCAGAGTGGTGCGTCCGATCTCACGCACGATCAGAGAACCGCAGCTGGTGAGCGTCAGGATCTCCAGGAACACATAGCCTGAGAAAAGGTCGTTGGTCCACAGAATGGCCATCAGAGAAGCTGTCATCAGATTGAGGATGGCATAGTAGAGGTTTACCTTGCTCTCGTCCAGATCCGTGTCGATAAAGCGGTATCCTGCCAGAACGGAGACGATCATGATCACCATGAAGAGGGTGGCCAGCAGAGCTTCCAGAATCCCTGCCCGGAGCTCATTTCCCCAGGGAGCCGGGAATTCACCCATGGGATAGGTAACCGCTCCCCCCGTGGACACGGTATACCACAGGATGGCCCCGCAGACGATGAGCAGAAACGCCTCATAAAAGATCGTATAATACCTGGCCGTTCTTCCCTTGAGCACAAAGCACAGTGACCCGGAAAACAGACTCAGGATAACCGTCATCATTGGAAAATTTCTGATAATATCCAATTATCTGTCCTCCATACTGTGTACTGAAAGAGTGTAGATCTCATCCAGGTTCAAGGTGTGATACCGCTTATAGAGCCTGATGGTCAGGGACAGCATAATGGCCGTGACCGACACAGAAACAACGATGCCCGTCAGAACCAGTCCGGCCGGCACCGGGTTGATGTATCTGCGGGGATCTGTCACGCCGTCCACAATGATCGGAGCTTTTCTGCCCTCGATATAACCCATCGACGCCAGAAACAGGAACACGCCCGTGTCCATGATGTTCATGCCGATCAGCTTCTTGATCAGGTTCTGATGGAAAAGCAGCATGGTAAAGCCGATTCCGAACAGAATAATGGCTGCCGCCTCTTCATAATTAATCAAAAGATTCTCAAACACCGCCGACACTTCCTCTCTTGAATAAGCTGTAAAAACCGAACATGGTACAGGCAACGACCAGACCGACCGCAATATTGAGCGGAAGGATCAGGCCGCCGCTCAGGATCGCCCCCGGTATTCCCTTGGGAATGTGGTTATGGAGATGATTGGCGCCCATAAAGAAGACATATCCCTTGGCGAAGCTGTAGAATGCAAGTGAAACGAAGGAGATGACCATGGACACTTTCGCTGTAAAAAAGCTGTCCACCAGTTCAAATCCGAAGGCTGACTCAAAGATGATCAGACCGGCGCCCAGCACCGCGCCTCCGGAGAATCCGCCGCCCGGTCCGTTCTGTCCGTTGAGCAGGATATAGATACCGAAGACGAAAATACAGGGGACGATGAGGATACCGACCTTGCGCATGACAGTGTCCTTTGACACATCAAAATAGGCGTCCTGTTCAATCTGATAATAGTCGTCAAATTGGGAGTCCATGTTTTTCTTGTCCTTTTTCAAAAGGATCATGACGCAGAGCAGGGCTGCAAACAGAACGTGGGACTCGCCGAGCGTATCAAAGGCCCTGTAGTCCAGGATCATGCCCGCCACGATATTGACGGCGCCTGTCTCTTCCAGTCCGTGTTCGATGTAGCGGTCCGACACTTCCACTGCCCTGGGGTTCTCCTCGCCGTATCTGGGAAGAAGATTGACCGTAAAGAGCAGTACGCCGATCAGGGCGATGCAGCTGACGATGGCAACGCCGATATAGATCTGATAAAAGCCCTTGCGCTCGGCACTGATGACTGCCTGGGAAAGGCCGCTGGATGTCATCTCCTTCTGCGCCGCTTTTCGCTCTCTTTTCACCTTTTCATGGCTTTCGTCAGGCTCAAGACTCCCGTCCATGATGTTTGCCATCACATCATAGTCGCCGTCGAGCCATCTGAAGAATTTATTTTTCCATTCTCTCAGCTTCATGCCCGATCGCCTCCCTGTCTTTCTTGTCCCGGTCTTCCGACTGGATCATTCCGGTATGCTCGTCAATGTTCTCTCCCGCATCCTCAATGCGGATCTTTTTCAGCGTCATCAGGAACAGGGTGCCGCTGATGCCCGCTCCGACAGCCGCCTCCGTGATCGTCAGATCCGGCGATTCGAGCAGGATCCACACGACGCACATGATGAGACTGTAGGCCATGAAGATGATCACCGCCTGCAGCAGGTTCCTGTTGAGGTTGACCGCCACAGCGCAGATGATCAGCAGTATTAGAAGCATTGTTCTGAATATAAAGATCAGACTCATTTTTCTTCCTCCGTCTCCATCTCCGGGATTTCTCTTTTCACATGGTCATACAGGTGCGGATTGGTAAAATATTCAACCTGGATCAGCACGTGTGAAGAAACGGGGGATGTAAACCACATGAAGATGATAATAAAGCCCAGCTTGAGCTCTCCCATGTGAAATCCGTCGCCCAGAAGGATGGAAAGGGCCACCAGGAACAGTCCCAGCGTATCCCCGACGCCGCCGGCGTGCACGCGGTTCATGATAAAGCCGAAGCGGTTGGCTCCCAGCACGGCCGCCGTAAAGCAGACCATGGCCGTGATCAGGCAGAGCGCACAAAGTCCAAATCGAATCCATGCAAAGATCATTTTTCCGCTCCCTTCTTTCCTTTTGCTGCCTCTGCTGCGCCTTCTGCAGCCGCCGCGGCCGCGGATCCCCTGTCAGGGGCAAACTTACTCCGCGTGGGATTTTTGGGTATATAGGTCGCACTCAGGATCAGTACCGTGATAAAGCTGATCATGGCATAGAGCAGAGCTACGTCGAACAGGTAGCTCTCATTCAGAAGATAGGCCAGAATACAGGTGCAGGCAATGACCATTGTGCAGATCATATTGATGGACAGGATGCGGTCGGTGACTCTGGGACCGATAATAGCGCGGATCAAAGTGATCAGCAGCAGAAAGCTGAACCAGATCAGCGCTGTCAGGAACAGGATCCTGTAGGCATTCTCAATACTCATTCTTTCTCTTCCTCCTCAAACATTTCCCCCGAAAGGCCTTTTCGCACAAGCTTCATTTGATTTTCCGCAGAAGCTTCACGAAGGAGGATTCTTCAATCCCTTCTCCGAATTCCCCCCTCAGGCAGTGGACCACGAAGTGATCGCCCTCCTGGAACAAAGTGATCGTTCCGGGGGTCAGGGTTATGGAATTTGCCAGAAGAACATTCTGCAGCTGGGTCTGGAATCCGGAGTGGAATTCGATGATCACGGGTTCAGGAGCCTTGGCGCTGTAGACCATATCGCACATTTTAAATGCGGATACGATTATCTCCCAGATCAGATTCAATATATATATCAAAAAAACCGGAAAGTTTCGAATCAGACGTCTTTCGATCGAAGACGAATATCCGATTATCCGGTTTGCAAAAAAAGTGACCGCACTCGCAATCACCACGCCGAAGATCACAAGTTCAACCGTGACCCGACCATTTAAAACGATCCACAGTGCAAAAAGAAACAGCCACATGGTCTCCTCCCCAAAGCAGTTTAGACTGTGCAAATTTACTATAATATTTTCCCATGTACACGCATTAATGTCAAGAAATGCATAAAAAAGGATAGCCGTTATTAGTTGGTTATCAGTTCGTTATCAGTTCGTTGTGTTACATATACACGCCCCCTCGAAGGGCGTGTATATGTAACGTTCTTCAGTCATTCAGCTGCACTTTGGTCCGGCTGCCCTGGTCGCGTGTCTTTGTGACGACGATCTGCCTGCCGATCCTGGTCTTGAGTTCGCTGACATGGGAGATGATCCCTACCAGCCGCTCTCCTCCCTCGGTGAGATCCTGCATGGAATTCATGGCCTGGTCCAGGGTATCCTGATCGAGCGAGCCAAAGCCTTCGTCCACAAACATGGTGTCCAGCCGGATTCCTCCCGTATGAGACTGGATCTCGTCAGAGAGTCCGATAGCCAGAGAGAGGGAAGCCATAAAGGACTCTCCCCCCGACAGGGATTTTACGCTTCTGCGGGTATTGTTGTAGTGGTCAATCACCTCCAGATCCAGTCCCGTCTGGCTGCGTCCATCGGCGGCGACGGCGTCGCTTCTGTGCAGCTCGTACTGATTGGAGGACATGATGGCAAAGCGCTTGTTGGCGCGTCGGATAATCCTGTCAAAAAAGGCCATCTGGACATAAGTCTCCAGTTCGATCCTGGATTTTAAGCCGGTGCTGCCGGACGCTGTATCCGAGAGGGCCTTGATCTCTCTGTGGCGCTTTTCCGCTTCGATCAGCCGGACGCTGTGTTCCCGCAGATTTTGCAGAGCCCCGCTGTTGAGGGTAATCCTGGCGTAGATGGTCCTGATCCTGTTTTCATTCTCTGCCCTTCGCTCTTCCAGCTGGTCCAGGGCAGACTGGTCCGCCGCCTTGTCAAAGACAGGCGATGCGGCAATCTCTTCCGCCAGGGCACTGTGCCTGGCAGTCAGATCGACGATCAAGTCCCTGGTGGTCCGCAGGGTATTCTGCGCCTGATCGACTGCCTGTGTGATCGCCCCTGCCTCCTCTTCCATTTTTCTGACGGCCTGCTCCGCCTTCTCTCTATTCTCATAATGCAGGTTTTTTTTCAGGTTTTCTATGGTCTCCTCAAATCCCCGGTGTTTTTGTTTCTCTACACTGACGGCCCTGGAGATCTCGTCTATCTGCTGCCGCAGCTTTTCAATGGCAGATTCCAGTTTTGCATTGTCCTCTGCCAGAAATTGTCTGCGTTTCACCTTTTTCTCCCGGTCCAGGATCCTCTCCCTGCAGGCCCCGGCCTGCTGGTCCAGGGTCTCTTTGGCCAGGAGGGCCTTTTGCCTGACAACTGTTTTGTAGTCCTCTTCCTCCGTCTTTTCAATTATTACAGCAGAAGCTGCGCCCGAGCGGACAAATCCCCATTTTTCTCTGGCGGAAGCCCCGGCAGAAGCTGCGCTTTTGTGGAGGCGGGAAAGCTCCTCCTCCAGTTTCTTCTCTTTTTCTTCCCGGGCGGGAATCTCCTGTGTAAGGGCGGCCTTGCGGCGGGATTTTGCAAGCAGAACACCAATCTCCTCCTCCGCCTGCGCCGCTGTGCCCGCCGCCTTACGGATCTCCTTGTCGAGAAGAGAGAGGTTCATCAGTGCGTCTTTGTCAGCATCCTCCCCTTCTGTCCCTCCGGTCCAGAGGGCGCGGGCCGTCTTCCGGCACTGCATCTTCCTGGACAGGGCGGCCTGTTCTGCGGCGGCCGCCCTGCTTCCTGTCTTCAGAAAGCGTTCGTTCATGCCCTGCAGCCTGCGCTCAGCCTCTGTGAGAGCGCTCTGATACTTCTGTCGATCCTCAAGCGCTTTGAGGGCGTCTTTTTTCCACCCTTCGGCCTCCAGGCGCGCCGCTTCATTGAGCGCCGCCAGAGTGCCTGTTTCTAAGCGTTCTCCTTCTTTCCCGGACAGTTTTGCGGATTTGCTTTCAATCTGGTCCGAGAGGAGTCTGATCTTCTGGGTCTGTGTTTCACAGTCTTTATCCGCCTTATTGTAGGCCTCTTTGTCCCGGTCCCGGCGGTCAGCCGCCAGGTCTACCTCCTGGCGGGTGGGCGTTTCAGCCCCGGCTTTACAGGGTGCGGGATGATGGAGGGAGCCGCAGACCGGGCAGGGCTGGTCGTTTTCGAGCCGCTCTGCCAGAAAGGCTGCCTGCCCCTGCAGAAAGCTCTGGAAAACAGCGTCGGCAGTGGCGGAAGACCGGGAAGCATTCTCTATCTTTACCGCCCGGACTGCCAGGAGTTTTGTCAGCCTGGTCTCTTCTGCCGCCAGTTTCTCCTCATCCCGCCGCAGATCCTCCAGCAGGGCTGCGCGCTCAGTGATCCTGCGGATCCTGTTTTCCGCCTTTTCCAGGTCTGCCTCGGCAGATCTTCTCTCTTCGATCCTGCGGCCGAGTCCGTCGATCTCTTTTCTGACTTCTGTGAGCTGCTCTGCCAGGGTCGCCTTTTCCCCCGCAAGCTTTTGCGCCTCTGCACGGAGCTTCTCCTCCTCCAGTAGGGCCGCCTGCAGTTCCTCGAGATCAGCCTGTCTGGCCAGGGCGTCTTTTTTGTCCTGTCTCCTGCCTGCCAGCGCGAGGTCTGTGTCCGCAAGGGCGTGAAGTTCCTCTGCGAGCGCTTCGGACGCCTCATGAAAGCGGACAAGCTCCTGCTTTTTGCCGTGCTCCAGGATTTCCTCCTTTTCGGCTCTGAGGTCCGCCTGTTCTGCGTCGCCGACGGCATCCAGGAGTTTTGAGATCTGCAGGATTTTCTGCTGCAGGCGCCCCTCCTCTTCCTTTGCCAGGACAAGTTCCTCCCCCGCCTTCTCCAGGGAACTATATTCCTCTTTCTGAATTGTCAGGGTCTCTTCCTGCTGCCTCTTGCGGCCGTCCTGGATTTCCAGAGATTCCAGAAGAGACCTGTGCCTTTCGGCGGATACCGCGCTCTTGTGCAGAAAATCCGCAAGCCGGTCATATTCAGGGAAGAGGTTTTTTTCGATTGCGGCAGCTTCCCGCAGGCGGACGGCCTCCGGCTCTGCCTCTTTTGCCTTTTCAAGAGCCTGCGCCTTTGTCTGTTCCTTTTCCTTCTCTCTGGCCAGATTCTCTTCCAGTTCTTTTTTCCGGGCCTGCTTATTCTCGATCTTCACGGCCGCATCGATCCTTTTGACCAGAAGGTCCCGCCCGGCGGCGAGCACTTTCCTCTCCTGATCCGCCTGCTCCCCGGCCTCTTTGTCCGCCTGGAGCAGTTTTTCGATCAGTACAATGATCTCCTCGGCAGATTTGCGGCCACTGATGACTTCACTCTCCCACACAGCCGCAGTCTCCCGGCTGCCGGAAGGGTCTACATTCTCGATATCAAAGCGGCAGTTCTGCCGCAGGGCAGTCAGCAGGTTATTGGACTTTTTCTCCTCTGCCCTGAGTCTCTCCTCCAGTTCACGGTATTTTTCGGTGTGAAAAATCTTGCTCAGAATATCTTTGCGGGTCTGGGTATTTGACAGCAGCAGCCGCAAAAAATCCCCCTGCGCGATCATGGAGATCTGGGCAAACTGTTCCTTATCGATCCCCAGAAGGTCCGTCACCGCTTCCGTGACGACCTGGTCGCGGGTCTTACGGCTGCCGTCCGGGTAAGTCAGCTCCGCAAAGGCAGGCCTGGAGACCATTTTCCCCGGCGTTCTTTTGGACGGCCTTTTGTACTCGGGATTTCTTGTGACCGTGTATTCCTTTCCGTTGCAGGAAAAGACCAGGCGGACATAGGTTTCCGTCTCCGGCAGAGCATACTGGGACCGGAGCATGGACTTATCCCTGTTCCTGCTGCTGGCCACGCCGTAGAGGGCAAAGCGGATGGCGTCAAAAATCGTCGTCTTTCCGGCGCCGGTATCTCCGGTGATCAGATACAGTCCCTCTGTGCCGAGTTTTTCAAAATCTATCAATTCTCTGCCCGCATAAGGTCCGAAGGCGGACATCTCCAGTTGCAAAGGTCTCATAGTACAATCTTCTCCTGTAAAGAAAAGAACATTCTCATTTCTGTGCACATCCTGTCGAGGGCACCTACAGTAATCTGCGAAAAACGCCCCGCGTTTGAGGCGGGCCTGTACAGATCACACAGTTTCAGATCGTATTCCAGATCTCCTCGATCAGCTTTGCAGCAAGTTCTGTCTGAAATTCATTCATGGCAAGCCCGTTCTGGAGCAGATACAGCTCCTGCAGAACCTCGACAGGCTCTTTCTCCAGGGCCTCTTCCTCTGTCTCGATCACATTCCGGGACCTGGTCCGGGTATTGTCGTAACGCAGTTCCATGAGATTGTGATAAAAACGGGCCCGCAGCCTCGACAGAGCCTGGTCAACATCGTTTTCATCCGTCAGAATCACCCTGTAATAATCCTCCTGCACAAGAGATGCGGTCGTCCCGGCGGACATCAGTTCCTCAAAGGTTCCCCTGACGGTCCTGAGGTCCCGCAGGGGCGTCAGCGCAAGCCTGGAGATCTCCACGCATCCTTTTTCCCGGATTTCCACCACGGTGACGCCCTTTTTGTGATTCTCCTCCGAGAAGGAATATTTGAGGGGCGACCCCGCGTAGCGCACCGTATCGCGGCCGACCCTCTGAGGTCCGTGCAGATGCCCCAGGGCCACATAGTCAAAGTCCTCAAATACCGAGACCTCCACATTGTCCAGACCGCCTATATGCTTCAGTTCGGAATCGCACTCATCGGGCTTTACCCCTGATGCAGTCACATACTGGTGGGCGACGGCAATATTTCTGGCCTCCGGATCGATGCAGGCCTTTCTGATCAGGACATCCATGGCCTGCGTCCAGTCGTTGACCTTCTCATCCGGATAGGCCGCCCGCACAACGGAGGGATGGATATAGGGAAACAGGTAAATATTGACCGGTCCATAGGCGTCCTGCAGAACAAAGGGCTGGATGACAGAAACCTCCTCAGCTGACTCCTCCACAGCAGATTCCTCCTCAGCAGACTTTTCTGCATCGATTCCTTCCGGTTTCCCGTCTTCTTCACCGACGTCTGCCGCCCCGCCGCTGATGCGGGGAGAAATATGGATCCCGCTCCGGTCCATGATCCGTCCGCCGTAGGAAATCCGCTCCGCAGAGTCATGATTTCCGCTGATGACAAAGACCTGCAGCCCCCTTCGGACAAGTTCATAGAGGAAGTCGTCAAACAGATTGACCGCCTCGACCGGGGGAATAGCCTTGTCGTAGATATCCCCGGCAATCAGCACTGCGTCCGGCTCTTGTGTCTGTACCAGTTCAATGATTCTATCAAGTATATATTTCTGATCCTCGATCATGGAAAAACCGTTGACACGTTTCCCCAGATGCAGATCCGCAAGGTGGAAAAACTTCATCCTGCCTCCTTACCTCCAAATGATAAACAGGACCCGGCTGCCCGCTATTTCCTGCAGCCGGATCCTCTTTCGATCAACGCCAGATATTGTATGCATTACAGGAAAGTGATGTCCGCCTCTTTACAGATCAGCACATGTTCCAGTTCCAGGTAATCCTCCACATGCCGGAAATGGGTATTGCCGATCTCCCAGAGAAAAAATCCTCCCATATTGCCCAGAACCGTCCAGATCACGCTGGATCCGATTGAATTGTTGAGAGGCGTCCATGTGAACATGATAGTCATGGCAATGATGAACAGGATCATGGAACGGCGGTTTCTGCTGTGCAGCACCCGGATCAGTCTCCTCTCCTCATCGCTGAAATGTTCCCGGAAGGCTTCGATCGCGGTCTCCTGCATGGCATGGGAAATGCTGCCTCCGCAATAAATGCACAGGTCCAGGGGAGCCATCTCCTTCATGGAGACCACGAAACGCTCGACGGCGTCCGCAATATCCGTATTGATCTCAAGATGAGGGCCGACGATCAGGGGATCGAACAGCTGTGACGCTTCGGGCACCCGCAGATCCAGTGTCTGCGCTGTGCGCGAGCGGACGCTTTCCCAATGTCTCTCCTCCCGGTAATACTGATGGAGCGTGATGGTCGAAAACCCCACGATCATGAGTCCCAGACTGACAAAGGTATCCGTCTTGACTGCTCTGCTGCTGAAAGAGATCCACAAATTCAGGAACAGCACAAAATAGGCCATGATCAGTGAGGTCCTGAGCCTGAGCGTTTTCCTGGCCGCCATGATCAGAAGGAAATACATCAGGAATATGGCCGCGACGCGAAACATGGCCAGAACGATATCCCCTGCCGTTCTGTCGGCGCTGCTCGTTATCAGACTCAGAACCCTGACTGCTCCCACCAGCAGATTAAAAAAGGCAAGTATACGGAGATTTTTTCCATAATATGCCATGTGCGTATCCTTTCCGACCAACACGAGGAAAAAGCCCGGAACGGGGTTCTCCGATGCGATCACAGGTGCCTGGGACGCCCCGCGGCACAAACGCCGGATTGAAAAAATCGCTATCGAGCGGTTTTTTCAATCTTTTTGTGATATCTGTAACAGCCCGCGTTTCCGGCGGCTCAAAACTGCAATAATTGTATTTGTCGGCAGGCAGTTTTCATAACCGCGAGCCTATAACAGTAACATCTTATCACAAAATGCGGTCATTACGAATAAATTTATAAAGAGCATTTTGTCGTTTTCTCTACAGATACTGCAGGACAAAAAATCCCCCGGAAAGCCGTAACTGACTTTCCGGGGGAAACTCTTTAGCTCAAATCGCTCTCAGTGCTTTGTGCCGCGGGGCGGCTCAAATTGCATGATCCTTCACCGTTTCCGCCTCCGCAAAAACGCCTCAGGCACATGCAGAGCATGTGCTGCCGCCCTGGCGAGCGGCATGATAGGTTAGAGTGAAATCACAGGACCGGTCTGGGAGTATAAGTGGTGTGCAGAAGGCTGTGGGCCTTAGCCTTGCCGGGAGCCTCGAGGTATTCGTCGTAGAGCATGTCGACAACAGGGCTCTCGTGCGAGCAGCGAAGGTCGTTTTCTTTGTCGGAATCATAGAGGACCGCGGAGCGCAGGCTCTTGAGGTCCACATAGTTGCGGACGGAGTCGCTCTGGACGGGCTGGCCGCCGCCGTTGATGCAGCCGCCGGGACATGCCATGATCTCGATGAAGAGATAATTCTTCTCTCCGCTCTGGATCATCTCAATGACCTTGCGGGCGTTGCCCAGGCCGCTGGCGACACAGACGTCGACTTCCGCGCCGGCGATGCGGTAGGTAGCTTCCTTGATGCCCTGAGTTCCGCGGACATCCATAAAGTCGACCTTCTCGTTGGTGCCGTCGAGGATGTTGGCAGCGGTACGAAGCGCCGCCTCCATGACGCCGCCGGTCGCGCCGAAGATCTTGCCCGCGCCGGTAGCGATACCGAAGGGATTGTCAAATTCCTCGCCCGGCAGATCTTTGAACACAATACCTGCGCCCTTGATCATACGGGAGAGTTCCCTGGTGGTGAGGGCCACATCGACATCCGGAATTCCCTGCTGTCCGAGCTCGGGGCGTGTGACCTCAAATTTCTTGGCCGTACAGGGGATCACGCTGACCACAAACATGTCCTTGGGATCGATGTGGTTCTTCTGGCAGTAGTAACTCTTAAGGATTGCGCCGAACATGCCCTGCGGGGATTTGCAGGTGGACAGGTGCGGCAGCATGCTGGGATAGTTGTGCTCCATAAACTTGATCCAGCCGGGGCAGCAGGAGGTAAACATGGGAAGCGGCGGCTTGTCAAGCTTCTTGGAGGTGATGCGGCTGATGAGCTCGTTGGCCTCCTCCAGGATGGTGAGGTCGGCGGTGACGTTCATGTTAAAGACCTTGACGTCGCCCAGCATACGGATGGCCTGAACCATCTGTCTCTCCACATGGGTTCCGGGAGGCATATCAAAACATTCGCCCAGCGTAGCCGCGATGGAAGGAGCGGTAAAGAATACGACGTGCTTTTGGGGATCTGCGATGGCATCCCAGACATCATCGATATTGCTCTTCTCGTACAGGGCGCCGACGGGACATGCGACGATACACTGGCCGCAGCCGACGCAAGCAGTGGTGTCGAGGCCTGCATCGAAGGGAGAGCCGACGCGGACGTCATAGCCGCGGCGGATCTGGCCGATGGCGCCAACTGTCTGCACATTGTTGCAGGCGGAGACGCAGCGCAGGCACTGGATACATTTGTTGTTGTCACGGACCACGTAAGGGGTGGAATCGTCGATTTCATACGCAGGTTCCTCGCCCTTGAAGTGATCTTCGTCAATGGCGTAGTCATAAGCCAGCTTCTGCAGTTCGCAGTGGTTGCCGCGGACGCAGGAGAGACATTTTTTGCGGTGCGTGGAGAGGATCAGCTCGATGGTGGTCTTTCTGGACGCACGGACTGCCGCGGTATTGGTCAGGACTTCCATGCCCTCTTCCACAGGATAGGTACATGCGGCAGTCAGACCCTTGCGGCCTTTGATCTCGACGACGCAGACGCGGCAGGCGCCGATGCAGTTGATATCCTTGAGATAGCAAAGAGAAGGGATCTCGATTTTTGCCATCTTGGCCGCCTGCAGGATGCTTGTGCCCTCCGGAACAGAGACCGGGATATCATTGATTTTTAAATTAATCATTTTTTTCACGTTATTATCCCTCCTTATTCCATATACACAGCGTCGAACTTACAGTTCTGCTTGCACAGGCCGCACTTGATGCAGACGTCGATATCGATGTGGTGAGGCTCTTTGACTGTGCCGCTGATGGCGCCCACAGGGCAGTTTCTGGAACAGAGCGTGCAGCCTTTGCACTTGTCGGGATCGATCTGA
>ODAJ012039229.1_pt1 | contig 19591 bp, 15 predicted proteins | sample 1539241 | NCBI WGS metagenome assembly ODAJ01 (sample SAMN02144231, study PRJEB22623) | gut metagenome | biome: sheep rumen | host: Ovis aries | place: New Zealand | reverse complement strand
CAAGCCGGCAGCGGCTGCCACGTTAAACGTAAAGAAGTCCGTCGGGGAATGCGTAAAGCGGGCCTCTCCCGCCAACTTCCAATATATCGGAATGACGTTGCTCAGACCGAACTCAAAGCCGATAGACTGCAAGCCGACAGACGCATCCACCTCGAATCCCTTCTTGGCGAACCACCTGTCCTTCTCGCCAGAAAGCAACTCGTAATTCAGGCTCGGCGAAACCGGATAGGTCTCGAATTCGTGTTTATTGTAAAGGCGACTATCCAGTTCAAATGTCCTGTCGCCAAAAAGGAAATGGAGCGAGACCTTCTGCAAGTCGTCAAGCTGGTAGCCGACCGACATGGTCAAGTCCCTGCGCTCTTCCGAATAGATTCGCCATTCTTCGGAAATTCCATTGGAGAATTTCTTTAGCGGACGCAACTTCATGAGGTCGTAACCGAAATCCAGGGACCAGCGGCGATTCCACAAACGGGAAATCTGCAAGTGCGGCATGAACCCGTAAGATTCATTGCCCCAGAATCCCGGCAAGTCCAGAAGGAACTCCATCTGGTCCACATAGCTGACCGCAACTCCCGCATACACGTTCGGGCCAATCGCATTGGATCCGAAACCGCCCGCATACACATCGAACGTCGGCCTGACTACGGCGCCAATCAACACGTCCCCGGACGGCTGCATCGTAAACGAAACGGAATCGTATGCGGGCTGGGACATCACGCCCTTCGCAAAGTTTTCGGGAGCCATCATGGCCGTATCGTTCGCGTTCCAATACGTTTTCGCAGAAGACTGCAGTTCTGCAGACAAGCTATCGAAAGCCGGAGTGAACCGGAACCACGGTGTAGACTTTCTCTTTGTGGATACATAATCAGCCATACGCGGGCGAAGCACCATCATTTCGCCGAGGCGACGTTCCACTGCCGAGAACCCGGCCTGTATCCATGCACTGCGGGTCGTATCCGAAACGGAATGCGCGCGGATCATCACGCCGGGCTGCGTTCCCAAATTCTGCATCTGCTTTTGGGCAATCGCATTCTGCCACGGAGATTTCCACAGCGAACCGTCAGCAAGCATTTTCGGATCTGCAATGGAGAGCAGCGGAAGCACTCCGACTTCGTCTTCGTAAGGCAAAGCCACATAGGGACCCAGTTCACCGTTCCTGGCGTTCTCGCGAAGCGGAAGGCTCTTGTAGACTTTGTTCACCACAGCGCCGTTGTCGTCTTCCATACCCGACACGTCGAAGGGGACCACAAAGCCTGCCGGCTGGCGGTAAAGCGATTCCTGAATGCGAAGCCTTGCCAGGGCGCGCCTGATATGGGCAGTATCCGGCTCCAGGGGTTTCACGTTACGGTACAGGTTCCCGCTGGTATCCGCAGAAACAGTAAAGCGGTGACGGAGACTCGGCATGCCGTTTACAGACACGGGCAGTTCGAATGTGCGCTCCGCATCGTCGTACAGATCGTCCATTTCGTTCTGTCCGACAATATCGGCAATGTAGGGGTCCAGCAAGACGCGCTGGATATCGTCAAGCGGCATGCCCTTGGCCCACAGGAATCCGACAAAGGCACCCCAGGAAACACCGACAACGGAATCGACTGGAATGGAGTAGCCTTCTATGGCATAGAGAACGCCCAAATGGTACCATGCGGAATTCTTGCCTCCACCGAGGTACAGTACGGACTTTAGCGGGCCCGAAGGTAAGGCCGTCGGGGCTGTAGAGTCCTTAAGAACCGGGGCAGCGGACGCAGAGGCAACAGGAGCGGCAGAATCGGCTGCGACCGGAACTGCCGCAACAGAATCCGGGATTTCCTGCATGTTGCTCAGAAGCAACAGGTCGGCATCGACGACGGAATCGGGGCGGGCAACCGAAGAATCGGAAGGGGCCTGGGCGAATACGCACGAAGAAACCGCCAGAAGCGTTATTGAAATTTTTGCGAAGAACGCCTTAGCCGAATCGAGCCACATTGGAGACATACTTTCCAGCCTCCTCCCGGGAAACGTAACCGCCACGAACCAATTCCGCAAGGCAATCATCCATCAGCAGCATGCCTTCCGATGCAGAAGCCGCAATCACGGAAGGCAACTTGAAATGATCCCCGTTACGGATAAACGAAGCAACATTTTGCGTATTGTAGAGAATTTCCCATGCAGGCATCGCTCCGGCACCTTCTGCCGCACCCGGCAACAGCCGCTGGACAACGACCGCCTTGAGCGCCGCAGCAAGCATGGTCCTGGCCAAAGCCCTGTTTTCGAGGGAAACTCCAGAAAGCAACGCTTCTATCGCACCCACGGAATTGCCCGCAGTAATACAGCAGACGACAATGGCGCCGGATTCCGCAGCACGGAGCATCGGCAGCAAGTCCTCGCCATCAAAATCACCCATCCAGAACAAGTCGCAGCCGCAACGCAGCGCCTGCGCCATCTTGTCTGGAACCGTTCCACTGGAATTAGCGAGAATCAGGCTGTCTCCGGCACGAATCGGGAACTCATCGGACGAATTCAAGAAACAGGCGCGAAGCATTTTGGATTCGCAAAGGGCGCTCACGTAAGATGTCGCAGAAGTCGTCTTGCCGGAACAGGCAGGCCCGGCGAAAACGACCAGGCCGGAACTCAGTCCAAGCAAGTTGCTCAATGTCTGCGGAGCGCCCAATTCGGCAAAGTTCGGGCATTCGGCCATAAGCGGGCGGAACACAGCAGAGTTCCCAAGAGCCGCACGGAAATAACGCACGCGCCACTTCACCCCTGCCCACGGACCTCCGACAAAAGAACCGGAATCGCCTTCCACAGATCCCAGGAATTCGCGAAGGGCTCCGATTTCCACAGCCGGGGCGTCAGGAATGTTGCACACCTTGCCCGCCAGGCGAATCGCAGAAGGAGCGCCTTCAGTTACAATGAGTTCCGTTCCACCGACATTTACCACATAGTCCAAGAGAGATTCTATTTCTGTAGCCATAGCTAAGCCTCCTTGCCCGAGGGTCTGTAAGCAGCAAAACGGCGGCTGTCATAAGCGCGTTTCCAAGCTTCGGCACCTTCGATATAACCGGATTCCACGCACTTCTGCAGGGAATCGTCCAACGTAACGCCTTGATCTTTCTGGCTGCTGATCGCCGCGGCAACCTGCGACAAATCGCACTTGCGGATCATGTTCGCCACGGTCGAAGAAATACGCATCGCCTCGCAGGCAAGCACCAGGCCCTGATTCTGGACAACCGGAACAAGGTGCTGTACAATCACGCCCTTAAGCTGTTCTGCCAAGGCGCAAGCGAATGCGGAACGTCCGGATTCGGGCACGGACGCAAGCAGGCGCGAAAGAAGCGCATGGATATTGTTGCCACCCGTAACGGCGAAAACAAGCGCGCCCGCATTGGCAGCCTGCAAGAGCAAATTCAGCTCTTCCATAGACGTGAGATGGTCGAAACAAATGACATCGGCACCGTCGCGGATAGCGAGCTCGATACCCGCCACACCGGTACGCACATGGAGGCCGACTTCCTTCTGCACAATCGCGCCGTTCGGATTCTGAAGCAAGCGTTCAATCGGGCGTTCTATCGTCTGTATGTAGCACTGGCGGTTGGCGGCAATTGTTTCGGCAAAGGTCGTCATCGTCGTCGAACGTCCGCTAGAAGCAGAACCTGCGATGAGCACGAGACCACTCTGCAACTCGGCAAAACGATTACAGAAAGCCGGCAAGTAAAGGCTTTCGAGCGTCGCCGATTCCGCCTGGATTACGCGAATGGAAATATTCGGGACGACATCGTCCCAGGTCACCGTAATACGGGCACGGCCCACACCGGCAAGGCCCATGGTCTTGCTGAAGTTCTTTCCGATAGAAACCTTGTGTCCATCGGCAAAGCCCTCGGACGCCTCGCCAAGAAGTTCCGTTAGGCGCGTCGTATCGAGAGTGTCTTCCGTTACCGCGAACAGGTTGCCGGATTGACGCATCACGATCTGCCGGCCTGCAAAAAGATAGATGTCCGTCGTTCCGAACTTTCGGGCATAGGCAATAATCTTCTTGAGGTTCATTTTCGGCGTCAGCGTTTCGGGAGCCTCGACAGCCTTGCCTTCACCCGTAGCCAAGGCAAAACGGCTAGGCAAGTCCCCTTCTTCTTCGGGTTCGTCGTCCGCATCGCCGGCGGCAATGCCGATATTCGAGATACTCGTCGTCTCGAGTCCCGACACCGTCTCAACATCCACATTCGACGAAGTCACTTCGCCAAAAATGTTGTTGCCTTCGATCTGGAGTGTCGGCTCCTCGTCCTTCGGTTCCGCTTTCACGGGAGCGGGCGCGACAGGCGTCGGAATTCCGACGGGCTTGACCGCCGGAATGGAAGTCGTTGAACGGTTCGGCTTGGGCGCAGGCGGCTCTGCCGGCGTGGCAGGCTGGGCCGCCGCATTTTTCGCCTCGATGTTCTTCACAAAGGCAAGGACCTTTTCGTACATCGGCTGCTGCAGGATTCCCGCTTTCACAAGAACCTGGCCGATATCCATCTGGTCCGTAATCTCACCCCAATGCGCATTCACCTGGTTCTCGGTCACCACCTTGTTGTGGACCAGGACCTTCGCCATATACTGGTTTCTCATAGGAAATCCCTCCGGCTAAACCACCAACTCGCAATCGCAAGGAAAACACCCACATAACCCAGGGCATACACCGTATTCCAGAACAAATACATATCCGGAAGGGCCACGTTGTGCACGACATAGCTCGTCACGTTGTAGCGGTAGAGTCCCGGGAAAACGGCGTGGATAACAACAGCCATCTTCTCGAAAAGCGCTGTCGAAGTATCGCCCATCTCGCCCATGCGGCTCGCAAACCGCACCTGTTCCAAAAGCTGGTTGCTCAGGTGGCCCGCAAAGTAGACACCCAGCGTAAACAGCGCCGAAAGAACGGTGCTGCTGAAGCTGCTGAACAAGAGCGCCACGGCAATCACTACCGCCATCTCGCAGAAGATGAGGTAAATCGCCAAAAGCAGGTTCGCCGTAGGTTCGGCATGGAAGGCCAGGAGCATCGTGTAGAAGATGCAAGTCAAGATTGCAAGGTGAACCGCGATGACCGCCAAAAGCCCGAAGTACTTGCCCACGATAAACGTGACTCGGCTTATGGGCTTGGAGAGGAGGGTCAGCACCGTTCGCCGTTGGATTTCTTTCTGCACGAGGCTGATGCCCACGAAAATCGAAATCAGGAGCCCGGAAAGGCTCATCACCGAAAGCGTGGTGGACTTGATAACGTAGGAGCGGTCAAACACCGACCATTCGCCAAGCACGATGCTGAACAGCGTGAGCGCAATGGCGAGGAATACGATGTTATAGAGAATCTTGTCACGGATAGATTCACGGAAAGTATTATGCGCAATAATGAGAATATGCTTAAGCGTCTGCACGGGCAATCTCCTCCGTCAAAATGTCTTCGAGGCTCGGACGCTTGTGATCCATCTTCTCGACCGCAATGCCGTTTGAGAGGCAATAAGCCAGGAGGCGGTCACGGGCGGCATCGTCCTCGCAAACGAATTCCTCGGGGTGTCCAGTCAGCGAGACTCCCTGCGGCAGGTCTTCGCCGAGAATCGCCTTGCGGGTGCGCACGTGGTATTCCACGCCGCACGATTCCGTAATCTCGTCAACCGTCCCCTCGCGCACGATCTTGCCGTCCACAATCATCGCGACCTTGTGGCTAATGCTTTCCACGTCGCTGAGCAAGTGGCTCGAATAGAAAATCGTCACGCCGTCGCGGTTCAGCTGCTGTATGGCCTCGCGCACGTCGCGGCGGCCCATCGGATCGAGCCCGCTCATCGGTTCGTCGAGAATCAACAGCTTCGGCTTGCCAAGAATCGCCTGGGCGATTCCCACGCGCTGCATCATGCCCTTGGAATAAGAGCGCAGCCTGCGGTCAATCCAGTCCTTGTTCGCATGCAAAAGTTCAAGCGCCCAGCCAATGCGGCTTTCCAGTTCGGTTCCGTCAAGCCCGACGAGCTTGCCGTAAAAGCGCAACAGCTCACGCCCCGTGAGGTAGTCATAAAAATAGGGCTGTTCCGGGGAGTAGCCGATAAAGCGGCGGCTTTTCACGTCGCGCGGAGAAATCCCGTTCACCAGAACCTTGCCCGAATCAAAATTCAAAAGTCCCGTCAACACCTTGATGGTCGTCGACTTGCCCGCACCGTTCGGGCCTATAAAGCCATACACCTGTCCCGGCTCCACGCTGAAGCTCACGTCCTTGAGCGCAAGCTTCGGTTTCATCAGAAAGCCGCTACGGTACGTCTTGTGCAAATGCTCAATCTGTATCATAAAGTCACTCATACACAATCCTTATTCTTCACTGGCGTCTTCCGTCGCCTTCCCACCTCCAAACGCGCGCTCCTCGGCATCCTCGATTTCGCGACGACGGCGTTCCGCCTTCTCTTTCTTGTTGACAAAGAAGTAGATGACCGCACCTACGAGGTAGACGGCGATGCCCGAATAGAAAATAGGATTGATGGAAGTCCCCTCCAGTCCGGGGAAAACGTTCAGAATCAGGCTGTGGCCGAAAAGGCTCAGCAACACCAGTACAAAACCGAGTCCGCGCAGCACATAAGTCACTATGACCAACTTTCGCATAGGTATACCTCAAAAACAGCACCTTTCGGGTGCATCGTTCCTTTATTGAAAAATACACAAATATCTGGGAAAAAAACTTGCCCGATTCCTAGAAATCGGGCAAAAAGAGGCCTATCAGAGCGACAAAAGCAGTATCGCAAGCACCTGGCCGCTCAGAATCCTAAGCAGCATGGTTAGCGGGTAGACCGAAGCATAGCCCACATTCACCGCATCGCTGTCCGCCTGGCTATTCGCAAATGCGAGCGCAGGCGGGTCTGTCATGGCTCCGGCAAGTACGCCACAGAGCGATAGGTAGTTCACCTTGAACACAAAATGACCGACACACGCCATGATCGCTAGCGGCAGGAACGTGATAAGGGAAGCCAGCCCCATATAGTAGAGCCCATCGCCGTTCAAGAGCACATCGAAGAACTTGATACCGGCATTTAGTCCAACGCAGCTCAAGAAGAGTGTAAGACCGAATTCGCGGAGCATCAGGTTCGCGCTGTTCGCCATAAAAAAGTTGAGCGGGCCAATCTTGCGTTTGCGGCTCAGGAGAATCGCGACAATGAGCGGGCCACCGGCCAGACCAAGCTTGAGCGGGGTAGGCATTCCCGGTATGGCAAACGGGATGCTCCCGACAACCACGCCAAGGAAGATTCCCAGGAATGCGGGCAGAATTTCGGGATGGTCAATCGCCGTCAACGAGTTACCCAGTTCCTTCGTCACCGCATCGACACCTTCCGCAGGGCCGACAATCATTAACTTATCCGCAAACTTGATACGCAAATCAAGGCGACCCGTAAACTTGAATTCCCCGCGGGTTACGCGGCTCACGTTCACGCCGTAACGTTCCGCCAAGGCGAGCGAGCCAATCGTGTGGCCAAGGATCTTCTTGTTCGTCACGAGCACCGTCTTCACCTGGATGGGTTTTGCCGAATCGGAGGCGAACTTGGTAATAGGGGTTTCGAGCCTTTTACCGATAATCTTTTCCATAGCAGCAATAGCATCGGGCATTCCCACCAGATGAATCTTGTCGCCACGTTCTATGATCGTAGAACCCTTCGGAGTAAAGATATTGCCATCACGCAACAAGCGCGTCACCACGACACCGCTCGAAACAAGATTCGGGATTTCTTTCAGCTGGATTCCATACAAATTTTGGTTATCAACCATAAGACTGCAGGATTCAATTTCCCAGGAAGTCGCCGCGATATCCGCCGCATAACTTTCGGCAGCCTTGTTCGGATCCTGCCTAAAAATAACGCGTACGAGAATCATCACGAGAATAATGCCGATGACGCCAAACGGATAGGCGACCGCATACCCGATTCCCGGAAGGGACGCATCTACGCCAACCGCAGCAAAGGCCGAGTTCGCCGCACCGAGAGAAGGCGTGTTCGTCACGGCTCCGCAAAGCATCCCGACAAGCACGGGTACGTTGTCATGCATGCCAGTAAAGAAGTAGAGGCAGAGCGTCACGATTACGCCAAGCAACACGATGCCCACCGAAAGAACGTTCAGCACAAGCCCGTGCCTACGGATGGAGTCCATGAATCCCGGACCCACCTGCATACCGATCGTGTAGACAAAGAGGATGAGGCCGAATTCCTGGATAAAGTGGAGAACGTTACCATCGACGCGCAGGCCGAGATGCCCGAGAAGGATGCCCACGAAGAGCGCCCCCGCCCCACCAAGGCCAATCCCCTTGACCTTGATCTTGCCGACCATAAGGCCGATAGCCGCGGTAAGCGCAATCGCTACGACCTGTTGCCCGACCGAGGGCTTTGTAAATAGATCTAATAACCAAGTCATTGTTTAGACGAGAGACGAGAGACGAGAGACGAAAGACGAAAGAAATAATCTTAGGCCAGTCATCTAATGTCTGCGGGTTAGGGGTTGAAGACAAGAAGAAAGTAGGAAAATTATTCCTTCACGCAACGGACCGATGCGGAGATATTCTTGTTGAAATGCTCATAAGAAACGCCCTCGCCCGTGACGCGCACGAGAAAAGCCCTGGAATCGTCGTAGGACTCGCTGGTCCAGAAGCTCGCGCTTTGACCCTTGTCCGCGAACTTGCCGTCATAGTACTTGAACCCGGCGAACTGGATATTGAACACTTCGGTCTTCTTGAGTTCTTCCACCGGAGCCGTCCCGAAGGCATCCTTGAATTCCTGCTGGGTCGGCAAACGCCACCCGGTAGGGCAGACCGCCCCGATCGCGGCATCCCAAGTATAGAGGCGGCCCGCGGTCACGCAGTTATCGTGATTGTTGTCGTAACACGTACTGGAATCGGGAGTGTAGACGGTCAGGTTCTCAGCCATCCAGGACTTGCCACCGATATCGACGGTGGCGTAAGTCTTCTCGGGACAGGCAAGCGTGTGGTTGTCGGCATCATAAGTGCAGCTGCGGTTATCCTGGCAGGCAACCAGGGCGAAAGCGGCATAGATAGAGGCAATAGTGGCGATAATTTTTTTCATGATAAGGCTCCTTGAGGGTTTTTCTGGCGAAAAAATAGATTTGCGGGTGTATATTGTCTAATAGATTATTTATATTTAAATTATTCATTTTATTGATGAATGAAGTCAGGAGCCACATATGGAGCTAACACATATCAAATATTTCCTCGAAGTCGCCCGCACAGAACATGTGACACAAAGCGCAAAAACCCTCTGCATCGTGCAGCCTGCACTGACGCACGCCATCCACAAGCTAGAAGACGAGCTGGGCGTAAAGCTGTTCAAAAACAGTGGCAGAAACATCAAGCTCACCGAGGCCGGCGACTACTTCTACAAGAAAGTGAAGCCTCTCTACGAGGACATCGAAGCTTTGCCGGCGCGCCTCCGTGCAAAATCCGACAAGCAGGCAGTGACCATAAGCGTGAAGGTGCTGGCAGCGTCATCGTTCGTGGCGAACGCCATCATCCAGTACAAAAAGAAAACTCCTGGAATCCGTTTCTACCTCGTACAGAAAGAAGAATCCACCCTCTACGACATATGCGTGCAGACCTTCGCGGAATACCGGCCGCAAGAGAACCCCGACGAAGAAGTCTTCGTATGCCCCGAAGAAATCTTCCTCGCCGTGCCCAACACTCCGCAATACAAAAAACGTGACAGCATATCGCTCCACGAACTGGGCGATACAGACTTTATCGGCCTGTACGGCTCCAAGCAGTTGCACAAGATCTGCAGCGACTACTGCGACCGCATCGGATTCAAGTCCCACGACATCTTCGAGAGCGATAACGCACTCGTCGTCAAGGACGCAATCGCGAGCGGCCTCGGCGTCGGATTCTGGCCTGAATTTTCATGGGGCAAGGTGGACAGCCGCAAGATCCGCCTGCTAAAAATCACCGACGCCGATTTCAAGCGCGACATCGTGATTACATACCGCCGTATCAAGCAGGACAATTCCCACCTGGAGAAATTCTACAAGTTCATAGTCGGGCAGCTCGCCAAAAACATGGGCAACCGCAAGGCGAAATAGAAAATACGCTCAATAAAAATGCCCCCGATCGACAGGTCGGGGGCAACTAACTTACAAACCGTTCGGCGTTATCCCTTGACATGAATCGCAGAGGCGAATTCTTTCAACAGCGCCGGATCGTCGACCTTTTCCCAAAGCGTTCCCGTCACAATAACCTGGGCGCCCGCAGCCACACGAATAGCGGCCGTCTGCGGGTCCTTGATGCCACCACCGGTGATGATGGTCATCTCGGTCGCCTTGCGCGTATAGGCAATGTGTTCAACAGGCACGGGCTCCTCGGCGCCGCTGCCCGCTTCCAGGTACACATAGCGCATGCCCATAAGTTCTGCGGCAATGGAATTCACCATGCTGAGCTTGGGCTTGTTTGCGGGCACCGGCATGGTACCGCTGATGTATTCCACCGTCGTGCGCTTGCCGCTGTTGATGAGCTGGTAAGCCGTCGGGATGGCTTCCATATTGAGGGCTCGCACCAGGGCACCACCACGGACCTGTTCGTCAATCAAATAATTCGGATTACGTCCGCTCACCAAGGTCATAAAAAGCATCGCATCAAAACCGGGCACCACCTGAGAAGCACCACCCGGGAAAAGCACTACGGGCAGATTGACCGCCGCCTTGAGGGCAGCCACCTGCTTGGGGAGCGTAAAGTTGCCCAGGTACGAGCCGCCCACCAGCAAGAGGTCGGCACCGTTCTCGGCCGCCATGGCACCCGCCTTCACGAAAGCGGCTTCGTCTGACGTATCGGGATCGAGCAACACGGCAAAAAGCGCACCGCGTTTTTCGATTTCTGCGTTCAAGCGTAGCTCGGTCTTACCTGGTTTCATAATCAATTCCTTTTCTCGCGTCTATTCCGCAAGACACCATAAAGATACAATATTTGTTTCTTCTATGCCACAAAAATCACAAAAAGGCGGGCTTCCGCCCGCCTTCCCGGCCTCCTAACCGATTCTCCTTAACCCCCAAATTCGCTATTCGTCCTTGATGCAGCGGACTGAATAAAATGTCGAAGCAAAGTCATAGCGATAATGCGCAGAAACAGGACATCCGCCATCCACCATCACAGAACAACCACCCATACCTGCAGCCGAAGAATATCCCGATTGACCATACCCTTTTTCAATATCAGGAACAGCCACAAAACTTGGTTCATACTTTTGCCAGTTTTCATCGTCTCTTATCAAAACCAAACTTTTCATATTAAAACCCGTAGCAGCTTCATCTGCAAGCGCCGCAAAAGTCACCCCTTGACTAGTAACGTATTCAAATAAAGCTTTCCAGTCCCTTTGATTTGGGAGACGCCATCCGTCAGGACATACGCCTTGATAACTCATTACATTAGACTGGGACAAATAATCCGCATAATTCCATTTCCAATACGCATCGCCTTCGCCAAGCATCGTCAATATACCTTCGGGATAAAGGGATTTACAATATTTTTCACTTTCCCTGCGCTTTTCCCCGCAATCAGAAGTTTCAATGAAATAGCACTTATTAAAATCTTCAATCATAGATTTACACTTATCGTCCAAGAAGACCGTATCGCTTTCAGGAAGAGCAAGGAACACCTTCATCGAGTTTCTATCCATATTCATCGCAGCCTGCCATTCATACAAGCGGCCATTTACTTCGCATGCAAATTCATCGCCGGCAAGACAACCTGTACCTTCATGCAAATTAGATTCGAAGTAATTCAGATTTTCCGCCATCCAAGTTTGCGTTTTTCCATCAATGTTGTACGTTACCGTTTTATAAGATTTTCCATCACGATTATCGACCATGGTTCCGCTCGTAAATTCGATTCCCTTATATTGCATTTTCCATTTTCCAGAACGGCAAACAAGTTCATATTCTTTATAGGCGACCGATTCCCCTTCACGCGAGTCCTTGCACTGTCCCAATCCCTGGTTTTCAGCAATAAAGCCCGTTTCCAACTCCAAATACGACACAATCTTTTCATACAAAGTTTCATTCTCTTTACTTGAAGAATAGGCCTCACTAGGAATATGCATATACAGCTCAATACTTTCTTCAAAGGCCCATAGAATAGCATTGGTGTCACCCATATAGTACATAACCACATCATCATGAACAGTAGATATAAACTCCTTAACACGAATAAACTCATCACCACTCTCACTTTGCGGTGTTTCAAAAGGCCCAAACTCCTTATATACTCCATGACTTTCAAGTATATCCCGTTCCGCCTTTTTTTCCGCCTCTGCAAAAGGCATTCCGGCAGCGACATAATCAAGTAAAATATGGGCTTTCATAAGCGTCAAAACATTTACTTCAATATTTTTAGACACTCGTAAATCCACAATTGCAGTCAGTTCAGGAACATAAGTATATGCGAGACTATCAGCGCAACTTTCACTTCCATCAAAAGGAGATCCCCATGGTTGGCAATATTCCAAACTATCTGGATTAAATACACTTATCCGAACATACGGGCTATTGAGCGAAAGACTTTCAAAACCAAAATGACCGCTACTATCCGAAATGGTATCGACAAAAACAAGTCCCGTCGTATCCAACGAAATCGAATCCAATTCACAGACTCGAACAACAGTTCCCGGTTTTACAGATAAAATATTAGACGAATTCGTAGAATCCGACATGGACATGACAGCCATTTTAGCCGCAGCGTTCGCTCGCCCTGTCAAGGCATAGATTCTCGGTTCTTCCGAAGAGCCTCCCATTTCGACACCCGGCCCACTTTCCGTTTTTGAAACACCGTTTCCGTCATCCGTGGAACAGGCCGCGAACACCAAGGCGAGCGGCATCACCATTTTGCAGACAAACTGCATAGCCATTTTTGAGTAATTCATGATATCCTCCTAACCCTTTTTAGAACTCTTGTTTGTCATGGGGAAGAATTGGATGTTCAGGCGGTACACTTCATCCGTTTCGGTTTCCCTCGTGGCGATTTCAACAATACGCTTGCGGAACGCATCGATTTCAGCGACAATTTCGTCGTAGGCGCCTTGCGTAATGCCGAGCGTCACACCCGAAAAATGCCTTTCGTTTTGCGGCACGCCCTCGATCGTGTCGAGCGCAAGTTCGCCCATTTGGTGGTGCAGGCCGCGAATCACAGCGGGCGTCACCTTCATGGGCCCTGCCGTAATCGACCTGTTCGTCTGAACGTAATTACCATTCTCGTCTTTCTGGAGCATATTCGCCTTCACCAAAAAGTTCAGCGAATCGCTGACTTCGGCAGCGGTAATTTTGGGGCGACACGCCTTTGCAAGCGCCAGCGGCTTTGCACCCGGCATAGAAGGCGCCAATTCACGGAGCACCGGATTTTTCCAGCTGTCAAAGTAGCGGTACGCATCGGCCTCGACAACCTTGGCATCGCTCCGTTTTGCGATGGAGAGCATCCTGTCAAAGATTTCCTTCTTTATGTTGTCCGTAGCGGCATGGTCAAACTCCACCATCGCACGAAAATATTCCAGCCGGTTACCGCGAAGCCCCATGGCCTTGGCCACGCGCTCCACGGATTCTTCGCCCAGGTTGAAACGTCCCTCGCTCACGTATTTCAGGTGGACCGACGAGGCGAACCCCGCCATCCTTGCAAACTCCCGCCAGGTAAACGCGGACTTCACCTTCCTTTCGGCGTAAAAATCCGCGATGTACTGGCGGTAGCCCGTGTATTCAAAAACGTCCTTCATTTTTCCTCCTAACCGATTCACAGTTTCTAGGTGTGTCACGCTCTAAATATACCTCTTACTCCACATAAGTCAACTTATTTTACAATACAAAAATGGCGTTTTTATTAAAATTTCCGCGATTAATTAAAAAATCATAAAAAAATTGCATTTTTCTATAATGCAAAACCACACTTATTTTCAAGGCGCGCGCCTTTACCTATATTTAAGGCATGGAGTTCTTCACCAAGGTCGACATTCCCGCATTGAATACACGCATAGATTACACGAGCCGCATCGCGTTTTTCGGATCGTGTTTTGCCGACAACATCTCGGCACAATTTTCCGTCCGAAAGTTCAACGTGCTCGCAAACCCCTTCGGCACCGTCTACAACCCGCGTTCCATCGCGCGGCAGCTCCGCAGAATAGCGGACGGCAAAGCGTTTGGCAACAGCGACGTTTTCAAGGACGAACGTTGCGACAAGCTCTGGCACAGCTTTGATGCGCACAGTTCGCTTTCGGCAAATACCCGCGAAGATTGCATCGCGAACCTGAACGCCGTCAACACGCAGGCCTCGGAATTCCTGCAGAAGGCTGACATCGCCTTCATTACGCTCGGGACCGCTTTCGTGTACTATTTAAAAGACAACGGCAAACCTGTTTCGAACTGCCACCGACAAGACCCCTCGCTTTTTGAACGCCGGATGATTTCCGTAGAAGAAGCCTCAAAGGCGCTCGAAGACACCGTGGCAAGCCTGCGCAGAATACACGCCGACATCCAGGTTGTCTTTACCGTATCGCCGCTGCGGCACATGGCCGACGGCGCGCACGGCAACAATCTTTCAAAATCCACGCTGCTGCTCGCAATAGAACAGGCAGCCGTCGACTATTTCCCGAGTTACGAAATCGTGTTGGACGAACTGCGCGACTATCGCTTTTACGACAGTGACATGGTTCATTTGTCCAAGACCGCCGAAGAATACATCTTCGAACGCATGGTCCAAACTTACTGCGACAGCACGACACGCACCAACATGGAGCGCGTCGAAAAATTCCTGAAAACGGCAAACCACAAGATTGCGGCCCCGGATTCCGATGCGACAAGAAACCTCGTCAAGAAAATTTTGGCCCAGGCAACAGAGCTCGAGTCACAAATAGAAGGGCTACATTTGGACAAAGAACGCGAATTTTTCGCAAATCTGGGCATTTAAAGCTTTACAACGCCTTTTCCTTTTTTTTACCATCGGTCTCCCCCTTTTTAGTTTATTTTTAGGGAGGATTAGGGCAAAAATAGGAGTAACAATGAGAACACAACAAACCCTCGCTGGGGTTGTGCTTGGCATAGCCCTTTTCAGCGCAGGCCTTTCTAACGCCTTCGCTGCAGACGAAACCCTAAGATCGCTGGCCGAGAAAAACAACATCTATATCGGCGCCATCCTGAACTCGCAATGGTTTGGCGGCGGGCTTCCCGGACAGTACGAACAAATTCACAAAACGCAGTTCAACATCGTCGTCGCCGAAAACGAGATGAAGTTCGACGCCACCGAACCGAGCGAAGGCCGGTTCAACTACGGCAATGGTGACAAGATGGTCAAGTATGCGAAAGCAAACGGCATGCGCGTACGCGGTCACGCCCTCGCCTGGCATAGCCAGGTTCCGGGCTGGGTGGATCAAAAATACGGCAAAAACAAAAAAGAACTTCTTAGGGTTCTCAAGAACCACATCGACAACGTGGTCGGGCACTGGAAAGGCCAGGTGGACGAATGGGACGTGGTGAACGAAGCTATCAGCAACAACGAACCCCAGTGGCGCGGCTACTCCGTATGGTATCAGGGTATCGGCCCCGAGTTCATCGACTCCGCCTTCGTGTGGGCACACGCCGCTGACCCGAATGCAGAACTCTGCTACAACGACTATAACCTCGAACAGGGAATCAGCCCGAAAGCCAAGGCGGGATTCTTGCTGGAACAGGTGAAGCGCTGGGTCGCAAACGGCATTCCTATCCATTGCGTGGGATCCCAGACCCACGTGGAAGACACCACCACCGACAAGCACTTTATCGGTTCGCCGGACAGTCTCCGCGCCCTCGCCAAGGAACTTGCAAAGCTCAACATCAAGCTGAAAATAACCGAACTCGATATCGGATTCAAGAGCGGCATCAACGTGAGCAAGAGCGATCTCGAGCGCCAGGGAAAGACCTTCCGCGAATACCTGGACATTATCCTCGAAGAACCGAATGCGGACACGTACCTGATCTGGGGCGTATCTGACAAATGGAGCTGGCTTGGCGGGCTCAACAGGCAGAAGGGCCTTATCTACGACGACAACCTGAATCCGAAACCGGCTTTCGACAGTATTCTGGTGAGGCTCCAAAACTTCGAGCCGCCGCAGGATACCGCCAAGAAGGACACCGTAGTCGCCGACACCTCCAAGAAGGATACGACCGTCAAGGATACGACAGTCAAGGACACCACCACAGCAATTGCGAAGTCTGCCGGTCCGGGCAGCGTCACCATGTACGTCGCAGGCCACACGCTGTTTATCGCAGGCGCAAATTCCGCAAAAGTCGACGTATTCGACATGCAAGGGCGCCCCGTATTCAGCGCGAAGAACGTGAAGGAATCCATCGACCTGAAGGACGTTTCCGAAGGTCTATACATGGTACGTGTGCGCGACGGCTCGGCAAACCTGACCAAGCGAATCGCGATAAAGTAGGCCATAGCCTCCTTGACAAATTCATAAATGAGACCGCGGCCCACGCCGCGGCTTTTTTAGTACAAAAACGCCGTTTTTCATTCAAAAACGGCATTTAAAGCGTTACAACACATTTATACCCGCACCAACTCCATCGTTGTCTTTTGTGTTTATTTTTCTGTTCAACAAACATAAAGGAGTGAAGATGAGAACAAAGTCTTATCTTATGGGCGCCATGGTTGGTGTCGCCCTTCTTGGCACAGGCGTCACGAACGCCTTCGCCGCCGACGAAACCCTTCGATCCCTGGCCGAAGAACGTGGCCGCTACATCGGAGCTATCCTGAACAGCGAATGGTTCGGAGGCAGAATCGAATCGCAGTTCGAGCAAATCCACAAAGCACAATTTAACGCAGTCGTTGCCGAGAACGAGATGAAGTTCGATGCCACGGAGCCTAGCGAAGGCAAGTTCAGCTACGGCAACGGCGACAAGATGGTCAAGTACGCGCAACAGAACGGCATGCGCGTCCGCGGACACGCCCTCGCCTGGCACAGCCAGGTTCCTAACTGGGTAAACAACTACAAAGGACAAAAAGATAAACTGTTCAAGGTGCTCAAGAACCACATCGAGAATGTGGTCGGCCACTGGAAAGGCCAAGTCGCCGAATGGGACGTGGTGAACGAGGCCGTCAACGACAACAACAACCACGGCTGGCGTTCCAGCGGGTCCGTATGGTTCGAGACCCTCGGCGCCGACTTCCTCGATTCCGCCTTCGTTTGGGCGCACGCCGCCGACCCGGACGCGGAACTCTGCTACAACGACTACGCCATTGAATGGGGATTGGGCTCCGGCAGCAAGGCGGGGTTCGTACTGGAGCAGGTCAAACGCTGGAAAAAGAACGGAATTCCCATCACCTGCGTAGGCACGCAAACCCATATCGAAATCTCTCACGAAACTACCCCGAAGAACGTCCGCGACTTCGCCAGGGCGCTCGCCGAACTGGGCATTACGCTGAACATCACCGAACTTGATATCGGGTTCCCGAAAGGTTCCGCAAACAGCCTGAGCGCAAAGGACTACCAGAAACAGGGCCATCTCTACCGCCAGTTCATGGACGTATTCCTCGAAGAGCCGAACATGGGTGAATTCATGATCTGGGGCGTGACCGATGCGCACAGCTGGCTCGACGGTAGTCAGGGCAAAACCCAGGGGCTCATCTACGACAAGCAATACAAGCCGAAGCCCGCTTATGACAGCCTTATCGTAAGCCTCAAGGCGCACGCCCCGTCCGAAGTGGTTTCGCCGTACTCGAGCAACACTCCCGAAAGTTCTTCGTCAACGGATGTGTCATCTTCGTCGAGTACTATAACCATCAAGGCGTCTATGGCTCCGGCAAGCCTGTCCATGCAGGTTTCAGGCAATACACTGCTTATCGCGGGTACGCAGTCCGCCATGGTCGACGTATTCGACATGCAGGGACGCCCGGTATTCAGCGCCAAGTGCGAAACGGGTTCAATCGAATTGAAGAACGTTTCCGAAGGATTGTACGTGGTGCGTGTGCGCGACGGTTCTGCAAGCCTTACAAAGCGTATCGCGGTAAGATAAAGACGCTAGGTCCTTTCGTCCCTTTCCTTGTGGCGCCAGTAGTCAAGCTTGTCGCCGTCCATGCCGATATGCCGTGCGATAAAGGCCGGATTGCGGCCTTGCTTTCGCTGGCGTTCGTAATCACGAAGCGCCTTGAAGGCGACTCCGCCCAGAATGACGCACGCGGGCAGGTTGATCAGCGCCATGCCGCCCATCGTGATGTCGGCCAGCGCCCAGCAGGCATCCATCGGAGTCACCGCGCCAAAGAGCACCACCAGGCTGCACAAAATATGAATCACCGTCATCGCCTTCTTGCCGGGCATCTTCTTCTTGTTGATGTAGGCAATCGCGTTGTGCACGTAGTAGAGGTTCCCGAGCAGCGTCGTGAACGCGAACAGGGTCATCGCGATCGTGATGAACACCGGGCCCACCGCGCCGAACGTCGTGGAAACAGCCTGCTGCACGTACATGGCGCCTGCATTGTCGGCATTCCCCGGCACGCCGGAGACAAGGCACATCAGGGCCGTTGCCGTACAAAGGAACAGCGTGTCGATATAGACCGAGAGCATCTGCGCAAGCCCCTGCTTTACCGGATGCGAGACATGGGCCGCCGCAGCCGCGTTCGGTGCGGAACCTACGCCCGCCTCGTTGGAATAGAGCCCGCGCTTGATGCCGTACATCAGGCAAGAGCCTGCGATGCCGCCGCCAATCGCCTGGAAGTCGAACGCATCTTGCATAATCGCGACAATCACCGACGGAATCAGGTCAAAATGCGCGATCAGCATGATGACTGCGAGAATCACGTAGAAAAGTCCCATGACCGGGACTAGCACGCCAGTTGTCTTGACAATGCGCTTGCCGCCGCCGAACAGGCAGAAACCGACCAGTACCGCAAGGATAATGCCGATAATCCACGGCGTCACCGACGGGTTGTAGAAACTGTACGTTTCGAAGGTTGACTGCAGGTTATAGGAACAAAGTAAATTAAATCCGAAAGCGTATGCGGAAATCAGGAACACCGCGAAGACCACTCCGAGCCAGCGGCTGTGCAGCGCACTCTCGATGTAATACGCCGGGCCGCCGTAACAGGCATTCGTGCGGTGGTCGCGATGCTTGTACACCTGCGCCAGCGTACTTTCGACAAATGCCGACGACGCGCCGATAATCGCGAGCACCCACATCCAGAATGCGGCCCCCGCGCCGCCCAGGCAAATCGCCGTAGAGACGCCGATGATGTTGCCCGTGCCCACGCGCGATGCGGTCGACACGAGCAGAGCCTGCAACGAAGAAACCCCACCCGCCTCGTGCGGACGTTCGATAAGCGAACGGATTGCCTCTACGAAAAGTCTAATTTGCACGAACCGCGTGCGTATGCTGAAGTAAATTCCCGCTGCAGCGAGAACGATAATCAGGATGGGGTAGTAGAGGACGCTGTCAACTGCATTTAAAAAATCGACCATTGGCGAGGCTCCTATCAAAACGAACGCTAGTAAATTAATTTAGAAACTTCTACAAAAAAAGTAAAAGGCGCCCTGCACAATGGCATGGGTCGCCTTTTCATCGAAGTGTTTGACTTTTTTTCGGCTATTTAAGCGCCCAACTTAGCTCTAATCCAGTTGTT
>ODAJ011928462.1_pt1 | contig 19595 bp, 17 predicted proteins | sample 1539241 | NCBI WGS metagenome assembly ODAJ01 (sample SAMN02144231, study PRJEB22623) | gut metagenome | biome: sheep rumen | host: Ovis aries | place: New Zealand | reverse complement strand
GGGGGGGGGTGCGATACGTTGGGCGTGAAGACTGAACGTCAGTATAAGAACGAGATCGTCAGGCGTATGCAGGCCATCGGCACCTATAGGGATGAATTCCTCCCCACCATTGAAAGGTTGGCCATGCTGTACTGCCAGCGGGACAAGCTGGAGCTGCAGTATTCAGAATCCGGCGGGAACCCGGTCATCATGCACACCAATAAGGCCGGAGCTACCAACCCGACAAAGAACCCATTCCTGACAGCCCGCGACGAGGTGTACTCTCAGCTGCTTTCCCATGAGCGCGAGCTGGGCCTGACACCGAGTGCGCTGAAGAAAATGAACGAGCAGGCGCTGCGATCCCCGAACAAGGCGAGCGGTTTCGCGGCGGCGCTGACGCAGGCGCTGGATGGCGCGGGAGGTTAAAGGAAAATACCTATCCGAGGTGCTTGGATACGCGCATGGCGTGGTGGACGGATCCATCATCGCAGGGGAAGACCGCATCCTCGGGTGCAAGCGCTTCCTGGAAATGCTGGAAGATGAGAAGTTCGACATCCGCACCAGAGACGCCGACTTCGTGATCGGGATCATCGAGAGCTCTTTTCGGCACCGGCAGGGTGAACGCCTGGACGGCACTCCGCTGCGGAACGCGCCGTTTCTGCTGGAGCCGTGGCAGAAGTACTGTTGCTACGGGATGCTGTGTTTCTTCTATGCGGGAACGCAGGAGCGCGTGGTTAAGGAAGCATTCATCTTCATTCCGAGGAAGAACGGGAAGACGATCTTTGTTTCCGCGCTGGCCTGGGCGCTGGCGATCCTTCAGCGGCTTTCGGGATCTGTGGTGTATGTCGTGGGCGCTGCCCTGAAGCAGGCCATGGAGACCTTCGAGAACTGGGACTACAATCTGGAACACGTGCAGTACCAGGACAAGAAGGCGGCGCTGGCCGACGGATGGGAAATCCACGACAACAACATCGAGCACCAGATCAGCCACCCGAGCCTGGGCGGTGGATCCGTATCTCTGAACGCGCTGGCCAGCAATCCGGACGGGCAGGACAGCTTTAACTGCAATATTGTTATTGCGGATGAGGTGCACGCCTACCGGAGCCCGAAGCAGTACAACATCCTGAAAGAGGCCACTAAGGCGTACACGAATAAGTTGGTAATCGCTATCACCACCGCAGGCGACGACGGCACTTCCTTCTGCGCTCAACGACTCACCTACTGCAGGCGGGTGCTCCGCGGAAAGTACCAGAACGAGAACCTGTTCACGTTCATCTGTTGCGCGGATGAGGACGAGAAGGGCGGTGTGGATATCCTGGACCCGATCCAGCACCAGAAGGCCAACCCTTCCTATGGCGTGACGATCCGGCCCGCGGACATCATGAACGACGCCCAGCAGGCTGCCGACGATCCGCAGCAGAAGAAGGACTTCCTTGCGAAGTCCTTAAACATTTTCACCGCCCAGACCCGGGCCTACTTCCAGGTGGCCACCTTCCGATGGAGCAATGCCAAGGCTGAGGAGTTGTTGGGCATCGATCCTCTTTGGAGTCTGGATGAGAAGATCGCGCACGTGCTGACGCTTCCGGTAAAATGGTACGGCGGCGCTGACCTGTCCAAGCTGCACGACCTGACGGCGGCGGTGCTGCACGGAACCTATAAGGACGTGGACATCTGCCTGCCGCACGCCTGGTTTCCCATCGTGGCCGCGCACATCAAAGCCGACCAGGACAACATCCCGCTTTTCGGGTGGATGCAGGACGGATGGCTGGACATGTGCAACGCGCCGACGAACAACCACGCCGACGTGGTGAAGTGGTTTGTGGAAAGACGGAAGCAGGGATTCAAAATCCGGCAGGTCGGACATGACCGGAAATTCTGCCGGGAATATTTCATCGGTATGAAGGCGGCTGGATTTACCGTGGTGGACCAGCCGCAGTACCACTACAAAAAGTCCGAGGGCTTTCGGAGGATTGAGCAGAAGACCCTGAACGGACTTTTCTATTATTTCGGTTCCGAGGCTTACGAGTACTGTGTGCAGAACGTGCACGCCATCGAAAAGACGGACGACATGATCCAGTACGAGAAGATCGAGGAGAATCGGCGCATCGACATTTTTGATGCGGACGTTTTTGCTACCGTGCGCATGCTGGAGGATCTGGAACGGTCGCAGCGTGCGAGTGACTGGCTGTGAGGTGATAAGTATGGGAAAGAGCAAAAAGCGCACCCGATACGGGAGAGATGCTCCCAAAAAAAGGACAGCGGCAGGATGCAGCGCCATCGCGCTGACCAACCCGGACGCCTGGAAGATCCTTTGTGGCGAGGGGTATAAGCCGATCATGCAGTGCCCGGAGGTGCAGATCTGCATCAACGTGTACGCCGATCTGATTTCCAGCATGACGCTGCGGCTCATGCGGAACACCGAGAAGGGCGACGTACGCGTGAAGAACGAGCTTTCGCGGCTGCTGGATATCGAGCCGAACCGCTACATGACGCACATGACGTTCTTCCAGACGGTGGTGCGGGCACTGATGGAGAACGGGAATCAGATCACCTACCCGGTTTTTCGGGACGGGTACCTGAAGGAGCTGATTCCGCTGCGGCCCACCGAGACATCGATCACCGCCCGCGGGCTGGATGATTACGAGGTCTGGTACCGAGGCAGAAAGTTTAGCCCGGAAGAAGTGCTGCACTTCATTCTGAACCCCGACCCGAATCAGCCGTGGCACGGCCTGGGCTACCTGGTCAGTCTGCGGGATGTGGTCAAATCCCTGCGGCAGGCCAACGCGACAAGGCAGGCCCTGCAGGAAAGCCCCGCGCCGAGCATCATCGTGAAGGTGGACGGCCTGACCGAGGAATTCAAAAGCCCAGAAGGCCGGGCAAAGCTGGGCCAGCAGTTCCTGGACGCCAGCGAGATGGGCCGACCGTGGTTCATCCCGGCTGAGGCTTTCGACGTGCTACAGGTGAAACCGCTGACCATGAACGATCTGGCGGTGAAGGCTTCCCTTGAACTGGATAAGCGGACCATCGCGGCCATTTTCGGAATCCCGCCCTTCCTGGTAGGCATCGGTGATTTCAAGCTGGACGAGTACCAGCATTTCGTGACCACCCGCCTGATGGCGGTGGCACGGATCATTGAGCAGACCATGACGCGGGGCATCCTGTGGTCGCCGGATCTGTATCTGAGTTTCAACCCGCGCAGCCTGTACAACTACTCGCTGACCGATCTTGTGAACGTGGGCACGCAGATGATTGACCACATGGCCATGCGGAGAAACGAACTCAGGGATTGGCTTGGCCTGCCGCCGGACGAGGAGATGGACGAGTTGCTGGCGCTGGAGAACTACATCCCGGCTGACCGGCTGGGCGACCAGAAAAAACTGGAGGAGGGAGGTGAGAGCAATGAAGAAGAGGACGCAGAGACAGACCAGAACGCTTAGTGCGAAGTTCCAGACCCGCGAGGAAGGCGGCGAGAAACGCCTGGAGGGATACTTTTCCGTATTCGGCGGGGTGTATGAGCTGTGGCCGGGCGCGACGGAGTCCATTGACCCGCACGCATTCGACGACGCGCTCACCGACGACATCCGGGTGCTGATCGACCATGAGACGCGGCTTGTGCTGGGCCGCACGACAGCAGGCACCGCGGAGCTGCGGGTGGACGACACCGGGCTGTGGGGCAGCGTGCTGATCAACGAGGGCGACCAGGACGCGCTTAACCTGTACGCCCGCGTCCAAAGGGGCGACGTTTCTCAGGCTTCTTTCGGATTTGACATCCTGGAAGAATCCATCGACGAGGAGCGCACCGAGGACGGGAAGTACACGATTCACTGGACGATCAAGAAGGTCAAGCTGTACGAGGTCAGCGTGGTGACGTTCCCGGCATACCGGGATACGGAGATTGCGGCCAGGAAGGCGGACTTCGACGAAATCCAGAAGCGTCGGATCGCCCTGTATAAAAATACGCTGCTGGACCGGCTGCGGTCGGCCAGCAAGAGGAACGAGGAGGAATGATCCCATGTTGAGACAGCTTTTGCTGACTCGGAAGATCACCGCGAAGCGGGCCGAGCTGGATAAGCTGAAGGCCGAGCGTACCGAGCTGGACGAAAAGCGCGCCGCGCTGAAAACCAGGGAGGCTGAGTTGGAGGCGGCGGTCAACGAAATGACCGAGGAAACGGCTGAAGAAGACCGCGCTGAGGTGGATGCCGAAGTGCAGGAATTCGAGGGACAGGTGGCCGAGGCGGATGCCGCGGAAGCCGCCAATGATGCAGCCCAGGTTAATCTGCAGAACGAGATCGACGGGCTGCAGAGGGAACTGGACGAACTGAACGCGAAGGCGACCACGCCTGCTGCGGCTCCTGCGGAAGCAGCACCGGCTGAAGCGCCAGCGGAAACCGACGCGGGAAATACCCGCAGCGAAAGGAAGGGAAGAACCATGATCCGTAAACTGTTCAAGACCGCCCAGGAACGGGCGGCATTCCTCGCCCGCGAGGATGTGAAGAACTACCTGACTGAGGTCCGGTCCGCGATCCGTGAAAAGCGGGCTATCACCGGTGCCGGGCTGACCATCCCGGACGTTATGCTGGAGCTGATTCGGCATGAAATCGCCGAATCCAGCAAGCTGCTGCCGTTCGTGCGCGTGCGCAGCGTCGGCGGCAAGTCCCGGCAGAACATCGCGGGCGCGATCCCCGAAGGTGTTTGGACGGAAATGTGCGCCAGCATCAATGAGCTGACCCTGGCCTTCAATCAGGTTGAGGTGGACGGCTACAAGGTTGGCGGATATATCGCCATCTGCAACGCCATTCTGGAGGATTCCGACTATGATCTGGCGGCTGAGATCGTGAGCGCCATCGGCGGCGCGATTGCTAAGGCGCTGGATAAGGCGATCCTTTTCGGAACCGGCACCAAGATGCCCATCGGCATCGTGACCCGTCTGGCCCAGACCAGCCAGCCCGCCAACTGGGGTGCGAACGCTCCCGCCTGGACGGATCTGCACACCAGCAACGTCAAGAAGCTGAACATTGCCAGCTCTACCGGCGCTGAGTTCTTTGCCACCCTGATCGAGAATCTGGGTATTGCAAAGGACTGGTATAAAGCTGGCGGCCTGTTCTGGGTCATGAACCGGAAGACCCATATCAAGCTGATGTGCAAGGCGCTGGCTTTCAACAGCGCGGCGGCGCTGGTAGCCAACACTGAGTTCATGCCCGTGCTGGGCGGCACTGTGATTGAGTTCGAGGACGACAAGATCGCCGACAACGAGATCATTGGCGGTTTCGGCGGGAACTACCTGCTGGCCGAGCGTGCCGGAGTCGAGTTCGCTTCCAGCGATATCCCGCTGTTCCTGCAGGACCAGACCGTCTTTAAGGGGACGGCCCGTTACGACGGACAGCCTGTAGCCGGTGAGGCGTTTGTGGTGGTGAACTTCGCCAACACCGATCCGACCACCAGCAAGGATTTTCCGGAGGATGAAGCCAACTCTGTGCAGGAGATTCGGTTGAACACCCACACCGGCGCGATCACCGGTACCGGCACGCTGCAGCTGAAGGCGATCACGAAGCCCGGCAAGGGCACCGTGACCTGGACCTCCAGCGCGAGCGCCAAGGCCACGGTCAGCAGCACCGGCCTTGTGACCGGCGTGACCGCTGGCACCACCGTGATCACGGCGACCTGCAATGGCCTGACCGACAGCTGCACCGTGACGGTTTCCTGATCGGAAGCAGATTGACTGACGTAGAGAGGAGAACAGCGTAAATGCGGACGATGATTGCTGTGCCGTGCATGGACATGGTGCATACCTGCTTCTTTGCTTCGATGCTTTCCCTTCGGAAACCCGAAGGCACGGAGGTCGCGGTCGCCAGCTGTTCCCTCATCTACGAGGCCCGGCATACGCTTGCGTGCAAGGCCATGAACGACGGATTCGACCGGGTGCTGTGGCTGGACTCGGACATGAACTTCCAGCCTGATCTGATGGAGCGGCTTTCCGTGGACATGGATCAGGGCCTGGACTTTGTGTGCGGCCTGTACTTCACCCGGAAGAATCCCGTGAGGCCGTGCGTGTATGAAATCTGCCACCCGACGGAAGGCAGGAACGGAGAAACGCTGCCGACGGCGGAGAGCTTTCGGGAAATCCCAGATGGCCTGTTCGAGATTGAAGGGTGCGGTTTCGGCGCTGCGATGATGACGGTTGATCTGATCCGCAGCTGCGGGCCGCTCCCCTTCTTCCCGACAGACGGTTATGGGGAGGATCTGGCTTTCTGCAGAAAGGCGCGGGACGCCGGGTACCGGCTGTACTGCGATGGCAGAATCAAGGTGGATCACATCGGCACATCCGTGATCAATGAGTCCACCTGGATGGACGCGAGGAGGCGTGAAGCAAATGGCAGTAAATGAGACCACCGCGCTTTCCCTTGTGAAGGCAAGGCTGAACCGGCTGCAGAGCGACACGTCCCTGGACGAGTACCTGCAGGCGCGGGTGACCGCTGCCGTGCAGGAGCTGCGGAACATCGGCATCAACCTGAACGACTCCACCGAAGACCTGATGCTGGTAGTGGACTTCACGGTGTGGAAGTATCAGAACCGCGACAACCCCGGCGCGATGCCGGATTGGCTGCGGCTGACCAGACGGGAGCGGTGGCTGAGAACGGAGGCGGCGACCGATGATTCTTGACAGCGGGATCTGCTCCATCTTTCGGAAGCAGGATATTGCCCTGAGCGGGGAAATGCCGCGGGCGGCCTACAGCCTGATCGGCCAGAGCTGGTACGGCGAGCTGTCTTTCGAGACAAGCCCGGCCAGACCGACAGAAGGACGGCAGGAACTGAAGACCGACGCCCGCGTGCGGATCCTCCAAAACCGGGCGATCAGGCAGGACGATGTGGTGGTGCTGCAGGATCTTGCGGTGTTTGAAGATCGCGCACAGGACGAGCCGGTGTACAAGATCACCCGCGCATGGCACGGGGCTGACGAGACCGGCGCGACCCTGATCAGCGATCTTTCGCTGGAGGTGTTCAGGCCATGACACTGAGTGATATTCGGACGCTGCTTGTCAGCGTGGATCCGGGCATCCGGCACTACTTCTCCACGGAGACCGACCGTGACTACTCCTTTTGGGAAGAAGGCAGGCGGCTCCCGCTCATGGCCGAAGACCGGCACGACGAAGCGTGGAGCTTCTACGTGCACCGCTTTACCCGAGATGAGTTCGACCCTGTAGCGAGGCGGTTCTTTGAAACGCTGGACGCCGATCCGCGCACGACGGTGATCCATACGGTCGACTTTGAAGGGGATACCGGCTACATCCATCATATCTATGAATGCGAGGGTTACTGATGGCGCGGTTTGATACATCCGGGCTGGACGAAACCATCCGGGAGATGCAGCGCATGGGCCAGGACAGCGGAGAAGTGGCCAATGTCATGGTGAACGCTGCGGTGATCGAGATCCGCGATGCCTGGAAGGAAAGCGCGGAAGATCACGGCCTGCGGGATACCGGCGCGATGATCGAATCTATCGGATTCCCAGCGCCGGTCCAGGACGCGGGCGGCATCCTTTACCGGGACGTCTACCCACAGGGCGTGGACGGGAAAGGAACGCGGAACGCCGAGAAGGCGTTTGTGCTGCACTACGGCACCAGCAGAGTCAAACCCACGTATTGGGTGGACGACGCAGACGCAGCCGCAGGCCCGAAGGTGCAGAAGCGCCTGGAGGAAATCTGGGGCGAGTTTCTTGAAACGGGCAAAGTGCCCGACATCATCGATACCGGCGGCGGTTCTTCCGGCAGCGGTATCACGAACATCAGAAGATAAGGAGTTGAGATTATGGCTTTCATTGGAATGCGGCATGTTGTGGCGGCTCCCGTTTCGGCGCATACGCCCGGTTCGGAGCCCACCTACGGCGCCGGCTTTGATGTGGGCATGGCCATCGCCGGTAACCTGACGATTAACAGGAACAGCAACCCGCTGTACGCGGACGACGTCATCGCGGAAGACGACAACGGCATCACCGGCATGGAGCTGGAGCTGGGCGTTGACGATCTGACCGACGAGGTCGAGGCGGACATGGGCATTGCTGAAAAGGTTACCACCGGCAGCGGCACGAGCGAGGTTACGACCTACTACGACACGGACAAGCCGAGCAAGGATCTGGGCATCGGCTACCTCCGCGTTCGGAGGAAGAGCGGCGTGACTTACTTCCAGGGAATCTGGATTTACAAATCCAAATTCTCCAAGAATTCCGAGAACGCCCAGACCAAAGGCGAGACCATCGAGTGGCAGACGCCCACCGTCAATGGCCGCTGCGCTGGCCTGAGCGTGGACGGCACCGGCACGCTGAAGTTCCGCAAGCGCAGGACTTTCACGTCCGAGACCGACTGCGCCGACTGGCTGGATGGCCTGGCCGGAATCAGCCGCACCTGATCCAAACGATCACCCCGCGCAGAGTAATTCTGCGCGGGCGTTTTTCCCATTATAAGGAGGCAAACTATGAAACAGATCAATCTGAGGATCGGAGGACGGACATTCGCGCTGGCCTACACCCTGGACGCGATGTGTGAGCTTTGCGACGTGATCCCGGACTTCGACATGGACAAGTTTTCGGAGTATACGAAAAAGCCGCAGCAGATGCTGGATCTGCTGGTAGCCCTGGCCAGGCAGGGAGAATTCCTGGAAGGCCGGACGCTGGACGTTGACAAGAAGTGGTTTGGCAGCCATATCTCCCCCGCCCCGGCCAGCATTGCCAAGGTGCAGGTGGCGATCTTCACGGCCCTGGCCGACGGCATGACCATGGAAACCGACACCGGAGAAGACAGCGAGGTGGACGTGGTGCTTGAGGAAATCAAAAAAAAAGACGCGAGGGACGGCTCACCTGGCGGCGAGTCCTCCACTACGGTCTGACGGCGGGTCTGCTTTTTGGGGAGATGGGCCGGATGCCGCCGGGCTTGATCTGCGATCTGTACGTCATGCGCCTGCATTATGACGACGAGGAACACGGAATCAGGCGCAAAAAAGAAGTAATTTATGATTAAGGAGATGAGCGCATGCCAACCCGGGAAATGAAGACGCGGTTCAAGCTGGAAGGCGAGCAGGCTTTTAAGCGGGCCATGTCCGACGCGGCTGCCGCCGTGCGGGTGCTGAATTCCGAGCAGAAGCTGGCCGCGGCTGAATTCGAGGCTACCGGCGATGCGCAGCAGTATGCCGCTGACCAGGCGCGGATCCTGAAAGAAAAGATTGAGGAGCAGAAGAAGGCCGTCAAGGCTGCAGAGGATGCGGTGGCTGCGCTGACAAAAAACGGCGTGGAGCCGAACTCGAAGCAGATGCAGCAGTGGAAGACGAAGCTGAACGATGCAAAATCCTCCCTGAAGAAGATGGAGTCCCAGCTGGACAAGACCGAGACCGAGATTAAGGATCAGAACAGCGCTCTTGGAAAAGCCAAGACCGCGATGGGAAACGCCGAGAAGAAGGTCAAGTCTTTAACCGACGAGGAGAAGCTGGCCGAGGTCCAGTTTGAAGCCACCGGCGATAAGGAACAGTACGCGGCGACAAAAACGAATATCCTGAAGCAGAAGATCGAGGCCCAGAAGAAAGCCGTCGAGGCGGCTGAGACCGCGATCAAGTCCATGACCGACAATGGCGTGGATCCTGCTTCGGATGAAATGCAGGAATGGAAGACCAAGCTGGTTAACGCAAAGACCCAACTCTCCAAAATGGAGAGCCAGCTTGAAAAAACGGAATCCGAAATCAAAGACCAGAGCAGTGAGCTGGGCAAGGCGAAGACGGCCATGTCCAACGCCGAGAAGAAGGTCAAGTCTTTAACGGACGAGGAGAAGCTGGCGGCGGAGCAGTTCAAGGCCACCGGCGACAAGGAGCAGTACCTCGCTGACAAGACGCGAATTCTGAAAGAAAAAATCCAGGCGCAGAAGACCGCGGTTAAGGCTGCGGAGACCGCAATCAAGAGCCTGACTGATAACGGCATCGATCCCAACAGCGAAGAGGTGCAAGCCTGGAAGACGAAGCTCGTGCAGAGCAAGACCACCCTGCTGCAGCTGCAGAACCGTTTGGATCATGTCGGCGACGAGGTGGACGAGGAGACCAAGGCTTTCCAGGGCGCTTCCGGTGAAGCGGATTCCCTGAAGGAGTCCATAGACAAAGTGGGCGAGAAGGTCGACTTCCAGAATGTGATCACCGGCATCGACAACATCACGGGCCACATCGAGGCAGTGGTGAAGGCCGCGGCGAAAGCAGCCAAAGCTGTATGGGAGATGGGGGTGGATGCCGGGCAGTGGGCTGACGATCTGGCCACCGCAGCTAATGAGGCGGGCGTGGACGTGGAGACCTACCAGAGCTGGCAGTACGCTTCCCGTTTCATCGACACCAACGTCAGCGATATCGTGAAAAGCTGGCAGGACATCCAGAAGCAGATGAAGGAGGGCAATACCGACTATCTGGCCACGCTGGCCAGCATGGGCATTGCCAGCCGGACGACCTCGAACGAGGTCAGGAAGTCCGAGGATATTTTCTGGGACGCCATCGACTATCTGCACGGGATCAGCGACGAGGCCCTGCGGGCCGAGAAGGCCACCCAGCTTTTCGGGAACGACTGGAGAAAGCTGAACCCGCTGATCAACGCCGGGAGCCAAGCGTACAAGGATATGGCCGACGAAGGCCGGGCCGTGGCAGTTGTCAGCGAGAGCAACGTGAACGCCCTGGGCGAAGTGGATGACGCGATGCAGGACTTCAACGCCCGGTTTGATAAGCTGAAGTACGACGCGCTGGCCGCGCTTGCTCCGACGTTTAAGGAGATCGCCGAGGCCATGGGCACGGCGGTCACGAGCCTTAACGAGTTCATCGCCAGCGAGGAAGGTCAGGCGGCGTTGGCCGGACTGAACGATGCGCTTTCCGGGCTGATCAAGAGCTTCCTGGGCGAGGACGGAGGTAAGGGCACCTTTGAGGCCATCGTCACCGGAGCCAAGGATGCGGTGAAGAAGCTGACCGACGCGCTGGACTGGATCAGCAAAAACGGCGAAACCGTGAAGGACATCATCATCGGCCTGGGCGCGGCGTGGGCCGGGCTGAAGGTTACCAAGGAAGTATTAGTGTTCATGCAGCTGCTGAAGAGCACTCCGCTGGCCAACCTTAAGAGCGTTTTCGGAGGCGGGAACGGCGGCGGGACGCCCACGACATCCACCACGCCCACCGGAGGAACGCCCACCGGAGGAACGCCGACGGGCGGTGCCGGAGGAGCTGCTGCTGCGGGCGGAGCCGCCAAGACCGTAGGCATGAGCGCAGCAGGAGACCTTGTGCTCGGACTCGCAACCGAGGCGGCTGTTGTCGCCGTGGCGGTCGCGCCTGCCGTGATCGCGCAGAAGGAAGACGAGCAGAAGGCAATCGCGGCAAGCGAAGCCGCCGAGGCTGCCGCCAGCGCGGCAGAGGCTGCCGGAGCGCAGCAGGAGACAGTGGATCTGCTTCGGGAGCTGAACGCAGCGGTCGGCCCGAAGAGCGACGGCCAGGGCGGCTATCAGAGAAATTGGCTCGGATTCCTTGACATGAATCCCACCGACCAGCGGGATTATATCCTGCAGGGGCTGGGCGATCTGAAAAACCGCGGCGGCCTGTACGCCGACATTCAGAAGTACGGCGACCCAGAGAACGACAACGTGGCCGGATGGCGGCCATGGAGCGCCCTGATGCGCTATTGGGGCGAGTATGTGGATCCTGATACCGGGGAGCGCGGACAGCCGCTGGAGCAGAATGAAATCACAGAACTGCTGGAGTATCTTCGCGGCATTGAACAGCGAAAGGCCGAGGATCTGGCCAACCGGCAGGCCGAGAAGAGCACCGAAGAAGTGCAGGCGGAGATTTCGGAGTCCGAGGCGGCTGTGGACGCCATGCTGGAAAGCCTGGACAATGCCGGAGAGGACGCGGTCGAGGATGGCAAGAACGTAGCCGAGGGGCTGGGCCAGGGCATTGAGGAAAACGCGGCGGCAGCCACCGACGCGGCGACCGCGCTGGCGGACGGCACCACCGAGGCCGCGGAGAAGGCGCTTGGTGTTCAAAGCCCGAGCAAGGTATTTGACACCATCGGGCAGAACGTGGCCGTGGGTCTGGCCAACGGTATCTATAAGCGCGGAAACGACGCCATCAACGCGGCGCTGTGGCTGGCGCGGAGTGTGGAGAACATCGTCCGCAGCGCTCTGCAGATCCATTCCCCGAGCCGGGTGTTTGAGCACCTGGGCGAGTTTACGGGAGAAGGTTTTGCAGAAGGGCTGGAAGGCAGCGCGGAGCGCGTGAACAGAGCCGTGGGCATTATGATCGGAGCCACCCGTAGGCAGCCAGCGATGAGTTTCGGCAGCGTAGCCGTCAGCGGCGGCGGTCCCGGCCTGCCCGGGCGCGTTTCGGGAATGGAGACTGACGCTTCCGGCATGGTGCACGTCACGCTGGTACTGGATGGAGAAGTGCTGGGCGACGTCATGGCTCCCATTGTGAACGATAAGATCGGCGCGAAAATCAACGCCACGAGGAGGTGATCCGGCGTGCCCAGACACGTCGATGCCTGGATGAACGGCGTGGCTCTGTCCACGGTCGGCCCCATCCTGATCAAACAAGTCTACGAAGATCCGCCGACGTTGGATATCCAGAACGGCGAGAAGCCGGGCGGGTACGGACAGCGGATGCTCTCAAAGAAACGGCAGAGCCTGAAGGTGGCGCTTGAGTGCCAGATCCAGGAGCTGTACGACCTGGCCGTCCGCACCCGTGCCGCCGAGGAGCTGTCGCGGTGGGTGCAGGGCAGCATTCTGGAGCTTTCCAACCACCCGGACCGACGGCTGCAGTGCTACTGCAGCGCGGAGCCGACGCTCGGAGCCGTTCGGGATTACACCAGCACCATCCGCGTGGAGTTCACGGCGGACGCGGTTCCCTATTGGGAGGATAAACTCAGCAGCGAGATTGCGTTCAGCGCATCCAGCGGAAGCGGGACGCTGCTGGTACCCGGAACGGTGGAGACGCCGGTCTACATCAGCGTGAAACCCACCGGTGCGGCGCTGTCCAGTTTTTCCGTCACAGTGGCCGGTCAGACGATTGCGCTTTCCTCTCTGAGCGTGGCAAAGAACAGCCTGCTATATATCGAGCGGGATGCGCGGGACGATCTGTGCATCCGCAGCGGCGCGACCAGCCTGATGAGCAAGCGCAGCGCAGCCAGCGCGGACGATCTCTTTGTGAAACCAGGAAGCGCGGCGGTGAGCTTTGCAGCAAATACCACCTGCACCGTGACCATCTCTGTAAGAGGGAGGTGGGCCTGATGACGGTTCGGCTTCCGGGCCTGCTGAACGCTGCCCTTTCGGAAACGGCGAGACTGAAGCCCACGGCGGGCAGTCTGACGCTGAAGATGAAGGGAACCAGCGAGGCCACCCTGACGCTGACGGAAGACGCGCCCGCGGTCGGAATCCATGACTGGATCAGCCTGTATACCCAGCGCGGTTTTTCGGGCATCTTCCGCGTGAGCAACGCGGCGCAGAATTATAAAAAGCAGATCGACCTGACGTTGCTGCACGGTATCGACATTCTGGCCGATTCCGTATGGGCGGCGCAGACGGACTTTGAAGGTACAAAGGCCGAATTCCTGACGGCGTTGCTGAATCAGCAGACCAGCCTGATCAACGGCGTGAAACCGTGGGTGCTTGGCACGTGCGCGGACACGAGCACGTATAAAAAGTCCATCAACTACGACCGGCTGTCTACTCTGCTGGAAGAGTTGGAGGAGGATGGCAGCCCGTACTACTTCGTTTATGATCAGAGCTCTTTCCCATGGACGGTCAGCTATGTAGCCAAGCCCAGCGGAACCAGTTCGGAGTTCCGTCTTTCCCGGAACGTGCGGACGGCCACGGTCACCTATAACGACGCGGATCTCTGTACGCGGCTGATCGTGAGCGTGAATCATAAGGTGGAGGATTCCGACACCGGCACCACCTCCACCGACAGCGCTATCCGTACGTACAACAACACGGCAGCGCAGGCGCTGTGGGGCATTGTGGTAAAAACCGCGGACATTGATACCGGTGACGACGTAGCCAGCCAGGTATTCACCGAAGCTGACGCCTGGGCGCAGAAGTTCCTGAACCAGCGGTCCGCTCCCACGGTGCAGATCCAGATCGATGGCGAGGAGCTGTACTACCTGACCGGCGACACGTGGGACGAGTACGCCATCGGGAAGATGTGCCAGGTGGCGCTGCCTGCCTATGGCCACAGCTTCCTGGAGCGCGTGGTTTCCGTCACCTATCCTGAGCTGTTGAAGAATCCCAGCCGGGTGACCGTGTCGTTGGCTAATACGCTGCCGAAGTTCTCGGAGAACATCACCAGCGCTCAGAAGGCTGCGGCTTCCGCAGGAGCCAGTGCGAGAGGCGCTGCCCGCGGAGCCGCCAGCGCCAAGGAACTGACCACATGGAGCCAGCACGTGAAGTACTACGGCGAGGCACTGGATGGCACTGGCGTGCTGACGCTGTATGAGAGTGGAATCGACATGGATGCTGCGGGTGGCGTGAAGATCTTCAGCCTTGTGGAAGGCGTGCAGTCGCTCTACGCGGATTTCGTGGTGAACGCCAACGGGATCACGTCCCTTGTACAGAAGACTGGCGTGAACTCTTTGGGGCAGAATGAGACCTTGTACTCGAAGGTGACGCAAAACGCCGAAAGCATTACCTCGCTTGTGAACAAGACCGGCGTGAATTCTCTGGGCCAGAACGAGACGCTGTACTCCAAAGTAACCCAGACCGCAGAGAGCGTCACATCGGTGGTGCAGAAGACTGGCGTGAACTCTTTGGGGCAGAATGAGACCTTGTACTCGAAGATCAGTCAGGAATCCGGGAGGATCGATCTGGTAGTCAGCGGCAGCGGCCAGCAGGCAAGCATCCGCATCGACTCCATTGTGGACGGGATCAACAAAAGCGGCAGCTCTGTTACCATCAATGCCAACAAGATCTATTTGAACGGACAGGCCATCGCCAACTCCATCAGCGCGGTCAGCGGCGAAATTAATGACCTGAAGACCGGCGTAACCAAAGCGACCCTGATCAACGCGGATAGCGTGGTGGCGGATAACCTGGCAGGCGGCACGGTTAGCGGATCATCTGTCAGCATCGGCAGCGGCACCAGCGGCGGCAGTGGCACGCTGTACTACCGCGGGAGCCAATATTACCGGCAGGGCATCGTGATGGGCAGCGCCAGCAGCTACTTTGCCGAGGGGCATTTTCTTGGAGACAGTTCGACATCGCTGAACCTGAACCACTACCACAAGATTGAGGCCACTGAGGGCACCGGCGCGGACGCGGGAAAGATCATTATTACGCTGACCGATCCGGTTTCCACCGGTGATACGTCCAATCATACGACAAATTTTAACATAGCCGCCACGACTGCGTATCAGAACGGTGTCCTGGCGGCGAGGAACGCGGTCAAGGTAAATCCGTTCACAGCCAACGCGGTGACCGGTGCAACGCCGGATCACCGAACCTTCACTTATGAGACCGACGCCCCGACGCCCGCATCGGGAACGAGCCAGGAGGATACCTGGTACCTGGCGGGCGGCACCAGCTGGAGCAATAACAAGACCAGCGTTGGCTTGCACTATGGATCCGCTTCCGGCACGACCTACGCGCTTTTGGAAGTGGATGGACCGGTCCCGAGCGACTGGCAGCTAAACTACCAGGGCAACACCAACTATACATATAAGCTGAAGGCGAAGGTTGGCGGTACCTGGTATGAAAGCGGAGAACTATACGCGGCGAACGCATACGACAATGGATGGAGCGGCGCGTATGGCACGGTTGGGATCAGCCCGAGCAGCGCACAGAGCCTTGCCCCGGGTGGATCGGTCACGGTGTATGCCCAGGCGAAGGCTACCAGCGGAGCGCAGAGCAAGAGCAATGTGGCCAGCGTCACCGTCAGCGCGGACGCCATTTCGGTGACCGACTGGCAGCTGAACTACGACAGCGCCAACTATAACTATAAGCTGAAAGCCAAAGTCAACGGCACGTGGTATGAAAGCGGCGTAAAGACTGCCCCGAATGCCTACGATAACGGGTGGACGGGAGCCTACGGCACTGTTGGGATCAGCCCGAGCGCGGCGCAGACGCTTTCCGCTGGCGGCAGCGTGACCATCTATGCCCAGGCCAAGGCGACGAGCGGCGCTCAAAGCAAGACGAACGTGGCCAGTGTGACGGTTACGGCTGACGCCGATCCGCATACGGTCCAGGCTAACCGGACGGTAACCTATACGACCAATGGCGAGAAAACGCTGAACCCTTCAGACGGTTATAACTGCATGGCCAAGGCAACGATTACGGTGAACGTGCCGACAGAAACGCACACCGTGCAGTCTAACCGCACAGTGACGTATAGCTCGAATGGCTCTAAGACGCTGAACCCCTCCAGCGGTTATGATGTCATGCAAAAAGCTACCATCACCGTCAGCGTGCCGGATCCCGATATTACCTACCCCAGCGCGGCGACCAGCAGCTCGAGCTCCGGTTCGTATGATAAGAACTACTCCGTGAGCACCGGGTATAAGTACCATCGTTTCAAAGTAACAGCGGGAAGCAAAAGCAAAACTTTCCAGATCACCCTGCTTACGTCGTGATCTGGATTGAAATAAAAAGGAGGCATCACCATGCAAATGAACAAGTACCAGCTGGTTCAGGGGATGATCAACGATCTGGGCGACGAGAACCGCGGCGTGCAGGTGCGCGGTTTTCGGAATCTCAAAATCATCAGCACGACCGTCGAGGCGCTGGCCGCCCTGAAGGAAGGGCTGGCGAGGGATGAGGAAGCCATCAACGCTGTGATCGCCGACAAGAACGCGCAGATTGAAAAGCTGAAGCGACAGGTGGAGGCGCTGGGCGGCAAGGTTGAGGAGCCCAAGGAAGAACCGGAGCCGGAGATCACCATGGAACCGGTGGAGGAGGGCGCTGAACATGCGGATTGAAACATCCAAGGGCGGGACGTTCGAGGCGGATCTGGTCATTCCGATCCAGAGCGACCGGTCGCTGATGATCCGGCTGCAGGATCCCCGGAGACGTGCGCTTTCGGGGATCGCGGCGGACTTTGAAGGGCTGACCGGCGTGACGTGCGAGGATGGACGGACGTATACGGAGTACACCGACCTGCGGATCGTTTCCCGCCTGAGTGAAGAAACTGTGCAGCTGCGGCTGTATAAGGAGGGATTGAGCAATGGTTCCTAATGTCATTGAGAGGGTCTGGACGCAGGGCGCAAATACGGAGGTAGAGAACCTCCGCGGGACGGCGTTCACCGAGGAAGCCGGGGCGCACACTTTCCGCATTTCGGGAAAGGATGCAGCCGGGGAGGCGGTGGCGCTTTCCGGCTCTGTGCTGGCCAAGATCCTGAGAGCCGATAACGTCACGGTAGACGTGAGCGGCTCTGTTTCCGACGGCGTTGCCAGCGTGACACTGGTAGGTGACTGCTATAACGTGCCGGGCCGGTTCAGTATCGTGGTGTATCTTTCCGACGGCACGAACACCGTAGCCATCTACGCGGCGGTCGGGAATATCTACCGGGCGACTTCCGGCACCGAGCTGGACAGCGGCACCACCGTGCCGAGCCTGCAGCAGCTGGAGGCGGCGTACAATAACGCCGTTTCGGGAGCAGCTGCGGCCAACGCGGCGGCGACGGCTGCGGGCCGGGTGAACATCGCCATGTCCAAAAACGGAAAGGTGATCACGCTGGTAACGACCAACAGCAGCGGGACGAGCACCAGCGTCACCCTGCAGGAACCGCAGACCACCGTGAGCAAGAGTGGCGAAACCGTCACCGTCACCGTGGTGGACGCGGACGGCACCACCACAGCCCAGATCACAGACCCGGAGATCCGCGTGCGGCTGCTGGCCGACAACGTTCCGAATACCACCCAGGAGTACACCTTCGGCGCAGACGGTGTGATCTCTAAGGTGGAGCATAAGAACGGCGCGACGGTGGAGCGCAGCGACGTGTTCACCTTCACCGATTCAACGGCCACGGAGGTGCGGACGCTGAAGACCGGCGAATCGCTCACCATCGCCACAAACCTGGAAACCCTGCAGACCACCGTCACCTATGTGGCGGCGTAAATAGAAGGAGGTAGAAGAAATGCCTGTATCCATTTTGGAAGGAAAGAAGGCCGAGCGCGTGGCCGCGGCGCTGGAGATGCTGGCGCTGAACAGCGCGGGCCAGGTGTCCGATCTGACCTATCAGGGCGTGAGGAACATCGTCCGCGGCGGGCTGGCCCCGAAGGCGTTTGACATCGGGATGCAGTTCGCGCCGGAACACGAGAACAGCATGACCGCCGGGATCGGTGCGAGCACCGGCATCACGGCTGCCGCCGTTAACGAGGCGACGTTCCTGGCCGCCGAGGGCGTGATCGGCACCGGGATCCATGTGTTCACGTTCTCCGACGGCGTGTGGCACTACGAAGGGCAGCCGGTGATGCTGGCCACCTACGGTATCACCGTCACCGGAACGCCCGCCAACGGCGACGAGGTGATCATCACCGAGGCGTACAACCAGATCGACATGGACGTGGTTTCGTTCGAGGACGCGGAGAACGCGAACAGCGAAACCGTCCCGGCGATGTGGCTGGAGAGCCACTGGGCGCTGACCGGCATCCAGTTCGATGCTTCCGAGGCGATCTGGGCGTGCGCGGAAGCACTGCCCGCGGGCACGTATTATTTCAAGATCGGGAACAACTGGGGCACGCATTGTGTGAAGGATAAGGTATATCAGTTCACACTGGAGAACGACGTTCCTGTCGGCGGCCAGATCGTGATCGGCAACGGCACGAATTTCTACACGTGGGGCGCTCCCGACGTGGCTCCGTCCAACTGGAAGGTGTACACCTTCAGTGGCCCGAAGAGCGTCACACCCATCGACGGCCCGGTCGCCCTGATTGACGTCACCGGCGAAACCCCGAGCGGCACAGATCTCGGAACGCTTTCCAGCGCCACGGTATACGCCACGGCGGGCGGTGCGCTGAACAACCTGCAGCGGTGTGCGTATGGCTATAACCGCTGGAGCCAGAGCGCCATGCGGCAGTGGCTGAACAGCGACAAGCCCATCGGCGAGTGGTGGGAGCCGCAGAATCCCTTTGACCGTCCTCCGCAGCAGCTGGCCACCGTGCGCGGCTTCCTGGCCGGGCTGGACGCTGACTTCCTGGCCATTGTGCAGCCGGTGAAGGTGAAGACCGCGCTGAATACCGTTTCCGACAGCGTGGCCGGTTCTCCGCTGATCGGCGCAGCCAACATCGAGAACAAAGGAACAGCCCAGGCACCCGTGCTGGTAGAGACCACCATTGACCGCTTCTTCTGCGCTTCTTTGGAGCAGGAGTACATTGCTCCGCAGCTTTCCGGCGCAGAAGGCAGCTACTGGCCGTACTGGAAGGATCGCCTTGGCCTGAGTTCCCCGCAGGCGCAGGGATCCGGCGGCACGAACGCCAAGCACATCAGGTATGCGGTGGAAAACCATACCAGTGCCCAGACCGTGCGCTTGCGTTCAGCCTATCGCGGCAATGCCTACGTTGTGTGGTATGTCTCCTCGAGCGGCCACGCCGGCAGCAGCTACGCGACGAGCGCGAATAGGCCCGCCCCGGCTTGCG
>ODAJ014740154.1_pt1 | contig 19603 bp, 16 predicted proteins | sample 1539241 | NCBI WGS metagenome assembly ODAJ01 (sample SAMN02144231, study PRJEB22623) | gut metagenome | biome: sheep rumen | host: Ovis aries | place: New Zealand | reverse complement strand
GCATGCAAGACTGGTGTTATTGTTCTTTAGCCTCGCAAAGAGACAAAGAGACAAAGAGACATTTGGTATTTTGATTACGATATACGAGATTCCAACTATGAATTGCGTAGGCTGCACATTTGCAGCCTACGTTTATTTTTGGGGCTTTAAAATTGGGGCTTTAAAATTTGGAGCAAGCGGTAGCGCGGTGAAAACAGCATATATATAATAAAAAAGGTCAGCAAAATATGCTGACCTTTTATGTTGTCCTAGGCGGATTCGAACCACCACAAACAGAACCAAAACCTGTTGTGCTACCATTACACCATAGGACAATCCAAATAGACAATTTTTGAAATTGCGCTGCAAAGGTACGAAAAAAAAACGAAAACCAAAACGAAAACGAAAACTTTTTTTGTTTTTGTTCGTTTTTTCGACCTTTAGCCTTTACCTTTAACCGTTATTTCTTTCCTCCAAATCGGTATGTCATACCAACAGTCAAGGCACGTTTGTTGTATGTGCCTGACATTTCTTCCGCCCTCATGGTTGGCATGCCTGCGAGGTCGTGGAAGTCGGCGAAGACATTGATATGACGTCCGAAATCTTTGTTTACCTTTACTGAAGAATAGAGGTGTGGATGTGTGTCAAGAATCTTCGTGCGGCTGCTGTAGAGCAATACAGAAGATACTCTAAATCCTTTGCCCAACAGGAGTGTTGGTGCCAGTTTCAGGGTGTAGTAGTTGTCGTACCGACCACCTTCTGTCGCTGTGGCGTTTATATGGGTATGATAGTAGTTGACACCGGCTGTCAGTCTCAAAGGACCCTTGTTCCATGTAGCAGATGTCCTGATGGCTGTTGTCTGCTGGTTAGGGGTCGGGAGGTCATTCATCCAGGTATGGAGCACGTTACCGAAGAATACGAAGTTCTTGTTCTGATAGGTATAACGTGCCTCTGCACGCCAAACGAGGTTTGTCTTGTAGGCAGTATTGTAGGTTCTCTTGCCGTTTACTATTTCGCCATCGCCAAAGAAATCTTCTACAAAGGGGAGATAGTGGTCGCGATCAAAGGCTGCCTGTATGAAGTGTCCGTTGGTCTTATAGCCTGCAGAAGCAACGAATCCGTGGTTGTTACGATTGTGTGCCCACAAATCGTTGTCATTAGGGATGGCAAGACGGTTCCAGTAGTTCATGTGTCTGAAACGGTCACCGAGAGTGAACACCCAAGGGCCGTGAGAATAGTCCAGCTGCAGGTAAATGTTGTTGAGCATAAGTTGCTCACGGCTAACGCCTCTATACCATATATTGTCATAGTCAATCTCCCAACCGAACATTATCCACAGGTCGTTGTTAAGGACAGGGTAGTTGATTTCTGTGAAGAAGTAAGGGGCGGATTCTCTGCGGGCATTTGTATTGCTGCCGAAAACTTCATCAATGTTAGAGCTGATACTCGAGTAATCTGCTCCACCTTCAACTATCCACAATGCCCCGTTGTCGTTAACCGTGCGCTCGTATGTTATAACCATGTCGCCGTAACGGTTTATTGTAGGGAAGGCAGAAGTGGTGTTCGTGATGTTTGTTATCTTATGCTTATAGTCAATAAACTGCTGGTAGAGCTTAATCTTGAGGTTGTCGTTTTTGCTTATGTTCCAGTCAATGAGAAGGTGTGCTGCCTCTGAAGTGCTGCGTGATTTGAAAGTGCCGCCATCAGTAGGGTATCCCTTTGTATATTGCTGGTTGGTCATGGCATATCCTGTCAGGGTAAGGTTTGGTGATACTTTTGACGTGATGTCTGTATAAAGTTTGCCGTTACCGTATGTGCTGCCTTCGATTGCCACCTTGCCTGACGTGCCCTCCTGTGGCTTGTAATAGATGTCGATGACACCGCCGCCGCCATTGACACCCTTCGCTGCTGATGTGTAGTTGCATATCTGCACATACTTCAGTTCGCTCGCCTTGATGTTCTCAAGAGCGGTTTCCCAGTCAACAGAAAGGTGCGTGTTGTTTATACGTAGCCTGTAGTCGTTGGTGATGTTCTTGCCGTCGTACGAAATCAGTTCCGGACAGAGATGCAGAACATCTAACAAGGTCATCTCACTGTCGGGGTTCAGGGCTTCTACGTGAATTACGTAGCGGTCACCTCTGTGTTCAATAATGTCATCTGCCGAGATGGTCAGATTGCCCAAGAAAAATAGGGCGCTAAATAAGATAAATTTAATATTTTTCATAACAATTTTGATAAATGTGGCGCAAAATTACAAAAAAATATGTAAATTTGCACCAAAAAGTGTAATAAAATGGAAAATAAGGAGGAAAAAACACCAAATCCGCTGATTTCGGCTCTGCCGTTATTGACCCTTGTGTCATTAATTGTTCTAATCTTGATTTTTTTACCCGATGATGCTTTAAGTGGCGCGAGTCAGTTGGCATTGATATTCGCTACAGCCGTCTGTGTTGCAATTTCCATGATTGTCTATAAAATGTCATGGTCATCGTTTGAGATGTCTATCCAGGCAACTGTCGGTGATGCTGCCGTGTCTGTGCTTATTCTGCTCATGATAGGTATGATGTCAAGTACCTGGATGATAAGCGGCGTGGTTCCCACCTTAATATATTATGGTGTGCAGATTATGTCTCCTGCAGTATTCTTGCCATGTGCCTGTATCATTTCTTCCCTCATATCCGTTATGACGGGAACCTCATGGACGACAATCGCCACGATAGGTATTGCCCTGCTCGGTATCGGCGATGCCCTCGGCGTACCTTCTGCCCTTAGTGCCGGTGCCATAATCTCTGGTGCATATTTCGGTGATAAGATGTCCCCTATGTCAGATACCACAGTCTTGGCATCGTCTATGGCGAAGGCTGATTTGTTTTCGCACATCCGTTATATGATGTACACCACTGTGCCCAGCATTACTATTTCCCTGCTGTTGTATCTCTTCATAGGACTGCAGTTCGGTGGAAAGGAGGTAGAGATAACACAATATACCACAGCCCTCGACGGCTCCTTTAATATTTCGCTGTGGACAATGTTGGTGCCGTTGTTTACGGGTTTCCTCATATATAAAAAGGTTCCGTCTCTCATTACTCTTGTCCTGTCATCTTTTGCTGCCTGCTTGTGTGCATTGGTGCTGCAAACTGATGTGGTTGCTGGCATAGGAGGGGAGGGATATGTTACAGCTTCAGGTCTTCTTCAGGGAATAATGAAGGTGTGCTATACCTCAACCCATGTTGATACCGGCTATGACGCCATAAACAGTCTCGTCGCTACACGTGGTATGGCTGGTATGCTCGATACTATATGGCTCATCTTGTGTGCCTTCTGCTTCGGTGCATGCATGGTAGCCAGCAAAATGCTGGAAAGCCTGACAGCCATATTGCTGCGTGCCGTCCGCAATACCGTGAGCCTTGTCACTTCTACCGTGGTTTCTGGCGTATTGCTTAATATGATTATGGGCGACCAGTTCCTCTCTATCATTATGAATGCTTCTATCTTCCGTAATGAATATGAGAAACGCGGCTACCGTCCTGAGCTGCTCAGCCGCAGTACAGAGGACTCCTCTACGGTAACGTCGGTACTCGTTCCTTGGACGGCGTGTGGTATGACGCAGAGTACAGTGCTTGGTATTCCGACCATTGTATATCTGCCTTTCTGCTTTTTCAATATTATAAGTCCTATAATGAGTTGTCTGGTAGCTGCTTTGGGCTTTGTACCTAATCCAAATAAACCAAAAGAAGAATAGATTTTCCAACCTTCTTGTGTAAATAGATTTTTTTTTGTATATTTGCACCCAAAAATTGCAATATGACAGAACAGATACAAAAATTGACAGATACAGCCGTAAAGGCTATAAAGGATAAGAAAGGGCGTGGAATCAGTGTCATCGACATGCAGGGCATGGATGGCGTCATTTGCCAGGCTTTCGTGATATGTGAAGGTGGTTCGCCATCACAAATATCAGCCATTGCAGATAATGTAGAAGAGGTGATGCGTAAGGAACTTGGGGAGAAACCGCTCAAAATCGCAGGTTTGGAAAATTGCTATTGGGTAGCAATGGATTATGTGGATGTTATAGTTCACATCTTCCTTCCTGAGGCTCACGATTTCTACGACATAGAATCACTATGGCAAGATGCAACGGTAACAGAAATCCCTGATGAAGAATAGTCAAAGGTCAAAGGCTGATTTTCTTAACTCTTAATTCTTAATTCTTAACTCTTAACTACAATAAATGCCATCAAATGCTTCAATGAGTGGTAATCGACCACCTCGGATGCCAAAATTCAACATGAGTTGGATTTATCTTGTTATCATCATAACTCTTGGCGTCATATTTTTTACAGATAATGATCAGTCGATAGGTCAGAGTGCTGTTCGTCGTGCATCATATTCCAATTTCAAGGCGTACGTAGATCGTGGCTATGCCAAGAGCGTCGTTGTCAACAAGCAGGAGTCGAAACTCCGTATGTATGTTCGTTCGGAAAATGTTCGTGACTTGTTCCATCAGGGCAAGCAACAGACAGGCGATGCGCCATACGTGGAGGTGTTCTATGGTAGTGTTGACCAAGTGGAGGCTTTCTTGGAAGCTGAGCGTGCCAAAGGTAAATTCAAGGGAGAACTCGTTTATGAAGACCCCTCCCGAAATGGTATTCTCGACTTCCTTATAAGTCTTGCCCCGTGGATATTGTTTATCTTTATATGGTTCTTCCTGATGAATCGCTTCAGCGGTGGCGGAGGCGGCGGTATCGGGGGAATCTTCTCCGTCGGACGCTCTAAGGCACAGATGATAGACAAGGGTAATTCTCTCGGAATTACATTTAAGGATGTAGCCGGTCAGGCAGGTGCAAAGCAGGAGGTGCAGGAGATTGTCGATTTCCTCAAGCAGCCACAGAAATATACCGAATTAGGCGGAAAAATACCTAAGGGAGCCCTCTTGGTAGGTCCTCCGGGAACTGGTAAGACATTGTTGGCAAAGGCAGTCGCAGGAGAGGCTGGCGTACCATTCTTCTCTATGTCTGGTTCTGACTTCGTCGAGATGTTTGTCGGTGTCGGGGCATCCCGTGTACGTGATACGTTTGCTCAGGCAAAGGCGAAGGCGCCAAGCATCATTTTTATCGATGAAATCGATGCTATCGGTCGTGCCCGAAGCAAGAACCCTGGCTATGGAGGCAATGATGAACGTGAGAATACCCTTAATGCACTGCTTACCGAGATGGACGGCTTTGGCACTAATTCCGGTGTCATCATCATGGCAGCAACCAACCGTGTAGATATGCTTGACAAGGCATTGCTGCGTGCAGGCCGCTTCGACCGCGAGATACATGTGGACCTCCCAGATCTCACTGAAAGAAAAGAGATATTCCAGGTTCATCTGCGTCCGATAAAGGTTGACGAAAACCTTGATATAGACCTCTTGGCACGTCAGACACCAGGCTTCTCGGGAGCAGACATTGCCAATGTATGTAACGAGGCAGCCCTGATAGCAGCCCGCCATAACTCAAAACTTGTTACGAAGCAAGATTTCCTTGATGCCGTTGACCGCATCATTGGAGGATTGGAGAAGAAGACAAAGGTGATGACAAACGACGAAAAGCGTGCCGTTGCCCTTCATGAGGCTGGACATGCTACCTGCTCATGGTTCTGTCAGTATGCTAATCCTTTGGTAAAGGTGAGCATAGTACCTCGTGGCAGAGCCCTCGGTGCTGCATGGTATCTGCCGGAAGAACGTCAGCTGACAACCAAGGACCAGCTGCTTGACGAGATGTGCTCATTGCTGGGCGGTCGTGCTGCAGAAGAACTCTTCACAGGACATATCTCTACAGGTGCTATGAACGACCTTGAACGTTCTACGAAGATGGCGCAGAGCATGATAGCTATATATGGCATGAGTGACATCTTGCCAAATATCTGCTATTATGACAATAATGATTATAATTTCACAAAACCATATTCGGAAGAAACAGCAAAGGTTATCGATTCCGAAGTGCTGAAGATGGTTAATGAGCAGTATGCCCGTGCGAAAACTCTATTGGAAGAGCATCGTGAGGGACATAACCAGTTGGCAGACCTCCTGATGCAGCGTGAGGTGATATTTGCAGAAGATGTAGAACGCATCTTTGGCAAGCGTCCTTGGACTTCCCGCGCAGAGGAAATCATTGAGGCTAACGGTAACGAAAGCGTTAATGAAAACGATAACCAAAACGAAAACGAAAATAAACAGGCTTAACCATGTCTAATTTCATAACTAGAACCATAACGGGAATACTTTTCGTACTCGTTATCCTAACCTGCTTCCTGCGTCCTACGTCGATGGCATTTCTCTTTGCCCTCGTTACGGGAATGACTATATGGGAGTTCACTGGTTTGGTAAATAAACGGCAGGATGTCGCTGTCAATCGCTTTATATGCACGGCAGCAGGGGTGTTCCTGTTTATCGCAATGGTCGGCTTTTGCAGTGGTATGACACCGTCATCAGTGTTCATCCCTTATCTGCTGACAGTGATATACCTATTCTGCAGCGGTCTGTTTACACGCAACCCTGACCCAATCCATGATTGGGCTTATGCCATGATGTCGCAGATGTATATCGCCTTGCCATTCTCATGTCTTGCCGTCCTCGCCTTCAGGGGATATGCCGACTCTGGCTTGGTGATGTATAACATGCTGCTGCCTGTCAGCGTCTTCATCTTCCTTTGGATGAATGATACAGGCGCTTATTGCACAGGCTCCCTTCTTGGGCGTCATAAACTATTTCCTCGTGTCAGCCCGGGCAAATCATGGGAGGGTTCTGTAGGTGGTGCCGTAATAGTGCTTTTGGTGGCTTACCTGATATCTTATATCGATGAGAATGGCTTCCTCGCGTCCTTGGACGTTATGCCGACAGGACTCAACACCGTGGAGTGGATGGGACTCGGACTGACAATTGTTGTCTTCGGAACTCTCGGCGACCTTGTAGAGTCATTGTTTAAGCGTACCCTTGGCATCAAGGATAGCGGCAACATACTGCCTGGTCACGGCGGAATGCTCGATCGCTTCGACTCATCTCTCATGGCAATACCGGCAGCTGTAGTGTATATATACACCTTGACGGTGGTATAAGAATCGTAAGAGTTGACAGTTGATAGTTGACAGTTTTTCTTCACTCTTCACTTACAATATTCAATATTCAAAATGAAAAAGATTTTTTTTACTCTCAGTCTTATTCTGACGTTTTCTGTGCCGTCAGTAGCACAGTATCCTATCAATCCAGTACCTTTTACGTCTGTTAAGGTCAGTGATTCTTTTTGGTCACCTCGTTTGAAAGCCTCTCGCGATGTTACAGTTCCTTTGGCTTTCGATAAGTGTGAGGAGACAGGTCGTTATACCAATTTCACCAATGCCGCCAAATGCATGGCAAATCCGGCACAGGAATATCCTGATACCGCTTGGACCTTCACTTTCGACGATACAGACCCTTATAAAACCATCGAGGGTGCCAGCTACTTGCTGCAGACCTATCCGAAGGCTCTCTATCATGGACGTCCTCTTGACAAGTATGTAGATAGTGTCATTGCTGTCATAGCAAGTGGTCAGGAACCTGACGGCTATCTCTATACCGCTCGTACCAAGGCTCCTCACAAGCCTCATTCATGGGCAGGAAGTAAGCGTTGGGAGAAGGTGGAAGTGTTGTCGCATGAGTTCTATAACCTCGGTCACCTCCTTGAGGCGGCATGTGCCCACTATCAGGCAACTGGGAAACGTAACCTCCTTGATGTTGCCATTAGATATGCCGATTGTGTTTGCCGCGAGGTTGGTCCTAACGAGGGGCAGGCGCATGTAGTTCCCGGGCATCAGATAGCAGAGATGGGACTTTGCAAGCTCTATGTCCTGACCAAAAACAAAAAATACCTTGACGAAGCAAGATATTTCCTTGATATGCGTGGTAAGACACAGCGTCGCGATGCCTATTCTCAGGCTCATAAGCCCGTCATAGAGCAGAATGAGGCTGTCGGTCATGCAGTACGTGCAGAATATATGTACAGCGGTATGGCGGATGTGGCAGCCCTGACAGGTGATACGGCATACATCAGCGCTATCGACCGCATTTGGCAGAATATCGTAGAAAAGAAATACTATATCACAGGAGGAGTAGGGGCACGCCACGATGGCGAGGCTTTCGGGGCAAACTATGAGCTCCCCAATGCTTCTGCTTACTGCGAGACTTGTGCACAGATAGGTAATGTTTATACCAACTATCGTCTATTCTTGCTTCATGGCGAGGCAAAATACTATGATGTACTTGAGCGTTCACTCTATAATGGCGTTCTCTCAGGCGTATCTATTCAGGGTGACGGCTTCTTCTACCCAAACCCTCTCTCCTGTACAGCAGAGCAACAGTATGCACGCAAACCCTGGTTCGGCTGTGCCTGCTGCCCAAGCAACATCTGTCGCTTCATACCTTCAATTCCAGGCTATGTATATGCTGTAAAGGATAATACCCTCTTCATAAATATGTTCATGGGCAATACTGCCACTATGAAGGTGGGCGGAAAGAGTATCACCATCAAGCAGGAAACCCTCTATCCCAATAATGGCGATATAAAAATGACTATAGTAAAAGGTGGCGGTGAGTTCACTATGAAGATTCGTATCCCAGGATGGGTGCGTGGCGAAGTAGTGCCAAGCGACCTGTATTCTTATGTTGACGGCAAGAAACTGGGATATTCCATAAATGTAAATGGCACACAACTTACGGGCGAGGGAATGAAACTCCTTAACCTTGACAACGGATATGCTACAATACAGGCAAAGTGGAAGAAAGGTGATGTGATAGACATCCACTTTGACATGGAGCCACGTCTGGTGAAGGCTAATGATAAGGTTGAGGCTGATCGCAACCGCCTCGCTGTAGAGCGTGGGCCACTTGTCTATTGTGCTGAATGGCCGGACAACAGTGCAGATGTGTCAACATATCTTCTCAATGCCCGTCCACAACTGGCAATGGGACAGAATATCAAGATAACCCCTGACCATGAGGTGCAGAGCATCACGACTGATGCACAGGTGCTTTCTGTTGGTACCGATGGCAAACTGAAGACTGCTGACAGCAAGCTTACCCTCATTCCATATTACGCATGGGACCATCGTGGTCAGAAGGGCGGTATGGATGTTTGGTTGCCAGCAAGTGTGCAGGCAGCATCTGCAACCCATGTGACGACGGAGAAACAGAAAGATAACGGATTCTTTAAATGATAAACGTAGAAGGAATTACAAAGAGCTTTGGCTCTATACAAGTACTGAAGGGTATTGACCTCCATATCTCCAAAGGAGAGGTGGTCAGCATCGTGGGACCCTCTGGAGCAGGTAAGACAACATTGCTACAGATAATGGGCACCCTCGACAAAGCCGATAGCGGCAATGTTGTCATCAATGGTGTCAATACCTCGTCCCTTTCTAAGAACAGATTGGCGGACTTCCGTAATAGAAATATAGGATTTGTCTTCCAGTTTCATCAACTGCTACCAGAGTTTACGGCGGAGGAAAATATCCTCCTGCCGGCACTCATAGCAGGTACCAAGCGTAGCGAAGCGGCTGCACGATGTGCAGAATTGCTCGGCTTCCTTGGCATGAGTGACAGGGCAAACCATAAGCCGGCAGAGTTGTCAGGCGGTGAGAAACAGCGCATAGCGGTAGCACGCGCGCTAATAAACAATCCTGCTGTGGTGTTTGCTGACGAACCGTCCGGTTCCCTCGACTCTACCAATAAGGCAGAACTGCATCAGCTGTTCTTCGACTTACGTGATAAATATGGTCAGACTTTCGTCATTGTGACTCATGATGAAGGACTCTCACAAATAACCGATCGTACAATCCATCTTCGTGATGGCATTATAGAACAAGATAATGGCACAACTACAATTAGGACGAACCAATCGCCTGAAGGCGGTATGGAAGGTTGATTTCGGAATGTATCTGAAGGCGGAAGGGTATGAGGAAAAAATACTTCTTCCCAAACGCTATGTGCCTACCTTCCTTGAAGTTGGTGACGAGATAGACGTTTTCCTCTATCTCGACAATGAGGAACGTCTTATTGCCACCACGCAAACTCCGAAAGTACAGGTGGGCGAGTATGCCACCCTCGAATGTGTCGATGTCAACAAATTTGGCGCCTTCCTTGACTGGGGGCTCATGAAACAACTCTTCTGCCCCTTCCGTGAACAGAAACATCGCATGGAGGTTGGAAAGACATACCTTATCTATTGTCTCATCGACGAACAGTCATATCGTATCATGGCATCCTCTAAGGTGGAGAAATGGCGTAAGCCGGAAGATGCCCGTCGTATGGTGACTAATTTCTCTGATACCCTCCTGCGCTATCTTCAGACGCAAGGTGGTCGTTGCCATCTCAGCGATAAGAGTAGCCCCGAAGACATTGAAGCACAGTTTGGAGTTTCCAAGCGCATCTACAAACAAGCCATCGGTGACCTATACAAACGCCGCCTCATCACCATCACCGACACTGGTATAGAGCTCGCAAAATAAACTCTTAAACCTTTGACTGGCTCTGCACTGTCACCTCTCACCTTTAATAACCGGTTTCCCATCCTTAAATTCGATTGGCAACCAGATGTATCTCGCATCGCTTGGATGCCTCGGACGCCAGATGTCTGCCATGAAGATAAACCCGTCTTTATAGGGTAGAATAAAGGTGCTTTGTCCTCCAAAAGTTATCTCTGCCTTAGGACCGACGCAAGGATTCGGATGCTGTGTCCACGGTCCCCAGATACTGGTAGCAGAGAACATACGGGCTTCATTAGGCTTCCAACCGGTACATCCGGAAGTTATCATCCAGTATGTACCGTCTTTCTTGAATATAGCAGGAGCCTCATTATGCCCTGCAGGAGCAACGCGTGTATAGCGACCTGAATGGTGAAGATAATCGTCGGTCAGCTCTGCAATATGCAGGGTAAGGTTGTCTTCAGATGAAAATATGTGGTATGCCTTGCCGTCATCATCTACATAGAGAGTCATATCACGCGACATTTGTCCATGCTTGAAGTCACGCTTTATAAAAAGCCCCTTCCTGACAGCCTCCAACCATTCAGGAGTCCACCATTCCTTGTAGTCGGAAGGATTAAGGGCGTTGAGGGCTGCAATCTCGGCTTTGCCAAATTCTATTGGGTATTTGCCGGCATTAGCGCGTTGTGAATACAGGAAAGTGTAGGGGCCCTCTGGCTTGTCGCTGACGGCAACACCATAGCGGGCAGCATTATACCCCTTACCCTTGAGTTCCAAGTGAAACCACATACAAAATTTCCCAGTCACCTTATTATATATCACCTTGGGGCGTTCCAGTATGCAGCCACGTTCTATGTCGTGTCCTTTCTCATCAACTACCGACAGCGCAGCACCGCAATTACGCCAGTTCTTGAGGTCCTTGGAAACATAACATGTTACCCCCACCAAAGCATCAGAAGTATGGTCAGACTTATGCTCACCAAACCAGTAGTAAGTATCGTTATACTTCAGCACTCCACCACCATGAGCGTTGATATGTTTCCCATCGGTATCAGGTAAAATTTCACCATAGTGATAAATACCGTTCTCTCCCCACATCGCTATCGACGCTATGGTCATAAACAGAAAAAGCAGTAATCGCATAATATAAGCAGTATAAATCGTGAATAATTTCTGTGCACAAAGATAAGTATTTCTATTTAATAAAAAAAAAAATTGCGGATATTTTCGTTTCATTAATAGGAATAAGGTGATTAGAAAGATGCAGGAGCAGGAATTCAACAAACGTATGTTTGAAGAAATCAGCCAACTGCCAGAATAAATAGATGAGAAATATTTTGATAATCAGCAAAAAACATTTATCTTTGTAGCGTCATTAAAAATATTAATAATATGAAAAGGGTTATCAGTTGGATGATTGCCGCCATCCTTATCTGCGGCGCAAGTGTTTTCACAGCGTGTTCATCGGACGATAATAACAAGTTAGAGTCTGATGTTATTGAGAAAATTGTAGGTAAGTGGCTTTACGTTGAGTATGATGGAAAGCCTGCCGTGACAGAGGAATTTTCGGTTACCACCTTTGTCAAGGAAGGTTCTACATTGAAGGCTTACATCACCCAATCGATGCAGCAATATGATTTGTGGGTACACAATCAGCCTGCTGAGGTGACGCTTGACGGCAAAAAAATAACGGTGACTATGCATACAGGCAACGTGACAACAGTGGAAGAGATGACTGACATCAACATTGATGACAATAACTTGCGCTACACCAGCAGGTTCACCGTCTATAAGGATGGTGTGGTTGTCGATGATATGCGATACAAGTTGCGCAGCGTCAAGGTTAAGGATGATTATTCTAAAATCTTCATAGGCCGCTGGGAGGGAGAGATTACAAGTGATGAACCTGGATATACTCCGAAGCCGTTCTGTGAGGAATATCTTCCCAATGGTACTAACATTGAATATGAACTCGTAAACAATCAGTGGGTGGCAGTGGATGCAGAATATGCTGAATATTTTATTGATGGCAACTTGTTGTGCACACGTTGGAAGTACCCAGGACAGGAGGAAATGCGTGAGAACAGTGTCTTCGCCTCATACGATAATGGTACAATGATTGTAGAGGAAAGAGTAGTGCGCAATGGTCAATTGTACACCGAAATAAGTAAACTGCAAAAAGTAAGCGAGTAAAGAGTGAAACCTCCTCACGCTCGGTAGTATCAGAAAATTCTTCTGAACTATGTCAACTGTGAGGAGGTTCGCCCGATGAGGCAGAGATTGTTATATTACCATCAGCGTTGTTAATTCAACGTCTTTGAATTGGTCGCGACCGCAGAGACCTTCGTCTGTAATTTCGACGAGAAAGTTGACATAGGTCTTCTTTGGGTGGAAGTACTGCACTAACTTATATGCAGCCATTGCTGTGCCGCCTGTTGCCAACAGGTCATCGTGAATCAGCACCACGTCATCTGGCGTAATGGCATCTATGTGCATCTCTATCGTGTCAACGCCATATTCCTTCGTAAACGACTCTTTGATGACTGTTGCCGGCAATTTTCCCGGTTTGCGTGCCAAAACCACTCCGCATCCCAAACGTGCAGCAAGGGCTGCTGCCATTACAAAGCCGCGGCTTTCAACGCCCACAATCTTGGTGATGCCCTTGTCCTTATAGAGCTCTTCCAACTCGTCGAGCATAATCTTCATACATTCAGCACTCTTGAACAGTGTCGTAACATCCCTGAAGTTAATACCCTTCTTCGGGAAATCATAAATCCAACGTAGGTTTTTAAGTAAAATCGGATTATTCATAGTTTTAGTTTGGGTTTATATTATGCATTCCGTCTGCAAAAGTACAAATAAGTGAGCGAAAATGCAAATTTATTTGCAATTTTTTCCTATATTTCCTCTGCGGAGATGTATCTGGAGAAGAATACCGTTGCGCAGATTACCGCTACGAAGGCGGCGAGGATGAGAGCCATCTGCAAAGGATGGTTTATAGGGTCGTTCCATATCTCGTTGAAGAAGCCGTTGCGTCCGCATATCTCTATAAAAGTCCAGAAGACGATGACTGTGGCGAGGGCGAAGCGTATATTACGCCCCCATTGGGAGATATAAAGCTGTTTCTTTAGCATCAGGATAGCTCCGATGAGACATACAAATGCCAGGATGATGGTAACAGGATGGCTTGGACCAAGGAAGACAGGGTCATAGCAGAACATCAGAATGAGATATGTGCCCCACATCATTACATTCCACTCCATGAAAACTACCATGCTGGGATGGTGTGCCATAGGACGCACGAAAGTCGTGGCAGAGGGAGAGAAACGGAATATGAGGTGTTTCTGCAGCCAATTGAAGAAATTACATCCTGTCCTGGTGCAGAAGAGGTACATCGTCATTACCATCATCCACAAACCGAAGGTGGCAGACATGATAAGGTATTCGGGACGGGACCCGCGAATAGCTTTCAGCTCTGGACGTGTGTATGTTTCGAGAGGTTTGCCATTGATGAGAAATTCATGCTGCGTGCAGATGCCATCGACGTATGTTGAAGTAGTCTGTACTATGCCGGTACCGAGCAGGTCGCAATGGGTTCCGAAACGCTGGGCGTAGTAAAGAAACAAAAATTCCACCCATCCCGTCCAAAAGAGCATGGCACCAACGATGCCGAAGAGAGTCTGCCGGGTGTCGCCCTTTACGAAGATGCCAGTGATAGCCAGAACGAGCCCTACAAAGCCCATCGCAAATGCCGTATAATGCAGAGGCTCAGGAGCCATGACATGCTCCATGATACTCATTAGAGCATGACCGAGTGGCATGAGAAGTAAGATGATGAGAAATGAGCCTATGGTCTTACCGATGTGTGTCTTATTCATATTAGGCGGTAGTTGAATTTTTACTTTATAGCTTGTCAATATCAATCGAAACGCCTACCATGAGGTTGATGCCCAGGGTGGTAGGGGAGTTGAAAAGATAATGTCGGGGAGCATAATTAAAGATGTTGTCGAGGGCGACATTAAGACATAATGCCTTGCGTATGCGGTTTGTTATCTGTACCTTCCATACGGAATATCCGTGGCAGTCAATGTCATAGAGACCGAATGGTGGTGCCATCTGCATCTTGGTATATGTGAGTGGCGAGAGATAGCGTCCTGTCAGGATGAGGGTGGTGGAATAGTTCTTGTCCCATGCCTTGCTCCAGTCGGCTCGCATGATGACGGAGTGCGGACGTGCCGGTGCATATTGGTTTGCGCTGCCGTCACGCACCTGCTCATGAGTGAAACAATACCCCAAGCGTGCACCGATGATAGAGGCATCGCTGAGTTGCCAATTGGTCTGTGCCGTAGCTTCAAGGGCAAAGACATTCATACGCTTGATATTGATATATTGTATGTAGTTGCGCTGACGTTCTACATCGACTTGTGGCAGATGGGTGGCAATTTTGTCGTTGACGAGGTTGTAGTTGGCTGTGAGGGTGAAGTTATACTTTCCTGCGGTATATTCAGCTCCGAGATTGAAGTTGTGCGACTTCTCTGCTGTGAGATTCTCATTGCCATAGACATAGATGGTTCCGACCATCAGAAATTGGGAATACTTCTCCTTTAGTGTCGGAGCCCTGAAACCGCTGGCATAGCCACCACGGAGGATGAGGTTGTTGAGATTGTATCGGAAGCCAAGCTTTCCTGTTATATGAGAGGAATGTTTGTCAGAGAAATAGTCCCAACGTCCTGCACCGATTATCTCCCAATGGCTGTTGATGGTCCAGTCATACTGGGCAAAGAAATCAGTGGTATATTGGTGATATGCACGTCCAGAGTCGAACTGATAAGACAAGAGGTAGTCGCGCATGTAGTCACCGCCAATAGTCAGGATGCCATCCTTTCCGAAGGTGTGGTTATAGAGAGCACGGACGCTATTCTGCACATTGGAATAGTCGCGGATGTCTTTCTCGTATTCCTTGTAATAGTCAGATTTGTCGTACTGGTCGAAGTTATAAACCATTTCGAGGTAGTCACGAGAAGATATGTTCCATTCACCCCTGATGCCGCCGCTGAAGTCGCGATAGCGATTGGGGATGACGGGATTCTGCTTGTCCTGACGGAAGAAATAGCCTATGTGACCAATAAGTTTCAGGTTGTCGATAGGATGCCACACAAGGCGGTCCTTGAAATTCCATGTCTTGCGCCCATATACCTTGCGGAATTCGCAGTCATCGTGCATGTCGGCGCAAACGGTGTATGTGTCGATGTATGTGTGCTGTATGCTCGCGATATTGTTGAATTGTCCCTTGTTCAGTCCGAAGAAACCTCCATAGCGTTGTTCCTTATGGTCAGCCCAGCGGGCATTTACATTCAGCATCCACGGTTGCTTTGATTCTTTAGTGATAATATTGATGACGCCACCTAAGGCATTAGAGCCATATAGGGCAGAAGCGGCGCCCTTTATAATCTCGATATGGTCAACATCTGCCATGTTGAGGCGTAGGAAATCGGTGTTTTCCATCGTCTCACCCGCTAAACGCTCCCCGTCAAGGAGGATTAGGATGTTTTGACCTGAGAAACCAGACATGTTCATGTTCGTCTGCTGATTCATGGCGTAGGCAAATTCTACGCCAGGGAGCTCATGCTGCAGGAGGTCCATGATGTTGGTGGCATCGCTCTTTACGATATCCTCAGAGGTAATGATGCGTGTCTGTATCGGAGCATCCTTCAGCAGTTTCCTGGTTCGGGTGCCTGTGACGACGATTTGGTCGAGACGCATAGAATCGGCAATCTCGTCAGTAATCCCTTCTGCCATCGTGGCGGGTATGATGGTAAGGAAAGACAGAAGAAAGAGAAGTGTTCGTAACGTCATAGGCTAAAATGGATATTTGACATCGATAGTGAGTATGCCCTTCTGACCGGTAGTGTCATAATACTTGTCAAGGTACAGGGCAGCATAGGTGCCGTCGTTCATGCGCATGGCATATACTCTGTTGGTAACAGCATACTTGGGAGGCGGGGTGGAGAAGTCCATTGTCACCCAGCGGGTCATGACAGGATTGACATAGCTGCTGATATGCCATATCTTCCAACTCATCATATATGTGAGGTCAACGATACATTGGTGGGGCATCCATTCGTCAGGAGTGAAGGTGGCTGCCTTGATGGCATCGGCGTGTGCCATTGCATCATCGATAGAGGAATAAGGCGTCTCATATACTGCACCATTATTTGTCTTGACGTCAAAATGGTGTATTGCGAAGTCCCATTTCTCAGCGTCTTCCTGTGTCGCTACCTGTATGTTGCGCTTGAAAATGTATTTTGCTCCCCTGACGCTGTCAAGCTCCCAAAGCGTCTTGCCGTCCCACTGACCACTAAGACTGAGAGTGTCTGGGATGTCTTTTACCGTGAGTGCCTTGTTATGAAGATCTACATATATCCACTGTGAGAAACTCGTAGCGTTGAGTTTCAGGATGTATCGTGTGGCATCAGAACTGCTGTTGAAACCAAAACCGATGTCGCCTGTCGATACATCTTCCGGGCTGTCGTAGATACCGGACATGATTCCGTTACAACTGCACAGAATACACGTCAGGAGAGTAAGAAGTGCACCTTTGACTTTTGACCTTTGACTTTTGACCATAATCATTGCAACTTGCCGGTAAAGGTGGTTTCGATAGGGAATGGCATATTGCCAATGCTGTAGTTGTTTACGATGTTAGCATTGGTTCCGTCTGTCTTAACCCTTATACTTGTGGTAATTGTATTGTCGTTGAAAAGATAGTCTTTATCCATACCTGGTCCGGAAGTGGGGACAGACTTGATGTGTACAGACATAGTGCCGTCGGCATATTCCTTATAATAAGCCCCTTTCTCGGCATCATACGGAATGTTCTTGATGGTATATTTCCCTATGGTGAGGTCTCCCATGACGGTGGTTTTCAGTTCATACTCAGGAACAATGACATCTATGGTGTTGTCATCATTCTTGAGAACCTGATAGAGGATGGTGGCATGATATTCGTATGTGCCTCCGACGAGAACCTTGTTGTCTCCCACGAACAGAGACAGATTGTCGTTGGTAACCTTAATGGTATCGTGTTTTACAACCGTAAGGGTGTCTGTCGTTGTCTCTGGCATGTGAACGTTATCCTGCGTGCAACTGCTCAAAAAGGCTATTATTGCAAGAAAAAAGAGTGTATTTCGCATTCTTAATATCATTTTTGGACAAAAGATGTTGCAAAGGTACAAAATTTTTGTGAATTTTAAAATACTGACATTTAAGTATTTTGAAATATGATACTTTTTTGTAACTTTGCACCCGAATTTTGTTGTTTAATTAATTTAAAATGTAACAAATTATTCAAAAATGAAAAGAATTTTTACTTTTATTGCTGCTCTGGCGGTAACTATGGCTGCTTTTGCTCAGGGGCATGGTGCTATGCGTTTTGTCGGTGATGCAACTGTTGGCGCTATGGGTACAAGCATAGAGCAGAAGAAAGACACAATGATTGTAGAATTGGGTAACAGTCGTGCAGGGACAATGGACAAGATTACATTCCCGGACATGGTATTCTCGCCAAAGATGGTGATAAAGTCATTTACTGTGGGTGGATTGGCTTACACTATGGTGGGCAAGTATCCTGACATGTACTTCGAATGGGATGTTGACAATTTTTCTGCCACAATTATTGGTTTGGACGGTCAGGAGAAGCAGGCTACAGGAAAGTTGAAGGCTCGATATTACCACACCTCAAGCAAGTTTACTGTAACGATGGAGGTAGGCTATGCCCCTATGCCCCATCCTGTCACATACACTTGTGAAAGTGCGTTCTACCTGAAGTCTACATCTATGCCGCTTACCGTAAACGTACTGAATACCGACTATGTTCCGGCAGCAAACGTTGCATACCAGACCCGTAGGTATGTGGAAGGTGATATACAGAAACTGGATGTGGAAATCCCTGCTTACAGCCTCGCGGGTACTCCAATGGGAGACATGGAAGTTGGCGGTTATACTGTTTGCGGGCTTGTTTATGACGAAACTCTTGGTGGTTACTTCAAGGATTATAGCAAGGATGGGCTGACAGTACATCTCAAGACATATCCAGAAAAAGGCAAAGCACTTGATGGTGACTATTCCCTCGCTGCAGAAGGTACGACACTCTTCGTACAGTATAAAGGTAACGATGTCGTTTATGTAGAGAATAACTTCACACCAGGCTCAATGCCATTCCCAATCCTTGCCACATCAGGAGAAAAACAGACAACGGAGGTGAAGACTGTGGATGCAAAAGATGCAGGCTCAGAGGCAAAGCCTTATAAGAGAATTGAAAGCGGCAGGCTTGTCATCGTCAAGGATGGCAAGAAGTACAATAGTGCTGGGCAACAGCTTTAGGAACAAATGGTGAGATGTCTGTCCCTTGGGCTATCATCTCCCTAATCATAGTTGACGAGATAGGTATCTCCCCGTTTCTTGGGAAGGTACCTATTTCATATTGCCACACTATATCCTTCCAATGCCTCCAACGCTCCATGCGCTTCCAGTTGTCACCACCCATGATGAGGATGAACTCGTCATCGGGATAGTCTGCCTTCAGGTGCTGAAGGGTCGTCCATGTATAAGAAGGCTGGGGAAGGTGTAGCTCGTAGTCTTTTGCAACAAGACGTGGTTCGTTGGCAAGAGCCTGCTTTACCAAGAGAAACCTTTCCCTGGCATCGGGGAGCCTTTTGTTGACTTTGAGAGGGTTTTGCGGACTTACCATAAACCACACCTCGTCGAGATGCTTGTGTTCAAGCATCCATTTGCCAATGGCAATATGTCCGTTGTGGATGGGATTAAAAGATCCCCCAAAAAGTCCTATTCGCATACAATAAATGAACGTGTCCGTCGTTTGTTTATTGTATGACAGACATTACTATTATATTACTACTTGCTTTTGGCATATCACTTATATTTACCCTGGTTATCACCCCTCGAATAGTAAAAGTGGCTCACGCCCTGAAACTGTATGACCTCCCTGACGAGGAACGTAAAATACATAAGTTGCCCATTCCGCGTTTGGGAGGAATGATGTTCCTTCCGATTATGATGGTGACAATGACTATTATTACTGTCGTGTTGATGAGGTTGGGAATGTATA
>ODAJ011922043.1_pt1 | contig 19604 bp, 6 predicted proteins | sample 1539241 | NCBI WGS metagenome assembly ODAJ01 (sample SAMN02144231, study PRJEB22623) | gut metagenome | biome: sheep rumen | host: Ovis aries | place: New Zealand | reverse complement strand
TATTTGGACGTTCACTATAGGATGGGGCTCATAAATAATCCGCCTTAAGCAAGCTTAAGTCCGATTATTTAATTCGCTTACTATAAATTTTATCGCGCTTCTTTACCACTTCCGCGGCGGCGATAAAATATGGTAAGTAAGCAAAATTTTGAAAACCAAAAATTTTGCTTTTGAATTAAATTTTATCGCGCTGTTTTACCACTTCCGTGGCGGCGATAAAATACTGTAGGTTGGCAAATTTTTAAAACCCAAAAAATTTGCCTTTGAATTAAATTTTATCTAACAGGAGATGACATTATGGAAAAAGGTAATTTATCCATCAACAGTGAGAACATTCTGCCCGTTATCAAAAAATGGCTTTATTCGGACAGCGATATTTTTCTTCGCGAGCTTGTTTCAAACGGCTGCGATGCGGTGAGCAAGTTCAAAAAGCTTGTAGATATGGGCGAGGCAAAAGCCGAAGAGGGTGAAAAATACAGCATAAAAGTGCAGCTTGACAAGGAAAACAAGGTGATCACGGTCTCCGATAACGGTCTTGGTATGACGGCGGACGAGATAAAGGAGTACATCACACAGATAGCATTCTCGGGCGCAAATGATTTCATATCGAAATATCAGGAGCAGATGGGTGACGGCAACGACATTATCGGTCACTTCGGTCTTGGCTTCTACTCTGCGTTTATGGTAGCCGACAAGGTCGAAATAGAGTCTTTAAGCTACAAAGAGGATGCAAAGCCCGCACATTGGTCATGTGACGGCGGTGTCGAATACGAAATGGACGAGGGCACACGCACGGAGCGCGGTACCGACATTATCCTGCACATAAGCGAGGACAGCAAGGATTTTCTTGACAAGTGGAAGCTGAAAGAGATACTTGAAAAATACTGTTATTTTATGCCCGTTGAGATATTCTTTGAGGATATTGAGGATCTGAAAAAGGCATCGGAGGAGACCGTTGAGGAGGGCGAGGACAAGAAAGAGCCCGAGGAGCCGAAGCCGATAAACGACACAACGCCTTTATGGCTTAAAAAACCGAGCGAATGTACGGACGAGGAATACAAGGAGTTCTACCACAAGGTATTTATGGACTTTAACGAGCCTCTGTTCTGGATACACCTTAACATGGACTATCCTTTCCGCCTGAAAGGCATACTCTACTTCCCGAAACTGAAGCACGAGCTTGAAAGCATAGAGGGACAGGTAAAACTGTACAACAACCAGGTATTTATTGCGGACAACTTAAAGGAAGTTATACCCGAATTCCTGCTGCTTTTAAAGGGTACGATAGACTGCCCCGACCTTCCGCTCAACGTAAGCCGAAGCTTTTTGCAGAATGACGGCTATGTAACAAAAATGAGCAAGTACATCACCAAAAAGGTTGCGGACAAGCTCAACAGCCTGTTTAAAAAGAGCCGTGACGAGTATGCGAAGTTCTGGGACGATATAAGCCCGTTCATCAAATACGGCTGTATGCGCGAGCATGATTTCTTTGACAAGGTAAAGGAGAGCCTGCTTTTCAAGACCACCGAAGGGGAATATGTGACCCTTGAAGAATACAAGGAAAAGGCAAAGGACAAGCACGAAAACAAGGTATTTTATGTAAGCGACCCGCAGCAGCAGGCGCAGTATATAAAGATGTTCAAGCAGGAGGGTATGGAAGCCGTTATTCTCGAAACAAAGCTTGATGTACCCTTTGTTTCCTTTATGGAAGCCTACGGCGAGGGTGTGCGTTTTGAACGCATAGACTCCGCAGTTACGGAAATGCTCAAAGGCGAGGGCGAGACGGACGAAAAAATGCAGGAGAGCCTTGAAGAGCTGTTCAAGACAAATCTCGGCAAGGAAAACCTTAAAATAAAGGTGGAAAGTCTGAAGTCCGACGAGGTATCCGCTGTAATAGAATTGAGCGAGCAGTCAAGACGTATGCAGGAAATGAGCGTTATGTACGGCATGAGCAATATGAATATGCCTGCTGACGAAACACTTGTATTAAACGCAAACAACAATGTTGTGAAACTGCTGTTTGACCTTAAAGACAATGCAGACCGCAAAGACGATACCGAGGTCATCTGCCGTCAGATATACGACCTTGCAGTCATGAGCCACAGACCGCTCACAAACGAAGAAATGACCGAATTCATCGGACGAAGCAATAAAATACTTGCAATTATGGCAAAATAACTCCGGCAAAAAACAATATAAGGGGCTGAACCGCTGAATATTATCATATTCTTAATGCGGCAGCCCCCGTTTTTTTATTCGGCATTATTCAAAATAGCTATCACATCACGCATATCGACCTTATCGTCCGAGTTCATTTTTGCGGCTTCAAGCTGTTTTGCGTTAAGTATGACCGCACCGCCTATATGTTTGAGCAGCAGGGCGGCATCGGCTTTTTGCACCTTGCCGCTGCTGTCCACATCGCCTTTTTTGTTCGGCGCGATAACACTGACTTCACTGAACGAAGTGCTGCCGCCGTTTGCGGAAACAAGCATCTGTATCTGATTTTTATAGCCTGTTTTGCAGGCTTTTTCTATGCTTTCATAACTGTAATATGCAATGCCGTTTTCGGTTTTGTCGGGTGAAACGGTATTCCACTCTCCTATGTTGTAATTCTGCACAACAAGCTGAGGCGCACTGCCCGTATATTTCACGGTGATATAATAGCCGCTGCCGAGATACGGCATATCGCCCGTTACAGCCTTGTTGTCCCAACCGTTCAGAGCTACGGTCTCGCCCGAAAAAAGCACTGTGGTATACGGGTCGGCGACCGCCGAGCCTGCCGCATCCACACCTGCGGAAAGCGCATCGGCTATGCTGCCGTAGTACCAACTGTGAGAAGCCCTGTTATAAAGCCCGAAATGCTCTTCGGCGTTGTTTATATCACTTGTAATAACATTGTTGTCCCACACAACGCAGGTTATGCCGTAGCTTTTTGCGGTCTGCGTGTAATACTTTGCCCATACCTCACGCGAAGCGGTGTTTTGCTTGTCGGTAGCGCCCATTTCGCCTATAATAACGGGTATGCCCTTTGAGACATAACGGTCGTAAAGCCCCTTCAGCCACGAATTCATTTGGTTTTTGTCGCTGTCACTGCCCCAGGTGTTCGTGCCGTTTTGCGACATTGCAAAATCGTAGGGTGCGTAATTATGCACGGAAAGCGCAATATTTTCATCATCGGGAAGTTCAAAATCCGAAGCTGTGGGGATATGTGCCGCATTGCCCGGACACATAACAAGACGGTTTGCATTGGCACCGCCCGTTTTTCTTATCTCCTCCACCGCTGCTTTGTTCAGACGGTTTATGACCGCCCTTGTCTCCTCCGTACCCTCTTCCCATTCGCCCGTACCGCCCGAAACGCGCGGTTCGTTCATGGTCTCGAAAATAAGGTGTTCGTCATAATTTTTGAAATACGGCGCTATCTGCGACCATAAATTTCTTAAATACGCCTCGGAGCTTTCCGCCTTATCGTAAGTCGGCACGATATATGCCCCCTCGTGGTGGGTATTGAGGATAACGTACATATTATCGTCTATGCAGTAATCAACTACCTCTTTTACACGTTTGAGCCAATTTTCGCTTATTTTGCCGTCTGTAAGCTTTTCGCCCCAGCTTACGGGTACACGCACGGTATTGAAGCCCTTTGCCTTGATATCGTCTATCATCTGTTTATCGGTCTTTATCCCGACCCAATAGACCTCGGCTGCATTGGGGTCACTGCCGCCGCCTATGCTGTCAAGCGTGTTGCCAAGGTTCCACCCGAGGCGCATATCGTCCACTATCTCCTGCGGTGTCTTATCCGCCGCAAAAACACCCGTCTGCGGAAAAGCAAGCGTAAATGCCGCAGTCATTAAAATCAGTTCAGCTATAAGTTTTTTCATTTTTATATTTTTCCGTCCTTTCCTATCGGTGCATTTGTCGGTCATTTAACAAACTAAGGAAGTCCCCCGCTTCTAAAGCGGGGGTGCTTACTTAAAATGCAGTGGGAGTCCAAACTCCCACTGCATTTGGAATTGCTTGCAATTCCGTTGGTTATGAGTATGTAGCAGAAATTTATTTCTGCGGAATACGAATATCATTTATAAAAGCCGCCTGCACACCCTTTCCATTATCACAAACCCCGTTTTCATACTCTCGTCGTCTATATCGGCAAACGACAGGGCTATATACGGCACGGGCAGGGGTGTCGTTGTGTAAAAGCCGCCCGATATGACCGCCGCACCGTTTTCACAGAACAGGCGGCAAAGTTCGTCCGCATCAAGACCCTTTTTGGCTTTAAGCCACAGTATAAGCCCGCCTTTCGGTTCGGATATCTCAAAATATCTGCCCAAATGCTTTCGTGCAAGCGTATGCGCAAGGCTGTACTTTGCTTTGAAACGGGCTGCAATATCGCTTTTGTGCCGTTCCCAGCCTTTTGTCTGCAAAAACATATCAAAGGCACGCTGTGTAAAGCCCGATGTGCTGATGTCCGTGTTTGCTTTCAACCCCGCTATCTTTTCGCTCACGGTTTTGGGCAGCACCATATATCCAAGCCGCAGCCCCGGCATAAGTATCTTTGAAAAACTTTTTATATATATGACCTTGTTTTTGTAATCCAGTGCTTTCAGCGGCGCAGTCGGACTGCCCGAGTAGTCGAAATCGGAAAGATTGTCCTCCTCTATTATATAAAAATCGTATTTATACGCCAGATTGAGCAGGGCGCGCTTACATTCGAGACTGTAGCTTATGCCCGTAGGTGTCTGAAAACGCGGCATAATGTACACAAGTCGGGGCAGACGGCTTTTTATCATATCTTCAAGTGTATTTATATCTATTCCGTCACTTTCAAGCGGCACGGAGAATATCTCCGCACCCTGCGCAAGCATAGAGTTTGCGGCGCCGAGATAGGTAAACTGCTCGCAGAATACCGCACTGCCGCTGCGTACAAAGGCTCTCGCAACAAGGTCTATACCCTGCTGTGAGCCGCTGATTATCTGTATTTTGTCGGCGCTTGTCTTTATGCCTTTTTCGGCAAGCAGGCGCGCAAGGTTCTGCCTTAACGGCTCATAGCCCACCGACGGCTGATAACTGAAAGCCTGACCTTTGTCACGCTCCAACACCATATTGAAAATATCGCGGAACTTGTCCACGGGGAAAAGCGTGTCCGAAACGGAAGTTTTTGTGAGATCCGCCTTTATATCGGAACTTGCCGTGATATACGGGTTTTTGCGCTTTACTATCGGTGTGTATACATCCTCGTTTTGCATTGAGCAGAATGTGCCCTTGCCGTGTGCCGTGCGCAGCACATTTTTTTCTTCAAGTGTGCGGTATGCCGCGGCAGCCGTGCCGTTGTTTATGCCCAGAGCCGCCGCAAGCTGCCTTACGGACGGCATTTTTTCGCCGTTTTCTATGCCGCCGCTTTTCATCAGCGCATATATCTCCGCCGCAAGCTGTTTATAAAGAGGTTTCGTTTCGGTTCTTTCAAGTTTTATGTTTTTTATCTCGCTGTTCATTTCTCACTGTTCGGTCTCATCCGTTATTTTGTTTGTGCGGTACTGCGCATTTTCCCTTGTTTCAAAGCGGCATATGCTTGAATAAGCGCAGTATTGACAGCCCGTTTCCTGCTTGTATTTCACGGGGCGTATATCTATTTTTCCGTCAAGTATGTCCCTGCCCAGAAGCTGCGTTATTTTCTCCGCATCTTCGCAGAGTTTTCCGAAATCGTCCCTGTCGGCTGTCTGCACGCTTTTCAGCGTTTCCACTTTCATACGGCTTGCTGCCGTTTTCGGCGGCGTTACCTCGCCTATGGCGCTCAATACCGCATTTTCGTTCAGCACAAGCCCGTTCATATCGTACTGTTCAAGTATCAGCTTTTCAATATCTATATCGCCGTTGTTTTTTTCCACAAAGGGGTCGCTCACCTTAAAGTAGAACACACCGCCGGGCAGCAGTTCTTTGCCCGATGCCGCCTTTTTGGTCTTAATATAGCTGTCCATATACAGTATCAGCTGTAGCTGCATACCGTAATACAGCTGCTCGCGGCTGAAATCACGGTTTCCCGATTTGTAGTCTATTATCTTGACATAGTTTTTGCCGTCGCTTTCAAGTATATCCACGCGGTCTATCTTGCCGTTCAGGATAATGCGTTTTCCGTCGTCAAGCGCAAAAACTATGGGCGGCAGGGTTTTGCCCGTGCCAAAACCCACCTCGAACTCGGCAGGCTCGAAAGTGCCTGCACGAACATGGCTGCAAAGTGCGCTTATGCTGTGCGACATTACTTTTTTTATACGCTGCATAGTGTGTGAAAACTGCGGATCCTCGGCTATAAAATCATTGAATGCTTCGGGGATAAGACCGTCAACGCATTTTTCCACCTCTGCCGTTATCTCGCTGTTTTTCAGTTCGCGCCAATCCTTTTTGCTGTTTGAAAGGCTGTTTGAAAAGCCCTCCAATACGCTGTGGAACACGTTTCCGAGATGTATCGCATCAAATTCGTATACATCCCTCTCTCTTATATGCAGCCCGTAGTTGAGAAAATACGCAAAGGGGCAGTTTGCATAGGCTTCAAGCCTGCTCACGCTGCCGCTCAATGCAAGACCGTAAAGCTTTTCGGCAGCGGCTCTTGAAAGTGTCATATTTGTGTTTTCGGGCTTTGCAAGCTCGTCCGAGGCTATAGTTTTCAGCATTTCAAGCTTGTGTCGGTACTCCGCGCTTTCCCTGAACCACGCATAGGTCTTGTAGATCTCGTCCGATATGTCACTGCCGTCACGGTATGCGCGCAGCCTGCCCGTCATTTTCTCAAAAGCAGGCTCGGGTGCGGACGGTCGGAGAGCCTTTGCCGCCGCTTTTATCTCCGTTTTGGGAAACAGTTTCAAAAGCCTTGAAATAACGGAGGAACGCACGGCTTTTTTGCCGCTTTGACCGAAAGAGGTATAGCTTAAATACAGGCTGCTGTCGGGCTTTAATAGCAGAGTGTATATATTCATATCAATAAGGTTTATCTTGTGCAGGTTATCCGCCGACATCTCAAAGTATTTTTCGGTCAGAAATGTACGCTCCCTGTCGCCGAATATGCCTATATCATCGGTGTACGGCGGTATTATGCCCTCATTCATACCAAGCATAAAAAGCGCCTTTATACGCGGCAGACGGCTGCGGTCTATATCGCCTATGATAATATTGTCCTGTGTCGGCGGTATTATGCTTATTTTGCAAAGTTCAAGCCCCGAACGCAGCACGGCGGAAAACTCCGCAATATCGCTTTCTTTATCGTCTATCAGCACCATTGTTTCAAATATGCGCACAAGTTCGCTCCAGATGCGGCTGTGCCTGCGAAAAGCGTTCAGATCGCCGTCATCTTCGGCTTTTTTGCACATTTCTTCAAGCTTTTTGTCCGCACCGACCGCAAAAAGAAACTCATATATTTTTTCAGTGATATAACGTGCGGTATAGGTCTTGTTCTTCTTTATGCTGTCTGTAAGCGGTTTAAAACTGTCCGTGCAGGCGTTTTTTGCCGCATTTATGCGCATATAGCCCTCACTTTCGGTCGATGAGAAACCGTAGCGCCATTCTTTTTTGCCCCAGGCATAGCCGTCAAGCCCGTGTTTTAAAACATAGTTTTCAAGCAGGCAGACATCCTCGTCCGAAACGGGCGAAAAGGCGTTTTTCGCATATTTCAGTATATTTTTTGTGTTTATGCCATAGCAAAGAATATCGAGAGCCGCAAGTATAAAGCCCGTGAGAGGATGCTGCGAAACAGGGCGGCTGCTGTCGATGAACACGGGGATATTATAGGCATCGAACCTGTTTTTGAGCGCCGTATGGTACGAGTTGTCTATTATAACGGCTATATCGTCATAGCGCAGACCTTTTTCGCGCACAAGCCCCGATATTTTCGCACACACATCATCAAGCTCGGTATCTATATCGTTCGCTTGAGTAATATGTATATTTTCGGGCGCAGTCGGATAAGGCATAGCCTTTGTATAAAAATAATTCTTTTGCAGATATAAAAAATCGGGGTGAGCGCCGTGCCTTTTGCTCTCGGTGAGGAAAAGGCTGTTTTCGACCGTGACTTTGCACTCCTTTGCCATATCAAGCAGGCGGTTGACAGTGCGTTTTGTCTCGAAATAGGGGTCAAAGACCGAGTAGGAGCCGAAAGACAGGCTTTTGAAAGCGCCGTTGAGTGCAACGGTAACGCTTTTTGCGTGCAGAAGAAGCCGACGTATAACATCGTATTCCTGCGGTATAAAATAATCCATCATATCAATGAAAATATGCGAATTTTTTATAAGCTCCGAGTCCTTTATCCTGTCGCATAACAGTTCCAAAGCCTCCTCCGAAACGGTGTAGGCGGTCTGTATATAGTCGCGGTAGGCGCTGTATATGATATACAGGTCTTTAAGTTTCAGGCTCAGGCTCTCGTTTTTGTCCGTGCCGTTATAGGCTTCAAGCAGTTTTTCGGGCGTTATGTTGTATTGGTAAAATTCCGTTATAAGGTTGACCAGACTGTCAAGAAAACCCTGCTTGTCTATCGACTTTGAAAAATGCTCCAGCTCGTCTTTGTGTTCGTAGGCTATCCTGCGCACAACAAAGGCACGACCGAGTGCGGAAAGCATAGGTCGGCTCTCGCTGCCGTTCATCAGTGTGTACGCAAGGCGGCGGAAACTTAAAACACGGGTCTTCATTATCGCACCGTTTTCGCTTGCTTCAAGCAGCAGACGTTCCGTTTCAAGCGTGAACTGCTGCGGTACTATATATAATATACTGCATGGTGTTTTTTCAAGCTCCGATATTCTTTTTATACATTCGCTTGTTTTACCGCAGCCGCAGCCGCCGATAATAAAACTTAATGACATTGCGCTTCTCCTTGAAATTCATCAAAATACCTTATATACCCTGATTTTAGCATATCGGGGAAAGGTTTTCAATAATATTTTTTTGGGGTTTTCTATTTTTTCTTTGGCATATTCATTGGATGTATGATTATTGGCTATATTACTGATAAGCAGAGTAAATGTTGCATTAGCCGAGGGAGCGCAGCGACCGTGCCTCCCCTTTAGCGTAAGCGGTTAGGGGAGGGGGACCGCGCGCAGCGTGGTGGAGGGGTTTATTTGCGACTGCTTTAGTGTTGTGTAACGGTAAGTCACAACACTCGTAAACCCCTCAGTCAGCCTTCGGCTGCCAGCTCCCCTGAAAGAAGGGGAGCCAAGGCTAATGCAACTCTACTACAAACGTAAATATAAATTTTTCTTCCCAAAAATCGGGGAAACTCAAATAATTTTTTCAAGTTATTTTCATAACCCAAGCCGCGGTGCATATAATTTATAAAAAAAGACTGTCCTATCGGAGGAAAAAAATGGGAGCAAAGATCTATGTCATAAAACTTAAACAAATTTTGCGTGTACTTATCTCGATAATTGCCGTTGCGGCAATAATCGCTGCGGTCAGCTGTCTTGTTAAAAAAGCCGATAAGCCCACATTCAGCCCGGGCGTATACACAAGCAGCATTATCCTGCATAATTCGCCCGTAAATGTCGAGGTGGAGGTGTCGAAACACGCAATAGAGAATATCCGAATTCTCGACCTGAGCGAAACACAGGCCGTATTCTATCCGCTTTTTTCAACGGCGGCGGACGATGTTATACAAAAGATACTTGACGAACAAAGCTGCGATATAACCGTAGACGGGGATTTTGCGGTCACGGGCGGCATAATAGCCGATGCGGTGGAAAATGCACTTGAACAGGCAAGGAATTGAAAACAGTTTATAGTAAGCGAATTAAATAATCGGACTTAAGCTTGCTTAAGGCGGATTATTTATGAGCTCCATCCTATAGTGAACGTCCAAATATTTTTGACGTTCACTATAGAATACGTTGCATTAGCCTTGCCTCTCCTATCAGGAGAGACGGAGAGGTTTGCGATTGGATATTATATACCGTTGTGCAAACACTAAAACAGAGGGGACGGACAACTGTCATGAACGCAGTGAGTGACAGTCGCCTGTCCCCTTTTCTTGCGTTGCATTAGCCTTGCCTCCCATTTTTTAGGGGAGGGGAACCGCGCACAGCGTGGTGGAGGGGTTTACGAGTGTTGTTGCTTACCGTTATGAGTGACAGTCGCCTGTCCCCTGCCCTGCACAAATAGTTCTGTAACGATAATGTAATATTTTAATAATAGACAAAATCCGAACATTATGGTAAAATTTTGTTTATGGGAAATGTCGCTAAAATAAACGGTAGGCGGTTTAGACCCTTGACTCCAAGGAACTTGTAGTACATACGATCCGATTCAGTCGGAAATCCAAGGATAGAGGGGTGATGTTATGCTGACAGTAGATACTTTTGTAGCTATATTAGGGTTATGTATCGCTTGCTTCGGCTTGGGATACACCTTTGGAAGCAGAAACGCAAAAAAATAACCGCCCCGAGCCTGCAAACTTGAGCGGTTATTTTAACTAATCACAGTCAAGGGCTAACCGTCTATCGAGGCGGCATTTCCTTTTCTTAATATAATGATACTACTAAAATGCTAATTTGTCAATATTCTGTTCAAAAATATTTTTTAATTTCGTCCATAGACTATTTAAGACTATCTAAATTAGTCTATGGAGTGGTTTGGATTAATTATAAACGGAAGAGACATAAATTACGGGGACAGCTGTTTTAATTTTCAAACCCATTTTTCGGGCTGTCCTTATTTTTGCACCATTGCGGGCGGGACAAAAACAAGGCGGCGAGAAATTCTCGCCGCCGAGTTTTTATTGTGGTCTAAATCACGGATAAGTTATTTCTGTCATTGGAACACCATCTTTTGTAATAGTTGCATCATCAGGTACAACATACCAACTCCAAGATTTATCATCATTCGTAGTTATAATTATTTTACACCCTACCGTTTGATATATTGTTCCCTTCACAGTCATTACCTTATTCTTGGCATTTGTATAAACATACGTATGAGGATCGACTGCACCAAATTTTGTTTTTATACCAAATCCGGAAAATCTACACTCGTCTTTACTAACGCCAGTTGTAGAATTAAAATCTCCATTCACTAAATAACCACCATATTTTTCTGTATCACTACCGTTACGTTGCGGCGGTTTTGAAAAATCGAAATTTTTCATCATAGCTACAACATCATCTGTTTTCGGTTTTCCACCATTGGTATTAGACTTAAATGCACCATTAAATGTATTTGCTATACCTGTATAAGGACTTGCATTAACAGCATTAGATGATATGTTTTCATCAAATACAAAATGCGAACAAATACTAAATTCATATAATCTTTCACAATTTTGGAACATATCATTCATATTAATTATATACGCAGTTGTATTGGAATAATTATTTACGGCTGTAAGGTTTTTACAATCCATAAACATTTTTCTTGTATTTTTCAACTTAGAAAGATCCCAATAATCAATTTCAACAGTTTCCAAATTAGTCAAGCCATTGAAAGTATTGCCTGTTATTTCAGCCATTGTAGGATTATCACTGTCATCGCTGCAGCACCACCAAATCGTATTATTATTATCCGACTTTTTATATGCATAAGCTGTTGCAGGATATTCATCACTCGGCGGCTGCGATATTACAACGTTTACGCCACCGGATTCAAGTGCATTAGTCATATCATCCATACTTCCATGTTTGAAATATTTAAAATTGTTGACTAAATTATCTTTATTGCCATATAAACTCTGCAATTTAGTTCTAAATTGTCCTGTATTATTATCTGCAGCACCTGCAAGCAACATAACCGTAGACTTTGTCCATTCTTCCATCTGTGCCCTGAATCTGAACGCAGAACCATCATTAGTTTTAACGTAATCCATGACCTCATCAAGAGTATATTTCTCCGTAGCGGGGTTAACGGGTTCGTTATCGTCATTAAGCCTTGTCCAGTGAGAGAACACATATTTTGCATGGGTCTCGGGGTCTCTATCACCATTTTTATAGCTATAATCACCGCTTTGGAGATCAAGAGCGCCGCTGCCCTGCTGCGAGAACTTATACAATGCAGACCCGACTTTTTCGCTTGTTGTATTATCCGTTATGGTATAATACCCGCCCGTATCGGGATATAGCGTAAGATACTTTATCTTAGGCGGTGTATAGGAAGCGTAGTTGAGCGTTACCTCATAATCAAAGGTTTTGCCGTCCTTTGTTACCGCTGCATTTTCACGGTAGCTTGCGCCTGCGACCGCCGTGCCGTTTTCCACGGTAAGTGTAGGTGTTGGATCGTTATCGACAGGCTTCCATGAGCCCGTACTGTATGACGGCAACGAATATGTGACAGATTCACGCTCCTCCGGTGTCATAGCTTCTTCCAGACCGCTGCGGTATCTCCAATAGCCTTTAAAATCGCTTTTGTTAAGGTCGGTAGACACACCTGTTGCCGCATTTTCGTTTATCGGTATGACATGCGGATAAGACAGTCTGAAACCCACGATATAATCCTCTGCCGCAGAGAACGTGTTCTCGGCATTGTCGGTATGGCTGAGTTTATCATAACGCATTATCTCGTTATCAAACTGAGCCTCATATGTAGGTACATCATCCGCGCCGCTTCCCGTAAGATCACAGTAAACGACATGGTTTGTTGTATCAAGGCTTATATCTGCATCCGTGATAGTGGTTCCGATGCTTACCGTGCTTGGTGTTGTAACATCCCCGCGCGGTTTATACCTCGAAACACTGATCTCGGATATTTCATAAAAGCCTTTTTCTACGTCAATAGGTGACGTTTTTCTTGTTTTGTTGGCATCGCTTGCGGCTGTAAGACCGTCAAAGTTAAGATATGCCGTATAGACCTTTGCACCCGTTTCGGGGTCTTGATGGTCGTTAAGCGATCTTATCTGCCTTATTTTAAATATAAAGGTAGGCTCGCCGAAAGCATCCTTATAGAGATAGGGATCTTCTTTAAGCACCTTGTCTATGGTTATCTGTGCCTTGCCCTTTTCATCTTCGCATGAGAGCTGCTGATTTGAAAGACAGCTGTTTGCGTTGACACTAAAGGTGATATTTTCTGCCGTTTTATAGCCTTCAAGGGGCTTAGTCTCCTTAAAGTAGTAATCGCCCCAGGTCAGACCGTCCAACTTGATCTGACCGCTTGAATTTGTAACAAGTATTGACACACTGCCCTCGGGATCCAAGGTATAGCTGCCGCTGCCGTTATCGGTGAATTTTTGCGGAGTATACGCCGTGACCTCATCATCCGGTTCCCGCATGGGTCTGTAATAAAGCTGGAACTCCACACCCTCCTGTAGCGAGCCGTTATCTTTGGCGGTCTTGGTAAGTGTTGCCCTGCCCTTTACCTTTTCATCACTTATAAATATGGGCTGTGCATTGTATACGTCAAACTTGGTAACGGAAACCATAACGGGATCCGCCTTTTCGAAGCCCTCGGGTGCGGAAACTTCACAGATACAATATTCTATGTCATCGCCCCAATCAAGCCCCGATATTTTGACTTTTCCGTTTGTGGTCTCAAAAGTACCCGCATTTGTACCCTCAAGCGCATCATATCTGCGCCAATCGTCATCCTTATTACTGTAAGCTATCACATATGAGGTGGTATCATACAAAACAGTATTATGGGCGGCGGAACCAACGGGTTTATCCGTCAACTTAAATACCCTGAATTTTGCGCCCGGCAGCGCATTGCCGTTTGTATCGGTCTTGTTTATCTCCACCTCACCCAGTTTCTTTTCATCTTTCTGCGAAACGCGATAAGGGGTTTTTATGCCATTATCCGCATCGTATCTGGTTGCGGCGCCATGGCTGTCTATAACTATAACACGACCTGTAAGGTCTCCGCTTGAATTAAAATCGTCACTGCGCCTGTAGCCGATAGGTGCCGAGGTCTCGCGTACATAATATGTACCGAACGCCAGACCCGAAAACGTGACCGTACCCGATGATGACGTTGTTTTTGATTCGATCTCCTTAAAGCAGGTCATGCCCGTACCCGTAACACCGTTATTTATAATATCCCTTACCGCATTTTCCGCCGTCATGGACGAGCCGTTTTTATAGCGGTAAAGTGTGTAAGATGCACCTTTCAGGGGTGCACCGCTCGTATCGGTTTTTGTTACGCTGATATCCGACTCTATCTGACTGTCGGTAAGAGAATATATATCCGAATATGAGGTATCGCCCGTAAGTTCATCGGTTGTGCCGTTTTCCGTATCTATCCATATTCTTTCGGAATCCTCATCGGCACCCTCTTTTGTTGTTTCATAGGTTATGGCAAAGGTTTTATCACCATTGTCCACAAGATAACCTTCGGGAGCGGATGTTTCCAAAACGGAATAATAGCCCGCAGGTAAATTGTGGATAACGATCTTACCGTTTGCATCGGTAACCATGTTTACGCCGATCTCACCCTTGGCGTAATCATATTCTCCGGTTTGAACAACATTGTTTTCCTTATGTTCGATAACCGAAACAGACGCATAACCGCCCGATTCCTCAAATTCGCGCAGCTGATATTCAACACCTTGCAGGGTCTCGCCTGTCTGGAGCACCTTTTTTTCAAAGGTTATTTGACCTTTGAAATTCGGCTTATCCTTAATGCTGATTATTGCATTGTCTTCATCCATTTTAGGCGCTGCCTCGGCAGATTGATCATGATCTAATGTTATTGATCCTTCGACCACACCTGTTTCGGGATCCGGAGCTTTACCCGTATATGCACCCATAAGTTCTGCCTTGCCGTCACTTTTAAAATGTACAAGATAGTAATCATCATCTATCTCATAGCCCTCGGGAGCTTCCACTTCTCTTATGATATAGAAACCCTCGGGGAGTGCAAGTTCAAGCACACCGTTTATACCAACACTTTTTTTCAGCAAAGGTACTTCGTTATAGCTTGAATCATCAAAGTCATGATATTCCTGCAATTCCAGTTTGGGGATTGAATTGGGGGCAACATACCCGCCTGTCGTTGAATGATTTGCGCTGCCTTCATATACATTGAATTTTGCGCCTTTATATTCGCCGTGGGCATCCGTATAGCCCGCAAGCGCAAAGCTTGTATTATTGTAATCCACCTTTTTTATTTTAAGGCTGTTTGCAAGCAGCACTTCGGTATCGTCACTTGCCTTGCATGAGTCGGGGTCGGAAACCAAAAACGCCGTATCTTCCATAAAGAACATATTAAGCGCCTTGGTATTTACGATACTTTCGCCATTTACTATGGCAGGCGGTGCTATCATATGTAAGGTAACGAAATAATTAAGTTCTTTTCCGTTTTCCAATTCTTGATCGGGCATTCTGGGGCTAAGCACGATTACCGCCACCTTGACCTTTCCCTCATCCGCATTCTGCGGATAAAGCCTGCCGCTTGCATCAATATCTTTACCCTTTATCCAGCCCGCAGAAGCAAGATCGTCTTCACTATAGCCGGCTGTTGCGGGGTCGAGCGTTCTCAGCATGGCCGAAAAGTCTTCTCTGTTTTTACGATTGATACCGTAAAAATCATCACCCCATGTACTGCTGTCAAAAGTTGTTCTGTACCACAGTGTCGGGGTAAAATCCGTAAGAAGATCCGCACACTCGTTTGCATCGGCATATTCAAAAGTACCCTGCCATTTGGAGTTTAATACACTGACACTGTTTGCCGATGCATCGTTCATGTACTGCTCTATCTCGTCATAGAGGATTATTGTTTTTATTTTATTTTCGTCCGCTTTGCCGTCACCGACATATTTTTTGCGGAAGTCAAGCTTATATGAATATTTTTGGTTTGCCCTTGTCGCTCCTCCGTCCGTAAGTACCTGAACCTTTGACGATTTAACATAAGCACCGTTTGAATATGCGGTCTTGACAAATTTATGGGTGTCTATTGTCACCTGTTCGTCCGTTATGGTAAGCCTTGCGCTGCCGTTGGAGCTGACTATTGTCTGATTAACATGGTTTTCATCCAGATCGTTAACATCGGCAGTTGTGGTACCCTGACTTTCAAGTATCTTATGTCCCGCATCGGTAAGCACGGTATAAGATGTTACGGTAATATCGCCCGCATTTTCCTTGGAATCATCCTGAATATACAATACATCGTAATTAAGCGTTACTTTGGTAAGATCGCTTGCCAATATGGGATTTTCCGTAAAGTCAAACCTTACTATTATCCTATTGTTTGCTTCGTCAAAATCAAGGAATGTATTATCGCCCAGACGCAGATCGCTTTTACTAAGTGTTCTTGCGCTTTGTCCGGGGACAATGGACGAGATATAATCCGTAGCGCTGAATGTCATTTTGTCAAAAATGCTTTGCAGTGCATCCTTGTTTATATTGCCGCTTGAATCGGTAAGTTCAACCTTATTCGGCAGTTCCACATAAAGCGAGAAAGTTTTAAGTGCGCCGGGGTTCTCCGATTGCAAAGTACCCGTTGTTGTAAGGGAATTGTTCCATCTGCGCGGCTTTTTAAGTGCTTCCTGTGCGCTTAAGGTATACTCCGAGTTGGTGTATCTTGTGGTCGAGCCGAGCCTTGTAACGGATGTACGCAGATATACATTTGAATATGCACGTCTTAAATATCCTGCTGTTCCCGTTTTGTCAATAAAATATCTGTCCTTATTTTGGGTGGTAAAGTTTGTATCAAGGGCAGACCTGTAATCGGTATAGCCTGACGTGTCAAGCCTTGAAAACGGATCCGTCACGGAAGCAAGATCCATATTTTTCTTGCCGCCCGCGGTATTATCTCTGTTTACAAGCACCTGCATAAAGTTATAGTTAACAAGCCTTGCGTTGCTTGACCCAAAACTGTCGGCATCGGTACCCATAAAGAACTGATAATCCTCATTCATCGGATCAAGACTGAAATTTGCCTTGGCACTGAATTTTTTATTGCTTAAAGCTACATCAAGATTTCTTATTTTTATATAAAATGCAGCCGCATAAATGCTTTTTTCTATGCTTGAATTCGGATCCGTCTCGCCGCTGAGTGCGGGAGTTGTGCCCCAATTAAGTGTTCCGTCGGCATTTACATCGGCGGTATATATTTCGTATGGATATCCCTTTTTTACCTGTTGACCGTCTACCTCATTATACTTATATATGCCCGAGGGAATGGTAACGCTTGTAAACCTGTAATCAACGCCCGGTTTAAGGATATACGATTTATCCTCTCCGCTTATCTCATACCTTGCCGCTGTGGTATCATCACCCACGATAAGGTCGTAGGGCTGTGTAAGTTTGTTGGGCGGTGACGATTGTGTCGCTACCTCAAACGAGGGTTCGACCGAAAATGCATGCAAAAGTGCATCGGGTGTAAGCGATGTAACATCGGTTTTGTTTACGCTTACGTTCATATCAAAATTGACCGTCTGACTGCCGAAAACAAGACCCGAAAGCAATTTTTTATTGTCACCGCTTGGCTTGGAATGGTTGGATTCTTCAAATGAGCTTGATTTTGTCAGCCCGATACCGCCCGCATAGAAAGTTCTCTCTGCGCCGTTTGCAGTAAAGTCCGTTTCATCGCTTGTAGTTGGCAGAACATTAAGATCGTTCTGCATCTCCGAATCCTTGTAGCCGATATAGTATTTTTCTTCGGTTTCGTCATTAAACTTTGCAATATATATATCACGCACCGCAACGTCTATTTTGCTGCCTGTGGCGGCTGTGACAAGGTCTTTTTTGATACCTATGGTAAACTGTGTTTTATAACTGTTTATATCACCGCTTGCATCCTGAAAACAATAAAAGCCGTAGTATGTTTTGCCGTTTATTTCCTCACTCACTATCGTAGTCGGATTATTATTTGCATCATAAATTATCGTTTCGCCTTTTGTAAGGTTTTCGGCGGTAAGCCCCTCTGTAGGCTCTATGGCAACAAACAGGCTTGATTGATCTATGCCTCTTGCTTTTTTTGTCTGTTTGAGATCGATTTTGAATTTTCTGTATACATAGCCGCTTGGCAAAGCATCACCCGCATCGGGATCGTTTACATACTCAAGATCGTTGGTTATTGTATCTATCGTTGTATTCATAGAAAAATCTATGCTGTTGGTGTTTACTCCATTTTCGGGTGATGAATATGCACAAAAATCACTTGAGTGGTATTCTTTTTTTTCGGGTATTTTAAGACCGACCCACACAAGCTTTGTCTTTTCCGCGTCAAGAAGTGTATCATAGCCCTCTGTAGACAAGTCTAAAGGAGTTCCGTCCACATCCGTAAGAACATAATCGTTCGTACTCTCATCATATTTTAAATTCAGCAAATAGCCCGATTCGTCAACAGGTCTTGCCTCTGTCTCGTCATTTACTTTATTTCCTAGTGCGTCAACGTAAATAACCGAGCCCTCGGTACTTCCCGTACCCGCAAAAGCATTGCCCACGGCAACACGATCATCTTTTATTATGCCGCCCGTTTTGTCTATAAAACAGTCATCCGGATCCTTTGCATAAAAAGTTTCACCTATATAGGACATATCGCCCGTTGCAACATAGTCGCCGCTGCCCGCATCGTAAACAAGAGCATACTTAAAGGCATCGTTTGTTACAAAGTTGCCATCATCATCCCTGCTGTAGCGGTTAATTACATAATTTGCCTGTATGGTCTTTTCATAGCCGCCCGAAGCCGTGCTTTCATCATAGCCGACAGCATCTCTCGCCCCGACTGTCCAGTGCAGGGTCGAACGCATATCCTTTTCTATAATGTTCTTATTTGTTATGGTGTATTCTATCTCACCCGTCACATTATCTGTCTTTATCCGGACAAGATCCCACACGCTTGTAAAAACGGGGTCGTCCGTAACAAACTTATATTCCGAGTCGCCTCTTTTAAGGCCGTCAAGGTTGTTGAGCGTTATGGTAAGCTCACCCGGATAGAGTTTAGGGTCTGCATTGCTGTTTGAGACTTGAATACCCATAAAGATATTTTCCACTTCGCCGTTTACATCGGTGTCTATAGCCTTTTTCCCCGGGGTCGGAGAAACAGCCGAGTTGTCGTCTGTACGCCAGTTGATGGTTACGTTATAGTTTTCGCCCTCTTCCGCCATTATGTTCAAACTGCCCGGTTCCATGCAGTTAAACGCCAGAATAAACGCGAAAACAAACGCGGCGATCCTTTTATATATTGGAATTTTCTTTTCTCTCATCTATGTCAACTCCTTTACAAAAATACAAATATATTGTATTTTTGCCGCCGTTTGCCATATATAACGGCATATTACAGTTCCGGTGCGGTCGTTGTTTCAACCGGGCTCCGATAAAAAGTCCGCCCATGCCGCCTTATAATCGGTATATCCCTTTGCTTGTACCGTTTCCGAGTATACCAACACATTAAACGCATTTATATCGTCATTGCTATTTCCGTTTACAACCTTGACCTGTTTAAAAAGCGATTCGGTGCTTTCTCCCGGCTCCAGTACCCCGGTATAATAGTAATAACCTGCAAGAACCGCATCAGCCCCCGTCTCATTATCGGGAACAAATACCCATTTTGCCCCTTCCGAGTTATTGTCATTAAGATGCTTTACAAAAGTATTCTCGCTCACATTTCTTACCGCACTGTAAAAATCGCAGCCGGTACCGTATTCATCTGTATATTTATCATTTGAAAAAAACGATTTTCCCGCCGATACCGAATCCGTGAAATCCACATAAAGCCGC
>ODAJ011958662.1_pt1 | contig 19610 bp, 16 predicted proteins | sample 1539241 | NCBI WGS metagenome assembly ODAJ01 (sample SAMN02144231, study PRJEB22623) | gut metagenome | biome: sheep rumen | host: Ovis aries | place: New Zealand | reverse complement strand
TGACTTGATAAAATCCCTCGTAGCCGATAACGTCGCGCCATTCTTCATGCGGTAGATCTTCAAGGTTGAGCCAAACAGTTTCGTCGTTCATGAGCGTGTAGTACGCCGCGTCAATTTTGGCTTTGAGTTCTGGGTTGGTTTCGCGCAAATTTCTTGCCATGAAAACTTCGTAGGGAACAATTGCCAAGAATTTCTTAGCCAACTCCGATTTGCTTGATTGATAAAAGGTTGCGAGCGTGAATTCGACTGCGGACTTGAGTGGCTCTGGTAAATCCTTGACGTTCGCCCGCAAAAATTTTTCTGCCTCATTGTGATTCATAAAAATCGCCTCCGAGTTTTTAATTGACTTAACACTCGGAAACGGCTAGAATACGTAAAAACTTTTGACTTGTGTTTCCGAATGCTTAGTGAGTTCTTACAATTACACTTTAGTAAAATCGGTAACGTAAGTCAATTTCATTTTGCGGGGCGATTAAATGAGGCGGCAAAAGTACTTAACAATTTCTGCGATGATAGCGTATTTGGCTTATATTGGAATGTTTATCCCGCTATCGACGGATTTGTTTTTACCCGCCTTGCCAATGATGAGCGAATACTTTTCGGCGAGCGAGTTTCTTGTCGGATTGACGCTGACGATTTTTTTCTTTGTGTTCGCGGTCTCAATGATTTTGTTTGGACCGCTAAGCGACAAATACGGACGACGACCAATATTAATCTTTGGCGCGGCATTGTATACCGTATCTTCATTTGCCTGCGCGGTCTCGATGAGCATTTACTTTTTATTGGTCGGCAGGTTCTTTCAAGCAATCGGCTCCGGCGCGGTGATAACGGTTGCTACGGCTCTGATTAAGGATTGTTTTCGCGGAAAAGTCATGCGCAAGATTTTAGCGATAACGCAAGCCCTAGGAGTGATTGCGCCGATGGTCGCCCCGCTCGTCGGAGGAATCTTATTGACGTTCACGGATTGGCGTGGCTCGTTCTATCTGCTTACGGCTTTGGGCGGGATAAATTTAATCGTGGCGTTCCTGTTTTGCGAAACACTGCCCGAACACAAACGTTATCGAGGAGGGCTTTTAAATTCAATGACGCTGTTGCTTGAAGTCGGGCGGAAGAAATATTTTATGGCGGTGCTGATAATGTTCGCGTTCTTATCAAAACCTTACATGGCGTATCTTAGTGCGTCGAGTTTTATCTACGTCGAATTCTTCAATCTGACCGCGCAAGAATACAGTTATTTCTTCGCGGTGAACTCGGCGGCGTCAATCGCGGGACCAATTCTCTATCTTAAGCTGAAAAATATCCTATCGAACGTGAGCTTACTGAAACTCTGCTTTTGCGTGGCGATTACGAGCGGGATTTTAGTTTCAAGCATCGGGCAAACGAGCGCAATAATATTCCTGCTAAGCTTCCTGCCGTTCACGGCGATAGGCGCGGTCGTTCGTCCGTTCTCCATGGAAATCCTTTTGCTTGAGGCAAGGGAAAACGTCGGGACGGCGGCGGCTGTGATAAATTTTATCCCGACTCTCTTTGGTAGCCTCGGCATGATGCTAGGGACGTTGCCTTGGAGTAATTTTGTTGACGGACTCGGACTAATCATGATGACGGCTACGACCTTATCAATCACGCTATGGATTTTAATCAAATGCGGGAAGTTCGGCGCGGCTCGTCAATCAGCTAGTGACTTGACATGATACTTTGACGGCAATTAAAATTGAATCAACCTAACGTGAAAGGAGTTTGGATTATGGGAATCCTCGACAAAGTAAAAAGCCTCCTGCCTAAGCGCAAGGAGCCTGAGCTGAAAAACAATATCCCGAACGAGAAAGAAAATATCCGTAAGACCTTTGGCAAATACTGCAACGCCAACCACGGCACCACTGACAACAAACTTTGCGCCAAATGTACCGCCGTCCTGTCGACCGTCTTTATAAAAATCGGTCGTTGCCCCTACGGTATCGGCAAGCCTATCTGCGAACAGTGCGAGACGCCTTGCTTCGGCGAACGTTTTACGAATGACTTCTTAGAGATTATGAAGGGCGGACAAAAGAAAATGCTCCTCAGCCACCCGATTATGACTGTCAAGCACAAGATAGCTTCGCTCGGCGCGGAGTACGCCAAAATGCAACGCGACAAGAAAACTACCGACAAGCAAAAAGAACAAGAAGAAAAGATGAAAGCTAAGCTAGCAAACGCGACCCGCTCGCCCAAGAAATCTAAGAAGAAGAAAAAGAAAAAGTAGCGGGCAATCTCTTTTAAGAAAACTTTTAATTTTCTACCCTTGACAAAAATTATTTCCTGCTGTATCCTTCGCCCCGATAGTCAGGCGTTTGGTGGACGCGGGCTAATCAAGTTAAGGGGGGATCTTCGCTGAACGTTGGGGAACGCAAAGCGTCGATCAGGACTGTGGCGTTTGGACTCGTGAAATCGTGTAGGGTTCTCGAATCCAACGCTGTTTTGCTTTTTGGGATGTCAACTAAAGGGGTTCAAGTAATCGAAGCTTGCAACGCAAGCTAATGTCAATCAACGAGCCGTGCAAGGGCGCGGCAAAATTGAAGGGAGTAATTTTCTAATGAATGGTTTGATGGAAGGTTTTGCATTCGACCTGCAGCTTTTCGCGAATGGCGAACCCAGTTTTGATCCTTGGGGTTCATTTGAAGCTGACAGCTCTGACGCTATCGAAGATGTCTCCACTGAAGATATCAAGAGTTCTGACACAGACGCTGATGACTTGGCGGATGGTGACGTAGTTTGGAGCGAAGATGCTAGTACTATCGTCGAAGGCGACACGGAAAAGACCACAGTTAAAGTCGACATGAGCAAGGTTCAAACGCAAGAAGTTACTCAGTCTGACGGTACAGTAGTCACGATTACGGTTATCCCGACGTCAGCTATCGCAGGTGGTGCGGTAGATACGAGCGACGGCAGTGCTAATGTCAGCTTCGGTACGGGTGCAAACGCTACCAAGTTCGATATTGCAGAAGGCAGTAACGTAACGGTCAACTTCGGTCAAGACGCTAATGGCGATTACACTGGCGAACCGGAAAGCGTCACAACAGCAGCAGGTGATACGACAATCGGTATCGGCGGTAGCTCTGGCGTCGGTCTCGGAATCACTGGTGCAAGCAGTGGTGCAACAATCGGTCTTAAGAACGGCAGACCGAGCTTCCTCGGCTTCGTGGGCAACTTAGCATTCACGCTCTATAGGGCTCTTACTGGTGCCGCAGATGCTAACTACACACCTGATACCACTTCGGCAGGCGCAACGATTACCTTCGAGGGATTCAATGAGAACGTTGATAACAACTATGTGAGCCTGTCCGACAACGGAAAAGAAGTCGTCTCAATCAACATGGCGAACAGAGAAGACGCTACGGTTGAAGTCACTGGTACTTATGACTACACCTTGATAGTTCATGAATCCGACGACAACGAAACTCAAGTAAGCTCCGAGGCGTTCGATCTTGATAACGTCACTGATACCAGCGTATATACCTTCACGGTTCTTTCAAACGACGGATTGCAACTCGACCTCAGAGACGTTGTTGCGAGCAACACGAGCAAACCGGTATCGCTTGCTGAAGCTGGCGGCGTTGATGCAGTTCTGCCTCCGACAGCAGCAGACGGCGGCTCAATCAAGATTTCTGGCACGACCTACGAATACACGACCGTTGCGAATAGCGAAGGCGGCTTCTTGCTCGACAGCGAAGGCGAAGCAACTGCATTCTTCCTTAGCTCGACTGGCGACTCGTTCCGCGTTGGCGCTGATTCTGACTTCTTGGTCTATGATAGCGACGACCTTACCACTTCGCTCAATTCTGAAGTAACTGCCTCTGGCGGCGACTTAGTCTTCACAAAGACTGCAGCAGGTTACAACCTCGGCTATGTCTTCACGTCCGTTGGCGATACCATCACGGTTAATGAAGAGCAAGGCGACACCTTAGAGCTGTTCTACAAGAACAAGAGAGTTGAATACGACATCGTTGAGCCTACTGAAATCGACGGCGGCTATACTGTCACGATGACGGCTACCAATACCTTCGTTATCAGCGCACTTGAGGCAGAAGCAGATGTCGTTGTCGCAGGCGCAGGTCTCACGTTTGAAGAAGCTGGCGGCTCCGTCACGGTTGTTGCAACACCCAACACCACAGCTGGCACGGCAACCCTCGCGATTACGGGTATCACCGTAGAAAGCGGTACAGTCGAATTCGACGACAACGCGGCGGCTCTCCTTGAGAACGGCTTCACGATTAACGGCGAAACTCTTAAAATCGCTGACATGGAAGCATTCACCTACAATGCAGACACTGGCGAAGTGGAATCTGACGGTTTGGTCTATGCTATCGGCGATGGCATGCATACCTTCAATAATGGCTCCTATGTTGTTGCGGACAATGACGGCGCAGTTGTCTTCGCAGTCGACGCCAACGGCAACGTAACGGCTATTACCAACCTCAATAAGGGCACAGTCACTGGCGACTTCTCCGGCGACGTTACTGTCAATGGTCAAGACATCGCAACCGACGACATCTTGCTCACAATCACCGGCGAAGAAGGTGCTACGGGCATTGATGCTATTGACGGTCTTAACGGCAACGTAACCTTGGCGGCGGCGGCTGACCTGACGATTAACGGCGATGAAATTGTTGTTGCGGCGGCAGATACTGTTGTTGCTACCGGCAATGAAACGGCTGACGGCGTGGCTTCCCTCACGGGTGCTGCTAGCGGCGATGCAGTCACGGTCGGTGCTGACACTGCGGTTGTTCTCCCGACTGACGGCACTGCGGCTAATATCTCTGTCAATGGCACCAACTACGCGTTCACGAACGATGAGGACGGCGTTACCATTACTGGTGCTGGAGCTGTCACTGGTCTCGACGAAGATGCAACCCTCACGCTCGACAAAGCAACTGCTGTCACTGTCAACGGTGTAACTTACTCCGAAGCCTCCATTAAGTCGGCTCTGGCAAACGGCGAAGCAATCGTTGGCTACACGAAGAAAGACGGTAGCGATGCTTCCTACATGGAAGACGTCAACCATCCGATTATCAACGGCGGAACCACCGCGGCTGAAATTATGTACAACGTGCTCGGCGTGCCGGTGGCAGACAGCGTCGTAACTGAAAGCGTCAACTTTGCAGACACTGTTACCTCGTATGACTTCACCACCACTGAACTTGAAGGCACCAGAACGCATCTTTACCTCGACTCCGACGACAAAGATGCTGATGTTATCTTCAATGACAGAGGCAAGAACGTTGCAATCGTCGACGGCATTGAGAACAGCACGAAGAATATCACCCTTGGCAACAAGGACGACGTTGTTATCGTGACTGCTGGCACAGACGACAAGTACAGCAAGGTCAATATCACTGGCGGCACCGGCGACGATACGGTCGTTGTACAAGGCGAAGTTCCTGTTACCTTTGACATGAGCAAGGGCGGCGCGGACAAACTCATCACCTATGCAGCGGCTAATGCAAAAGTCACCATCAACGGCTATGACGAGACCACTGGCGCAGGTATCGTGATTCATGAGCCTGAAGCTGGCACAATCGCACAGGCTATCGAAGGCGACCTGCTCATGTTCGAGAACGGCACAGTCGTAACGATTGACCGCGACGAAGACGCAGCTGGCAACGACCGCAAGACCGAAGTCACCGTCACCGATGCTAACCTCGTCAGAATGTACACCTACAAGGATACCAAGGACACTTACACGGACGATGGAGGACAGCTCGTCGGATTCACTGGCAAGAGCGGCGGCTTAGTCGACGCAAGCGACAAGACCGAAAACGTTATCCTCGTCGGCAACAAGAACGGCAAGTATGCAGCCTCCAGCCTCGTGGGCGGCTCTGGCGACGATACTGTCTATGCTGGCAAGGGCGACACGGTTAACGCTGGCGACGGCGAAAACGTTGTCAACATCACTGGCGGCGCAGGTGCAAACATCGTTGTTAGCGAAGGCGACACGACGATTAACGGACTCACGACTGGCTTCAGCGGCGACGTTCTCGGCATTAACGACATTGATGAAGTTTCGTTCGACGGCTCCAACCTCATCGTTGAAGGCGACGGTTACAGCGCAACTGCTTCTGTCACTACGGCGACTTCTGTCAATCAGCTCTTCGAACTCAACAACGAGACTATCAAAGCGGTTGTCGCGGCAGATGGTCAAGACATCTCCGTCAGCGGCAATGAAGTTCCTGAATACTTCATCGGCAATGCTGGCGTAGACTTCAGCGACTACAGCGGCGAAGTTATTGTGAATGCTGATGGATCTGGTTCGGTCGGCGGCAATACTGCATACTTCAGCGACAATATCACCAGCCTCAAGGGCGGCTCTGGCAATACTCAATTCATTGGCGGTAGCGAAAATGACTACTTAGTTGCTGGTAGCGGCGCAACTTCACTCTATGGCGGCGCAGGCAACAACACCTTGGTTGGTTATTCCGGCACCGACAAGAAAGCTGCAACAGAGTTCTTCGTCATGGGCAACGAAGCAGGCGCATCTACCACGATTCAAAACTTCCAGTTCGGTACCGACCTCATCAACACCGACTTTGCAAGCAACTACATCTCCAAGGTCACGGTTGACGGTGGCGACGTTGTACTTAGAGTCACTAACCGTAGCGATGAAACCACCACTGAAACTGCTGTTATCGAAGGCGGCGTAGACGCTGGTAACATCCAAATCGGCACCAGAGGCAACGTTGTAGCAGTCGGTCAAATCGGCTCCGATGAAGTCACTGTCGACGGCAAAGCAGATTACCTCGCGGCTACGGTCGCTGGTGGTGCTACTGTCAACGTCAGCTCGGCTCTCACCGAAAAGACTGGTATCTGGCTCGACGGTCGCGGCGACAAGTGGTTCAGCGACAACTTCGCAGTTATCGATGCAACTGCTTCAAGTGCTGAACTCGAATTGGCAGGCGACTACAAAGCTAACACCATTATGGCAGGCTCCGGCAATGCAAGTCTGTGGGGCGGCTCTGGCAATGCAAACGACCTCCTCGTCGGCGGCACTGGTCATAACTCCTTCTACTATCAGCAAGGCGACGGTGCTGACACCATCAACAATGCAAACGACGGTGACGTTGTAAGCTTGTTCGATACCTCGCTTGATAACATTCTCAGCGCAGACATCACCAGCACGGGCGTTGTCGTCAACTTCAACAACGGCGGTTCGCTCACGGTCAACAGCAACAACGATGTAACCTATCAGCTCTCTGATGGTTCCACTTGGTCTGCAGACCACACCAACAAGACTTGGAGCAAAAAGTCCTAATCTGAGCTAAAGCCTAGCACGGAGATAGAACGAATCAAATAATCTGAACTGAATTTTAGGTTCAAGAGCCTCGGCAAAATGTCGGGGCTCTTTTTTTATCTTTTTGAAAAGCGGCAGAATTTTCGCTAGTTCGGACATTATCCCCGCGTTCGTAGACAAAGCAATAAAAAAGCCCGCAGGTTTTAAAGCCCGCGAGCTTTTTGTTTGTCAAAGTGCGATTAGATTGCCTTCGGCGTCAAGCGGCTCCGTCAGAAGGAAGAGTGCGCTCAAGTCCACGTGGAAAATAACCGTGTACTCGTCCTCGTCGTCAGCCGAGCCATTGAACTTATTGCTGTAAAGGAGCGACGCCGCGTGGCAGTAGTCGTTTACTTGGTCGCCGAACGCGTTGACTTTCTTGCTACAAATCGGCTCAAGGAATTTAAAAACGGTGCCCGCCCTAAAGATTCCATCGACGAAAACTTTTTCCGGCAGATAATTATTCTCCTCGACGAACGGAATTGCAACCTTAGCACGCAAGAAAAGATTTTCAAAGTCCAGATTAGTAATCATAACGTCACCTCAAAAGCTCACGGAGAATTTTGCCTTTTTGTCGTCGGCAATCGTGAGGAAGTCGCTAAAGCCGGTCATGTCCAAAACCTCGCGGACGTTCTGTCGAATGTTGCGGATTTTCATTGAGCCTTGCTTGTCCATGCGCTTTTGAAGTTTAAGCAACGTGCGCAAGCCCGCCGAGGAAATGTATTCCAAGTCTGCAAGGTCAATCGTCAAGTCCGTCACGGCACCGAGCGTCGCTGATAAATTTTTGTCGAGTTCAAGGGCAGTTACGGCGTCGATTCTGCCGCTTAGATAAACCGTTAATGCCGTGCCCTCTGAAACTTTTTTTATCTCCATTTGAATGCCTCCTTTATGGCGGCGATTTTAGCAAAGTTTGTAAAGGGGCGTCAAGTGTGCTAAGATTGGCGAAAAACTTTTGGGAGGTCTTCAAGATGATGAACAACAGCAAGGCAACGCAAATCAGCGAAAATATTTTTTGGGTGGGCGCAGTCGATTGGTCTATGAGAAATTTCCACGGCTACGAGACTTCCCGCGGCTCGACTTACAACGCTTATCTGATTCTCGACGACAAGATTACTTTGATTGACACCGCCAAGATTGATTTCAAAGACGAACTGATTGCTAGGATTGCTTCCGTCGTCGACCCCGCGCAGATTGATGTTATCGTCTCCAGCCACGTCGAGCCCGACCACTCTGGCGCACTAAAGGAGATTGCCAGCCTTGCTCCTGCCGCCCAAATCATCACGACGAATCCCAACGGGCTTAAAGGTTTGACTAATCGCTACGGCAAGCTGAACTATAAGGCGGTCAAGGCGGGCGATGAGATTTATATTGGCAGACGCACGCTTGAATTCGTCCCGACGCCCATGCTCCATTGGCCCGATTCAATGGTTACTTACTGCCCCGAAGAAAAGATTTTGTTCAGCAACGACGCATTCGGCGAACACTTAGCAACGTCAATGCGTTTCGACGACGAGAACGACTTGGCAACGATTATGTACGAGGCTAAGAAGTACTACGCGAATATCTTAATGCCCTTTGGCAAGCAAACACAGACTGCGCTTAAGGCTCTGGGCGGCTTGGAACTCAAGATGATTGCCACGGGGCACGGCGTCATTTGGCGGAAGCATATCGATAAAATTCTTGCCTGCTACAAGTCGTGGAGCGCGGGCGAAGTTAAGGAGCGGGCGGTCGTCGTCTTCGATAGCATGTGGCATTCAACGGAGATTATAGCGCAGACAATTACCGAAGCTTTCGCCAAACGTGGAATTCCCGCCGCTTACTACGACATAAAAAAGACGCCGCTTAGCGACATCGTAACGGACATATTCACGAGCAAATATCTGGCGGTCGGCTCGCCTACGATTAACAATCAGATGATGCCGACGATAGCCGCGTTCCTGTGCTATCTTAAGGGCTTGCGTCCCGTCAATCATAAGGCGTTCGCGTTCGGTAGCTACGGTTGGGGCGGGCAGAGTATAGCTCTCGTTGAAGACGACCTCAAGGCGGCGGGCTGTGAAATTATCCTCGACAAAATCCGCGTCGCCAATCTCCCTACTCAAGCACAACTCGACGACATCACGGAAAAGATTTTGGCTCTCGACTTGTAAGGAGATATTTCAATGGATAAGCAACTCACCGCTGAACAAAAGACTATCTATCAAGTTTTCAGTGCACCTAGAGTCAGTTTTTTGATACCCGATTATCAGAGACCGTATTCATGGGAGCGTGAACAATGCGAAACACTTTGGAACGATATAAAAGATTTTGCTTTCCCTAATGATAATTGTGATGACTTTAATGATTCGGACACTTATTTTTTAGGCACGATTTTGACGTTCCCAAATTTCTCCAACGAATACGAAGTCATTGACGGTCAACAACGGCTAGTAACTTTTTTGCTCTTACTCCGCGCCTTTTACGATGCATTCGGGAAAATGCAAGACAGTAACGCAAAAAATGTTTTAATGAAACTCGAAGAGTGCATTTGGAACACTGATAGATTCGGAAACCCTGACCAGTCAAGTATTAAAGTTATCTCTGAAGTCATAATAGACACGGACAACGACGAACTAAAAAAAATCACTGTTGAGGGCAAGTCAACTAAAGGAAACAAAAGTAATTACGCTAAAAATTATTGCTACTTCCAAGAATGTATAAAAGGTTTTATAAAACGTACGCCAGATTATTTTTCGTTACTTCCGTTGAGAATTTTGAATAACTGTGTCCTTCTACCGATAAGGGTTGATTCACGGGAGACTGCCTTACAAATTTTCACAACACTCAACGACCGTGGTATGCCTCTCTCAGATACCGACATTCTCAAAGCAAAGTTTTACAAATTTTATTCTACAGACGACGAAAAAAAATCAAACTTCATCAAAGATTGGAAAGACTTGGAAGAACTGTGTAGCAAAATCTTTCATCCTAAAAAAGGCATTTCTCCGCTTGAAGAATTATTCACGACGTACATGTACTATCTCAAAACCAAAGAAGGTTCCAGAACTACAAGCTTTAAAAGTCTGCGAAAGTTTTACGAACAAGGTGATTATAAATACTTGCAAGACGAAACCTTTGAGGATTTAAAATCTCTCGCCGATTTTTGGAAAAATATCTACTCCCGTAACTACAACCGTTATTCAGAAAGAGTTCTCAGGCAACTTTATATTCTCGAATACTCGCCTTACGCGATATGGAGGCATGTCGTCTCAGCTTATTTCTTAGTGCACGGCAAAAATATGAAAAGAGAAGATGATAAGCAATTTTACAAATTTTTGAAAAGACTCACGGCTTTCATTTTGGCATATTCAATATACAAACCAGGGGTTAGCTCCATTCGTTTACCCATACACAACGAAATCGTCAATCTTTACGAAAAAAAGCCCGTTGAATTTAAAAATTTTAGGTTCGATATAACGATATTGACTTCAAAGCGCAAAGAGTTTATTTTTTCAAATCCACGCCTTATTACGCGAGCAATGTTAGCGTGGTGGGCTTTCCGTGATGAATAACAAGAATTGCCGCCAATCGGTGTTAAACTTGAAATAGAACATATTTATTCAAAAAGTTTGAAAGAGTATTTGCTTAACGAAGACCACTTAGAATTTCTCGGTAATAAAAGTTTGTTGGAAAGTAGCATAAATATTCATGCGTCGGGTCGTTGTTTTTCTGATAAGAAAAAATTTTATCTCGGTCAAAAAATAAGAGGCAAAAAACAAGTTGGTACTAAAATTTCAGAGTTACGTCACCTAGCCGAAACGCACGACGACTTCACGGAAGAAGACATCTTAGCCCGCAATGAAAAAATTTTCGACGCTTTCATTGAGTATTTGCGCGAACAAGACTTGCTACTTTAGCCGCGGAAGTGCTGAACCCAATAATGCTTGTACTTTGAATTAGCCTTGTAGTAATAGACGACGCCCAGTTCCGTGAACTCAGGATTTAAAATGTTTTCACGGTGTGACTTTGAATCCATCCACGCCTGAACAACCTGCTTTGGTGAAGTTTGACCGCCCGCTAAGTTCTCACCGAGTATGTGTCCGCGCTTTGCCATAGCTGTAAAACATTTCGAGCCGTCGGGGCGCGTGTGTGAAAACTTCGTTGGTAACTCGACCGCTCTGACGTAAGCACTAGCTACTAAGTCCTTTGCGAACTTCAACGGAGACAAACCGACCCTTGACCGCTCCACGTTGACGAGCCGCAATACCTCTACTGGGAAATCTTCCGCTTTTTGCGTCCAACGTGCCTTGTCATTGGCGACTACGACTTTTTGAGCCGCCGACGCGTCCGAGAAGTTCATCACCACGATTAAGAAGATTATCGTAATCCATAAAAATTTTCTCAATGCCAATCACCTCGCTGAAATTTTATTCGGTCAATCTTAACTGCGCCTTAACAATGGACGGATTATTTTTTATAAATCTTGTCGTGGCGGTTGCAGGTATGATATAATCCGCGCGAAAAGTTTTTCTATCTTTCGAGAGGAGTGTTTAAAAATGAAGCTACACAAGGTCTTCAAGAGAGTAGTAACTGCAGTCTGTGTATTGGCTTTGGCAGTCGGCGTCGCGGGTTGCGGCGGCGGCTCTGGCGAGAAGGAGCAATTCATTAACATCGCTACTGGCGGCACGGCTGGCACTTATTATCCTATCGGCGGAGCTATTGCCGAAGTTCTCAACAAAAACGGCATGAACGCTTCCGCACAATCAACTGGCGCGTCCGTTGCCAATATCAACATGCTAAAGGACAAACAAGTTGAGCTTGCAATCGTTCAGAACGACATAACTTATTACGCAGTCAATGGCGAGGAAATGTTCAAGGAAAGCGGCAAGATTGAAAACCTTACGGGTATCGCGTCGCTTTATCCTGAAACTTGCCAATTCGTCGTCCGTGAAGACTCCGGCATTAAAAAGATTGAGGACTTAAAAGGTAAACGCGTGGCAGTCGGTGCGGCGGGTTCTGGTGCTGAGGCTAATGCCCGTCAAATTCTCGAATCTTACGGTCTCACTTATGACGACGTTGACGAGCAATTCCTTTCCTTTGCTGAAGGCTCCTACGCCCTCAAGGACGGCACGGTTGATGCGGCGTTCGTGACGGCTGGCTATCCTACCGCCTCCGTACAAGATATTGCCTCCCAAAATAAGATTCGTCTCCTGCCAATCGGCGACGAGCAGATTAAAAAGCTCAACGAGAAATATCCGTTCTACACCAAGACGACTGTCCCTGCAGGTACCTACCAGGGCTTTGAAGAGGAAGTTCCGACCGTCAGCGTTATGGCTATCCTCGTTGCCAACGACAAAATCGATGCGGCTCTCGGCGAAAAGCTCACGAAGGCTATCTTTGACAACTTAGACAAGATTGCGGCGGCGCACTCGGCAGGCAAGAGCATTACCAAAGCAACTGCGCTTGAAGGCATGGACTTTATCAAGATGAATGAGGGCGCAAGCAAGGTTCTCAAGTAAAATTTTTGACACAGATAAATTTTAACACGGCGTCGAGGTTTCTCGGCGTCGAATTTTTTTGAGGAGGCACCATGAATTTTGTCGTGACGACGATTAGGAAGCCAACTGAAGCGGTCGAAACGCTCGCTAAGGAAATTTCTTTGAAACTCGGCGGAAATTTTGTTGCACGTGAGGATTTATCATTCGACGCGCTCAAGACGATTCATGGCGCGGAAAATATTTTTCTCGTCAAGAAGAATTCATTAAGCGTCGTAACCTCGGAAGGCGAATTACTCTTCCACCCGAACACCGCACACCTTAGGATAAAAAATCTGCGCGGCGGAGACGGCGACCGATTGATTGACGCACTGAAAATTTCCGCCGGCTCGAAGGTTCTTGATTGCACACTCGGTTTAGGCTCCGATGCTATCGTTGAAAGTTTCGTTGCGGGCAAATTTGGTGAGGTCGTCGCCCTTGAAGTCAATCCGCTCATTTTTGAGGTCGTTAGCCACGGTTTGAAGAATTTTTCCGACGAAAGCCCGCACATTTTGCAAGCTATGCGCCGCGTCGAAGTCATTAACGTTGATTACGGAGAGTTTTTGAAGACCTGCGCGGATAATTCGTTCGATGTGGTTTATTTCGACCCGATGTTCCGCCACGCCGTAAAAAAAAGCTCTGGAATCAATCCTATTCGCCCGCTCGCCGATAATCGCCCGCTTACTAAAGAAATTGTCGCTGAAGCCTGCCGCGTTGCTAAAAATCGCGTCGTTATGAAGGAACATAACGGCAGTTCGGAGTTTAAAAGGCTCGGATTTGAAATTTTGGACGGCGGCAACTATAGTTCCGTTGCCTTCGGCGTCATTGACAAGGCATAACGCCTCCTGTAGAATCAAAAAAAAGTTTTGGAGGCAGTAAATGTTTGACAAAGAAGTTTTGCAGTACAAGGTCGGCGGCTTGCTCTATATGCCGGCTTTCCAAAAAAATATCGTCCAGAAAGTAGCGGAGAAAAAATTTCCGCACCTAACGTCCGTAGCGTTTTGTTTGGAAGACTCGATAAGCGACGATTCACTTGACGCGGCGGAGGCGTCATTGAAAATCATCTTGCATGAACTCGGAAGTTTGGAAAATTTGCCGCTAATCTTCGTCAGAATTCGTTCACCTCGTCATTTGGAAACTTTTCATGAGACAATCGGCTCGAAATCAAAAATCTTGACGGGCTATATCCTGCCAAAGTTCGATATGAGCAACGCGGCGGCTTATCTGCCACTCGCACGGCAAATTAACCTTCCAATAATGCCGACGCTTGAAACCAATCGCATTTCAAGCCTTTTGACGCGCCGCACCGAACTTTTGAGCTTAAAACAAATCCTCGACGAATCAAAGCCGCTTATTTTAAATATTCGAGTCGGCGTGAATGATTTCTGCAATCTGTACGGTCTTAGACGCAATATTAACCAAACAATTTACGATTTAGGCATTATACGCGACGTGTTGATTGATATTCTGAACGTTTTTGCTAAAGATTATGTCGTTGCTGGCTCCGTTTGGAATTATTTTAGCGGAAATTCCTGGTCTGAAGGTTTGCAAAGAGAATTGGAACTGGATAAGGCAAACGGTTTTATCGGCAAAAGTGCAATTCACCCCGCGCAGTTGCCGATTATTTTTGACGCTATGAAGGTCAGCCGCACAGATTTTGACGACGCAAATCAGATTTTGAATTGGCAATCGAATACTCACGGCGTCATAAAAAGTTCTGACGGCTCGCGCATGAACGAACTTAAATGCCATTTGAATTGGGCGCGGCGGGTTAAGATTCTCGCTGAACTTTACGGCGTAACATAAAATTGCGTTTAAATGCATTTTTCACTTTGCAAGCTCCAAATCGCCCAAAAATAGGGGCGTTTTTTTATGCCCGAAAATCCCGCATTGTGACGCCATTTTTCCAACCTTAAAATTGCATTTAAATGCAATTTCCCAATCGCCACTGAAAATCGCCCGTTTCAACCCCAAAATCACCTCTCAGATTGAAATTTTTACTCTTAAGAGGATTTTTTGTTTGACGAACTGAATTTTTGCCTTTAAACTATGAAAAACACTTTGGAGGCGGTTTATATTGAAAATTTTTACTTTAAATGACGTTTTGCGACTCGCTAAGCGGCTCAATAATAAAAAACGTAATTATTTGCTCGTAAATCCGATTCAAGGCAAACATTTGCCTACTAAACCTGCCGTCGCACTCGAAATGATGAATTCTCTTGGCGAAAAAGTCGCTAAAAACTATTCTGAAGCCAGATTAGTAATCGGATTCGCTGAAACTGCCACTGCTATAGGCGCAATCATCGCAAAAAACATTTCTGACGATTGTTTTTATCTTCAAACCACGCGAGAAACATTTAAAGGCGAATTTATTGAATTTTTAGAGGAACATAGCCACGCGCCCGAACAAAAACTTTATTCAAAAGGACTTTCCGAGCTAATTAATCAAACTTCGGAAATTATTTTCGTCGACGATGAACTTTCGACTGGCAAGACGCTACTAAATATCGTCCGCCAGCTGAAAAATAAATTCCCCGCACTGAACGATAAAAAAATTTGCGCGGCGTCAATAATTAATCTCTTATCGGAAGAAAATCTCGCGTCATTGGCGGCAGAAAATATTTCCTGCGTTTATCTCGTCAAGCTCAATCAAAGTTTCGACGTTGAAAAAATTTCAGTGGAGCCTGCACGCGAAGTCGAGCCGATTAACAAACTAATTCCGCCATATGAAATAAATTTTTCGGCTGACCCAAGACGCGGAGTAAAAATCGGCACATATATTAATCAATGCGATGAACTCGGAAATTTTATTGCTGAAATGCTCGGCGATGAAAAAATTGGCGAATTTTTGATTTTAGGCACGGAAGAATTCATGTTGCCCGCGATTATTGCAGGTAATCACCTTGAATCAAAAAATTTTTCTGTTTTTACGCACTCGACAACGCGCAGTCCGATTGGCATAAGCAATGATAAAAATTATCCGATTAATAATGGTTTTAAGCTCCGAAGTTTCTATAATTCAACGCGAACGACTTATATTTACAATTTAAAGCACTATGACGCGGCAATTATCGTTACAAACGCCGAAAATTTTTCTTTAGGACTTGAAGATTTAATTTCTGCACTTAGTTTTCACGGAATAAATAAGATTTTTTGTGTGGAGGTCAAAAATGTTTAGCACATATCGCCCGCAAGATGTAAAAATTTTATTAAAAGACATCAGCGGACTTGTCGAGCCGCTAGGAACAGCCGAACGCGAGAAATTAATCCAAGCGGGGCGGCATTATTCGGAAATGTTGCCGATAGAATATGAACCGTCGGAAAAATATTTGCAAGCATATTTCGACGCTCTCAAGCGATATTCAAAGTTGACTGCCGCCGCCGTCGCGAACGTCACCAAAAAAATTTTCGCTGATAAAGGCAAAAAAATCGTATTAGTATCGCTAGCAAGGGCAGGAACGCCGATTGGGATTCTAATTAAGCACTATTTGGAGCAAAAATTCTCGTGCGAAGTCGAACATTATACGATTTCGATTATTCGCGGCGTCGGTATTGATAAAAACGCCGTGAATTTTATTTTGGCACGTCACAAGCCAGAAGAAATTCAATTCGTCGACGGCTGGACTGGAAAAGGAGCAATTCAACGCGAACTTACACGCGACATGAAAGATTTTCCCGAAATTAACAGTGGATTAGCGGTTTTGAGTGACCCGGCTGGCGTCGCGGAGAAATGCGGCACTCACGAGGATTTTTTAATCGCGAGTTCGTGTTTAAATTCGACGGTTAGCGGACTTTTGAGCCGAACTTTTCTGCGCAGTGACATAATCGGAGCGAACGACTTTCACGGCGCGGCTTTTTATCGCGAATTAGCCGACAAAGATTTAACTTATCAATTTATAGAGGCTATCGAGAGAAATTTTGACGCGACGACCGAAATAAAAAATTCCGCCGTCGAAAGTAACAGCGGACTTGCCGAAGTCAGAAGAATTGCCGAGGATTTTAAGATTGCTGATATTAATTTGATTAAACCGAGCATTGGCGAGGCAACGCGGGTATTATTACGCCGTTTGCCGTGGAAAATTTTAGTTCAAAGTCTTAACGACGAGAATTTAGCGCATTTATATCAATTAGCAAAGGAGAAAGGCGCGCCGCTCGAAGTTTATCCGCTGAAAAATTACAAAGCGTGCGGATTGATTCGACGGCTTGCCGATAATTAGTCATGAAAATACTTTTTGCATGTGATTTGGACAATACGCTGATTCATTCGCACAAACATCGCCGCGAAGATGATATTTGCATAGAAATTTACGAGGGACGCGAGCAAAGTTTTATTTCAAGGCGGGCTTTGGACTTGCTCAAGAGGATTTCGGGAAAAATTTTATTTATACCCGTGACGACGCGTTCAATCACTCAATATCGGCGAATTTTTTGGGCGGAAGACTTTTTGCCGCGTTATTCAGTCGTAGCCAATGGCGCGTATCTTTTAGACGGCGATAAACAGGAAAATTTTCTTCGCGAGGTCGCCACGCCTTACGAAACGGAAATAAATCGGCAATTAGCTTCAGCAGATAAAAATATCTTCACCATAGCGCGAATCGTCGACGAAAGTTTTTTATTCCTGCGTTGCCGAGATGATATTGACCCCGAAGGAATTTCTTTCGACACGAATTTAACGGTTCAGCACACGGGGAAGAAGATTTATCTGTTCCCGCCGCTACTCAACAAGGGCGAGGCGTTGAAGTTGCTGAAAAAAATTTTTTCGCCAGATAAAGTCATAGCGGCGGGCGATAGTGCGATTGATTTGCCGATGCTTGAAGTTGCGGACGTTGCGTTTGGCAAAAAAAATCTGCGCGGAGAAAACTTTATCGAGTTCTCCGACGCAGAAGAGCTTTTAGAAATCATTTCTTCAGGTTTGCTTTAAGTTCGACGGTGAATTTAGTACCTTCGCCGAGCTTTGACGCCACGGAAATTTTTCCCTCGTGAAGTTTGACAATCTCCGCCGCAATCGCTAAACCAAGACCATTTCCGCCCATTTCCCGCGAACGAGCCTTATCTACACGATAGAACCGTTCAAAGACCTTATCCAAATCTTCGGGCGCGATGCCAATGCCGCTATCCATGACGGCGAACACGGCGCGGGCGTTGTCAGCCTTCTCCAAACGAATCAGAACCGCGCCGCCTTCAGGCGTGTACTTAATCGCGTTGTCGACCAGAATAATCGCCAGCTGCTTAATTCGCTGTTCGTCGGCGTTAATCATAACCTTAGTAAAGTTTTCGCCAGCGAGACGGATATTTTTTTTCTCAGCAATGGGCGTCATCGTGCGAATCACTTGCTTTAAAATCTCCGTCAAGTCGAGGCGTTGAATCTTAACCTTGAGGGCGTTGTTGTCACTGCGGGCGACCATGAGCAAATCGCTAACGAGGTTTGTCATCTTCTTGACTTCGCTCTTTAAATCCTCAAGCACTTGCCGCAAGAAGGGTTCTTTAATCGACGGGTCGGCAAGCAACAAGTCCGCCGAAGCCATGACGACTGCCAAAGGCGTTCTGAGTTCGTGGGAAGCGTCCGCCGCGAATTGTTTCTGCTTATCGTAAGCCTCTTTGAGCGGAACTAGCGCACGACCTGCCATGTAGTAGCCGATTGCCGAAGAGATTAGCACCGCCACGAATCCTAAGACGACTTGCGCATAAGTTGCCTTTTGCAGTCCGGAATAAAGCGCGGTGACATCTTTGCCGACGTAAAGACTTTGGGTGACGTTATCAGCGACGATTTTTTTTGAAGTCATCATGACGGTATTAAGTTGCCCAGTCTCGTTGGAATGCTGGAAGACCTCGACCTCGCCCTCCGCAAGGTTGCCGCTCTCGATAACGTCAAGCACGAATTGTTCAAGGCGGAAGGACGCCCGCTCGAAACGAATCAGTTGCTTATTCTCATTGAAGATATAGAAGAACAACCTGTCATTGGAAGAGCGGAAGTAGCGCGTTTCGTCGACGGAGATATTTGGGTTCTGCAAATAAAAAGTCTGCACCTCGGCGACACTGTTAGCCGCGTCCGATAGCTCCTGTGCTTGCTCGGAGAACATCGACCAATTCATCGCCATGTGCACGACGAAAATTATAACCGCCATGAAAACGCACATGATAAGCGCGTAAGCAAAGGCAAGCCGCCGACGACTGCGCCCGAAGATTTCCATTAAGTTAAGCCTCTAAACGATAGCCAATACCGCGAACCGTTTTAATCGCAATGGAGCCGTCGTCCACTTCCATAAGCTTCTTGCGTAGAATCTTCATGTAGGAATCAATGTTGTTGGAGGTAATGTCGCGTTCAAGCCCCCAGATACGGTCGAGGATAATATCACGCGGCACGACCACGCCGAGATTTTGCGCCAGCAGGTCGAAGATTTGGAATTCACGCGGCGACAGCTGGATAACCTGGTCTTTGCGCATGAGGACTTTGGTCGTGCGGTTCAGGGTGAAGTCGCCAATCTCAATGACTTCCTGCTGAATCTTCTGTGTGGAACGTCTGCCCAGTGCCCGAAGCCTTGCAAGCAGTTCATCGAACTCGAACGGCTTAACGAGGTAATCGTCCGCGCCGGCGTCCAAGCCCATAACCCTATCTTCGACGGTGTCTTTAGCCGTGAGCATGAGGATTGCCCGTTCGTAGCCCGCCTCGCGCAGTTGCCTGCAAGCGTCCAGCCCGCTGACATTGGGCATCATCCAATCCAAAACCAAAATGTCGTATTCCGAGTACATTGCGTATTCAAAAATGTCCGCGCCGTTAGTTATCCACTCGACGTTGAATTTAT
>ODAJ012073578.1_pt1 | contig 19621 bp, 24 predicted proteins | sample 1539241 | NCBI WGS metagenome assembly ODAJ01 (sample SAMN02144231, study PRJEB22623) | gut metagenome | biome: sheep rumen | host: Ovis aries | place: New Zealand | reverse complement strand
CCGGCGCATTTTCCGAGGGTCACGAATGGTACGACTGGGACGGTTGCTTCAGCGGTTGCGGTTATGAGTTTGAAGGCAAGCTCTGGCTTATGTACACGTCGCAAAGGTTCAACGGACCGGGCGGCGTCAATTCTTCCGCCGAGAATCCTTCGGGGCATAATCCTTCTGGTAGTTCGGGCGGCGGCAATGTCACCGAGCGTCAGTGCTTTGCTTATTCCGAAGACGGTATCAACTTCACGAAGTACGAAAAAAATCCGGTAATTGACGTTCCTAACAGCGACCCGATTGTTGCCAACGTCGACTTCCGCGACCCGAAGATTTGGGATCACGACGGCAAATACTACTGCGCGATTGGCAACAGAATCCACGACCGCTCCCGCACGCAAATAGTTTTGTACGAGTCCGAAAACTTCTTTGACTGGAAATTTAAATCCGTCGCTGCCATTTCTAAGCCAGATTACTCCGAAGGCACGATGTGGGAATGCCCTGGCTTTGCGCATTTCGGCGATACGTACGTTATGATCATTTCCCCGCAACACGTTCCGCCTAAAGGCTACATGTTCCATAACATTCACCAAGCAGGCTACATGATCGGCAAGCTCAATTACGACACGGGCATTTATGATCACGGCGAATTCTTCACGTTCGACCACGGCTTCGACTTCTACGCAACAACCATGATGAAGAATCCCGAAGGTCGTTACTTCATTATCGCGTGGATGGCCGCGTGGCAAAGTCCTTTCCCCGAACAGGCTGACGGCTGGGCAACTATGCTGACTATTCCGCGTGAGCTTCAATTCAGAGACGGCAAAGTTTATACCGTTCCGCCCAAAGAACTCGAAGGCTTGCGCAAAGACGCCGAGCACGTCCACTACGAAAATCTCACTATTGATAAAGCAATTTCCTCGGCTAAACTCGACGGCGTTAAAGGTACTTGCGGCGAATTGCTCTTTGAGGTTGACGTTAAAGCATCGGGCAACTTCGACTTTGAACTTTTCAGTAGCGATAAAGAAAAAACTTGGGTCAGGTACTACCCCGAAGAGGGCAAACCTGTCCTTGAGCTTAACCGCGACCAGACGATTGAAGGCGGTAAAGGCATTCGCAAAGTCATACTGCAACCCTTCGGCGATATTCTCAAGTTCCGCATCTTCCTCGACAAGTCCGCGATTGAAATTTTCATCAACGACGGCGCGGAGGTCATGTCGACTCGTGTTTATCCGCAGAAAGAGTCTCAAAACATCGTCTTCAGTCCGCTTGAAGGCAAACCTCTCGTAATCAAATCGCTTGACTTCTACAAGTTCTAATTCGTAATCACGGCAACAAAAAACCCCTTCCGCTTTGGAGGGGGTTTTTTATTTCAAATTGAAAGTTATTTTGTTAATGCCGCTGTCGTATTGGTGGGAATAATTTTTCGCGAGATTGTTCAAGATAGTTGCGCCGAGGTGTTCTTCGTCGAGTTCGTCGAAATTCTTATCTAAGGGATTGTAAGACTTGCCCGCGCAAGAAAATTCTATGGCGACGCTGTTATCAACCTCGGCATAAGTCACATCGAGAGAAATCTTAACGTCGTCGCCTTCGCAAGCATTGGACAGCATCTCATAAATCAATTCTTCGCAACAAAGCTGGATACGATTAGTTCGGCGAACCGAAAGCCCATATTTTTCCGCGAAGGTTTGAATGCCGCCTTGCAACTCCATTAAGTCAAAGGCGCGTTCGGTAATTTCGTAGCTGAAATATTTTTGCTTGTGAATAAAGGCAATAGTCTTTGGGAGTTTCGGCGCGTCGAAAATTTCTGCGGGCGTGCCCTGTTCATAAATCACACCGTCGGCGAAGAACAAAATCCGGTCGGAGACTTGGCGGGCAAAGTTCATCTCGTGCGTTACGATTAGCATAGTCAAATCTCGTTTGGCAAGCATACGGATAACGGCAAGAACTTCGCCAACCATAGTCGGGTCGAGTGCGCTCGTCGGCTCGTCGAAGAGAATTACCTTCGGATTCATCATGAGGCAACGACAGATTGCGATACGCTGTTGTTGACCGCCGGAGAGGAATTCGGGGTAAGAGTCCGCCTTTGAAGTCAAACCGACTTGACCGAGTAAATCCAAAGCCTTTTGCCGAGCCTCGTCCTTAGTCATGCCGAGTAGTTTAATCGGGGCGACAGTCAAATTTTCCATAACGTTCATATGCGTGAAGAGATTAAACCTCTGCCAGACCATTCCCATTTTGCGGCGAATCAAATCGATGTTGACGTTGGGGGCGGTGAGTTCTTCGCCGTCGATGAAGATTTGCCCGGCGTCGGGAGTCTCCAGAAGTTCCAAGCAACGCAGGAAGACACTTTTGCCGCAACCAGAGCCGCCGATAATCGTAATGCGTTCGCCCGCCTCCACAGTCAAATCAATGCCGCGCAAGACTTCCAAAGCCCCGAAAGAAATTTTCAAGCCGCGAACTTCGATAATGCTCATGGCGTCCGCCTCCTGTCAGTCCAGTGGAAGATTCCGTAGATGAGATATGAGAGCGCGAGATAAATAATCATGCCGCCAATAATCGTAATCATGGGTTGCATCGTGCGCGAGGCGATGTTGTTGATGACGCGGGTCAAGTCGGTTATCGTGACGTAGCCAACGACGCTCGTCCACTGAATTAGATTGACGATGGTCGATTGATAGACGGGCTTGGCGATTCGCACGAGTTGCGGGAAGGTCACAAGCTTAAAGGCTTGCCACTTAGAAAAGCCCAAAGTCCGAGCCGCTTCCACTTGCCCCTTGTCCAGAGCCATTAACGCCGAACGCAAGAGCTCCGCGACGTGTGCTGCCGTGTGCATTGAAAAAGTTATCACCGCCACGAGGATTGGGCTTAAGCCTTGCCGAGCGAACACGCCATAGAACAAGAGCATTAGTAGCATAAGCACGGGCGAGCCGCGGATTATCGAGATGTAGACCTGCGCGGCGATTTTGAGCGGCTTTATTTTCCCTAGGCGAAAAAAACACAGCAACGAGCCAAGAACCGTTCCGAGCAGGAGCGACAGGGCGGAGATTTGCACCGTCACCCACAGCCCGTTTAGGATTGTCAGCCAGCCGCCGTCCTTTAGAAAGATTTTATAAAGTAAATCTGCGAACTCCATTTGATTATTTCTCTTCGTCTTTAAAAGTCATGTGAGCAATCTTATCCTTGAAGTAAGGATCCGTCAAAATGACGCCGTTGGGCTTGTCGCTGTCGGTGGGGATAATTTCGCTGACGGGAACAATCGCCCAAAAGACAACGTCGACTTGCCCCGAAGTCAAAGCCGCCGCACGTGCGCCGCTGTCTATCTGGATAATCTCAATGTTCTTCAACATGCGCGTGCCAATCTCGGCTAGGACTGCCGTATTAAAACCTTCGGGCTTGCCTTCCGTGTCAACGAAATCCAAAGGCGGAAGGTCACCCGTCACAGCAACTTTAATCGTCGGTGCGCTTTCAAAGTACGGCAACTCAACTGCGGGCGGGTCGTTCTCGGCATTTATGTCGGTTATGTATTCCTTCGTCAAGCGGTCAAGCGTACCGTCCGATTGCATTTCCTTAATAACCCTGTTCAAGGAGTCTCTAAGCTTGGTCTCGTCGTCGCGCAGGGCAAAGCAGAACGAATCAATGAACTCCAGCGAATGATCCTTGAGCACCTGATAGCGTTTGTCCTTAGCAATCATGTACCGCGCCACGCTCCGATAAGTGCTTATCTCGTCGATTTGCTTTGACTGCAACGCCATCTGCATTGCGTTCAGGTTGTCGAAGAAAACTGGCACGTGCGAAGAAATCTTAACGTCGAGGGTATCCTCAACCTTCTTCATGAAGTCGCCAAAGCTTTCTTCGCTTGCGTTCAGGCGGGTTATCATACCAATTTTAATCTTGCCCGCGTCGGAATCTTTCTTAGCATCGCCGCCGCTTGAGCCACCGCAACCCGTCATCAATAGCGTTATCAGCATTAGCAACGCAAAAATCTTTTTCATAGTGTCACCTTACTTTTTAAGTTTGAGATGCTCAATATTGTCTTTGAAGTATGGATTGCTAAGCTCGACGTCTTCGGGTTTGTCAATGTCGGTGGGAACCTTATCGACGGTCGGGACGACAACCCAGAAGATAACGTCGATTTGCCCGGAACTCAAAGCCGCCGCACGTGCGCCGCTGTCAATGTCTACGATTTCGATATTTTTGCCCGAACGTTTAGCGACCTCGGCAAGCAACGCCGTATTAAACCCAGCCGCTTTACCGTCCGCGCTCACATAGTCAAGCGGCGGAAGGTCGCCCGTCACACCAACTTTAATTGTCTGTGCGCCGTCGGTCAGGGGAATTTCAATCGCGGGCGGAGCAGTTCCCTTATCAAGGTCGGTTATGTATTCCTTAGCAAGCTTATCAAGGGAGCCGTCAGCCTTCATCGCGTCAAGAGCTTTGTCGAGGTCGGCTTTCAAGGCGGCGTCGTCTTTGCGCACAGCGAAGCAGAAGGTATCGGAAAGATTCTTCAACGTCAGGTCGCTTACTTTCTCGTATTTGTCGTTGTTGGCGATGACGTAATCTGCAACGCTGGTATAAAGGCTTATCTGGTCGACGCTACCCGACTCGATACCCATTTGCATGAGCTTTAAGTTGTCGTAGTAAGTGACCGTGAAATTGGTAAGCGGAACTTTGGATTCTTCCTCGACCATCTTTAAAATCTCGTCCATTTTCTGTTCGGTGACGTTTAGGTGGCTTATCATGCCGAGCTTAACATTGCCCGTGGAAGCCGCCGGTTTATCGCCGCTGTCAGCAGGTTTATCGGCAGGCTTATCGCCGCCGCCGCAACCCGTAAACAACGCGCCCGCCACCAAGCAGGACAAAAGAACCTTAGCAATCTTCTTGAGTTTCATTTTGTAAGACCTCCAATTTATTTATTAGCTTTGAGTTTGATAACGGCAACATCATCTTTGAAATAGGGCTTGCTCAGCTCCAGACCTTCGGGCTTGTCTAGGTCGGCGGGAATATCATCATTTCCAAATGGCACGATAACCCAAAAGACCACGTCAATCAGCTTGGAGTTCAAAGCCGCCGCACGTGCGCCGCTCTCTATCTGGACAATCTCGACGTTCCTGCCTAGCCGCTTAGCAATTTCTGCAAGCATTGCGGTATTGAATCCGGCGGGCGTGTTATCGGGCAGAATCAAATCGAGTGGAGGCAAGTTGCCCGTCACACCAACTTTAATCGTCTGTGCGCCTTCAGTCTTCGGAATATCGACTTTCGGCAGAGCTTGTCCCTTGTTGACGTTGGTAACGTAATCGTTGATGAGCTTATCGAGTGAGCCGTCAGCCTTTATCTCGTCGATAACCTTGTTGAGGTCGTCTCTAAGTTGTTTCTCGTCCTTGCGCACGGCGAAGCAGAAAGAGTCCGTGATTTTATTCAACGCCTCGTTCGGGACGATTTCCATCTTGTCATTGTTCGCGACGACGTATTTGGCTACGCTTTTGTAAGTGCTTATCGCTTCGATTTGCCCCGACTCAAGCCCCATTTGCATGGCGTTAAAGCTGTCGTAGAATTTGGGCAAGTGCTTCGTGTCTTTGACGCCGATTTTTTCCGCGAACTGGTCGAGGACACTGCCCATATTTTTTTCGTCAGTGTTAAGGCGAGTCACCATACCGAGCTTGAGTTCAGCGGCAGAGTTGTTATTCGGTTTATCTTGATTTGCCTGTTGCTCGCCGCCGCAACCCGTCATTAGCAGACACGCCGCGCAGAGGGTCGCCAATAGCTTTTTCATAGGGGCACCTCATTTCTTAAGTTTTATATGAGCAATCTCATCTTGAAAGTAAGGTTCGCTTAGGGCAATGCCTTCGGGCTTGTCAATGTCTTTGGGCAGAATGTCGCCGTTGGGAACAACCGCCCAGAAGATAACGTCGATTTGTTCTGCCGAGAGTGCCGCCGCACGTGCGCCGCTGTCTATCGGGATAATCTCAATGTTCTTGTGGAGCCGCTTAGCAATCTCAGCAAGCAGGGCGGTATTGAATCCTGCGGCTTTACCGTCTGCACTCACATAATCGAGGGGCGGCAAATCACCCGTCACACCAACTTTAATCATCTCTGCGCCATCAAACTTTGGAAGGTCGATTGCGGGCGGAGCCTTGCCCTTGTCAACGTTTGTAATGTATTCCGTAATGAGTTTATCAAGTGAGCCGTCGGCCTTCATATCGTAGATAACCTTGTTGAGGTCAGCCTCTAATGCGTCGTCGTCTTTGTGCACGGCGAAGCAGAAGTTATCCGCCAGCCCCTTAATCCAGTCGTCTTGCACGAGTTCGTATTTGCCGTTGTTAGCAATGAGATATTCGGCGACGCTTTTATACGTGCTGATAACGTCGACTTTGCCCGACTCGATACCCAACTGCATCAGGCTCAAGCTGTCAAAGAAAACCGGCACGTGATTAACGACCTTAGCGCGGCTCTTCTCTTGCACCTTGAATAGGTATTCTTCCATCTGTTGTTCGCTGGCGTTTAGGTGGCTTATCATGCCGAGCTTGATTATCGTTGCTTGCGAGGCGGGGTCTTTGTTTTCGGAACCATCAGACGAGCCGCAACCCGTCATTAGCAGACACGCCGTACAGATTATCGCCAATAATTTTTTTACTCTCAAGAAAAGTTCACTCCCTTAATTTTTTTTGCCATATTCAAGAGCCTTGCCCGTGCCAATCGCCACGCAACTCAGCGGGTCATCAGCAAGAATGGCGGGGATATTCGTTTCCTTGCGAATCAAATCCGCTAAGCCGTAAAGCATTGAACCTCCACCCGTCAGAACAATTCCATGATCCATAATGTCAGCGGCGAGTTCAGGTGGCGTCCGTTCCAAAACATTCTTAACGCACGTGACGATAGCCTCAACCGAATCATGCAAGGCGCCGGCTATCTCGTCCGACTCAACATTTATATTTTTCGGCAAGCCGCTGATAACATCACGCCCGCGAACGCTTATAGTTTCTTTCCTCGCGCCAGGATACGCCGCCCCGACTTTGATTTTGATATTTTCCGCTGTGCGCTCGCCAATCATCAGGCTATATTCCTTCTTGATATAAAATTCTATGTCGCTGTCGAACTTGTCGCCCGCCACGCGCAAACTTTCGCCGCAGACAATCCCACCCAACGAGATAACCGCAACATCGCACGTGCCGCCGCCTATATCCACGACCATTGAACCCATCGGCTCGGAAATGTCTATGCCCGCCCCCAACGCCGCCGCTATTGGTTCTTCGATAAGCTCAGTCCGTTTAGCTCCAGCTTGCTCGGCTGCCTCTTGCACGGCGCGTTTTTCCACGTCATTAACGCCCGTCGGCACGCATATCATCACCTTCGGACGAAACAAGAACGAACGCCCGATGACCTTTTCCAAGAAGTGGCGAATCATTGATTCCGTCATCTCGTAATCGGCAATTACTCCGTCACGTAGCGGGCGAATGGCTACGATATTGCCCGGCGTGCGTCCAATCATATCTCGCGCCTCTTGCCCTATCGCCAAAATCTTATCCGTGTCCTTGTCTACGGCGACGACCGACGGTTCACGCAAAACTATTCCCTTGCCCTTGACGTAGACCAAAATATTTGCCGTGCCCAAATCTATTCCGACGCTCATTGACATCCCAAAAAACAAGTTGAAAACTCCCTTCTGCCAACTCGCAAAAAAAATTCTAAAAAATCGTAAGGATTTTATCACGCTTCATTTTTATTTACAAGCGGCGAGGCGGCAATAAATTTTCCGCAAAGCTTGCTTAAAAAAATCTTCGGTGATATAATTCCGCGCTGTTAAGCAATTAATAAACTCTCTGCTCGTAGAAAGCGAGCCGAAGACCAAAGGGAGGTGCAAAAGTTGAGGAAGTACGAAGTTATCTTCATTATCCGTTCGATGGAGGAAGAGGCAACAGACGCTGTCATTGATAAGTTTGCAAAGCTCATCGCGGCTCAGGGCGGCACAATCACGAAGGAAGACCGCTGGGGTAAGCGTCGCCTTGCCTACGAAATCAAAAAGCAAGAGGAAGGCTTCTACGTGCTGTTCTATGTGACGTGCGAGCCTGCGTGCGTTGCCGAATGTGATCGCGTCATGAAAATCACGGACGAAATCTTAAAGCACATGATCGTTCGTTCTGACGAGAAAGAGGAGCAAGAATGAACAAGGTATTCTTAAGCGGCAACCTGACCCGCGACCCCGAAATCCGCTACACGCAAGCAGGTAAGCCGTACGCTAGGATGGGTATCGCAATTAATCGTCGCTACAAAGACAAAGAGTCCGTCGATTATTTCAATCTCGTGGCGTGGGATAAGACTGCTGAATTTTGCGGACGTTATTTGCACAAAGGCAGTCGCGTTCTCGTTGAAGGTCGCTTGCAAACGTCTAACTATGAGAATAAAGACGGCGTCAAGGTTAATGCAGTCGACATTACGGTTGATAATATCGAGTTCGCCGACAACAAACGCTCGACCAGCGGCGACGATAATAATTCCGCTCCTGCTAACACCAGCTATCAAGAACGCCGTCAGCCTACTCCGCCGAAGAAAACTTACGACGACTTTGGCGGCGAACCCATTGACCCGGACGACACACCGTTTTAAGGAGGATTGAAGATGCGTAGAGAAAGAGGTCGACGCCCGCGCAGAAAAGTTTGTGCGTTTTGCGTCGATAAAGTTGAGAACATAGATTACAAAGACGCGGCTAAGCTCCGCCGGTTCACCACAGAACGCGGCAAAATTCTTCCGCGCCGCATTTCGGGCAACTGCGCCAAGCATCAGCGTCAAGTGACAATTGCCATTAAACGCGCCCGCAACATCGCGCTCTTGCCGTTCACTGCAGACTAAAATTTTTCACGGGGAGTCCACGAGGCTCCCTTTTTCATTAGGATTCGGAATCATGCGCGACAAAAACTTTCTGCCGCTGATAGTCTTCGCCCTGATAATAATCTTGTCGTTCGGCTGGTGGCAATTCATTTACGAACTAGCGCAACGAGAAATCTTAGCCATGAAACTGGAGACGCGGCGACTTCACGAGGTCGAACGGGAAATCATGGAGCTTAAAGCCCGTCACGAAGACTTATCGGCGTTTGTCGAGGCAAAGGAACTCGAATTGGACGCGGCAAGAGACTTTCTACCCGCGACGCTTGAGCAGGACAGATTCATTGACGAGCTTTATCGGGCGGCTGACTTCCACAGGGCGCGGATAATTTCTGTGCAAACGGACGACGCAACGGAGGAGACACTTCAAGCGCAGGTCGTCAACGTCAAACTTGAGGCGGATTATATCTCGTTGTTAAACTTCCTGCGGGCGATACTAGACGGCGAACGCCTGACAAGCCTTGAAAGACTTTCCGTGACGAACGAGGCGGGAAGAATCCTTTCCTGCGAGCTGAGCTTTAAAATTTTCGCGACTTCGCCTTGAACTTTACAAAACCTATTGCCTCTGATAAACTCGACAAAAATTTTTTTTAAAGGAGAATCCTAAATGGCGCGGCAGTCAAAAAAAATCGCAAAAAAAATTCAGCCCAAGAAAAAGGCTGAGTCCGAAGATAAAAAGCCAAAGGAAAAGGTCGGCAAAGATTATCTGCTAATCGCCGTCCTCGCGCTGACAATCGTCTTTCTTATACTCGGCTGGTCGAACTTCACGCCACTGAACCGCGGATTGTACATCGCCCTGCTAATATCGCTTTCGACGACTTACGCTAGGCGGCATTACAATTTCACGGAGACGCAAGACATCTGGATAGAACGTGCTGGAATGGTCTCTATGGGCTGTGCAATCGTCCTGTTCGTCTTCATCGTTTATCAGCAGTACTTCGCGTAAACCTCTGCAAACAAAAACCTCCCGTCAAACTCGGCGGGAGATTTTTTATGTCTATTTCAAAACGAAAACGGTAACGGTGCGCCGCCCAAAGTCCATTGCTTGCCAATAGTCCTCCATGCATAAATCAATCCGATAACCGTAGATTGCGCCGCCCGTGTCAGCCGCCAAAGCCTCGCCGTAGCCGGGGATATAAACTCTGGTGCCGAGCGGGATAATATCCGGGTCAACGGCAACTACACCATAAGTCGCGGGAATGCCCATCGCCGTCAAGCCGCCCCCACCGCCGTCCGTAGGCAGGTAAGCTGTCGCCTCCATGCCGAGTACCTGCGTGTAAGGAACGTAGCCTTGCGGAGTCTCGACGACTTCTTCAGGTTCCTCGAAAGGCTCTTCTACTTCGCCCGTTAAGTTCTTGCCCAAAGAAGCCTCTATGACCTCGGCAAAAGCTCGCGTTAACTCATCGTCCTGGCTGACTTGCAATCTTCCGTCTTCGCCAACTGCAATCGCTGTAGGTTCTGTGTGCGTCTCCTCGATTTGGACTTGCTCGACTTCGGGCGGTTCCTCTTGCTTATCGGTAAAGCCCGTGTTAATCATCGTCAAGCCCGCCAATACGAGGCAGAGTGCACACTTTCTTTTAATCGTCTCAAGTGTCTTGAATATTTTGCGCTTCATCATTCCGCCGCCTGACGCAACTTCCTGTCGCGTCCCAAGCAGGACGACTGCTTATGGTCGCCTCTTTGCTTCGGAGCAGCTGACCTCCCTTCAGTAAAACAAAAAAGTTTTTAACATTCTTGCTGCGTCCGAGTCAGGTCGACCAATTAAGCCGACCTGTCAAAACGTTCTTTGCTTCGGAGCAGCTTTCCCGTTATTGAGAACTTACAGGGCTTGTAACCCATGTCCCATTCCTACTTCAACGCGTCCGCTTTTGCCGAGGCTACTTGCGTTTGATATAACGCTCCATAGGCTTAACTTTCCCGCTAACGTACGGGTAGGTGTCTCGGTAATTGACCAACTCAAAAACCGCCGCGAACTATACTGCGCGACGGCTTCATTGTCAAGAAAAGTTATTGTTCCTTCCTATTCCTTATTGATTGCTTCCCATTTCAAGCAGTCTAACAGGGAATGTGAAGTAAGTATCGGGATAAGGCTCGTTCTCAAGCGTGAAGTGCCACCACTCCGAATAAAGCGGCTTGAATCCGTGCTTAACCATAGCGTCCCGAAGAATCATTCTGTTCTTGTATTGTTGCTTGGTGATTTTCTTGTAGTCAGGGTGAGACAGCTCGCCGAAGTAATCGAACGTGCCGCCCATGTCGACTTCCTTGCCGGTATTCATGTCAAAAAGCGTCAAATCAATCGTCGAGCCGCGAGAGTGTCCAGACTTCTCCATTATGTAATCTTCGGGGAATAAACGCTCCTTGCCGAGTTCGGGATAGAAATATTTCTTCATGCGCTTATCGTTAATATCCTTAGCCCAGCGCACGAAATGATCAACTGCCTTCTGCGGGCGGTACGCGTCATAGACTTTAAGCCGATAGCCCATCTTCATTAAGTCATCGGAAACTTTTTTAAGAGCCTCGGCGGCCTCGCGTGTCATCAAAGCGCAAGGTTGTTCGTAGCCGTCAATCCTATCGCCGACAAAGTTATAAGTCGAGTAGTAGCGAATCTCCTGGATAATGTCCGGCACGACCTCCGCTAGCACCACGAACCCCGACGGGTCATCGGGCGATTGCGACCTCTGTGCGGCGGCGGGCGTCACGAACATTATCAACGCCAGCAACACGCCGACCAAAACTTTACTGAACTTCATGACAGATACTCCTTTCAGTCATTAGAATCATATCAACTTTAGCGTCGTGAGTTTCCGTCGGCAGGCTGTCGACAAGTTGGAAGTCATAAGCAAGGGCAATTTTTTTGGCGTTGACGGCGCGGGGCAAGAACCTGTCGTAGTAGCCGCCGCCCAAGCCCAATCGGTTGCCGTGAACGTCGAACGCCGCACCAGGGACAATCACGCAATCAATTTTCGCGGGCTGGATAAATCTTCTGAACTCCGGCTTAACGGTCTGAATGTTAAACGCGCCGACCTCCAAAGCGTTGAGGCTCGGAACTTCCACGGCTTGCATTTCGCCCTTGCCGACGATTAACGGTATCGCCAAAACTTTTTTATCAGCAAAGCACGCCGCGAACAGCTCGTTAAGCTGAAGTTCATCGGGCGTCGAGGCGTAAGCCATGATGACTTTAGCCGCGTGATAGATTTCAGACGCCGTGAACTTTTTTATCAACTCGTGGCTTATGCGGTCTCGTTCGTCGCGGGGGACTGCCGCCCGCTTGCCTAGGAATTCTCGACGCAAAATTTTTTTCTCAAGCACTCTTTGTCTCCGCCACGCCGTTAATCGACCCGCGAGCAACTTCAATCTCGACGTTATCGGCAATCTTCAGGCGGACAATATCATCGCTGAGGCTGACAATCGTCCCGTAAATGCCGCCAATGGTTATGACGCGGCTCCCAACCTTTAGACTGCTAAGCATCGCGTCATGTGCCTCGCGTGCTTTCTTCTGCGGGCGATACAGCAGGAAATAAAATATCAGCACCATTAAGATTATCGGCATAAAGTTTGCGAACGCCGCCATTGCATCGTTTTCCATTAAACCTTTCCTCCTACAAAAATTAAGACCGAGTTGCCCCGGTCATTGTCTGCAAAAAATTTTTAAACGGGCGTTGGTGCCGAGCCGTCAGGGAATTTGGGTTGCTCGACGACTTCCGGCTTGCCAAGGTCAACTGTCACGGGCGGCGGCTCTTTTAGGAACGGCTTCTCGAATTCCGTTTTCTGCTCGCCGAAGACAATATCTTTAAGTTCCTGCGCCGAGAGGGTTTCCTTGTCAATCAACGCCTTGGCTATCACGTCTAACTTGTCGCGGTTGTTATTGATAATCGTGCGGCAAGCCTCGTAAGCCTCTTGCATGTACTTTTGGATTTCCTTATCAATCTCGCTGGCGACTTCCTCCGAATAGTTCTTCTGCGGTTGTCCGAAGTAGTACTGCTGCGCGGGGTCGCCGCCATAAGCCACAGGTCCTAGGACTTTGCTCATACCGTATTGCATAATCATTGCGCGAACGATTCGGCTTGCCTGCTGTATGTCTTGGGATGCTCCAGTTGAGATTTCGTTTAGGACAATCTCTTCAGCGACACGTCCGCCCATTGCAACTTTCAAGCGGTCGATGAGTTCGGAACGTGTAGCATAGCTCCTATCCTCCTTAGGCAACATCAACGTGTAGCCGCCCGCCCTGCCGCGTGGGATTATCGTGACCTTGTGAACGGGGTCGGCGTGCTTTAACATCATGCCAACCAACGCGTGTCCGCCCTCGTGATACGCCGTCAACTTTTTCTCGTTTTCGCTCATGACTTTGGATTTGCGTTCCGGACCTGCCATCACCCGTTCGATTGACTCTTCAAGCTCCGTCATATTGATTTCGTGCTTGTTACGTCGAGCCGCAAGTAACGCCGCTTCATTTACGAGATTAGCCAAGTCAGCCCCCGTAAAGCCCGGAGTCCGCCGCGCCAAAATGTCTAAGTCCGCGTCCTTTGCAATCGGCTTGCCCTTCGTGTGAACTTTCAAGATTGCAACGCGCCCAGTCACGTCGGGTTTATCAACGACAATCTGACGGTCGAAGCGTCCAGGTCTGAGCAATGCTTTGTCGAGAATATCAGGACGATTCGTCGCCGCGATGATGATGATTCCCTCGTTAGCCGCGAAGCCGTCCATTTCTACAAGCAACTGATTCAAAGTCTGCTCGCGTTCGTCATGACCGCCACCGACTGCCGCGCCGCGTTGACGACCTACCGCGTCAATCTCGTCGATAAAGATAATGCACGGGGAATTCTTCTTAGCCTGCGCGAACAAGTCACGAACACGCGACGCGCCCACGCCCACAAACATTTCCACGAAGTCCGAGCCGCTTATCGAGAAGAACGCAACGCCCGCCTCGCCCGCGACCGCCTTAGCCAACAAAGTCTTGCCTGTACCGGGCGGCCCGAAGAGCAAAACGCCCTTTGGAATCCTCGCGCCTAAGTCGTTGAACTTTTTCGGGTGCTTGAGGAATTCGACGACCTCGGCAAGTTCTTCCTTAGCCTCGTCCGCGCCCGCCACGTCATTGAACGTCACCTTGACTTTATCGCCGCCCATTAGCTTTGCACGACTCTTGCCGAAAGAAAAGACTTTGCCGCCGCCGCCTTGCGTCTGACTTATCATGAAGTACCAGAAGCCCACTAGCAACGCAATCGGCAAAAGGGACGTTAGGAGCGTCATCCACCACGGCGGGTCTTTGGGGTTCTGCGCATGTATTTCCACGCCCTTATCATTCAGTTTGTTGACAAGGTCTTCGTCGTCAACTGGCTCATCGGGTACTATCGTAGAGAACTCGCCGCCGTCTTTCTTTGTAACCTGAAGGGAATTCTTTGTCACGATAACTTTTGCGATTTCGTCTTTTTCAAGCAACTGGATGAATTGGGAATAACTCACTTCCTCGACTGGCTTTGGTTTGATCGATACGTAATCGTAGAGAGTTACAGCAATAAAAATCACCAGCAAATAGAACCCGACGTTGCGCAAGAAACTGTTCAATCAAAACGCTCCTTTGCCTTAAAAATCATTCTGTTAGTGCCTCGCGGATTTTGTTCTTATCCTTTTCGATTTCCTGCAAGTTTTTCCTCAAGCCCTTGTCCAGTGCGCGTTCCGAACTGCCAATCCCGTCCAAGATAGAAGTTGATTTGCCAGTCGCCGTCGCACGCTTCATGTAGGAAAAATCTTTTTTGTTATCCGACCAAACGCGGAAGTCCAGCACGACATTTATCTTTTGGCTTGCAGTGAAGAATCCAACGGAGACCTTCGGGGCGGTGTTGGTTATTCGCGTGTAGATTATGTAATCACCGCCGAAGTGCTGACAGATTTTGTTTAGGTCATCCTTCTTGAGATAAAAAGTCGTCGCGTCACCTTCCTCCGCGCCATTGGAAGCTATCAGGTTATTCTCTTCGCGATAAATCTGCACGTAGTTTTCCGTCTCGCTTATGGGGACAATCTCACACGTCATATTGCCTAAAATTTTATCAAGCGTGTCTTGCAGCAGCGTATGAACCTTTTCAGGCTCGGAGAAAGTTCCCGTCGGTGCATCGAATACGACAACAATCTTTGGCTCGCCTTCCGCTGAAGCAGAATTGTTGACGGCTAATAAAAGCACTGTCGCCACACAGAGGATAGAAAAAATCTTCTTCAGCACGGATAAGCCCTCCTCATTTGCCTCCGTAAACGCTACGATTGAGAATGCCCAAGTAAGGAAGGTTGCGATAATGTTGCGCGAAGTCCAGCCCGTAGCCGACGATAAATTCATCGGGCACATCGAAACCGCAGTAATCAATCTTAACGTCGACTTTGCGGCGGCTCGGCTTATTTAGCAGCGTGCAGACTTTGACGCTATTTGCTTTCTTGTCCATGAAGTAATCGATCAGATAGCTCATCGTCGTGCCGGAGTCGATAATATCTTCTACAAGCAAGATGTCGCGTCCCTTGGGGTCGTTGTCGAGGTTCTTGAGGATATTGACCTTGCCGCTAGTGTGGGAGTTTGCGTCGTAGCTTGAGGCGATAAGAAAATCGAATTGGACGGGAATGGTCAGCCGCCGCACAACGTCCGTATAAAACATGACCGCGCCGTTGAGAATGCCGACCGTCAAGAGAGGCTTGGCAATGTCCTTGTAGTCTTCGCTGATTTGCGCACTGAGCTCCTTAGCGCGGGCGGCGATTTCCTCCTCGGTGTACAGCACGCGTTCGATGTAATCTTCCTTACTCTTCAAAGCAATCATTCCTTTCAATAAAAATTATTCGTTATGGAAAGTTTTCCTTTTGTCAAATTCGCTCGCAAGTTCTTTGGCAGTTCGACGCCCCTAAGCCCGTTGATTAAAACCTTGCGGACTTCCTCGAAGTGTACGAACCCGAAATCTTTTGCCGAACCTTTGACTTGCGCTAAAAACTTTTTTATGACGACTCGTTGCAATGCGGGGTGGAGCTTTAGGAACTCTGCGCGAACGATTGAATTTTCACGGACGACGGCGGGGAAAATTTTTTCTGCTTGCTCGTCTATGAAGTCCGCCTCCTCCGCTGTGACATCCGCCAATCTGCAAAGCGTTTCGACCAGTGCGGGATTAAATCTTTCAAGCGTCGGGATAAGCTCCAGCCGAATTCGATTTCGTGTCGCGTCTAGCTCAAAGTTCGTTGCGTCGACTCGTGGCGATAATTTTCTTTCCCGGCAGAAGGTCTCAAGCTCCACTTTCCTGAACCTAAGCAACGGACGAAGTAGCAAGCCATAATCCTTAGAAAAAGTCCTGAACTTCATCGCCGACAAGCCCGAAGAAGTTGCCCCGCGTAGTAGTCTCATTAGTATCGTTTCGGCTTGGTCGTCGGCGTGGTGTGCTAAGGCTATCGCGTCGAAGTTTTGCTTGCTTAGGAATTCATAGCGCAGAGTTCGTGCCGCAGTCTCGACGGAGATTTTTTCTGCCGCCGCGTATGCTTTAACGTCGCCGTGCCCGCCGATGAATTTTATCCCGCGTTCTTCGGCGAAGGCTTTGACAAATGCCGCGTCGTCGATTGACTCCTGCCCGCGCAAGCCGTGTTCAAAATGCCCTATGCAAAGTTCCAAGTTGAAACGTTGCCGCGAACTAATCATCAGCTCCGCCAATGCCAAAGAATCTGCACCGCCCGACACCGCGATTAAAGCCTTGTGCACGCCCTCGAAGATTTTTTCTGTCGCGCAATTATCAATGAACCGTTTAAGCAATGTCAGTTCAATCCGACCGCCGCGAGCCGCGACCGCCGCGCTTAGAATCCGTCTTGCGCTTTAAGTACGTCAAACGCTCGTCGCTATCCTTTAAGAACTTCGACAGCTTATCTTCAAATGAGGCCGACATTTTGCCTTGTGGCTTGCGAAAGTCTCCGCGCCGATTTTGTCTGATATTCTGTCCGTCGTTTTCGGGCGGCTTGGGCTTTGCCTGCTTCAAGGATAATGCAACCTTGTTGCCGTCGACGCTTACGACCTTGACTTGAACCGTATCGCCCTCGCTTAGGAAGTCGTGCACGTCATTAACGTAAACGTCAGCGACCTCCGAGATATGAATCAGTCCAACTTTGCCTTTCTCCAGTTCCACGAATGCTCCAAAGTTCGTGATTCTAGTGACTTTGCCTTCCACAATGCTGCCTACTTCCATTACCAAAATACCCGTCCCCCAAAAAATTTTTTTATGGGCGCGTCGCTTGATAGGGCATCTCGCCTTCTTTGGCAAGCCCTAAATCCTCACGCGCCAATTTCTCGATATTGTTGATGTCCTGCAGGGCGGCGAGCTCCTTGCGCAACTTTTCGTTCGTCGCCTTTGCTTTTTCTAATCTCTTATCGGCTATGCGCTGGCTTTCGCTAACGTGCGCTAGGTGCACCTGCTGAGAGATTAAAACCGTCGAGAAGTAAGCAATCATAGCGAACATCACCAACGCAAACCAGTTAAAACCCTTCCTCTTTCGCATTGCGCTACCTCCTCAGTTTTTCTATATGATAACAGTTAGCCTTTTCTTTAGCAAGATTTATATTCGACGCCGTAAAGTTTTCAGTGATATTTCAACGAGTTTTGCTATATTCCTGCCTTGACAAAGAAAAGTAACGTGCTTATCATAGCGAAAAATTTTTTGGAGGTATTGCAATGAAATTCTTTGATAAGTTAAATCTCCGCCGCCTAGCAAAGGTCGCGTCGGTTGCGGCAATCAGCGGTACTCTTCTTTTGGGCGGCAATGCTGTCGTGAACGCGGCTCCCAGTGAAGATGAAGGCATGGCGGCTTTCCGTGAAGCTTACATGGGGCAGTTGACCTCAACGCGCATGATTGACCAAGATTTGTCCCTTGTTGCTCCGAATTTTCATCTGGACATTGACTCAAAAGGGCAAGTCACCGCCGATAACGTGATGAGGATGAGCGGCACCTTGTCTTGGACGTATACCAATCTGCAGAAGAATTACTCGACGAACAGTAGCATTCCCTTTTACATTGAGCAAGCCGGCAATGACATGACGCTTTACGTTCAGAGGCGTGGCAGGTGGAGTAAGATGCTCCTGCCTGGTCTGCCAGCGGGTATCGTCACCATTTGGAAGGCGTCCGAAGTCGACGTGTTAAATCAGAACCTCGACGCTGTTAAAGCTGTTCAACTCTTAAAGGATACGCCCGATATGCGAATCATGAACGTCACCCTTGACGGCAACAAAATCGCGGCACTTTTGGAAAAGAGTAGCCAAGATTCGTTTGCAAGTCTTTCGGGCGATGAGCTTGTCGAGCAAAAAGAACAACTCAATCGCTGGCTTGAAGCTATCCGGGCGAACGACGTAACCTTTGCTTGGACAGTCAACAAGCCGAGCTGGACGACTGTCACTGCCGCCTTTGACCTTACGAACATCATGCGCGCTTATTCGCGTTACGTCCTCGACGAGGCGGCGGCGGGTCGCATTGTCCTAACCGACGAAGAACGAGACCTCCTCGACGCAATGGGCTATTACGCGGAGCTTAAGTCGTACACAACTTACATTTCGCCGCGCAAGGATTCATTGATTAATCTGCCGAAAGATTTAAAGAACGCTCCCGAAAACGATAACTCATTGGACGACATTTTTGCCGAGATGACTACTGTCGTTAAAAAGTAATTCGCGATAAATAATCTTCGTGCGCCGTCGCCGGATGACGCATGAAAGGCATTCACACGAGCCGCAGGCAAGGGCAAAAGCCTCGGAAGGTTCGTGGGGTGCCTTATTTTTTTTGGAGGTGCTGTAGATGATTCTTTTGCCGATAACGGTCGCCGTACTCGCCAACGTGCTTTATCACATTGCAAGCAAGTCAATCCCCGCCGCGCAAAACGCCTTCATGGGGCTGGTCGTCAACTACTCAACGGCACTCCTTGCCAGTGCAATCCTATTCTTCATGACGCCGCACGAAAAAATTTTGGTCGAGGCGGCGCGGAGTAATTGGGCGTGCGTCTTAATGGGCTTGGCGATAACTGGCGTGGAAGTGTCCTTCGTGATGATTTATCGGGCGGGCGGCAAGCTCTCGACGGTGGCACTAGTCGTGAACATTCTGATTGCGTTGACTATGCTCATCGTTGGCGGCTTTTTCTATCACGAGCAGATAACTCCGCAGAAAATTTTCGGGGCGGCTCTTTGTATAGTGGGCGTTGTTATGTTATCGCTTTAAAAATTTTTCTTTTATCACCCCGAATATATAATCCCCCGCGACCTTGCTGGGGCTTATTTTTTTGCTCGTTTTACAAAATCCAATATATTGGAAAACGTAAATCGAACTTCCAAATCTCACTCGATTTTTGTACATGCCGAAAAACCCGCATAACGGCGCGATACAAAATCCTGTATTTGGGATTTCGTATTTTGCGCCTCCAAATCGCCTTAAAAACCCGTTTCAAAGCTCCAAAATCATTTTCAAGCCTCGATTTTACTTTTCAAGCCGTCGTGTTATAATTTCGACAAAAATTTAAGGAGGAATGACTATGAATCAACCTGCAAGCTCAAAATTCGTGCCTGGTCTACCTGCTGATGACGATATTGACACTCAAACCAGCTCTTCAACTCATAATTCCGTTAAAATCTATGACGGCGTTGCTGATTGTACGATGAATGACGCCGACACCATTAAAAATGTCAAAATCCGCGCTAAAGACCTCGCGCAAGAGAATCTTATAAAAAAAGTCGCCGATTATGTCGACGGCTTCTTGCGCGATAGGCTTTTAACC
>ODAJ014778645.1_pt1 | contig 19624 bp, 17 predicted proteins | sample 1539241 | NCBI WGS metagenome assembly ODAJ01 (sample SAMN02144231, study PRJEB22623) | gut metagenome | biome: sheep rumen | host: Ovis aries | place: New Zealand | reverse complement strand
CTCCCATCCACGATCTTTGTTTTTCTGGGTCCGAGGAGTGCCTTGTCTCTCAGCTCTTTGCTTTTCAATCTCTTTTCTGCGCAGGCGCTCGATGATGGACCTATGCTCTTCCTCGCCCAGCAGCTCCGCCACATCCCGCTTTGCGCCGACCATCGTCCAGAAATCATATTTGTCCCCGTAAGCAGCCTGCACTCGGCTTTCAGCGGAGGCTTCCTTTTGAGGGCGAATCTCAAGCTGCGCCATAGACAGCTCGTCGGGATCGAAATCTGCCGTCTGTGCTTTCAGCTCCTCGTACTCTACAAGGGCAGCGTTCAGCTCGTCGGTGTACTTCTGCTCCTGCTGCTCCAGCTTTGCCAGGTTGGCCTCCATAGCGGAGATATCTTTCTTCACCGTGGAAAGCCCGGTATCCTCGGCATAGTCCAGAGAGGCAAGAAGCTGTTTCTTTTCTGTGCGCAGCTCTTCAAGTTCCTCCGTCAGCTCCGCTATGCGGTGTGTGAGATCACGGTGCTTTAAGATATTGAGCACCGGCGTTGCTTTCTTCTCGGAAAGCAGGGTGTTCCGTCCTTTGCCCTTTTCTTTGATCTGTCCGACGATCCGGGTATAACGCTCCAACTCCGGCTTCATCACATCAAGGCTCTGTGTCAGCCTGCGCTTGCCCGTCAGGATATAGCCAAGCTGATACTGGAAAACGATCATCTTTGCCCGCACGGATTCCATAGCCTCCGCAAGCGCCGGGATCGTGTTCTTGACCGCCTGCATCAGCTTTTTGACCTGCACTTTGATCTCCCGCAGCAGGGCGTTGTCCCGCTTGATCTGCCGGTTCAGCTCACAGCGATCTGAGACAGCGCCTTTTTTCTCCATGGCGCGGGCGGCCACGCCCTCGTGAATCGTGGGTTGTTCATCATTGCCCTGATCGGCAAAGCTGCGGTGGTCGATGCGCTCGTTGAGACCTTTCTCCTCCAGGCAGAGATTGACTTCATCCGCCCAGACTGCCCGCCATGTAACCAACTGCGCGTCGCTGTTCCAGCGCTCAGAGATCGGATTTTGTCTGCCGTATTTGGTGCTTTTGGGATGCTTGGAGGTGCGCTCCAAGCCCTGTGCCTCGGCAGCCGAGGACGTCAAGTACTCCTTCTTTTTGCCGAGCTTGTACAGATATTGCTTCTCCCAGCCGTCCTTCTGCGACGCCTTGAATTCGGCAGCAGTAAAGCCCTGTTCTAAGGTTTTCTTCTTTCTTTGTACAATGCCGCTTGTTTATGCTGCTATAAGCGGCAAGTATAGAAGCGCCCCTTGATACGATTTTCTGTCGCACCAAGAGGCTCGTGTGCTTTCGCTTTATTACACCTTGCAGTTCAGAATCAGTTGATACTCTAAATGTCACCTCAAAACCAAAAGTCACAATCTAAGCAAACGATCCCACAAAAAAGCATAGGACGAGATCCACATAAGTGAAATCTCGTCCTATGCTTTTTCGTCCAACCCAGCCAGCCAGATGCCCAAATCAGTTTGACTTTCAAAACTGTCTTATGAACACCCGGCTAAGGCGAGGCCTTTTTTGGCATCCGGGGAGGGAGTCGAACGGGAGAGAAAACCGGCACTGACAGGCTGTCAGCGCCGGTTTTCATACACGATGCCTTATTTCTTATACCCGGTCTCGAAGTCGATCACATTCTGAAGCTCGCCGCCGTGGAGATAGGCGTCGAAATTGGCAAAGCAGATCTCGACGATGCGCTCGAGCGTGCCGGGCAGGTGGAAGCCGCCGGAGATGTGCGGCGTGATGACCATGTTGGGCTGCTTCCAGAGCGGATGTCCGGCGGGCAGCGGCTCGACCTCGGTGACGTCCGCGCCGGCGGCGGCGATGACGCCCCGGTCCAGCGCATCGCAGAGGGCGTCGGCGTCCAGCGCCGTCCCGCGTCCGCAGTTGATGAAAATGGCGGAGGGCTTCATGAGCGCAAAGCGCCCGGCGTTGAAAAGATGATAGGTGCTGGCCGTGCCCGGCAGGACGCTGCACACCACGTCGGCCCGCGGCAGCACGGAATCCAGCTCTGAGGTCAGGCAGAGCTCATCGACGCAGTCCGGGCAGTCCGAGGGGCGGCGCTTGACGCCGATGACGGTGGCGCCGACGGCCTTGACGAGCCGCGCATATTCGGTGCCGATATCGCCGAGGCCGACGACCACGACGGTCGCGCCGCGCAGCGTGCCGACGGTGCCGCGGTCGCCCCAGAGTTCCCGCGCCTGGTCGTCGCGGTACAGATGCAGCTTCTTGAGCAGCTCCCAGGTCATGGCGAAGGCGTGCTCGCCCACCGCCTGCCCGTAGGCGCCGGTGACGCTGGTCAGCAGCGTACCCGGCCGCAGGACCCCGGGCTTCACATAGGCGTCGGCGCCGGAGGACGAGAGCTGCAGGAATTCGAGATTATCCGCCGCGGCGAGCCGTTTCGGGCCGGGAAAGCCCATGATGATGTTGGCATTGCGGTACTGCTCGTCGCTGGGGTGTTCTCCGTCCGTAAAGCAATAGCTGCACTCCGGCCCGATGGCCCGCAGCCGCGCCTTCTGTTCCTCGGTGAGAGGAATGAGAACCAATACGTTTTTCATGGGCATGCCCCTTTCAAAGAATTGTATAGAAAATCAGTTCTGCGCCTCGATCAGGCCCGGCAGCTCGGAGAGCGTGCGGATCTCCCAGTCCGGGCGGATCTCCGCGCGGCCGGGCCTGCCGTTGTAGTTGAGCCAGCAGGTCTTGATGCCGGCGTTGATGCCGCCGCGGATATCCGAGGTCAGGCTGTCGCCGACGATGACCGCGTGCTCCGGATCAAAGCCCGGGATGCGGGCAAAGCAGGCGTCGAAGAAGGCGCGCTGCGGCTTGACGGCCCCGATCTCCTCGGAGATGAAGATATCCTTGAAATACGGCGCGATCCCGGCGCTGGCGATGCGGCTGTGCTGCACGCTCGCCACGCCGTTGGAGGCCAGATACAGGTCGTGCAGGGGCGAGAGCGTTTTCAGCAGCTCCTCCGCGCCCGGGATGAAGCGATGCCCCTCGTGCAGAAGCCCCTCATAACGAGCCGTGGCCTCCCGCCCGTCCAGCGGCAGCCCCAGCTCCTCGAACAGCAGCGCAAAGCGCCGCCACAGCACCTCGTCGCGCTCCATCTTCCCATCCTCCAGCTGCTCCCAGCAGTGGATGTTCCAGGCGACATAGCGCTGCCGGATCTCCTCCGTCGGCTCGACCCCGAGCTCTGAGAGCGTCTGAAACAGGGCGCGCTTCTCGGCCCAGGTAAAGTCCAGGATCGTGTTGTCCAGATCCAGGAAAATGCTCCATCTCTGTTTTTCCATGCCTAATCACTCCAGCCGCAGTTGTTTGAGCGCCTCGGAGATCTCTTCAAAATGCATGCCGCGCGAGGCCTTCACCAGCACCGCGTCACCCCGTTTCAGCCTGTTTTTCAGGTCAGAAATCAGCGCCTGCTGGTTTACATAATGTATTCCGTTCCCTGCTCTCGCCGTCTCCGCGGACAGCGGCCCGCAGCAGAGCAGCAGCTTCACGCCCCGCTCGGCGGCATAGCGCCCGAGCGCGGCGTGCATGGCCGGTGCCTCCTCGCCCAGCTCCAGCATGTCGCCGAGGATACACACCGGGCGGCCCGGCAGCTGCAGCAGCGAATCCACGCCGCTGCGGCAGGAGTCGGGATTGGCGTTGTAGCAGTCGTCGATCAGGGTCAGGCAGCCGGTCTCCGTGACGGCGGCGCGGCGTCCGACGGTCTCATAGGCGGCGATGCCCGCGGCGATCTCTTCATCGCTCAGCCCGAGCCAGAGCCCCACCGCGGCCCCCGCGAGGGCGGCATAGACCATGTGCTGCCCGAAGGCCGGAATATGAGCTGCGATGCGCCGCTCCCCGTCCGTGATCTCGCAGGCCGTGTGTCCGTCCGGCAGCAGCCGGACCTTTTCGGCGCGCAGCTCGCAGCCATCCGACAGGCCGTAGCAGATTTTCCGCTGGCGGCAGCGCAGGGCGCGCAGCTTATCGTCGTCGCCGTTGACAAAGACCGGCGCGTCCTCCGGCAGCGTCTCAAGCATCTCGCCCTTGGCGCGCAGAACGCCGTCGCGGTCGTGCAGGAATTCCAGGTGCGCGCTGCCGATGACGGTGTAGACCGCCGCCGTGGGCTGGGCGATGCGCGCCAGCTCCCGCATCTCGCCGAAGCCGGAAATCCCCATCTCGACCACGGCCGCCTCATGCCGCGCCGTGATGCGCGAGACGGTCATCGGCACACCGATCTGATTGTTGAAGTTGCCCTCGGTTTTCAGGACGCGCAGGCGCTGCGACAGCACCGCCGCGATCATCTCCTTGGCCGAGGTCTTGCCGACGCTGCCGGTAATGCCGATCACCGGGATCGAGAGCGTCGCGCGGTAGGCCGCCGCGATCTGCTCGAGCGCGGTCTGGACGCTCGGAACCAGCAGGATCGGGCGCGTCTCGCCCTCCGGCACGCGCTCGGCCAGGCAGCAGGCCGCTCCCCGCTCAAAGGCGGCGGCGATGTAGTCGTGTCCGTCCACGCGTTCGCCCCGGTAAGCGACAAAGAGGTCGCCCTCCTGCACGGCGCGGCTGTCGATCACCGCGCGGCCGAGAGGACGCTCAACATCGCCCGTGCCGCATAGCTTCGCGCCGCAGGCCTGCGCCGCGCTGCGAATTGTCATCCCATCCATGCTTTGTCACCTCATTTTCGATTCTGTTATACCATATGCACCGCCTGAAAGCAAAGATTATTTGGAAGAATCGAAAAAAGGTAGTGCAAGTGGAAAAGAGATGTGTTATAATACCGTACCGTAATTGAAAAGAAAAGGAATTGTGTCCTATGCACTATGTCGTGGTGGATCTGGAATGGAATCAGGCGATGAGCTCCAAGTCCTCCGTATTCAACAAGCTCCCGATCCATCTGCGGGGCGAAATCATCGAAATCGGCGCCGTCAAGCTCAACGAAGACTTTACGCCCGGAGAGGAATTCACCGTGGACGTCAAGCCCGTCTACTTCCGGCGCATGCACTATAAGGTCAAAAAAATCACCGGCTTCGACAAGGAGCGGCTGTCCCACGGCCTTCCCTTCCCGGACGCGCTGGAGCAGTTCCGCGCCTGGTGCGGCGACGACGTGACCTTCATCACCTGGGGCTGCGACGACCAGGGCATCCTGGAGCAGAACATCATCATCCACGATCTCGACTGGGACTGGATCGCCGGCTGGGTCAACCTCCAGATGATCTACAATGTACAGACGGGTCTGGACAAGAACCAGAAGTCGCTGGCCAGCGCGATGGAGCACTTCGAGATCGAGCAGACCCGCGTCGCGCACGACGCGCTGGGCGACGCCTACAATACCGCCCTCGTCGGCGCGAAGCTCGATCTGAACGAGGGGCTGCGCACCTACGACGACGCCGGGCGCATCCTCGCCTCCCGGATGCCGAATTACAAGCCGCCCGAGGAAAATCTCGAGCCGGACACGCTCGCGCACGAGAGCTTCGAGGGCTTTGAGAGCAAGGCGGCCGCCTTCGCCGACGAGCGCGTGGCGAAGTTCCGCTGCCCGGTCTGCGGCGAAGAGCTGGAGGGCCTCAAGTGGGTCAACCAGGGCGACCAGCGCTACATGAACCTCTTCTCCTGCCCCGAGCACGGGGATTTCCTCGTGCGCGCCCGCTTCCGCAAGTACGCCGGGCAGGACAGCTGGACGGTCAACCGCCTGGTCTATGAGGCCGACGAGAGCATGCGCGATTTCTACAAGAATAAATCCGCGCTGGCCCGCCGCCGCGGCCGGGGGCATACCTCAAGAAAAAAGCGTCAGTCATAGAGACTGGCGCTTTTATCATGCAGACGGAAAAACCCGCTTTCGGTTTGGACCGAAAGCGGGTTTTTCAGCATTTTGGCAAAAGTCGCTGGGCAATCAGCCGTTGACGCGGATGATGCACTTGGCCTCCTGGCCGTAGACCGTGGCGTAGATATACACGCCGCCGGTGCCGTCGGGCAGACGGCCGGTGCACTCGAGGGTGATGTGGTTGGCTCTGTCCGGATCCTCGGTGATGATGAAGCTGTCCTTGCCGGCGTTATCGATGCGCCACTCGACATTGCCCTGAATATCGGAGGGCAGGATCTTGGCGTACAGCGGCAGCGAATCGCCGACGCGCATGGAAATGTCTTCGATCTTGCGGTCTTCCAGCTCGTAGGTGATCTCAAGGGTCTGGATATTGGGCGTGGGGCTCGGGGTCGGGGTGGGAACCGCCTCCGGCGTGGGCGCGACGTCCGCGGTCTCCTCGACCTGCGTGGTCTTGTTGTTGGTCTTCGCGGGCTTGGTGGTGCCGTAGGAGTTGTCATTGAGGCCGGTGGAGACCATGACGATCACGGCGAGGATCACCGCGGCGACCAGGATCAGGCCGAAAATCATCTGCCAGCGGGTGTTGACATTGGCGCGCTCGTAAGCAGCCGTTCCGGCGTTGGTGCTGGGCGTGGCGGCAGGCGTGCGGGTGCTCTGCGCGACACGGCGCGTGCCGCAGTTCGGGCAGGTCGTGCGCAGGGCAGAGAAGCTCTCGCCGCAGCGGCGGCATTTCACTTCAGGGATGATTTTCATGGCGATCCTCCGTTCTAAGAAAAAATTGTCCCCCAATTTCTTCTCTCTATACGAATCAACGAAATCATAATACATCTTTGAAATCGTTTCGTCAAGAGTTTGACTTCCTTCGACAGAATTTTTCATTTTCTTCAGGTATACTGATTTGACAGGCCTGCGCTCGGCCAGGCGAGCGCCGCGCCGCAGGAAAAAGGCGCCCCTCTGCAAAGCCGGGACGCCCTTTGACCAATAATCCCCGCACACCGGCAAACGGTGTGCGGGGATTATTGACGTATCCGGTCTCTGACTCAGAGAAACGCCGCGATGAGCGGGACGGTCAGCAGAGAGAGGAGGGTGGAAAGGAACACGCTTCTGGACGCGAACCGGTCGTCCGCGCCGTATTTTTTGGCAAGGATCGCCGTGGTGGAGCCGACAGGCATGGCCGTCAGAATGACGCTGACGCCGGTCATGACCGTCTCTGTGTGCAGCCACTTGAGCGCCATCAGCAGGATCCCCGGCAGCAGCAGCTGGCGGATCGCCGTCAGGACAAAAACCGCCGGATCAAAGAGCTCGCGCAGACTCGTATCGGCGAGGATCGCGCCGACCAGCACCATCGCCAGCGGCGAGGTGCAGGCGCCGAGGCCGTGCAGAGCCGTATCGAGAAAGGCCGGCAGAGGAAGCTGCAGGATCATGCGCACAAGCCCGAGATAGACTGCGATGACAGTCGGCATTCTCAGCACCTTCCACACGCCGCCCTTCCTTTTGTCCCCGACGGTAAACATCCCCACACCGACCGTCCACATCAGAATGCGCTGCGGAATGACGAAAAAGGATGAGAGGAAAATCGCCTCGCTGCCGTAGAGCTCACTGACGATCGGGATACCGCCGAACACCGCGTTGTTGACGAGCGTTCCAAAGCGCATGACCGCGCGTTTTTCCTCCGGCATGCCGCGATACACTGCGCCGACGGCGAGCGAAACAAGTGCGATGGCCGCGGCGATCGTCAGCGCCAGCGCGGACCGTTGCAGGATCTCAAGGCTGAACTCCACCGAGAAGGAATGGAAGATCATGCACGGCAGCGTGACAAACAGCACAAAATCCGTCAGCCTGGCGCGCATCTCATCGGAGATGATGCGCAGCTTCCGGCACAGAAGGCCCGCCGCCAGATAGACAAACAGCACACTCTGGATCTCCGCGATCTGTCTGAATTGCTCCATGGCCGCATTTCCCGCGCTTTCAGCGCCTGTATCTGGCGATCTGCTCGGTCTAAAAGACCCGGCCCTCCGTGTCGATACCCACGATCAGCCGGAGACGCTCGACCTGCAGGCGCTTGATCGACTCCGTGCCCAGATCGTCATAGGCGACGACCTCGCAGCGCTTGACCTGCCTGGAGATCATTGCCGAAGCGCCGCCGATGCTCAGTAGATACACGCCTCCATAACGGCGGCAGAGCTCCGGCACGAAATCCGAGCGGTCGCCCTTGCCGATCATGCCGAGCATGCCGAGCTGAAAGGTCATCTCGACAAAGCTGTCCATGCGCATGCTCGTCGTCGGCGCGATCGAGCCCATCGTCCGGCCCGGTCGGGTCGGGCAGGGTCCGGCGTAGAAAATAAACTGGTTTTCAAAGTCGACCGGCGGCTCGAGCCCCTGCCGCAGCGCCGTCTGGATGCGCTTGTGGGCGGCGTCGCGGGCGGTATAGACCGTCCCGCTCAGCTCGAGCACGTCGCCGATCCGCAGCGTGCGGATATCGTCCCGCGTCAGCGGCGTCGTCAGTTGAAGGATGTCATTCATCTCATCGCCCTCCTCACAGTTCGGCCGTGGCGTGGCGGCTGGCATGGCACTGGAGATTCACCGCCACCGGCAGCGCCGTGATGTGGCAGGGATAGCTCTCGATATGCACCGCCAGCGCCGTCACCCGGCCGCCCATGCCGAGCGGGCCGATGCCGAGGTCGTTGATGCGCGCGAGCAGCTCCTCCTCGAGCCGCGCATAGCGGGGATCGGGATTTGGCTGCCCGACCGGGCGCAGCAGCGCCTTTTTGGCCAGATACGCGCACTGATCCATCGTTCCGCCGATGCACACGCCCACGATGATCGGCGGGCATGTCTTGCCGCCCGCGTCGCGGACCGTGCTGAGGATGAAGTTCTTCACGCCCTCCTCCCCTTCCGCAGGAACAAGCGTCGTGAAAGCGCCCATGTTTTCGCTGCCGCCGCCCTTGGGCATCACCGTGACGCGCACGCCGCTGCCGGGAACGAGCTCCGTATGCAGCACGCAGGGCGTGTTGTCGCCGGTGTTGACCCGATCGAGCGGGTCGCGCACGATGGACTTGCGCAGATAGCCCTCGCGGTAGCCGACGCGGACGCCCTCGTTGACCGCGTCGAACAGCGGCATTCCGCACCAGGACACCTCCTGGCCGATCTCCATGATCACGACGCAGCTGCCGGTGTCGTGGCAGCAGGCGATCTGCTCGGCTTTGGCATAGGCGGCGTTCTGGACAAGCAGCTCGAGCGTATCGCGTCCGTAGGGCGATTCCTCCCGCTCGACGGCCCGCTTGAGCGCCTCAACCGTGCCATCGTCGAGCTCCCAGCATGCCTTCTGGCACAGACGCGCCACCAGCGGGACCAGCTCGGCGGTGTCAATGATTCTGTTCACGCTCTTCTCCTTTTTCATTCTCCTGATAGACGCTCTGGATGTATTGGATGAAGTTCATGATATCTCTGTTTTTCTTGCTGCTGGTGCGGCAGACCAGCGAAATATCGACATACAGCGGCTCCTCGAGCGTCACGCCGACGAGGCCCGGCTGCTTGTCGACCATCCTGCGGTACATGAAGCCGCAGTAGCCGTGGTTCGTCATGAGGTTGATGTGCACGCCGGTGTTGTTGCACTGGAACAGCTCGGTAGTTGGGAGCAGGTGCTTGCCCAACTGCTGCTGCACGACCAGGCCGATCTGGTAGCGATCCTTGCATACCACCAGCTTCTGCCGCACGATCTCCTCCCAGGAGACCGTCTCCCGGCCCGCCAGCTCGTGCTGCGCGCCGACGCAGAAGCAGATTTCAAAGGAGGTCAGCTTTTTGGATTCGCAGTGATAGAGGCCGTTATTGTCACCGGTGGCGAGGCAGAGATCCATCGCCCCGTCGGAGATCTTGCGGCGCAGGCTGGGAGAAGCCTCGTCAAAGAGGTCAAAATGGATCTGCGGGTGCATCCGGCGGTAAGCCTGCAGGTAATCCATATTCGCGATGACGATCATCGGCGACATGCCCAGACGGATCACATGTCGGTTGCGGCCGAGGTAGGCCATCTTCTGGTCCAGCACATCGATCTTCTCGAGGATCTCCTTGGCGTCGAGCAGCAGGAAGCTGCCCTCCCGCGTCAACTCCAGGCCGCTGTTGGTGCGGTGGAAGAGCTTGACGCCGTGCTCCTTCTCCAGCTCGATGATGGCCTGCGATACCGCCGGCTGCGTCACATGCAGCGCCTCGGCCGCCTTGGTGATGCTGCCGCTGTTGCAGACCTCCACGAAGAAACGAAGCTGATGGATCTTCACAGCAATCCCTCCCGGTTCATGAGTGTCATACTGACAGATATCAGTATCAGCCCGCCGAATCTCCCGCGGACGCTGTCAGATTACGCCTTTTTCGTGCAGCTTTGCAAGCGTTTCTGCGGAATATCCGTATTTTTCCAGTATTTTGTCCGTGTCCTCGCCGAGCAGCGGCGCGGGCTTCCGGTAGCTCGGGGCGCTGCGGCTGAGCTTGATGTGGTTTCCGGTGACGCGCATTTTGCTGCCGTCGATCGGGTGCGGCAGCTCCACGAACATCTCCCGCGCGCCGCCGATGTGCGGGTCGTTGACCGCGTCTGCGATGGTGTTGATCGGAGAGGCCGGAATGCCGCAGGCAAGCAGCCCCTCGACGAGCTCCGCCTTATCCATCCGCAGGAAAACCGACTCGATGATCTCCTTGAGCGCCGCGCAGTTTTTGAGCCGCAGAATATTCGTGCAAAAGCGCGCATCCTCCGTCAGCTCCGGCATGCCCATAAATCCCGCCAGCGCGGCAAAGAGCTTGTTGTTGCCGCAGCCGATCACGATCTCGCCGTCCCGGCAGCGGAAGGAGTCGTAGGGATAGAGGGACTCATAGCGGTTGCCGATCCGCCCGGGGTTACGTCCCTCGACGAGATAGATCTGGTTCATGATCTCGAGCCCCGCTACGGTGGAATCGACCAGTGAGACGTCGACCATCTGGCCCTGTCCGGTGCGCCGCGCCTCATGGAGCGCGGTCAGGATGCCGATCGTGACGGACAGGCCCCCGAGCACGTCGGAGATCGCCGTACCGCTGCGGGTCGGCTGGCCGTCTGGCCAGCCGGTGATGCTCATGAGACCGCTGGCCGCCTGGCCGATGATATCGTAGCCCGCGCGGTCGCGGTAGGGGCCGTATTGCCCGAAGCCGGACACGCAGCCGTAGACCAGGGTGGGATTGAGCTGGCGGAGTGCCTCATAGCCGAGGCCGAGCCTGTCCATCACCCCGGGGCGGAAGTTTTCGAGCACAACGTCGGCCTTTTTGACCATGCTGCGGAAGATCTCCTTCCCCTCGGGGCTTTTGAGATCGAGCGTCAGGCCGAGCTTGTTGCGGTTGAGGTTCAGATAGTAGCTGCTCATGCCGCCGATGAAGGGCGGGGAATTGCGGCTGTCATCCCCTTTTCCGGGCTGCTCGATCTTGATGACGGTCGCGCCGAAGTCCGCGAGGAGCATCCCGCAGAAGGGACCGGCCAGCACGCGGCTCAGATCCAGGACGACAAGGTCCTCCAATGCGCCTGCCACTGCTTTCGCCTCCTCCCGCACGCTTCAGCCGATGACTTCCCGCACCAGCGCCAGCCACTCCTCCTCGGTCAGGAAGCGCCGCTTGTCGGTGCCGAGCTTTTTGACGCGGCTCAGCAGCTCCGCGACCTGCTCCTCAGTGTAGCTCTTGCCGAGCTCGTCGAGCTTGATCTCGACCGAGGCCTTGCCGCTCTTTTTGCCGAGCACCATGCGGAAGCGGTTGCCGACGAATTCCGGACTGATTGCCATCAGCGTTTTCGGCTCGCGGCGCATGACGTCCATGCCGAGGCCGGTCTCTCGCGTGTAGTGCGCCCCGCCGACCAGCGGTTTGTTGAAGGCGAGCTTGACGCCCGCGATCTCCTCCACAAAGCGAGAGGTCTCGGTGAGCTTTTCGTAGCGGATATTGGTTTCCAGGCCCAGAAGCGCGTGGCAGGCAACCGCGATCTCCTCGAGCGGCGTGTTGCCGCAGCGCTCACCGAGGCCGTTGATGCAGACATGCACAACCTCCGCCCCGGCGGTGACGCCCGCGAGCGCGGTGGCGACGGACATGCCGAGATCGTTGTGCGTGTGGACCTCGACCGGGATATCGACCCAGCTCTTGATCTGGCGGACGAGATAGTAGATTACGTCCGGCAGCGCAGAGCCCGTGGTGTCGATGACGGCGACGGAATCGGGCCTGGCCTTCTCGACGACCTCGGTGACGAGGCGCTTGAGGAAGGGCAGCTGCGCGCGGGTCGTGTCGAAGGGGAAGAAGACGACCTTCAGACCCTTTTCCTTGGCATAGCTGACCGCGGTCAGGCATTTCTCCAGCACCTGCTCCTCCGTCCAGCGGTACTGGTACTGCAGTCTCGGCAGGCCGGAGGGGGCCTCGATGATCACGCCGTCCACCCCGCAGGCCAGGGCCTTGTCAACATCGCTGATCATGGCGCGGCAGAAGGCGAAGATTTCGGCGTTCAGCCCCAGAGAGCAAATCTCCTTGATCGCGTCGAAGTCCTCCTGCGTGACCGCGGGCATACCGGCTTCGATGCGGTCAACGCCGAGCTCGTCGAGCTTCTTCGCGATCGCGATCTTGTCCTCCTTGCGGAACACGACGCCCGGCGTCTGCTCGCCGTCGCGCAGCGTGGCCTCATGGAACAGCAGCTTTTTCGGCAGGTGGTAGCGGCCTCTGACCTCGTCATAGAAGTTATACTCGCTGATCCACCAGTTTTCGTTTCTCTCCAAAGACATTGCTTTTTTCCTCCCCGATTATTCTTTTTTTCCGCAGGCGCCCGCGCAGCGGCCGTCGATCAGCTTTTCGGCGCGGGAGATGTTGAAGAAGCCGCACATACAGGGCCGCGCCATCTGCAGCGCCGCCGCGCGGGGCGTGATGAGTCCCTTGTCCACGTCGGCCAGCAGCTTCTCGACCAGATGGCGGCTGACCATGCCGTGGCCGCACATCGTGGTAAACTGCCGGATCTCCTCCGGCGCGAGATACTCGGTTTTGCCGAAAATGCCCACCGGTCGGTTGACCGAATGGGGCCGGACGCCCGCCTGCTCGCAGATCGGCAGCACCAGATCCCACAGCGCCGTCACGACGACGGAGACCGGCCCGTCCATTTTTGCCAGGAACTCCACAAAGCGAGCCGCCTTGTCCCGGTCGTCAAACACGACAAAGGAGCCGCGCCCGTCCTTGATGTTGGCGATGATCTCCTCGGGCGGATGCTCCACCATGTTTCCGGTCACGATCGAGCCCATGTTGACCGCCCCGCAGAGATTGGCGGTGGCGAAAAACCACTGCAGGAAGGGCTTGGAGCCCTCAAAGTTGGCGCCCTTCTGCGGATGCGCCATCACGCAGATATCCCCCTGCAGGGATTCGATATCGCCGTATCGGAATGATGAATGAGACACTGATTCTTTCCTCCTCGATAAACTCTGTCAGCACCCGGTCGCCGGTTCGCCGCTGGCGGAGGAAAAATCAAAAAGCGGCTTGCCGAGGCCGATATTTACCTTCAAATTCGGATAGGGTTGATAGCCCAGCGCGAGAAGCGTGTCCAGATTGGGGTCGGACAGATCCTCGCCCAGCTTGGAGATCACCCCAAGGGAAAAGACTGTGTCGATCTGATCCTCCACGGAGCGAAGCGTCTCCAGCACCTGTGGAAGCTGCTCGGTTCTGACCGTAAATTCCAGGATGCCGGAGAGCACCTTTTCGTTGAGCAGCTCCTCGCGGAATTTTCCCGTCCCGGTATCCGCCATCAGCGCGGTAATGGGGTTGTCCTCCTCCCAGTGGATGCCGATTTTCGTCAGCGCCATGGCGACAAGCTCCATGTCCCGCAGCCGCGTCCCGACGCCGGGCCGCCCCATCTCCACGCCGATGCCAGCATAGCCCATGCGGTAGCGTCCGGTGATGTCGTTGGTTTTCATCTCCACGGTGCCGCGCCCGCCGATCTTCGTCTTGGCGGAGATCGCGCTCGGGTCGCTCATGATCCGGCGGTTGTCGCGGATCGCATCCAGCTCGTTCCTCTCGATCGCCCCTCGCGGGCAGTTGGCGCTGCGGAAGCATACGCCGCACTCCACGCACTCGTCAGCGTTGATGTTCACGATCCGGTCATGCACCTCGATCGCGCCGACCGGGCAGTAGGGGACACATTTTCTGCAGTTGATGCAGCGTTCTTTATTGATAATCATGAAGCCTACCTCTTGTTATTCAGTTTCGCCCGCCTCGGGCAGCGGCTGCGGCTTCGTCTTGCGGATCCATTTGTCAAAGGCCCACTTGAAGACCGGGAACAGGATGCAGATGATCGTCAGGATGAAGAACACGAGGCACAGGGGGCTGGCCACGAAGATGTTCAGCGAGCCGTGCGACATGATCATCGCCTGCCGGAAATTCTGCTCGATATCGTTGCCCAGGATCAGAGCCAGCAGCAGTCCCGCCACGGGGTAGCCGCCCTTGCGCATGAAGTAGCCGAGGAAGCCGAAGATCAGCATGACGATGACGTCAAACATGCTGTTTTGCAGGCAGTAGGAGCCCAGCACGCACAGGAAGGCCACGCAGGGGTACAGTACCTTCTCGGACACGCGCACCAGCCAGGTAAAGACCGGGATCAGCCCGATGTTCATCAGCAGCAATATCACGTTGCAGACATAAAGCCCCGCGATGATCGCCCAGGCGATATCCGGCGTGCGCTCGAACATCAGCGGCCCGGGCTGCAGATCCTGCATGATAAAGGCGCCCATGATCAGTGCCGCCACCGACGAGCCGGGGATGCCGATGGCGAGCATTGGCGTCAGCGCGCCGGCAACGCAGGCGTTGTTCGCCGCCTCGGGCGCGGCCACGCCCTCCAGCGAGCCCTTGCCGAATTCCTCGGGATGACGCGACACCTTTTTCGCCGCGCCGTAGGACACGAAGGTCGCGAGCGTTGCGCCGGCGCCGGGCAGGATGCCGACAAACAGGCCCAGCACCGTGCCGAGGAGTGTGGCGGGCGTGACGCGTCTGAGTTCCTTCCCGCTCGGGAAGGTGGAGCGCAGCGAGACGCGCACCTTCTCCATCGCCGGGACGACCTTCGTCTCCATGCCGCAGAGCACCTCGGTAAAGCCGAAAAGGCCGAGCGCCGCGGGCACAAAGCTGATGCCGTCAAAAAGCTCGGGGATGCCGAAGGTCAGACGCAGCTTGCCGCTGACGTATTCGGAGCCCATCGTCGCGATCAGAAGACCGACGGCGACCATCAGCAGCCCGCGCACGGACTTGGAATCTGTCGCCATGCTGATGGCGACGAGGCCGAAGAGCATGACGACGCAGGTCTCGGCCGAGCCGAAGGCCAGCGCGGCCTTGGCCAGCCAGGGCGTGATGAAGGTCATGCAGATGATGCCGATCATGCCCCCGATGAAGCTGGAAAAGCAGCTGATGCCGAGGGCTTTTCCTCCCTTTCCCTGCTTCATCAGCGGATAGCCGTCCATACAGGTCATGACCGCCGCATTGTCGCCGGGCGTGTTGATCAGAATAGAGGAAATGCGTCCGCCGTACATCGCGCCGAGATAGATCGCGATGATCAGCGACAGGCCTTCGACATGCGGCAGCGAATAGCTGATCGGCAGCAGCAGCGCAATGCCGCAGCTCGGCCCGAGACCGGGGATCGCTCCGACCACGGTGCCGATCAGACCGCCGAGAAGGATCCAGAGAATGGCGGAGGGCGTCAGCACGTTCAGAATGCCGCTGCCCAGGGAATGTAAAATGTCCTGCATCTCTTCTCCTCCCTTCAGAAAAACAATCCCCGCGGGAATTGTGCCATTTTCAGAATATAAGCGCAGATCAGCCACATCACGGCCGGCAGGCCGATGCTGACGGGGATGCAGCGCGCCCATGGGATCCTGTTCCAGAGCAGCAGGCTCACAAACAGAAAGATCGCCATGGAGGTGAAAAAGCCGAGGTATTTGCTGCCGAAGACAGAAAACACAAACAGCAGCAGATAAAACAGCGCGACGCGCCGGAGCTTCTTCGGATCGACCGCGCGGTCGATCGTTTTCAGCTGCGGGATCAGCTCGATCAGATTGATCGCGCTGATGATCAGAACCAGCACCGCGCACACGACAGGCCAGAGTCTCGCGCTCGGGATGCCCTGCGCGTCAAACATGGCCAGATTGGACGTGTTGATGATCGCCGCAACAGCAAAACAGATGGTAAAAACCAAAACCACAATTCTTCCGATCAGAACCAAGGGGATCCTCCTTTCGCACTCGCGGTCTTGCGGAGAGTCTGAAAAAAATAGTGGGCGAACCGTGGTTTGCCCACTATTTTTCGTGGCTGCAATCAGCCCTCGTACATACCCAGCTGCTTGAGCAGCTCAATATAGCGAAGCTGCGTGTTCTCCAGATACTCCTTCGCATCGTCGCCGTAAAGCGGGTCGGCGGTGAAGAGGTACTTGTCCACGAACTGCTCCTTCCACTCCTCGGACTCGACCATCTGGCGGAAGTACTCGATCAGGATCTGCTTCTCCGCCTCGGGGATGTCTCCGGGTGCCACGACGCCGCGGAACATGCCTTCCACTACGTCAACGCCCTGCTCGACAAAGGTCTTGCCTTCGGGATAGATCGCGAGGCGCTCCTTGTTGGCCACGCCCAGCACGCGCATCTGACCGGACTCGATGAAGCTGCCGCACTCGGTCGGCTTGGAGACCGTCATGTCGATGTGGCCGCCCAGGCAGGCCGTCACGCCGTCGGCGCCGCCGCTGTAGGGCACGTAGGTATAGTCGATGCCCGCCGTGGAGAACACCAGCTGGGCGAAGGTGTGGTTCGCGCCGCCGGCCGCCGCGCCGCCGCAGGTCACGCTGCCGCCGTTCTTGACAAATTCAATGACGTCGGTAAAATCCTGGAAGGGGCTGTCCGCCGGGACGACCAGCATGTTGGAGTCGATGCCGAAGATGCAGATCGGCGTAAAATCGTGCAGGTCAACGCCGATGTCGCCGGAGAGCGGGGTCGTGACAAAGGCGGGCGTCACGAGCAGCAGATAATAGGGGTCGCCGCGCTTGGCCGCCGTGTAGGCCATCGCCACCGCGCAGCTTCCGCCGGGCTTGTATACAACGTTCAGATTGACCGGCGCGATGCCCTTCTGCATGATGATGTCGCTGAAGGTCACCGCCGTCAGGGCGGTGCCGCCGCCCGCGGAGAAGGGGCAGACGACCTCAATGTCTTTTTCCGGATACTTCGTGGTCACTTCTTCCACAGCAGGTTCCTGCACGGCCGGCTGCTCCGGCTGTTCCTGCTGTTCCGGCTGCTGCACGGCCGGAGCCGGATCCTGTGCCGGAGCCTGGGGCTGCTCGGTCTGCTGCGTCGTGCCGCAGCCGGCCAGCAGGCCGACGACCATCAGGATCGTCAGCACCAAAGCGATAGACTTTTTCATTTGCTTCCTCCTCATTGAATATTTCTCTCGTTTTTCAAGTTCTGGCGCCCGAACTTGCCTGTGCCATTATTGTAGTTGAAACAGGCCGAAAATGCAAAACATAAATATTTATGCGCTCATAAGCGGCACTTATAATCGAAAATTGAAGGATTATCTTCAAGTCGCACTTTTATTCATTTTCTTCGTCAAAATAGAATATTTTTCCTTCCTGAAAGCCTTGCCTTTCGTTCCTTTTTTCTGCGGATGGGTTTTTCAGATCGCAGGCTGTTTTCCCTGCAGTAAAGTAATAGTTATAGGATTGCCCAGGATCCTCCGTGAGATATGCAGAAGGCGCCCTGCCGTTGTCGCAGGACGCCTTTTGCATTTTTATTTTGAAGCGGTGTTCAGTTTTTGGAGAAGAAGGCGGTCTTATCCTCCAGGTCAGACTGGTCCTCCGTCCAGTACACGCCGACAATGCCGGTGTCCACGAAGGCGAGCTTGCCGGTTCCCTTGGTGTACTTGATCTCGGAGACGCCGGTTTCGGTGTTGACGCGCGTCATGACGCCGTCGCTGTAGCTCAGGACGCCGGTATCGGAAAACACACCGCTGAAGGTCCAGATGACATATTCGCTGTCGCTGACCGTCCGCCGCACGGTGATCTGGTACTGTTTGGCCGTGCCGGTGATCATCATGGTTCCGTTGCGGTCGTTGGTTTCGGTGAAGCTGCCGCTGTAATCAAAGCTCACGGCCGGGGTCTCCGTCGGCTTCGGTTCCGCGGTCGGCGCCGGGGTTTCGACCGGCTTCGGGGTCTCCGTGGGTTTCGGAGTCTCCGTGGGCTTCGGGGTCTCCGTGGGCTTCGGGGTCTCCGTCGGCTTCGGGGTTTCCGTCGGCTTCGGGGTCTCCGTCGGCTTCGGGGTCTCCGTCGGCTTCGGGGTCTCCGTCGGCTTCGGGGTCTGTGCGCCGGTCACCGTGATCTTGGCCTTCTCTGTGTTGACGGCACCGGCCTTGTTGCTGAACTGGCAGTAGACAGACCAGCCGTTGAGTGTGTCGGGCACATTGCTCAGGCGCATCTCACTGGTGTCGCCGCCGCTGATCTTCAAGCCGCTGTGCTCCTTGAGCGCGTCCGAGCAGCCGATATCCCGCTTCCCGTCCGGGCTGACGAAGCGCCACTCGGCCCAGATCGCGTTTTCATATCTGGAAATAAAGAGGCAGCTGCCGCCGGGCTTCACGGTTTCGCCCGTCGGGCTCTTGGTAACGCGCGGCTTACTGTCTGCCGCTTTATCGCTGACGGTGACCGTTGCTTTGGCGGTGTCCGCCGCGCCGGCCTTGTTGCTGAAGTGGCAGTAGACCGACCAGCCGTTGAGTGTGGCGGGGACATTGCTCAGGCGCATCTCGCTGGTGTCGCCGCCGCTGACCGTCAGGCCGCTGTGCTCCTTGACAGCGTCAAGGTAGTTGATATCCCGCTTCCCGTCCGGGCTGACGAAGTGCCACTCGGCCAGGATCGCGTTTTCGTATCTCGCGATAAAGAGACAGCTGCCGCCGGGCCGCACGGTCTCCCCCGTTGGGCTCTTGGTGACAAGCGGCTTGCCGTCCGGGGTCTCATCGGTAACGGTGATCGTCGCCTTCGCGGTAAGCGTCGCACCGACATGGTTACTGAAGCGGCAGTAGACCGACCAGCCGTTCAGGCTCTTGGGGATGCTCCGGAGCTCCATGGTGCTGGCATAGCCGTTGATGATCTCCAGTCCCTTGAACTCCGCGGCGGCCTGGTCATAGTCGAGATCGCGCTTCCCATCCGGGCTGACAAAGTGCCACTCGGCCCAGATCGCGTTTTCATAGTGCGCGACAAAGAAGCAGCTGCCGCCGATCGGCACTGTCTCGCCGGTGGGGTTTTTCGTGACCGTCGGGGCCGAGCGGGTTGCGGCCGGACTCTGTGTCGGCGCGGGAGTCTGTCTTGCGGCCGGAGTCTGCGTCGGGGCGACGGTCGGCGCCGGGGAAGGCGTCGGCTGCGCGGTCGGCGCGGGAGTCGAAGTCGGGGCGGGTGTGGCAAGCAGCTCCGGAGTCGGCTCCGGACTTGCCTCTTCTCTCGGCGTCGGAGTGATCTCAATCACCACATCCGGCTCACGCTCTCTCCCGATTCCGCATCCGCTGAGGAGCAGCGCTCCGATCAGCAGGATGCCGATCAATATCCATCCTCTTGTGTGTTTCATCATGATCTTCATGCTCCATTCTATGTTTGGTGAGCAGCAAATGTTCACTCATACTGTTTTCCAATAAAATGCTTCATTTTATTGGAAAGGCATCGCGTAAAACGCGCTGCCAGCTTTGTGCCTCAGGGCACAAAACACGTCTCATGCAGTCTCCGACGCGCCTTCGGCGCTATAAAACGCTTTGATAGCGTTTTATGGGAGACT
>ODAJ012138073.1_pt1 | contig 19640 bp, 17 predicted proteins | sample 1539241 | NCBI WGS metagenome assembly ODAJ01 (sample SAMN02144231, study PRJEB22623) | gut metagenome | biome: sheep rumen | host: Ovis aries | place: New Zealand | reverse complement strand
TCCATTATATCACAACCGAGAGGAGATATTTTATTTTAGAAGCAAAAAAATGCCGTAAAAATGCGGCTTTTGGCGTTTCGCAAACGCCTATATTACATAACACAAAAAAGGAGGGAAAGAAAATTGGGTCAGATTGTTTCAGAAGGCATTACCTTTGATGATGTATTGCTGGTACCGGGATATTCCAACGTAATCCCCAATCAGGTCGATTTAACCACCAATCTCACCAAAAAGATCAAACTGAATATTCCTATGATGAGTGCCGGAATGGACACCGTAACCGAACACCGTATGGCGATTGCGATGGCACGTCAGGGCGGCATCGGAATCATTCACAAGAATATGTCCATCGAAGCGCAGGCAGAAGAGGTGGATAAGGTAAAACGATCCGAAAACGGAGTCATCACCGATCCGTTCTCCCTTACCGCAGAACATACCCTTGCAGATGCGGATTCCTTAATGGGTAAATTCAGAATTTCCGGCGTTCCCATTACCGAAGGAAGAAAGCTGGTTGGTATCATCACCAACCGTGATTTAAAATTCGAGACCGACATGACCAAGAAAATTCGCGAGTGCATGACCAGCGAAGGTCTGGTTACCGCAAAAGAAGGAATTTCCCTGGAGGAAGCAAAGCAGATTCTTGCAAAGTCCCGTAAGGAAAAACTTCCCATCGTGGACGACGATTTTAATCTGGTAGGTTTAATTACCATCAAGGATATTGAGAAGACCATCAAATATCCTCTTTCCGCAAAAGATGAGCAGGGCAGACTTCTCTGCGGTGCAGGTGTCGGCATCACCGCCAATGTTTTGGACCGCGTGAAAGAACTGGTTTCCGCGAAAGTGGATGTCATTGTACTCGATTCCGCACACGGCCATTCCGAAAACGTACTTCGCTGCTTACGCATGGTACGTGAAGCGTTCCCCGATATTCAGATTGTTGCCGGAAACATTGCTACCGGCGAGGCATGCAAGGCTTTGATTGAGGCCGGCGCAGATGCGGTGAAGGTCGGAATCGGACCCGGATCCATTTGCACCACCAGAATCGTTGCAGGTATCGGTGTTCCTCAGATTTCCGCCATCATGGACTGCTATGAAGTTGCCAGGGAATACGGCATTCCGGTAATCGCAGACGGCGGTATCAAATTCTCCGGTGATATGACAAAGGCACTGGCAGCAGGTGCAGGTGTCTGCATGATGGGCTCTATTTTCGCAGGATGCGACGAAAGCCCGGGACAGTTTGAACTTTATCAGGGAAGAAAATACAAGGTATACCGTGGCATGGGTTCCATCGCTGCAATGGAGAACGGCAGCAAGGATCGTTATTTCCAGTCCGATGCAAAGAAACTTGTTCCGGAAGGTGTGGAAGGACGTGTTGCTTACAAGGGAACCGTGGAAGATACCGTATTCCAGTTAATCGGAGGTATCCGTTCCGGTATGGGATATTGCGGAGCACACAATATCAAAGAACTTCAGGACAACGGCAAATTTGTTAAAATCTCCGCTGCAGCTCTTCGTGAAAGCCATCCGCACGATATCCAGATCACCAAGGAAGCGCCGAACTACAGCGTGGATCACAACAACTAAGAATAAAACCGGCAGGAAGATGCCGTCAAAAGAGCGCGGAAATCCGCGCTTTTTTTGTGCCGGAAGACCGGTTTTTAAAATAGATTTTGCAACTTGCGACAAATTATGTTCCGTTTGCGACAAATATTTAACGAAGAAACAATTGTATGTTATGGTAGCATTGCAGGCACAAAGGGGAAAAAACAATATAAAAAAGGAAAAATCGTATGGCAGAGTTAATCAAAATTGTAGATATGTGTAAAGTCTACAACCCCGGGGAGAACGAGGTACGTGCACTGGATCATATCTCATTATCCATCGGCGAAGGCGAGTTCGTTGCAATCATCGGACAGTCCGGTAGCGGTAAATCCACACTGATGAACATGCTCGGATGTCTGGATGTTCCTTCCTCGGGAGATTATTTCTTACACGGACAGGACGTCGGAGAGATGATCGATGATGAACTTTCGGATATTCGAAATAAGGAAATCGGATTTATTTTCCAGGGATTCAACCTGATTCCTTCCCTGACCGCTCTTGAGAATGTAGAACTTCCGCTGATTTACAGAGGCGTTTCGAAGAAAGAAAGAACGGAACTGGCGAAGGAAGCATTAAGCAAGGTCGGTCTGGAACTGCGTATGACGCATAAGCCCTCCGAGATGTCCGGCGGTCAGCAGCAGAGAGTTGCCATCGCGCGGGCCATCGCACAGGCGCCGCCCATTATCCTTGCGGATGAACCGACCGGTAACCTGGATTCGCACTCGAGCGTGGAAATTATGGAGATCTTAAAGCAGCTCAACCGCGAAGGAAGAACGGTCATTGTTATTACCCACGACCCGGGCATTGCTTCCAAGGCAACGCGAATCGTTCATATCATGGATGGTAAAATCTACAAGGACGAAATCAATAACGGAGAAGATGAAAACGCAATCCGCGCGGAACTTGCCAAGGCACAGGAGAATGTCACGACCAAGGTAAAAGGAGTTCATCAGACACCTGACGAAATCCGGCCGACGGTTGCACCGCAAAACTTTGCGACACAGACACCGGCGGATGATGAGGTAATCGAATATCATCCGAACCATCCGGAGGATGACATCGAATCCTGGGATACAATAGAAGCGGAAAGAAACATCGGTTCCTACGGTACGCAGACGCAGTACGACGGTACGCAGACGCAGTACGACGATGCACAGACGCAGTATGACGATACAACCCTTAGTTACAAGGAGGAAGAATAAAATGGCACGAAAAGACAAAGGAATCAACTTAAACGGTGACGCTGCGGAATTAAGCGCACAGGAACGTTTGGAGAAGAAGAAAAAGAAGAAAAGAAGAAAAATCGTTCTGACAGTAATCTTCAGTATTCTCGGAGTGCTGGTTCTGTTAATCGGTATCGGAGTATTTGCGGCATCCCGCGCCATGAAGAAAATGGCCGGCTCCACCGTTACGCTTGATTATGCACAACGCGGCGATATCAAGTCGGAAATTACCTTAAGCGGAACGCTGGAGAGTGAGAAAACCATGCACTATACCGCACCCGCAACCATGAAGGTTGCCGAGGCTGTTCCCACCGGAAGCTATGTAAAGAAGGGCGAGGTAATTTTAAAATTTGATGAGCAGGATTACGCAAAGGCTTTAAAGACGTTGGAATACAACAAAAAGATTGACGAGAATACCTATAAGAGCGGAAAGGCCAACATGGGTGATTCCGGCTCCAAGCTTGCACAGGCTCAGGCAGACGTAAGAAAGTATCAGGCAGAAGTCGATAAGTGGCAGCCGATCGTTGACAGCTATGAAAAAGACGAAAGATACGACAAGGACGTAAAAGCCGTCAATACCGAAATCGAAAATCAGAATAAGAAAATCCAGGAATATACGGCATTGATTTCCGCACTGGATAAGAAGGTATCCGACTACGCAAGTACTCTTGATACCGATTCGCTCGCCATGGATGAGTATGATAAAAAGATTGAAGAATATAAGATCAACATCGACTATTACACCCAGGTTGCCGATCTGAGTGCAAAAATCAAAAAGTGCCAGGACGTCATTAAAAACGTTGGAAACCAGTCCGACGGTTGGACCAAGGAATATACCGATGCGAAGACCAAACTTACCGAGGCAAAGGCTAACCTTGAATCCGCAAAGGCCAAAGTAGAAAGCTACAAGGCAGGCATGGGCAACGGTTATGATAAAGATACCAACGAACTTCGTGCGGAACTGAGTGCGGAGCAGGCACAGGATGCAATTGACGAATTAAAAGAATATGAAAAAGGCTTAATTGCTCCTTTCGACGGTGTTGTACAGTTAATGAGCTATACCGAAGGTGATACCGCGGCAGCAGGTACCCCGATTGTAACTTTCGTAAGTCTTGATGATGTACATGTTACTTTAGGTGTCGGAAAGTCCGATCTTGAGAAACTGAAAGAGGGACAGGACGTAACCATCAAAATGTTAAAGAACGAATACAAGGGTAAAATCCGTACCATCAACCGTGCCGCCGTACAGGCAGGGAATGCGGGTGCGCAGGTAGCGGTAACCGTATCCGTTGACAATCCGGATGACAACATTTATCTGGGTCTGGATGCAAAATGCAGTATTCTTACCGCATCCGTAACGGATGTCCGTATGGTACCTGTGGAAGCCGTTAACATCGACGGAACCGGCGAATTCATTTTCACCTTTGACAAGTCAACCATGATGGTTCACAAGAAATATGTAACGACGGGAACCAGTTCCGAACTCTTTATCGAAATCGTTGACGGTATTGAAGACGATGAACTGATTGTTACCAACTATACCGGTGTACTGGAAGACGGCAAACTGGCAACTCCCTCCCCGGAATCCATGATTATGCTTCAGCAGAACAAATAAGGACTTAGGATTGTAAAATCAATGGGACAGTTTTTTGAATATCTCAAAATTTCATTTAAGAGTATCTGGGACAACAAGATGCGTTCCATACTGACCATGTTCGGCATTATCGTCGGAATTTCCTCCGTAATTATGGTGGTAAGCCTCGGAAACGGAATCAAGGGAACCATTACCGGCGATATGAATTCCATGTTTTCCTCCCAGGTTTACATCAAGGCAGGAACGGCTTTGGAGTATTATGAAGACGCCGAAATGAACAGGGATGATGTGGATGCCGTTTTGGAAAACGTGGAAGGACTGAAAATGTTTTCCATGGAAGAAAACGGCTACGTGGAAATTGTTTCCGGAAAGCAGGAAATATATACCAATGTAATTGCCTGCAACGACACGTACGGTGTATCGGAAACCGCAGGATTCTTAAGCGGCCGCTTCTTTAACCGGGATGAATACGATGATGCCAAGAAAGTCTGCGTTATCAACGAATTCGGTGCAAAAGAGATTTTCGGACATACAAGTGTACTCGGAGAGACCGTTACGTTCCGCTTTGATACCGGAAAAGAATCCGATTATGTGATCGTCGGTGTTCGTAAGAAACAGGATTCGGAGCTTTACAATTTAGGCGGGGAATCCATTGAAATCAAAATTCCCTATACCGCTTATGCGGATGAACTCGGAATCGGTGCGTTGGACGATCATTTCTCCAGTGTTCTTCTGATGCCGAAGGATCCCAAGGAATCCAAAACGGTAATCCGCAGCTGCATCCGGCTTCTGGAAGCAAGAAAAGGCATTCGCGGACAGAAGAAACTGACGTATACCAGCTTTGATTCCGTTATGGATCAGGTAAACATGATTATCAACGGCGTTACGATTTTTATTTCCTTCGTGGCAGCCATTTCCCTGGTAGTCGGCGGTGTCGGCGTTATGAACATCATGCTGGTATCCGTTACGGAACGGACGCAGGAGATCGGTATTCGTAAAGCACTCGGCGCCAGAGTCTCCTCTATCATGATTCAGTTTTTGGCGGAATCTGCCGTACTGACCGCCGTAGGCGGCGCACTCGGAATTCTGTTCGGGTATCTGGGCGCGGCACTGCTTTGCTTCATAGCAAGTAAAATAACCAAAATGACCGTTGTGGCATCCATCAGTCCGCTGGTGGTGCTCGGAGTTGTGGGCTTTTCCGCAGTTATCGGTATGTTCTTCGGAATATATCCGGCCAAAAAAGCGGCCAAATTAAGCCCGATTGAGGCATTAAGACAGGAGTAATTCATGGGTAAGTTTTTCGAATATTGGAAAATGGCATACTTCAATATCCGCATGAATAAAGTAAGAGCCTTTCTTACCATGCTGGGTATTATTATCGGAATTGCTTCCGTAGTGGGTATTCTTTCCGTCGGTAACGGATTCTCCAACTGGGTTTCCGGTTCCTTAAACGGACTGGTAGGCAGTTATTTTAACATTTACGCCGGTGCGGATACGATGATTCCGAGACGTGTCATGGATCAGCTGGTAGATAAGTATCCTGAAATCACGGGATATTCGGATGATATCGGTTTAAGCGGCGTGGTGGAAAACCGCAGAGGGGAAGAAGAAGAGGTTACTCTCTATGGCGGAAACGTGGAACGACAGACCATTTCCAAAGATGAACTCCTTTACGGAAGATTATTTAATGAAGTTGATTATGAAAACGCCAGCCCCGTATGCGTAATCGATACCTACGGTTCCCGTAAAATATTCGGCAGGGAGGATGCTCTCGGCGAGACGCTTCGTTTCCATACCAGGACCGGCAGGGAGATTGCGCTGAAGGTGATCGGAATTCGTAAAACCGATAAGAAAGATCAGCCAAAGAAAGATACGGTTACGGAAGACGGCGAGGATACCACATTTCTCGTAATCCAGTTTGAGGACCCTTCCATTTCGGTGGAAATTCCGTCGACCGTTCTGTACAACGAATACGGTCTGGATCCCGATAATATCTGGGGAGCCTATGTTTTCGTCGATGAGCCCGCTCATGCAACGGAAATGAGCTCGAAAGCAAGAAAATATATTGAAGCGGCGCTTGATGTAAGAGGAGAGGATGTCATCTATTCATACGAATTGTCTTCCGCCATTTCCTCCATCAAAGGCGTGCTCGCCGGAATCACGGCCTTCATCATGATGGTTGCGGGAATCTCCCTTTTCGTGGGCGGTGTCGGCGTTATGAATATCATGCTGGTATCCGTTACCGAGCGGACGCGTGAAATCGGTATCCGTAAGTCTCTGGGTGCCAGAACGTCTTCCATCATGTGGCAGTTTCTGATTGAGTCCGGTCTGATTTCCTTAACCGGCGGTGTAATCGGAATTATCATCGGATATGCTTTCTCCGGTCTGGCATGCTGGATAGCGCATCTGGTAAAGGAATCCATCAGTTTTGCCCCGGATTTTAATCCGCTTATGATTATCATTATTGCGGTATTCTCGATGGGCATCGGTGTTTTCTTCGGCCTCTATCCTGCAGGGAAGGCGGCAAAAATGACACCGATTGACGCGCTTCGTCACAAATAAAGTTACATCATTGGTCGAAAGACCAACCCTTTCATACCTTTCAAAAAAAGAACTCTCTTCGGAGAGTTCTTTTTGCGTAATGTATATTGTCGGATTGTTTTACTTTGTCAGAGCTGTTTCTTCGTTAGGCTCAATGAGTGCGGTGTGCTGGGGCGCTACGAATTTGGCACCCGAGGGAATCAGACGGATATCCAGCGTGGTTTCTTCCGGATTGAAACCGTCACCGTCCGCATTCAGACTGAAACGCTCGTGATCTTTTCTGGAAAGAATCATACGACGTCCCTTAACCATCGTGTAGCGGCCCTCTAAATCCTTGTTCCGTCCGAAGTACAGGTTAAAATAGGTTCCGGCCTGTTTTGTGGGGCTCATCTGGTGGAAGAGATAAATATTCATGATGCCGTCATCCGGATAGATGTCCTGATCGATGGTGATCCGGTTGCCGAACACCCTGCCGTTCATGGCGAGAACCAGCGCATAATGGCCGGAATAATCGGTTCCGTCGATGGTGATATCGTAATCGGTATCCGCATTTCTCAAAAGATCATAGGGAACACCGATTCCGTATGCTGCCGTGGAACTGGTTTCGGAAAGCAACGAAAAGAGGCCTTCCGACTCAAACATGGAATTTCCGAGACCGGTACTTACGAAGTCCAGGGCCTTGCAGCAGCCGATTACCTTGATGTAATCAAGTTCGTCGATTCGTCCGTCCAGAAGGTTTTCGATATTCTGAAATCCTCTGTTTCCGCCCTGATAACATTTTAAAAAGTCATTGGAAAGACCGGTGGGATAGCAGGCAATCTGACGGTTCGGTTCATCGTCAATCCCGGAAAACGTCTGGGTAAGTGTTCCGGAACCGCCGATACAGTAGAATCGGATATCCTCATCGGTGAAAAGAGAGCACATTTTTTCCGCAATAAAGCGTTCATATCCGTTGTATTCGGATATGAAAATAAGCGGTGCAATGCCGCGTCTTGCACACACACCCTCTATTTCGGCACGAACACGGTTCGTGACATTCTTTTTGCCCGCTGCGGGATTGATGATAAAAATATGTCTCATGCGTTGATTATAGCATAATGTTACTTGTTGTGATACAATATATTTTGAGTCAGAATGTGCAAAAGCCCATTCTGCGTACCGAAATCAGAAAGAGAAAAAAACATGGCAAGAAGAATTACCGAAATCAGGGTTTCAGGAAAGAAAGAAAGATACAGAAGAACGGGCAAGGTTATTTTCTTTTTAACCTGTCTGTTTACCATCTTTTTCCTCTTTGAGGGAATCTTTATACACAACGCGGCACAACTGGTGTACTATGCCATTTTTATGCCGTTATTCATTGCCATACCCACTTTTATCCAGAAATGTCCTTTAAGAGTGCAGGGCATCACGACGGAGCTTGTGTGGATCGGCTTTGTGACCGTGTACGGACTCAGTTATCACTGCATGGGGCAGACATCCGATGCGTTTATCGCCGTTATGATTATCATGGCTCTGTACCTTGATTCTACCATTCTGCTGGTCGGTTTTATTTTCGTAATCCTGGTATACGGCGCATGCTTTTTAATCGATCCGTATCTGATCATTAACTCGATTCCCACCGTGGACTCGCTGGGAGATTTTATCCTTCAGCTTTTTGTAATTACCGCAGCAGTTGCCGGCCTTCTGATTCTGATTAACCGGATCAGTGCGCAGCAGGAAGCGCTCGAACAGCGTAACATGAATATGACCAACCTCCTTCGCGTGCTGGAAATCAAGCGGGATGAAGCGCAGGCTGCAACAAAGGCAAAATCGGACTTCCTTGCAAACATGTCGCATGAAATCCGTACCCCGATGAATGCCATCACGGGGATGAGCGAACTATTGTCGCAGACGGAATTAACTCCCGATGCACAGGAATATGTAAAGACCATTCAGTCTTCCTCGGGAATCATGCTTGAACTCATCAACGACATTCTGGATTATTCCAAAATGGATGCCGGCCGCATGGAACTTGTCAGTGAGGTTTATAACTTAGAGGAACTTTTGCAGGATATTTCCCGTCTGATTCAGGCCCGTTTGTACGGAAAAGATGTGGAATTCATTATCGAGGGTGCGAAGGACGTTCCGAAGTCCCTTTACGGCGACTCCCTTCGTATCAAACAGATTCTTTTAAACCTGCTTGGCAATGCCGTAAAATTCACGAAAGAAGGCTATATCAAACTCGCCGTTTCCTGTTCGCCGGGCAAGGAAGACGTGGTTGTACTGCATTTTGACGTAATCGATACCGGAATCGGAATCCGCAAGGAGGATGCCGCAAAACTCTTTAACGAGTTTACCCAGGTCGATAACCGCAAAAACCGTAAAATCCAGGGCACCGGTCTCGGTCTTGCCATCGCAAAGAACTTTGCGAAGATGATGCACGGCGATATCGAACTTGAGAGCGAGTACGGAAAAGGAAGTACCTTCCGTGTCACTTTAGACCAGCGAATCGTGGACGAAGGAGTCTGCGACTTCGGCAAAGTCAATGCGGCAAAGGGAAAACTCGAGGAAGCGGAAGAAGGCAGCGTGAAGTCCATCAACGAGTTCTCCTGTCCGAATGCAAGAATTCTGATTGTAGACGACAACAAGGTAAACTTGAAGGTTGCCAACGGTATCATCGGTTCCTACGGTGCAAAAATTACCCTCTCCGAATCCGGAAGGGACGCGCTTTCGCGCATACAGAACGGCGAGGAATACGACATTCTCTTTATCGACCACATGATGCCCGATATGGACGGTGTGGAGACGGTACAGAGAATCCGTTCCATCAACAGCGAATACGCAAAGACCGTTCCCATTATTGCACTGACCGCCAATGCCGGAGAAGCCGACAAAAACCTGTTTATCAAAAACGGCATGAACGACCTTTTGGCAAAGCCCATCGATACGCATTCGCTTGCCGGTATTCTTCGGACTTATCTTCCGAAGGAACTTCAGGAAGAGATTCCGGGATCTTCCGTCAGCGGCATGAAGGGCGTCGAGTATGCACTCGGTGCGGATGAAGAAAACACTTCCGGAAAGGGCGTATTCGATGAGAAAGATTTTACCTTCCCGATGAAGGGAATCGATTACCGCTATGCGTTCGATATTTTCTCCGGCAACCGGAATGCATATATAGAGATTTTAAGATGCATACGCGAAGAGGGCGAGAACAAACCCGAGCAGCTTCGCAAATTTATTGAGGATAAAGATTATAAGAACTACACGATAGAGGTGCATGCACTGAAGAGTTCGTTCTTAAGTATCGGTGCGATGACGCTTTCGGATCATTTCCGTGAGCATGAGATGAACGGCAAGGCCGGCAACAAGAAAGAAATCCGTGACGATCTGGAGAATCTCATGAAGGAATACGAGCAGATGCTGTCCGAGATTCGGGACTTCTTTATCTCCGAGGAGAAGGAAGAACCTGCGAAGAAACTGGCCGGCAGTGCGATTTCGCTTCGCGAGTACAAGCGTACGCTCGAATACATTGCAAAGGAACTTGAGTATTTTGAAATCGACCGCGCGGAGGAAGAGATGGAAAGCCTGATGAAGTGCAGGCTTGATGAGAAGGCTGAGAAGAGGCTGAAAGAAGCCAAGCATCACATGGATAACTTCATGTACGAGGAAGCCAGGGAAGAGATTATGGTGCTCCTTTCCATGGCGGAAGCGGAGAATTAACCCGGGGGATTATTTATGAGGCACATACTGATTGTCGACGACAACAAAACAAACCTGATTATGGCGCGCCAGGAGCTGAAGGAGGAGTATGAAGTAACTCCCGTCATTTCCGGTGAGCAGGCCATTCAGTTTCTGGAAAAGCGTATTCCGGATCTGATTCTTCTGGATATCAATATGCCCGTTATGGACGGAAAGGAAACGCTGACGAAGATTAAGAGCAATCCCGCATGGAGTACGATTCCGGTGATTTTCCTGACATCGGACGAATCCTCCGAAACCGAGGCGGAATGCCTTCGTCTGGGGGCAGAGGACTACATTCGTAAGCCGTTTGTTTCCAAGGTTATGAAGAGCCGTATCGAGCGTGTTATCAACACCAGAAGCCGGACCAACGACTATATCGATCTGGCCCGCCGTGATGCGCTGACAGGGCTTTACAACCGCAAGTATACCGAGGAACTGATCCGCAAGAGTCTCGAAGGAGGTACCCAGGGCATGATGTTTATGATTGACCTGGATAACTTCAAGCTGATCAATGATAAAATGGGACATGCGGAAGGCGACAAGGTCATTCGTATGTTTTCGGATATTTTAAGACAGTATGCAAGAAGCAACGATATCGTCTGCCGTCTCGGCGGTGACGAATTCATTCTGTATCTCGTCGGCGTCGGCGATCGTAAAATCGCATCCGAACGTGCAAAGAGCATTATCAATACCTTAGACGCAAGACTTGACGAAATGGGTTACTCAAAAACCTGTTCCGTGTCGGTCGGCATTGCGATTTATCCGCAGGACGGCGATAATTTCCAGACGCTTTACAATAACGCGGACCGTGCACTGTACCTGGTAAAGAAGAACGGCAAGAATGCTTACCGCTTCTACAGCGACGAGGAGGACGGAAGCGAAGTGCTTCCTTCTTCGCTTTCGAATATCCGCTACTTAATCGAAGGCAGGCAGGATTATTCACAGGGCATTTACAATGTGATGTACGACGAGTTCCGGTATATTTTTAATTTTATCTCACGCTATGCTTCCCGAAACAAGAAGCCGGTGCAGCTGATGCTCTTTACACTGCAGTGTGATATCGGAACGGATAAGGACCGCGTCATTCGCTCCATGGATGCACTGGAAAGCGCTGCAGCCGTATCGCTTCGAATGGTGGATGTGGGCAACCGCTTCTCCGACAAGCAGTATGTGATTATCCTTTTGGATGCCGACATGGACAGCGCAAAGCAGGTGGCAATGCGTCTGATTTCGAAATATGAGCTGATCAAACCCGAGGACGGGCTTCGCGTGCAGTATGAAAGCTGTCCGCTCAGGTTTCATATCGGAGAGGATTCGAATCCCGAGACTTAAGGCGGTGAAAAAGACCGGCAACCGGGGACTAAGCAGGCCCCGGGAAATACGGTATCAGGCCGTTACGAAAAGAAAGATATAAAGTTCGACAGAGGAAACGAAATTGGAAACAGAGTTTGACGTAAAAATCACGGTGTCGGCACTCTTTGATTACAAGATGCAGGTGCTGTACAGACAGCCGGTGACCATCATTATGACGGCCATCGGATGTTTGATGATATACGGTTTTATCACGATGCATCAGTGGTATTACCCTGTGATTGCGGCAATTCTGATTCTGTATCCGCCCATTGATATGCTCAGGCTGTCTGTAATGCAGGCAAAAATGGTTCCGGCTTTCAAAAACGGGATGCATTACAAGCTATCCGCGGAGGGTGTGCTGGTTCGGACCGGAGAAGAAGAGCAGCTTGTGCCGTGGGAGAACTGCATAAAAGCCACGGGAAGCAGAAGCAGTTATTTTATTTTTACCGGCAAGAAAAATGCGTTTATTCTGCCGAGAGCGGATATGAAGGAAAAGACAGAGGATGTGCTTCGCATCATCAGCGCAAACATGGCACCGGAGAAAGTGAAAATCCGATATTAGATGTTCGTGCCGGAAGGGTGAAAAGAATACAGTGAGTAAAATAATCGAAACATACAGTGCCGGGGAAACGTTTCATCTCGGCAGGCAGATTGGAGAAGAGGCAGAGCCGGGGCAGGTATATGCCCTTTTGGGCGATTTAGGCGTCGGCAAAACCGTCCTGATTCAGGGCGTGGCGAAGGGGCTTGGAATCGACGAGCCGGTTAATTCACCGACCTTTACCATCGTACAGGTGTATGAAAGCGGAAGACTTCCGTTCTATCATTTTGACGTTTACCGAATCGGCGATATCGAAGAGATGGACGAAATCGGCTACGAGGACTATTTCTACGGAAACGGCGTATGCTTCGTGGAATGGGCAAACCTTGTGGAAGAGATTATGCCGAAGGAAACGATAAAAATCACGATCGAGAAAGACCTTACAAAAGGATTCGATTATCGACGTATTACAATCAGTTAGGAAAACAACATGAAAATATTAGCTCTGGATTCCTCGGGAAACGTGGCGAGCGTTGCCCTGATCGAGGATGATGTACTGAAAGCCGAATACACGATTGATTATAAAAAGACACATTCCCAGACCCTGCTTCCGATGCTGGATGAATTAAAGAGGATGACGGAACTGAATCTGGAAAGCATCGATGCGATTGCTGTTGCGGAGGGCCCGGGGTCGTTTACCGGACTTCGAATCGGAGCCGCAACCGCAAAGGGACTGGCACTGGCATTAAACAAGCCCATTGTGCCCGTTCCGACTACGGAAGGACTTGCTTATAACCTCTTCGGCCATAGCGGCGTCATCTGCCCGATTATGGATGCGAGACGGGAACAGGTATACACCGGGCTCTTCGGTTTTATTTCCGCATCGGAAGAATGCGATACCTGTGATAAAAAGGAAGGGCATTACGAGTTCGTGCGCATCAGGGAAACCGCGGCCATGGGCATTGAAGAACTTTGCAAAATCCTGAATGAACGCGGCGAGGAAGTGATTTTTTTAGGGGACGGCGTGGCCGTATACCGCGAAAAAATAGCCGGTCTTATGAAAGTGCCTTACCTGTTTGCACCGGCACATTTAAACCGCCAGCATGCAGGCAGTGTCGGCGTGCGCGGCATGGAACTGTTTGCGGCCGGGAAAGTGCAGAGTGCCGCACAGCACAGCCCGGTTTATTACCGGACATCCCAGGCAGAGCGTGAGCGCAGGGAAAAGGCGCAGATACGGCCGATGCGATACGAAGATCTGGGAATTGTTTCGGAAATGGAGAATACTTCCTATCCGGATCCGTGGAGTAACCGTGGATTTGAAGAAGAATTAAGCAACGAGAATGCAATGTGCGTTGTCATAGAAGATACTACAGGTGTAGTCGGATATGCGGTAGCGATTCTGACCGGCGAGGACGCCGATTTGGTGAAAATCACCGTTGCCGGGAAAGAACGTTGCAAAGGATACGGACGCAAACTTCTTGATGAAGTGGTTGCGGAACTGGGTAACCGCGGCATCCGGAATGTTACGCTGGAAGTGCGCGCCTCGAATGAACCGGCGATTACGCTTTACGAACGTGCCGGTTTTACAAGCGAAGGAGTCCGGCCGAATTTTTACGAAAAGCCTTCGGAAGATGCAATCATTTACTGGCTGCGTAAATAACAATAGTTTTGGAGTAAAGAAATGATAGATGTTTGCCTGCTCGGAACCGGAGGAATGATGCCCCTGCCTTACAGGTGGCTTACCTCCCTGTTAATCCGATACAACGGTCATACGGTTTTGGTCGACTGCGGAGAGGGAACCCAGATTGCGATGCGCGAGAAGGGGTTCAGTCCCAATCCCGTGGATGTGATTTGTTTTACCCATTTTCATGCCGACCACATCAGCGGCCTGCCGGGCATGCTGTTAAATCTCGGCAATGCGGACCGGACAGAACCGGTTACATTAATCGGACCGAAAGGTCTGACGCGTGTAGTTTCCTCACTCCGCGCGATTGCACCGGAACTTCCTTTTGAGGTGAAGTGTATCGAGATTTCGGAATTGGAAGAAGACTTTCTTCTCCCCGAACTGGAAGGACTCGGAATCCACTCGTTTCGTGTGAATCATAATGTACCCTGCTACGGATATTCCTTTGTGCTCGGACGAGCCGGAAAGTTTGATGCCGGGCGCGCCAAGGCGCAGAACATTCCGTTGAAATTATGGAGCCGCCTTCAGAAGGGGGAAGTGATTACACAGGACGGCGTGACCTACACGCCCGACATGGTAATGGGTGCGGCACGCAAGGGATTGAAGGTGACATACACCACGGATACGCGTCCCTGCGAATCCATCGTCCGTAATGCCACGGGTGCGGATCTGTTTATCTGCGAAGGAATGTACGGGGAACCGGGCATGGAAGAGAAGGCGAAAGCACACAAGCACATGACATTTTACGAGGCGGCGGATCTTGCAAGCCGGGCCGGTGTACCGGAATTGTGGCTGACGCATTACAGCCCGTCCCTTAATTATCCCGAACAGTACCGGGACAAGGTGCGTGAGATTTTTGCAAACACGATCGTGGCAAAAGACGGTCGCACGGTGGAGTTAAAATTTAAGGACGAAGACTCCGAAAAGACCGAAGGTCCCGAGAAGACCAAAGATAAGAATTGAGAGAAAGAAACAGAAAAGAGACAGTTCAATGAACAGTGAAAACAAAGACATTCTCGTACTGGGAATCGAATCGTCGTGTGACGAAACGGCGGCTGCGGTGATTAAAAACGGAAGAGAGATTCTCTCCAACGTCATCTATTCCCAGATTGATCTGCACACACTCTACGGGGGTGTTGTGCCGGAAATCGCATCGAGAAAACATATAGATAAAATCAATCAGGTCATTGAAGAAGCGCTGAAAAAGGCAAATGTCACCTTAAAGGACATCGATGCCATTGCGGTAACCTACGGGCCCGGCCTTGTGGGTGCACTTTTGGTCGGTGTTGCGGAAGCCAAGGCGATTGCTTTTGCAACCGGAATTCCGCTTGTCGGAGTGCATCACATTGAAGGACATATCTGCGCCAACTATCTGGCAAACGCGCAGCTTGAGCCTCCTTTTATGTGCCTTGTGGTGTCCGGCGGACATACACATCTGGTAAACGTGAAGGATTACGGAGTCTACGAGATTCTCGGCAGAACCTTCGACGATGCTGCGGGTGAGGCTTTTGACAAGGTGGCACGTGCCATAGGTCTCGGTTATCCCGGCGGGCCGAAGATTGATAAGGTATCAAATGAAGGAAATCCCGAAGCCATTCCTTTCCCGAGGGCAAAGGTGGGAGAGAGCGGATATGATTTTTCCTTCAGCGGGTTAAAGAGTGCTGTTTTAAATTATCTGAACAGCTGCGAGATGAAGGGAGAAGAAGTCAACCGCGCGGACGTGGCAGCCTCCTTCCAGCAGGCGGTTATCGATGTGCTTGTCGGACATTCCATGGATGCATTGGAAAAATATGAAGTGAAGAAGTTTGCCATTGCGGGCGGTGTTGCAAGTAACTCCCATCTGCGTGCGGCCTTCGAAGAAGCGTGCGAAAAACGCGGCGTGGAGTTTTTTCTGCCGCCTCCGATACTCTGTACCGATAACGCGGCCATGATCGGCTGTGCCGGTTACTATGAGTTTATTAACGGGGTACGCAGCGGCTACGATTTAAATGCGGTGCCGAATCTCCGTCTCGGAGAACGTTAGCGGGAATCCGGCAGGCGAAATAAAACGGATTTGCAGGTCACGGAAGTAAAAGACGGATCTGCAGGTCACGGAAGTATAAACGGAATGCAGAATGAGATACTGAATAAACAGAATAGACGCACGGTTGCCATCGTCCTTGCGGCGGGGCAGGGAAAGCGCATGGGAACGGATGTCGCGAAGCAGTTTCTGCTTTTGAACGACAAACCTATCCTGTATTACAGTCTTGCGGTTTTTGAAAAATCGTCCTACATCGATGAGGTGATTCTTGTTACAAACCCGGAAGGTTTAAGCATTTGCGAAGAGATTGTGAAGGAAAACGGTTTTAGAAAGGTTACGTCCGTTGTGCTTGGCGGGAAAGAACGGTATCATTCCGTCTGGAACGGCCTGCAGGCAGCAGCCGGCAGCGGGAAGAAGCCTTCGTATGTTTTCATTCATGACGGCGCACGTCCCTTTTTAAACGAAGAAATCATCGAACGAAATATAAATGCCCTGCAAAAAGACCCGGCCTGCGTGACGGCGGTTCCTTCCAAAGATACGGTGAAAATTGCTGATGAAGACGGCTATGTTGCCACAACCCCGAACCGTTCCCTTGTCTGGAACATGCAGACACCCCAGTCTTTTGAATTCGGCCTGGCATACGATGCCTACCGGCAATTGATCGAAAACGAAGAAGACTTAAAGAGGAAGGGCATTGCGATTACGGATGATGCCATGGTGGTGGAATATTTTACAGAGACAAAAGTGAAACTGGTGGAAGGCTCTTACGAAAACATCAAGATTACAACCCCTGAGGATTTAAAGATTGCAAAGGAGTTTCTATGAGTTCGAAAAAGTGCAAAACAATCGCAATTATTTGTTTCATCGCTTCGGCGCTATGCGCGGCGGGTTTTGTTGTAAGCGGATTTTTCAACATGCCCGGTAAAACGGAGCGATTTTTAAATCGTTACGAAAAACTCTGCAATGCCGGTAAAATCAACCGTATCGAGAAATTGTATTTCGAAGACAAGAACACACCGCCGGCTGTGGCGGAGATTCCGTACAAGGGCAACGAGGTGAACTTCCTTTTGGAAGATTTTAAAGAAATCGGAGAAAAGGAGTATCTGTTAACATTCACGGCGTACTATGAGGAGCCGTATGAAACGAACGGAAAGACGACAGATGTACCGCATGCTTATACGGGCAACGAACTGAGACTGAAAAAGACAATCTTCGGATATCGCATTATGAGTCTGAAAACATCCGGAAATGAGTGAGGGACAGAGCATGAAACAGACGAAAAGAATTCTGATTACAATGATTCTGACGGTCATGGCGCTGTTCTTTACTGCCTGCGGCTGTGAAACGAAGGCTACCGTGAAAGTCAACCCGGACGGCAGCGGAAGCCGTGTTATGGTGCTGTCCGTTCCGAAAACGGAACTGACGGGACTCGGAAAGACGAAAATTTCCGACGTGGATTCCGTTATTTCGAAAACAACACCAAAATGCATGACCTATTCCTATAAAGAAGACGGAAAGAATTATGTGGCTACCTTTGTGCTTCCTTTTGAATCCACTGAGGACTACGAGAAAAAACTGAATACTTTTTGCAAGAAAAAAGCACAAATCAGGCGCGAAATCAGCAAGTCTCCGTTTGCCATGAAGATTTCCTATTCGGAGAACATCTCCACTGCGGAAATGCTTGAGTGGCTTGTGGATGCCCTGATTGATAATAAAATCATTTCCGAAAAAAACCGCGGAAACTTTTTCGAAAGCGTATCCACGTCGCTTGAGTTTGAAGGAAGAACGTATGAGGGCGGATCCGGAAGACTTTCCGTGACGCAGTCCGTATACTGCGAAATCAGCAGCCTGGACATCTATACTACATATGTAGGTGAAGGAAAATACTCCCGTGTAATTACCATAAACATTAAGGACACGGAGTTAGCAAAGAATGAAGAAGCCATAAAAACATTTTTAAATGAATCTGTTCCGGAAGGCGGATACGGTGCCTGGGACGGAAACCGGTACAGTGTTGTACTGACGGAACTGACGCCGGATGAAATGAAGAAGGCCATGGCCGGGTTCACCGGATGGGAGGATTATGAATTTATACGGATGCAGCAAAAGGAAGAGGAAGGGTTGTTTTTAAAATCCTGCGGATTCTTTGAAGATGCGGACTGGAGCAGTTTTGCCTGCAATGCAAAGGGTACGGTCAATGTAAACTATTATCTGGACAGGGGAAATTCCGAAGGCTCCATCGCAATTGACCGGAGTAATGTATATGAAGTAATTGAAGCGGTCGAGGATGAAAAATCCAACTACATCTGTTTTCCTCTCGGGCTTGTGGATTCCTTCGCCGTGCGCGCGGACCTTGTTCATTATTTTCATCCGGATAAGGTGACATACGCGCTTGCGACCGAAAAAGACGGAAGTATAAGAAAAGAAATTGAATTTCATTATGATAATGTAAGATCGGCTGAGATTGCCGAAGTGGCCGCATCCATCGATGCAATGAGGGGAACGGAAGGATGCGAAGGCCTTGCATGTTTGGAAACAAAGGTTAGCGACGCTTCTCTGAAATTTATCATGACAGGATCTGCGGCGGAGATTAATGAGGCCATGCGGATTGTGAGCGGCAGGGATGAATGTAAGGATTTGTCCTACGCAAGCGAGGTTCGCTGGCTGTCACCGGTTCGACGAATGGTCCTGGGTGATACCGTGAATCTGGAGGGATTTGTATATTCCGACTCGGAGAATCCCGACTACTGGCGTGTGCCAATCCAGTATCAGGCGAGTCTTCCGGGACTGAGCAGTACCATTGTCGGTGATTCCGGACCGCTTTTAAAGACCGGAAACGAAGTGGAAGGAAAACTTCATACAAATGAAGAAACAACATTTATATATACGTCGATTGCTTTTAACTGGCTGGCACTGGCCTGGTATGCACTCATTGCAGTTTTTGCACTGACGTTGCTCGGCGGAATCTATTTTATCATTCGAAGTGCGGTTGCAAAACACAATGAGGCGCGGGCAATTCTCGAGAATGCACCGCTTCCCGCAGAACCGCCGATGATTGAAGAAACTGCGGTTCCGGCTGTCGAAGCAACCGGTATACAGGCCCCTCCGGAGGTGGCAGAAGAACCTGTTTCGGAAACCCCGGAGAACGGCGGCGAAGAGTAATGCAAAATTGCCACGGAAGAAACTTTATTCCGTGGCTTTTTTTGTGCAAAAAAATCGTTGACATCGGTATTGCGATTTGTTAGAATATCTCTTGCGCCGACCAAAAATGGCGCACCCACTGGAGAGGTATCGAAGTGGTCATAACGAGGCGGTCTTGAAAACCGTTTGTCCGAAAGGGCGCATGGGTTCGAATCCCATCCTCT
>ODAJ011952709.1_pt1 | contig 19643 bp, 19 predicted proteins | sample 1539241 | NCBI WGS metagenome assembly ODAJ01 (sample SAMN02144231, study PRJEB22623) | gut metagenome | biome: sheep rumen | host: Ovis aries | place: New Zealand | reverse complement strand
TAAAAAAAAAGTTATTGTGGAGATTATTTTCTCTTGATACGAGCAATATCTCCTATTGTAGCTTCTCTATAACGTCCGATATCCTTAAATTCCTGTACGTCAGATTCTACTTTTTCAACGATTTTTATATTTAATAATTTTTCAAGTTTTCTTGCAATTTTAATCTCCGGGATCATCTTTCCGGATTCAATGTGTGAAATTACTGATTCTCTTTCGTATATCTTTTCACCAAGTTTTTTCTGGGTGAGATTCTTTTCTTCTCTGGCTTTTCTGATAATTGATCCATAATCCTCTACAACTTCATATTCTACATCTGGTTTTCTGGTATATGATTTATTGGTTGTTCTCTGATTGTATGAATTGTTTCTCATGTTGTTTTTGCTTGTTTTCTTAATGTTCTTATTTACTTTAGGTTGTGGTTTTCTTTGAACTTTACCATATCTTGAACATTCTTTGCAAGTAATCATTAAAGAATTATCAATTTTAGTTTTGTACGGTTCACCTTTTATTTCAGTTCCACATATTTCACAGTTCATCTTAATTCACTTATTATAATTCTAATACTTAATATCTATTTTTACTTACTTATATATTATGATTATTGGGTTATTATCATGAAAAAATTTTAATTACTTTTAGTATTTAAATGCGATATTATTAATATTAAGAAGTACAATAAAATATAATGTAGTAGTTTGAAAATGTAAATTTATAATAATTGAAAAAACAGTAGAAAGACTAATGAATAAATAATTAATTCAACGAAATTAAACCCCATATAACTGATAGGAGGTTAAATACATGGATGAAGTTAGTCCAGTAAATACAACAAATAGGGATCAGGAAATTTCTGATTTAATAGATAAACACGAAACTATCGAACGTAATTTAACATGGGAGGTAAGAAAACTCGAAAAAGACAAAGTATTACTTGAAAATGAAAATTTACGTTTAGATAGGGAAGTTAAATCATTAAAAAGTGAGATTAACAGGTTTAGAACGCCACCTCTTGTATTGGCCACTGTATCTGAATTATTAGATGACAACAAAACAGTAGTAAAAAGTAGTACAGGACCATCATTCTTATTAAAATACTCTGATAAGGATGCTTCAAAAATGGAAATCGGTGCAAGAGTTGCTCTAAATCAACAAACATTCAGTATCGTAGAAGTAATCACATCAGAAAAAGATCCACTTGTATCAGGAATGGAAATCGAAGAAAAACCTGATATAACCTATGATAAGATAGGTGGACTTAAGGAACAAATAAGAGAAACCATAGAAACAGTTGAATTACCACTTAAAAATCCGGAAATATTTGAGAAAGTGGGTATAACTCCACCTAAGGGTGTATTGTTCTATGGACCACCTGGAACAGGTAAAACATTACTTGCAAAGGCTGTTGCACATGAAACCAATGCAACATTCATCAAGATTGTAGCATCAGAATTCGTTAAAAAATATATTGGAGAAGGTTCCCGTTTAGTACGTGGAGTATTCGAGCTTGCAAAAGAAAAAGCTCCTGCAATAATATTTATTGATGAAATAGATGCAATTGCAGCAAAAAGATTACAAGGTTCAACAAGCGGAGACCGTGAAGTTCAAAGAACACTCATGCAGCTTCTAGCTGAAATGGATGGATTTGAAGCAAGAGGAGATGTGGGAATCATAGCTGCCACAAACAGGCCGGATATATTGGATCCTGCATTAGTCAGACCTGGACGTTTCGACCGTATAATAGAAGTTCCAACTCCTGATGAAGAAGGAAAACTGGAAATCCTTAAAATACATTCAAGAAACATGACCTTGGATGTCGATGTCAACCTTGAACATATCGCTCATGAAGCAAAACATGCATCAGGTGCAGACCTCAAGGCCATATGTACCGAAGCAGGTATGTTTGCTATACGTGATGAACAGTACAGCGTATCACGTGAACACTTTGAACAGGCAATGGACAAGGTACTTAATAAAAACAAAAACCAGGAATCCACAGATGGAGTAATGTTCGGATAAGTTATAATCCATTTATAACTATCCCTTTTTTAGCCAGTGATGAACCCTATGAGCTCTGATATGATGATGAATGATGGGCGATCTGAGGCTAACTTTTATTAAACCTTTTTTTCTTAATTGATATTCTAATTTTTTATTTCTTTTTATTTTGCCGTTACATCTTAATTATTTAATTTAATCAATCCATAACTATGGAGGGTAATCTTCTCAAAAATCAATGATTCTATTTTATTAAAAAAAAGTTTGGGAGGTTATGTTGTTTAATCATATTATTTCTTTCAGTTCATCTATTGAACGTACGACGCTATGATTTTCCAATTCCTTTATCTCAGGTCTTAACACTAGGATGACAGGTATGTTCAATTCTAAGGCTGCGTTAATTTTTGTTTCCGCTCCACCGCTTTCGCCGCTTTCTTTGGTTATTATTGCAGATACGTTGTATTCCTTCATCAATGCCATGTTTAGTTCCTTGCTGTATGTTCCCTGCATAGCTATGATGTTTTCTGCCGGAACTCCGGTTTCCAAAGTTTTTGTGATGCTGAAGTTGTTTGGAAGAACTCTTGCCACTACTTTATTGGCATCTATTTCATTGACTGTGGTTGCTAATCTCATTACTCCTGCCAGGTGCATGAGTTTGTCTTCTTCATTTACCAATAATTCCTTTGCTTTTTTTGCTCCCTCTTCAAATGTGGCTACCTTTATTATCAAGTCAGATTCAGGTAGGATAGTTGATGCCCTTTCATATCTGATGTATCGTATGCCTGCTTTTTGACAACTTGCAATTGCCGTTTCTGTTGCTACTGATGCAAATGGATGAGTAGCATCAATTAGTGTTTCAATATTTTTTTCATTAATTACTTTTACAAAATCTTCCTCCTTAAGTGCCTTTGATATAACTTCATTTGCACCTGCAGATTTTGCTATTTCTGCTCCATAGTCTGTGACTGTCGTTGCGATAATATAATTATTTTCATCTTCATGTAGAAATTTAATTACTTTGGTTGCATCAGATGTACCGGACATTACCATATATCTCATTTTAACACTCTCGTTTTATTTTTTCATTATATATCTATATATTCTTTGAATTTATTTAATCTATGCTAAGATTTTCTTGATTTTGGCTTTATGTTTTTTTCCATAACCAATCAATATGGAAAATATTCCGTATTAAGACTTAGTTAGCAATAACTCTCAAATGATTATAGACATCAATGTAATAAAAAAACTTGTAAAAAAAGTAAATGATATAAAAATTAAGGAAAAAAAGTATTTTTTAATGCATGAAAAGGATATATTTTAAAGCACTTGTCTTTTCATCAAATAAAACACTTCTTTTTTATAATTTATCAATTTAAACTTGGGTCTTATTTTAAACGATAATGCCTCTGATGAAAAAGGTTTTAGAATACAGTCACATTCAACACTTGCCGCGACATCAGAGATGGATTTTTGCAATTCCTCTGGAGGTCTGATTGAATAAATCAAATCAGCATTTTCATAGATTTCATAGTTGGGATTTGTTATGTCATCCTTAATAATCTCATCATTGCTTGGATAAATATCTGTACATTTTATCGTGCAATCTTCCAATTTTTCCTTCAATATACTGCTCGGTTCCAATATGTTTCCCACACCAACCTCAACAATCAGTGATGCATCACCATAATTGCTTATTATATATTCTGCAAATCTATCCCATACTCCATTCATAGTATCGCCTTGTCCTTCAGATATTTTTTGATAATAGTATTATATATATTTTTTAATAAAGTTATAATTAGAGTATAAGAATTAGGAACGTGTTTGGCTGTGGATATTAGAAATTTTCAAATCAGTGACTTGGACGATGTATTGAGGATTCAATTTCAATCATTTGACGATCCGTATCCTGTGGGTATTATTCTTGATTTATATAATAAGGGAGCAGGTTTTCTGGTGGCTCAGGTTGGCCGGTCTGTCGTAGGTTATATTATCTTTTGGATTCGGGAGGGGATAGGGCATATAATCGCCATAGCTGTTGATGAAAGGTTCAGAAGTATGAAAATAGGCTCCATGCTACTGGAGAATGCGGTGGATATCCTCAAAAGAAACGATATCCCTTTGGTAAATCTAGAAGTCAGAAAATCAAATATCCTCGCAAGAAAATTTTATCTCAAGTGGGGTTTTAAACAGGTCAAGTATTGCAAAAAGTATTATAGTGATGGTGAAGATGGTATAATAATGAGATATACCATCACAAATAATTAATGTTGTTTTCAAAACTGTTCTCTTTTGATAAATGAATATTTAAACTCCTTTTATTTTTTTCAATTTTTTCCTTTTATTCTATAATAATTATAGATAAATTTTTTTATTATTAATTACTATATAATATTATTAGGAATGAACATTAAATAGAATGCTGAAAATTTATATTCAATAATGGTTTTTTAGCTATATTTTTTGAAACTTTGAACTTATAGCCTTTAAATAATTTTTATTTAAGGGGAGAATGTTTATTAAGAGTAAATTTTGTTTATATAGTATGATTTGCTGTAAAAAAATTTTTAAAAAATTTTATTTAATAAATAAATGGTAGTTTGCCGGCAATAATTTAATTGCCTGTTGAAACGCTATGCATTTTATTTTAATTGTTTATTTATCTAACTGTTAAAAATAAAATTGATTTATTTGGATAAAAAATTATTCTTTTTTTGAATAATTCATAATCTTAATAATATATAAATAATAATCGGGGTTAAAACGTGGTAAAGACTGCAAAATTAGCATTGGAAGATGGTACAATTCTCATAGGTGAGGGTTTTGGAGCAGAAACTATCAAAACTGGAGAAATTGTATTTTCAACCTCTATGGCAGGTTATGTTGCAGCATTAACCGATCCTTCATTTAAAGGTCAAATATTAATGTCAACATATCCGTTAGAAGGAAATTATGGTGTTTCTAAAGATTGGTATCAATCTGATGATATAAAAGCAGAAGCATATATTGTAAGACAAGTATGTGATGAACCTTGTCATCCAAAAAGTGAACAATCACTATCTGACTTTTTAAAAGATAATGATGTACCTGGAATAAGTGGAATTGATACTCGTGCATTAACAATAAAAATCAGAGAAGTAGGTTCCATGAAAGCAGCAGTAGCAAACAAGGATATTGCTGATGAGGAATTACTTAAAATAGTGGCAGAACAACCAGGTATAGAAGACATGTACTTAGTTGACAAAATCACTACAAAAGAACCTAAATACATTACTGATAAAAAAGACTACAATGTTGCAGTATTGGATTGTGGAGTTAAAAAGAATATCCTAACAAATCTTATCTATGAGGACGTAGGTGTAGTGGTACTACCTGCAGATACCAGCGCTGAAGAAATCATGGATATGGATATAGATGGAGTATTAGTATCCAGTGGTCCTGGAAATCCGGAAAATGTGGATAAAATCCAAGATACAATAAGGGAATTATCTACCAAGATGCCTATAGCAGGAATATGTTTAGGTCAACAGATAATTGCATTAGCATTCGGTGCTAAGATTTACAAAATGAAATTTGGACATCGTGGTTCAAATCAGCCAGTAAAAGACTTAGCTACAGGACAAGTATACATAACATCACAGAATCATAGTTTCTCAATTGATCCGGAGTCAATTAAGGATACTGATTTAGAGATAACTCAAATCAATCTAAATGATGGTACACCTGAAGCAATCGTTCATAAAGAATTACCAATATCATGTATCCAATATCATCCAGAAGCAGGACCTGGTCCTCATGATACAAGAGAATTCTTTGACAAATTTGTAGAAGAAATTAAAAATAATAAAAAGAATTAATTATACTATTTTTTTAGGAGTTTAAACAATGCCAAAGGATGAAAACATTAATAAAGTATTAATTATTGGTTCAGGACCAATACAAATCGGACAAGCAGCTGAGTTTGATTATTCTGGTTCACAAGCATGTAAATCATTACGGGAAGAAGGCGTAGAAACAATTCTTGTAAACAGTAATCCAGCAACAATACAGACCGATATAGATTCTGCAGACAAAGTATATGTAGAACCGTTAACAGCTGAAATCGTTGCAAAGATTATAGAAAAAGAAAAAGTCGATGCAATTCTACCTACCATGGGTGGACAGACAGGTTTAAACATCGCAGTTGACTTGGATAAAATGGGCGTTCTTGATGACATTCAAGTCTTAGGTTCACCAATCCAAACAATTAAGGATGTGGAAGACAGGGATTTATTTGCAGAATTCATGGATAAATTAAATGAACCTATACCAAAATGTCATGCAGTAAATTCATTGGAAGAAGCATTTGAAGCAGTGGAAGATATTGGTTATCCTGTCATCGTAAGACCAGGATTTACCCTTGGTGGTACCGGTGGAGGTATAGCCAACAATAAAAAGGAATTTGAAGAAATCGTTACTCACGGTTTAGATATGAGTTTCAACAACCAAGTACTAATCGACGAATCAGTTCTTGGTTGGCAGGAAATAGAATATGAAGTAATGCGTGACAAAAACGATTCATGTATCATCGTATGTAACATGGAAAACATAGATGCAATGGGAATACACACAGGAGAAAGTGTGGTAGTTGCACCTACCCAAACATTATCCGATGAGGATTGTCAAAAACTAAGAAACGCTTCAATAAAAATCATAAGAGCTCTTGGTATACGCGGTGGATGTAACATTCAATTTGCACTACACCCTGAAACAAGAGAATACAAAGTAATTGAAGTAAACCCAAGGGTAAGTAGAAGTAGTGCACTTGCAAGTAAAGCAACAGGTTATTCAATTGCAAAGGTATCCTCTAAAATAGCATTAGGTATGACACTTGATGAAATCAGAAATGACATAACCAAGGAAACACCTGCATCATTTGAACCAGCAGTTGACTATGTAATTGCAAAAGTGCCAAGATGGCCGTTTGACAAATTCAAAGAAAGCTCCGGTGAATTAGGTGTACAGATGCAATCAACCGGTGAAGTAATGGCAATAGGAAGAACCATTGAAGAAGCATTACAAAAATCACTTAGATCACTGGATATAGATCAGGATGCATTTGAATACGTAGAATATACAGATTATGAATTGGAACATGCAACCGATCAAAGATTCTTCCAAATATACTCAGCATTAAAGGATGGAAGAGATGTTGAAGAATTAGCTGAAATAACAAAAATCAGCCCATTTTTCATAAACAAAATAAAAAATATAGCCGATTGTGAAGAAAAAATTAAAGAAGAAGGATTAGACATACTCAAAGATGAATACACCTTCAGAAAAATCAAACAATACGGATTCTCAGATAAAAGATTAGCTCAACTATTGGACACTACTGAAGATGAAGTTTCCAAATTACGCCATGACATAAACCTAACACCGGAATATAAAATGGTAGATACATGTGCAGGTGAATTTGAAGCAAAAACACCATATTACTATGGAACATATGACTCCCCATCACAATTAGAAGCAGGTAACGAAAAGAAAATTGCAGTATTAGGTGCAGGTCCAATAAGAATTGGTCAAGGAATAGAATTCGATTACTGTTGTGTACATGCAGCATTAGCCCTAAAAGATGAAAATGTAAAAACAATACTTATAAACAACAACCCCGAAACAGTAAGTACTGATTATGACATTTCCGATAAATTATACTTTGAACCATTAACCAAAGAAGATGTACTATCAGTAATAGAACAAGAAAAACCAGAAGGTGTCATAGTACAATTTGGTGGACAAACATCAATCAACCTCGCAGAAAGCCTAAACAATGCAGGAGTACCAATCATGGGTACACCATTTGAAAGTATTGACATGGTAGAAGATAGAGAACAGTTCACTGAAGTACTCAATGAATTAGAAATACCACAAGCAGACTATGGAATAGCAAACTCCTTAGATGAAGCAAGAGCTGCAGCTCATTCAATCGGTTTCCCTGTACTTGTAAGACCATCATATGTTCTCGGTGGACGTGCAATGGAAATAGTCTACGATGACAATGAACTGGAAGAATACATGAAAGAAGCAGTTAAAGTATCAAAAGAACATCCAATCCTTGTAGACAAATTCCTAGAAGACTCCATAGAATTGGATGTGGACGCTTTATGTGATGGTGACGACGTATATGTATGTGGTATAATGGAACACATCGAAGAAGCAGGTATCCACTCCGGTGATTCAGCATGTGTAATTCCACCACAATCTGTATCACAGGAAATCATCAATCAAGTTGAAGACTACACTAAAAAACTCGCATTAAAATTAGGAGTAGTCGGATTAATAAACATCCAATATGCTATAAAAATGGATCCTGAACCAAAACTGTACATCATTGAAGCAAACCCAAGAGCAAGTCGTACAGTTCCATTTGTAAGTAAAGCAATAGGAATACCAATAGCAAAAATAGCTACCAAGATAATGTTAGGTGCTAAATTATCAGACTTCGATTTAGTAAACTACTCAGACATCGAACATGTGGCAGTAAAAGAATCAGTATTCCCATTCATTAAAATCCCTGATGCAGACTCCGTACTAGGACCGGAAATGAAATCCACAGGAGAAACAATGGGTATCGATAAGAACTTTGGACTTGCATATTACAAGGCACAGCTATCTGCAAATATGAACCTACCGACAGAAGGTAAAATATTCTTAAGCGTACGTGACATGGATAAACCAAAAATTGCTGACATAGCAGCTAAGGCAAAAGAATTAGGCTTTGATTTAATTGCAACAAAAGGTACCGCTGAAGCAGCACCAGATGTTGAAATCGATGTAATCAGAAAGGTAAGTCAAGGATCACCAAATATCCGTGATGCCATGATTAATGGTGAAGTCGCATTTGTTATAAACACTCCATCAGGTAAACAATCAGCTGATGATGGATATATTATAAGAAGATTAGCCATTGAATTAGGTATTCCGTATGTGACTACAATTGCAGGTGCTAATGCAGTACTTAAGGCAATTGAAGAAGCATCTATCGGAGAACTTAACGTTAAATCCTTAAACGAATATGCTTTATAGATTTATTTTAAACTCCTAAATTTACTTTTTTTTATATTAACCTTTTTGAATTTTTATGGAAATATTGCTATTTTTACTTATATATACTGGAGGATGATTTTTATGATAACTATAAAAAATGGTTTGGTACTATGCGGTTTTAATCTCCAAGCAGTTAAAACAAATGTCATCATAAACGATGAAGGACGTATAATTAAACTATCACCTAATGATGAAAGTGGTGAAATAATCGATGCTACCGATTGTATTGTGATGCCTGCATTCCTAAATGCACATACTCACATCGCGGACTCTATACTGAAAGATGAAGGAGACGGATTAACTATAAGTGAACTGGTAGAGCCACCTCACGGACTCAAACACAGAAAACTAAATGAGGCAGATGACAAGCAACTGGTCGATGCCATGCATGAGGAAGCAAAAGAAATGCTCTACTCAGGAATATCAACATTCATCGATTTTAGGGAAGGCGGAATAGAAGGGGTAAAATTACTTAAAAAAGCAGTCTATGACCTACCGATAAACGCATGCATACTCGGCAGATGCAACGAATACTATGACCCTTCAACAACACCCGAACAGGCAAGACTCCTGACAAGAGAACTACTACAATACTGTGACGGAGTAGGCTTAAGCGGAGTTCAGGACGTGGATACGGAAATCATGATGCAAATAGCACAGGTATGCAACGATGAAGATAAACTTGCAGTAATACATGTTGCAGAATATTATGACCTGCAGGAAAAATCCATACAGCTAACAAATCAAACAGAAATAGAAAGAGCACTCCGAGCAGGATTTACCACAATAGTACATGCAACACAACCTGTACTGCAGGACTTGGATTTGCTAATGGAAAACAGTCCATTCATCATAGCATGCCCACGATCAAACGGAATGCTGGCCACTGGAATACCACCTGTATCCGTGTATAATGAAGTGGGACTCGACGTTGCACTGGGAACCGATAACGTAATGTTCAATAAGCCGGATATGTTCCGTGAAATGGAATACACCCTCAAGGCAATGCGTGGAACATATCAAAATAAGATAACAGCAAGAGACATACTAAAGATGGCAACAATAAACGGTTTCAAAATACTCGGTAAGGATATAAGCATAACCGAGGGAAACGTATCGGATATACTTGTAATAAAACAAAAATCAGAAGACCCTTACCTATCAGTAGTAAACAGGTCCTCATCGGAGGATATAATAAACTTTATCATGGGAAATCAGATGTAGTTGTAACCAACACAATTACAACTTTACCTTTTTATGTGGGATTATAAGTCCGATTCTATATAATCCACACTCTCTTTATTGTTTTTATTTTCTTTCATCTCCTTTTTATTACTGTTTTCCAGGTCTTCCTTTGTAATATAATGCTCTTTTAGCTTTTCTCTAATGTCCTCTGCTATGACTACGCTGCTTTGTTTAATAAAGTCAAAGTATACCATAGTGCAGGTACCGTTGGCACGCAGTTTTCCATTCTGCCATGCTTCATGAGTAAGTGTCAGTGAAGTCTTACCTATCTTTGTAACATATGTCCGGATTTCCACGTCATATCCGAAGTATATCTGCTTCAGGTAATTGAAGTCACAATGAACCATGATAAGGTTCCATTTCTTATATGTTAATTCAAGTGTCGGATTAAATATCTTAAATACTGGATTACGTGCTGTCTCAAACCATATGGGTAGTGCATTATTGTTTATGTGTCTAAGAGCATCAGTATCTCCAATACGTGGTGTAATCATCGTTTTAAACATGTTAAACTTCCTTTTTATATTATTTCTATTAATTGCGTGTTTTAATGTTATTATTATGAAGAAAGATATATTAATATTTATAAATTTTCTCAAATTTAATTATGAATTAAAAAATTAAAATGGTAAAAAATAAAAAAATTAGAATGGTAAGGGGTTTAGAATGGTTAATTACGTCTTTTTTGTTCTGCGGAGGTATCCTCATATTTGGTAGAATCTGGAGGAGAATTGTGCTTGCTTACACTATCATCAGTACTGTTGCTATTACTACTATTACTGCTATTGGTAGTGTTCTTCTTGGTGTAGTTTGTCACAGTCTTTTTCTGTTGTGGCTGTTTTATGGAAACGTTATACATGGTCGTATTTGTTTCCTTAATCGGCTTTATCATATCATCCGACGATGTTAGAGATGTTGGAATTAGCTCTTCACTGAATTCCTGTCCAACATGAAAACTTCCCATTACACATCCAACAGCAAATGCAAGTACAGATACTACTGCTATGATAAGTATTGCTGCTTTTGGATTATCTACCATTCTAATCACTCATTTATTGTACTGTTACGGATTTTGCCAAGTTTTTAGGTTTATCTGGGTCTATTCCTTTTAATACGCTTATATAATATGCTAATAGTTGAAGATCTATTATGTATAACAGTGGTGCGAGTATTTCATCTATCACTGGGTTGAATAATAGTTTGTCTTCTATTTGGTCTATCTGTTTGTCATCCTTGGAACCTAGGATTATCATGTCTGCTCCTCTTGATATGATTTCCTGTAGGTTGCTGTAGGTTTTTGCATAGCTTGGACCCGGTGGCAGTAGTCCTACTACTGGAATGTTGTCCTCTATTAGTGCCAGTGGGCCGTGTTTTAATTCACCTGCAGCGTATCCTTCACCGTGTATGTATGTGATTTCCTTGAGTTTTAATGCTCCTTCAAGTGCAGTCGGATAGTTAAATCCTCTTCCAATGTAGAAGAAGTCTCTGGCATATTTGTATTTCTTGGATATTTCTTTGATTTGTTCTTCTCTTGTAAGCAGTTCTTCTGATAGTTCTGATAGTTTTTCTAGTTTTTCTAAGAGTTCATTGTTTTCTGCCATATGTGCTACCAGTAGGTAGATACATATCAATTGACTTAGGTATGTCTTTGTTGCCGCTACTCCTATTTCCGGTCCTGCTCTTGTAAAGATTACGTGATCGGCCTCACGTGTTATTGAACTTCCAACTACGTTTACGATTGCAAGTGTTTCTGATTTTTCCTTGGCTATTTTAAGTGCTTTTAATGTATCTGCGGTTTCACCGGATTGTGTTATGAAGATAACTAGAGTGTGGTCATCCAGTGTATTTTTGAAGAATTCAAATTCGGATGCTAATATCACTTCTGTAGGTATTGACAGTTGTGTTTCAATAAGGTATTCTCCTATAAGTGATGCATGGTAACTTGTTCCGCATGCAACAAAGCATATTCTGTTGAAGTTCTTGAAGTTTGATACGATTTCCTTTATTTTATTTGATTCGGATAATGTGTCTTTTATGACTTGTGGTTCTTCATGGATTTCCTTTAGCATGAAATGTTCGTATCCACCTTTTTCAGCCATTTCAGGACTCCATGTGATTATGTCTACTTTCTTTTCTTTTTTGTTGAGTTCCAAATCCATGATGTCAACGTTGTCTTGGGTTAGAACTATCAGTTCTTCATTATCCAGGTATATTACCTTGTTTGTTTCCTTAAGTATTGCAGGTACGTCTGAAGCTAGGAAGTTTCCATGTTCTGCCAGTCCTACGATTAATGGACTTTCGTTTCTTGCACCGATGATTTTACCCGGTTCATCTTTTGATATTATTGCTAATGCATATGAACCTTTTAATCTTTTGATTGTGGACTGTACTGCTATTAAGAATTCCTGTCCTTCTTTGATGTATTTTTCTATTAAATGTGGTATTACTTCAGTATCAGTGTCTGATTTGAAGATGTGTCCTTCTTCAATTAATTCTTCTTTTAATTGTTGGTAGTTTTCAATTATACCATTGTGTACTACACTTATATTGCCGTCACAGTCACAATGTGGGTGTGCATTTTCTTTTGTTGGTATTCCATGTGTAGCCCATCTTACGTGTGCTATTCCAGTGTTTCCTTCTACTTCGGTAAGATGTATCTCATTGTTTACATCTTTTATTTTACCGCTACCTTTTTTTAGGTTAATCTTATCAGTTACTGTTGCTATACCTACAGAATCGTATCCTCTATATTCTAATTTTTTAATTGATTCGATTATTGTTGGTGCAGCCTGTTTATCCAATACACATCCTACAATTCCACACATTCTATATTCTCCTAATAAAATAATATCATATTGACTTGTTCTAATCAATCATACTACTAGTTTTTATTTATGTTATTAGATATCTTTTTCATATATTATAATAGTTATTATTTACATATAGTATAATATAATTAGTAAATGAAATCTATATTGTATTAGATTTTTTCAATAAATTATTTAGTGGAATTTATTATGAGTCAAATAGCTAAAGAATTATTATATACAGGTAAAGCAAAGGATGTTTATAAAACAGATAATGATGATGAATATATCATAAAATTTAGGGATGATATCACTGCATTAGATGGTGGTAAGAAGGATACCTTATCAAAAAAAGGTGTTTACAACGCATTAATCTCTATGAAGTTATTTGAAGTACTCGAAGATGAAGGAATCAAAACTCAGTATATCAAATTATTAAGTCCTGATGAAATGTTGACCATGTCCCTTGACATGATACCATTGGAGGTTATCTGCCGTAACATTGCAACGGGTAGTCTTGTCAAAAAATATCCTTTCCCAGAGAAAAAGGAATTAAATCCTCCAATCATTCAATTTGATTATAAGAATGATGAATATCATGATCCGATGTTAAATGACAGCATCATATTGGCATTAGACATAGTCACTCAGGAAAATCTTGATGAAATAAGAGAAATCACATTAAAGATTAACAAGGTACTATCTGATTTCCTTAAGTCCAAGGGATTATTACTCGTTGATTTCAAATTGGAATATGGATTTGACAAGGAAGGAAATATCATATTAGGTGATGAGATTAGTCCTGATACTACAAGACTATGGGATGTCGACACACTCGAAAACTTTGACAAGGATATATTCAGAAAAGGTCAAGATGGTGTTGTAGATGCATATAGAAAAGTAGTTGATTTGATATTGACTGATGATGAAAAAGATAAATGGAATGTAAAAGATATAGAATAATAATAAAGTCTAGGATGTTTTTTATATGAATTATGATGTAGAAGTTAAAGTAAGTTTAAAAAAAGGTATGTTAAATCCGGAAGCATCTACTATTGAAAAAGCGTTATCCTTACTCAATTTTGATGTTAAAAACACTCAAACGATTGATATCATCAAATTTACGATTGATGCTGATAGTGAAGATGTAGCATACTCTCAAGTTGATGAAATGTGTCAGAAGTTATTATGTAATCCTGTCATTCATGATTATGAAATAGTTATATGTGAGGAATAATAGTGACTAATTTAGAAGATGTAAATGTTGGAATAATCAGATTTCCGGGAACAAATTGTGATAGGGATATTGAATATGCGGTTGGCTTAACCGGTGCTTCATCACAATATATTTACTGGAATGAACAGGATTTATCCAAACAGGATGTTGTGATAATTCCTGGTGGATTTTCTTATGGGGATTATCTCAGGGCAGGATCAATAGCAGGTATTACTCCAATAATCGGAGCAATCAAGGAATTTGCTAAAGAAGGAAATCCGGTACTTGGAATATGTAATGGTGCTCAGATACTTGGTGAAATTGACTTAGTTCCTGGTGTATTTATTGAAAATGAAAATGCTAAATTTATCTGTAAAAGTAAAAAACTTAAAATTAACACTACAAGAACACCATTTACAAAAAGATATTCAAAAAATCAAATAGTGGACATGCCTATTGCTCATAAGGAAGGACGTTACTATACTGATGATTTGGACTCCGTTATTGATAACGACCAAGTCGTATTAACCTTTGAAGATGGAAATCCTAACGGTTCACTGGCTGACATTACAGGTGTATGTAACCTTGAAGGAAATGTTGTTGCAGTCATGCCTCACCCTGAAAGAGCTGTAGAACCACTTCTTAGATCAACTGATGGATTAGATTTCTTTAAAAGCTTTTTAGATTAAATTAGTTAATCTAATCTTTTTTTTAATTTTTTCAAAACTCTTTTCTAATTTTTACCATAATATAATTATTCAATTCTATGAATCTTGCTTTATTATAATTCAAGTTTTTTAGCAATGATATTTTAAATATTATGGGATTTATAAATAATAATATTACAAATAAATATAAAAAAATAATAGAATTAAAATGTGATACTTATGACAGTTTATATGATAGGGGCAGGTCCAGGGGATCCTGATTTAATAACACTTAAAGCTATAAAATTACTTAAAAAAGCAGATGTAATATTATATGATAGTTTAGCAAACGATGAACTATTAAGTTACGCACCTGATGATGTAGAATTGATATATGTAGGTAAACGTGCCGGTGAACACTACCGTAAACAACCTGAAATAAATCAGTTACTGATTGAACAAGGTAAAAAACATGAAAATGTAATAAGACTAAAAGGTGGAGATCCATTCATATTCGGTCGTGGAGGCGAAGAAGAATTGGCACTGCTCGCAGAAGGAATAAACGTTGAATTTGTACCTGGTATCAACTCTGCTATAGGTGCAGCTACTATGATGGGACTTCCATTAACTCATAGGGCTGTTTCAACAAGTTTAACCTTGGTTACAGGACACGAAGATCCGGAAAAAACCGAAAAACAAGTAAACTGGGATTACACTGCAGACACCCTTGTTGTATTTATGGGTGTAGGTTTACTCAAGAAATACGTTCCTAAATTATTAGAATATCGTTCTCCTGATACTCCTGTATGTGCTATTGAAAACGGTACCCTACCTAACCAAAAAATCATCATGGGTACGTTAGCTGATATCACTGAAAAAGAGATAAAGCCACCTGCATTAATAGTCATTGGAGAAGTAGTCAATATCTACAAGGAATGTCTGGAATTAAGGAGTAAATTCGAATAATGACAACAAATAAATTAAAATCCAAGAAGGTTGTAATCACACGACCCAAGGAAAGATCTCAAGCTTTAGCTAAATTGGTTGAAGAAAATGATGCAATTCCAATTATAATACCTACCCTGGAATTACAATTGGTAAAATCCCCCGAGTTAATTAGAATAGTTGATGAAATCGATTCGTTCGATTGGATAATATTCACTTCTCCGGCAGGAGTAAAATCATTCTTCAACGTATATCCTTCAGAAAAGATTCCATGTAAAATAGCAGTAATAGGTATTAAAACGGAGGAAATATTGAACAAATACAATAATACTCCCGACATAATACCTGAATCATTCACAGCCGAAGGACTTTTGGAATCATTTAAGGATGTTGATTTAGAAGGTAAAAAGATAGCACTGCCTAGAACATTAAGTGCAAGGGATGTACTGCCTGATGGATTAAAAGAATATGGGGCGGATGTGCTGATTGCTGAAGCATATACATCTGCTATTCCGGCTGATAAAACGCAGATGTTGGAGTTATCCGATATGATTATCCGTAAGGATATTGACGTCATAACATTTACCAGTCCTTTAACGGTCAAGAATCTGTTTGATGTAATCCAAGAAGAAAAGGCAGATGACTATGAAAACGTCCTGAAGACTCTCCGTGAAGATATAACCATAGCATCAATCGGACCAATAACTGGAAAAATGTTATCCGAATACAATCTTAAAGCAATAGAGCCTGAAAAGTACACAGTCAAAGACATGATAGAAGCATTAATTAAAAATTTATGAGGTATATAAAATGAAAACAATTATCTGGCCAGTATACATAAATTCTGAACATACTCGTGGTGAAGGTCGTAGATTATCCATTGAAGAATCAGTTCAAGAACCTAAAATACGTGAAATAAGTCAAGTTTTAAGAAAACAAAAAATTGAACATCAAGTTGAACATTCAAAGTCCTATCCTGGTTCATGGTGGGAAAATTCAGGTTATATCATAGCTGAAAGACAGGACATGTCAAAGATTGAATTTTTACGTATGATTGCTAAATTGGTTAAATCAGCAAGAGTAACCAGTAAAAACTAATTTCCTTTTTGACATAGTTTTTTTACTTTTTTTTAATTTTTTTTTGAGGTGAATACTTTTTGAATAATACAAGTGATGATTTTCAACAATCTAGAAATGAAATGGAATTATTATTGAATAAGGCTAAGGATAAAATATTGGAAGCTGAAGACGTGACGATATTTACCCATACCGATTGTGATGGAATAACCGCTGGAAGTATACTTTCTTCCATATTGGATAAGCTTGAAATAGACCATAGTGTTAATTTTGTTGAAATAAATGAAGTTGAAGATTTGACTTCCGATACTGATTTGACCATTGTCTCGGATTTGGGAGCCGGTCAAGATATTTCACAGCTATGTAATTCATCATCCGACACTGCAATCATACTTGATCATCATCCACCTATCAGAAAATTAGGAAAACAGTATAATGGTGATTTGATTGAAATAAATCCAAACTACTATGGATTGGACGGTTCATATACCATCTCCGGTGGAGGATTATCCTATCTGCTTGCAAAGACCATGCATTTTTATGACTTTAGCTGGATGGGTATATTAAGTGCCGTAGGAGATATGCAAAATAGCATGACCGGAAGACTAAGGGGATTGAATACTGAAATATTAAATGATGGTGTAGAGGTAGGATGTGTAAATTACATTAATGATCTGTTGTTATATGGTAGAAATACCAGACCATTATTTGTGGCATTATCCTATTTTGGAGATATTCACCTTCCATTGACAAACAATAGAAACGAGTGCATTCACTTTTTGGAAAATTTGGATATTCCCGTTAAGAATCACTTGGGAACGGTACGCTGTCTGTGTGATCTGTCTATGGATGAAAAATCAAGACTTTTCCATGAGTTACTCAAGATGATGACGAGGGAAGTTCCCAGCCGATACGTAAAATATATTCCTAAACTGATTTCAGGTCAATCATATGAATTCACATTTGAACAGGAATACACTCCATATAAGGATGCAAGTGAGTACAGTACGGTCATCAATGCATGTGGACGAAACGGTAGACATGAACTGGGTATGGAAGTTATAAAGGGCAATCGTGATAAGATTTCCTCTGAACTTGACGTTCTTGTCAAAACCCATAAAAGAAACTTAGCCCAAAGCATGTCCAGAGTTCAGGAAAACAATAGCGTCGAATTTTTGGATAATCTACAATACTTCTATGGTGAAGGCATTGCTCCTAGTATTGTGGGAACGGTTGCCGGAATGCTGCTTAGTAGCTATGATTGGCAAAAGCCGATAATGGGTTATACTCATATTGATGGTGATGAACCTGGATATAAGGTTTCACTCAGATGTTCCAAATTATTGGGCTATGACGGCATACATTTCGGTAATCTTGTACGGGATGTCGCCGGTAAGTGTGGTGGCTCTGGTGGAGGTCATAGTGTGGCCTGTGGGGCATATATCCCTGAAGATAACATCGATGAATTCATTCATTTGTTAAATAATTCAATTAATCTTAATTTTTAGGATTATCCTTTTTTCTTTTTTATCCGTTATTTTCTAATTATAAAAACTTATTCTATTTCTTTAATTGTTTTAAATGGTTGATTATTTTATTTATTGATATAAACCTATTCTATTTGAATTATCTTATCATTTATTCATATTTCTTATTTTTCAATAATCAACTAAATTGTAAAAATATAAATAATATCCTACTTAATATAATAATATAAACATAAAATTATAACATAATTTTTTAAGGGGTATAATTATGAGAATATTCAAAAACAAAGGTGAGTTTACTAAATTTCAAATATTAGCAAAAATTGCTCAACAAGAACCTCACCTCAAACAAAAAGATATCGCTGATGAATTAGGAATTACAGTACAGGCTGTTTCTGAAAACATAAAATCTTTAGTTAAAGAAGGATTAGTTGAAACAGGCAGTTCCAATTTCAGATATAAAATAACAAAATATGGAATTGACAAAGTTAAAACCGAAGCTATTAATCTTAAATCCTATTCTGACATGGTTTTAACTACTATGAATGGATATAAATCTATTTGGCCTGCTATAGCAGCTGAAGATTTACATCAAGGTGAACAAGTATGGTTAAATATGGAAGATGGTATATTGTACGCTGACACTGAAGATAAGTCTGGTGCATATGCAGAAGTATTTAGTGATGCTTTAGAAGGGGAAGATGTAACCTTAATTAACTTAGGTGGAGAAATAGATTTAGTTCCTAAAGATGTTGTTATTGTTAAAATACCACCTATAGCTGAAGGTGGATCCCGTGCATGTGACATGGAAAAAATAGAAGAAATATTCTCTCAGGATTTTGACAGAATAGGTGTATTAGGGACCAGTGCAAGAGCTATAACAAACCATTTAGAGGTGTACCCTGACTTTGAATTTGCTACGGCTGAAGCTACATGCAGTGCTGCAGAAAAAGGATTAAGAGTTATAGTATTCTCTGTCGGAAAAATGACAAACAGAATCATCAGTAAGCTTGAAGAAAAGGGTATAGTTTACTGCATTGAAGATGTTAAAAAAGTATAATTATTGTTAAATAATTTTACTTATCTTTTTTTTAAATTATTTTTTTAGTTAGAATTAATTCTTTTTAGTTTT
>ODAJ011803218.1_pt1 | contig 19649 bp, 34 predicted proteins | sample 1539241 | NCBI WGS metagenome assembly ODAJ01 (sample SAMN02144231, study PRJEB22623) | gut metagenome | biome: sheep rumen | host: Ovis aries | place: New Zealand | reverse complement strand
TCCGAAGAAGAAGCTTAGGATCACGGTTTCTAAGAATAACTGTGGTGAGTACTACATCTCATTCCTCCTGCCGAAAGTCTACAAGCCGATCAACGAATCTGAAACGCTGGCTGAGGAAGTAGGCATCGATGTTGGCGAAGTCGATCTCATGACTACCTACGATGGTAGCAAAGTCGAGAAGACAGGCAATCTGCGGGATCATAATAGGAAGATTGTCCGTGAACAGAAAGCCAGAGAAGTCCTTGGTAGGCAGTTATCTCGTCGCCAGGGATGGTCGAATGAGGACTTTAGAGAGCGACACAAAAAGGATAAGACGCTTGAACCATCGAAATCCTATGCGTATACACAAGAGCGGTACAACAAAGCCGCCAATAAGATTGTTAATCAGCGTAAGGATTTCCAACACAAGATGGTGATGGATGTAATTAAGGAAGCACAAAATATCAGTATCGAAGGTTTGAGAGTTAAGGATCTGTTTGATTCGAAGTCTAAAGGTAAGAAGAATGGCAAAAACAAGAAAGCAAAAAAGAAAGCACAATCGTAACCTCAGTGAAGCAGCACTCGGCGAACTCCTTGTGACCATTAAGTATAAGGCGGATTGGTATAGCCGTGGATGTACGGAGGTAGGTAAGTACTTTGCAAGTACAAAGATTTGCCACTGCTGCGGTCACAAGCTTGAAGATAAGTTAGATACCAAAGTTCGAAGTTGGACGTGCCCTGGGTGTGGTGCAGAACTTGACCGTGATGGCAACGCTGCGATCAACATCCGTAATGAGGGTATGAGAATTAGAGCTTCAAATAATTGATGTAGTTAATTATAAAAAACGGTTGCAGGCTCATCGCCGCCGTGGTGCGAGCAGAAAATTATTGGGGAAATACCGATATGTTCGCACCGAAGTTGACCATGGAATGCTTAATAGTTGGAGCCAAATATTGGTGAATTCGACCGGCAATCGCCGTGGCAACCAAAAGTGTATGTGAGATGTAAACAAGATATATTCAATGTTATAGTGAGATATTGTGCATGTTTGCTGAATCATCTCACGTGTACGGATGGAGTGAGAGGTAAATATGGGCACAAGAATGAAAGTCCCGGAAGGATCATCTCGCGTGTATGGATGGAGTGAGAGTTTACAGTCCTGTATGTAGAAGTATATAATTATAAAATGAGGTTATGACGAATGGATGGAACTACAAAGACGTTCGAAGAAGTAATCGTAAAAATACCATGCGAATTCTATCCAACCATGAAAGCCGAATTGGTTAAAGTGTTTGGGAAGAAAATTCTTAATAAGAAAAAACGCCGTGGATATAACCTTAGTCCATCGACAGTCGGTTGGTTTGAGGCGTTGAAAAATACGTGTAAGCAGCTTGATCTTATGTGGCTGTATGAGTTCTCAGATAGATTGCCGTGGGATCAGTCGGATGAATTCGATGCAATACTGGAACAGGAAATAATTAGAAGGATTTTCAAATAGTTCTATTTAATATAAAAACGGTTGGAGGCTCACCAGTGGGTAAAACCACCTATCCGGGTAACCGGTTAGCCGCCGTGGTGTGAACGGTAAGTTCTCATGATTATCATGGGGTGTTCGCACCGAAGTTGACCACAGAATACTATGTGGGTCGTTATAGATCTGCTTGTAACTGCTGCGGTAACCGCATATATGCGTGAGATGTGAACAAAATATACTCTGTATAAAAGTGAGATATTGTGCATGTTCGCAGAATCATCTCATGCGTGTATGCGGAGTGAGAGTTATTTAGAGCGGCTGAGTGCTCACTGAGTCCATGCAGAATCATCTCATGCGTGTATGCGGAGTGAGAGGAAGTAAGGATAAAAATATATGATTAAAGGATTATACAAATTCGCCGAACAATGGTCACTCGGCGGTTCAGTCTGGATTATTTCAGACACTCATTTTGATGACCCAGATCGTGAGTCAATGGGGTATGTAATTAGTACCCAGGAGCACCATGACCTTATAAAGAAGGCTGTTGGTAAGAATGATACCCTGATCCATCTGGGAGATGTTGGCAATCCGGAATATTTTAAAGATATAAAGGGTTATAAGATATTTATTTTGGGCAATCATGATTTCACGGCGACAAAATACAAACCGTACTTTGATGAGATCTATGAAGGGCCATTAACCATCAGCCGAAAGATTATTTTGTCTCATGAGCCAGTGAATGTTCCGTGGGCATTTAACCTCCATGGACATGATCATAGTGGGAATCTATACGGTGAACATCATTATAATTTTGCTGCGAATGTATGCGGTTATGCGCCGATCAGTCTATCAAAATTGATTAAGAGTGGAATCATATCTAATATACAAGATATACATAGGTTAACTATCGATAAGGCGACGGAGAAAAAGAATGAACGAGTTTTTTAATAAATGGCGAGCGGGCCAATACTGTTGGTTCATCGCTTGGGATCCGGATACACAGCGAGATGTCGAGGTAAGAGGCAGAATTATCGATACGGAAAATATCGAAGGTCGCTCCGAGATACAGAATCTTATAATTGCCCGTGATGGATTGACGTATAATCGGTGGTCGAATGAGGTCTACAGATCAAAAGAAGATATCTATATATGAAGGAGTTAATTATATGGATGAGTTAGTAACGATAAATTTGAGTTTGATTAAGCCAGAGGAAGCACAGGAAACATTAAAATCGGTCATGAACTGTTTCCAGAATAACTGGCTGAATGAAGATGAACGGATGTCAATACTCTTGACGTGTGTTCAGGCGGCAATGAGAGAGACTTTGCAACAGGCAAAAGTGGAGGGATATGTGACGGATGAAGATCAAGGAATTGAACGAGAAGCCCCTGACGAGGGTTAAGAATACTTCCGGTTGCACGAATTTCGGTGGCTTAGAGATCGTTGGCAACACGATGTATACGATTAAAACCCGCAGTGATAACCAACTATCTGTGATATCTGTTTTCCCGGATTACCGTAAAGCAACCCGCGAGAATCATAGGTTTGAAGGATGCCTGTGGCATGGGAATGATTTGGCGTATCACAATGGGTTGCTGTATGTGGCACCATGTAGTGATTACATTGAGGTGGTGAATACCGGCGACTGGTCACACCAGAGATTGGATTGCGATATTTTTCTATCTGCGATTGCTCATGTTGAGGGGAATAAATTTGTAGGGTTATCTGTTAATTACGGCGATTCTCTTGGTTTGGCAGTTCTGGAGCACCGTGGTTACCGCATGGAAGTACTATCCCAATGGAACGTGAGCAACCCGAAGGCGAAGGATGGTTATCTTATCACACAGGCGATTGGATATAAGAAGAAAAATAATTCAATCTTCATGGTGATGTCGCGGAATGACTTCCATAGGAATGTATTGCTACGGACAAAGATCGGCAAGAGCGAGCCGGATTATTGCTTTAGGTCGAAGAAGAGCAGCGGAAGATATGAGTTCGAAGGGATCAGTTTTCTCGACTCTGGCATGAAGGTAATTGGTAGTAATATTCCAAATGGCCAGGACAAAATTTTTATAGCAGCGTAATGTGAAGTGGAGGTTCGGATGACAAAGGACCAATTTGATGAATTTAAGACCGACATAGCTGAGATAAAGAAAAAATATAACGTAAATGACAGTGATGTTTCGCGAGCGTTTAGACAAGTCATCAAAGACACTGAACATGAGAGAATAATACAGAAAGCAAAAGAGAACAAAAAATACGTCGGTAAATACTATGTCCATCGAGTAGAGCGCGAGATGTTCCCTGAAATGAATCGTTACTACAAAATTATCTCTTACCAATCGTCGAATGAATACCATGTGGAAGCACTTGCCTTCGACGAACACCCCATATACTTCTTCGATTATCACAGTCCTATACTTGGGGAGACTGGCGATAATTTCCTAGGAAATTTTGACTTTGAAGGTTTTGAAGTTGAAGACGTCTTTGTTCAGACGCTCATCAACTCTTCAAAAGAAATTTCTGAAGAGGAATACTGGGAGGCAGCCGATAGGTACTTGGCCGAACTTAAAAAAATCCCTTGGACGGCTGATCACTATAGATACGGCGGGAAACTTCCGACGGATCCCGGGTGGGTAAGTGAAGGGGTTAAGAAAGACATGAATTGAGAAGTAATTCTTAGGAAGGATGATGCTATGGATAGTAAGACAGTGGATAAGATTCAATCCTACTTAACTGATTGTGGGCAGAATGATCACGAAAAATTCAGCTGTGGCGACGTTATTAGGTACACCCCGTCAGAGATTGCGTACCTGTTGAAGAAAATGCCTGAGGATAAACCGTCGCTTGGCGCAAGGCCGTTCGAGATTGTTTTCAGTGAAAGAATTAAGGAGCTGGCAGAAGCGATTGCTAGATGTTCAGAGAACTTAGTTAAAGATACAGATCATATTAAACTCTGGGCAAAAGAGATCGAAGAACTGTGTGATGTTGTATGGTACTTACAGGATGATACCTAAGAGGAGGAAGTAATATGAGTACAGCTGAATTTGCGGAGAGGGTTTTGGGTCTAAAGTTGTTTCCGGCACAGAAGATATTTCTGAATCTTATGGATCAATGTGGGAAAATCTATATGGCAGAAAAATGTTATAGGAGATCGCCGGGAGAAGTAATGTTATATGCAATGGCAAAAAGTTTTATGACAGAGGGAAACGATGGCTGATAACATTAGTGCTCTTGCTCAGGTTCTTGGTGAAGAGAATGTTGCCGATCTGAGGAAAAAGTTGGTAGATATTCTTATACAGAAAGCAGAGGATGACCTCGATGCCTATTCTGAGTATCTGCTTTATCCGCCGGACTTCCGCGATCTCGTCAAAGATGCGATGGATGCGACACGCAAGAAAGTCGAGAAGATGTACAAGGATGCGATGATCGACATTCATCAGGACTACATCGACAAGATGAAGATTTACATGTCTTCTCAGGTTCAGGAAACATCCTTGAGAAAGGAAGTATATGATCTGGCGAAAGAATACTATTGGAAATCGAACGAACATGGCAAAGAGCGGAAATTTGCGGAAGACCTCTATAAGATCCTGGGCTTAACTCAGGAAGAGATTTTGAAAGAAGTAGAGAAGAATGTAGGTAAAGAGCCAGAGAAGGAGAAATAATCAGTGGGAACACGAAGTACGATTACTTTCACTAAGAAGATTGTCAAGGAAGTCCGGCAGAACTTCTGAAATATATCAAAGGATATAAGGATAACGATGATAAGAACACTTAATTCGAACAGAATTTTCATCGGAAGTTTTACGGCTGAATACATAAATCCTAAAATGTTCTCTCTACTTCTTGGTAGGGATTTTTCAACGCAGAACGATTTTTGGGATGTTAGCTACTACAAGCTTATCCAAAACCGTACTCATCGCAAGTGTCGTATCAATAAGAAGTGGGCAAAGCGCTATGGCTTTCGTAGGGAGCTGGTAGATATAGGATCATTTAAGGCTGAGAAGAGCAGGGCTGGTACCGTGATGTTCACTAAGAATACAGACTAGGATAGTTTATCATGAATTCAGCCTAATTGTAAAAACTGAGGTAAGAGAATGTTAAGACCAGCGATAGCATATAAAGAAGAACTTGAATATTTATTTTCCCAAGAGATCTATACAGAGGACTATTTTCTCTACTCGGGATACGCTTACTGTCACGAACTGCCGAATATTGGGGCGGAAGATAGCCATTTTCAGTGGGCAATCGTGAACAGTCAGGAAGAAGTGATCGGCTATATGGCGTATCAGGTAGATCCTGAAAATGATACTGTGAAGGACTTTGGTCTGTATTCGTTCGATCATAGTAACCCAACAATTGGGAGAGATCTGTTTACGAAAATGGAAGAACTGGTCGCCAGATATCGCAGGATTGAGTGGTCGATGATCGGCGGGAACCCGGTCAAGAAACACTACGACCGTTTTTGTGAGAAGCATGATGGGAATTGTGTAAAACTGAATCAAGTGACAAGAGATGAAGCGGGTAATTACCGTGATGTATATATCTATGAGATTGTGAGGGATTTAGAATGTCAGATCACAAAGAACCAAGGATCGGTCAGCGTTGCTTCTTCGCATTTCGCGCAGGAATAAATCAGTTTGGAAATATTGTAACCGTTGAAGATGATGGGGCGCGGATACAGATTCGCGGTGATGACGGAAAAATATATACTGGTTGGACTAAGGACGTGATCCTACTGTAACTCTAATTTGTGGAAATACTGGTGCTCCAGTCGGTAAAAATTGTGAAGATTGCGTAGTAAATTGTTGGACGTACAGAGTTTGGAAGATGAATAATTCAATGGGCCAGGATAGTAGAGTATTTTTAAGAAACTGTGGTTATACAGAGAATTTAAGTGGTGATGAATCTAAATCATCCAATTTCAGGGGAAAGATTACCAAACTGCCGCGGGATCTTGATCCGAACGAGATGATTTCAGATCGAATGAATGAAAAATACTCTGTATGTCCATTTTGCGGAGAATCAAAGAAACACACACTTCTAATGGGAAACGAAGGTACCGAAAGGGATAGATGGGAAATCTGGTACGGGAAACAAAAGCATTGGTGGCACATCTGGGAAGAATCACATCGTTGGAAGATAGATCATTGGCACTGTTGGAAGTGTGGAGCCGAATGGGAATCTGAAGCGTATCCGACGGATATTCAACCCGAAGGAATAGGTGAATAACATGACTAATTCAGAATACATCCTTAACTGTATATCTGACAGAGATCTTGCCTATCTGTTAAAACCTTGGCATTACTACAAAGACGAACCACCTTTTGTAACGAAGATACGTGATGCTCATACTCACTGGGCAGAATCAACATCTAATAATCGTGGCAATATGGCGAAAGGTATTCACGGCAAGACCGTAATTGAGGAGGATCCTTCGATCTGGGCGTGGCATGAATGGCATTATCCCAATGGTGAATGGGAAAAGTCTGGAAGAACAGATTCTGTCTCATGGCAAGTGTGGCTTTCGGAGCAATATGATACTGAGGATTGGAAAGAAGAGGAATGAAAATTTTATTCACTGATGTGGATGGTGTTCTAAACGATGAAACAACAACAGCCAAAAGTCCATGCGGTTATACCGGAATCATGGATTCTAAGGTTAAGCTACTGAAAAAGATAATTGATGCAACTGGAGCAAAGGTAGTGCTTAGTTCGGACTGGAGGCTTTGCGAAGAGGATGATCCTGATTATAAATACCTTCTTAGAAAATTAAAAAACGTAGGTGGGATAATCTTGTATGGGAAAACACCAGATATTAGTTGGGAACGACGAGGACTAGAGATAGAACAATGGCTATCAGGACATCCAAATGTCGAATCGTGGGTTGTTTTGGATGACGTATATTTCTCTGACTTCCAGTGTGATGGATTTCGTCAACATGTAGTCATTACGGATTATTATTATGGGATACGGCAGATGGATGTGGATAAAGCTATTGAAATTCTGAATATTGAGAAGTAGGTATAGGATAGGAGATATACGCGATGACGAAGGAAGAATACACCCAAGCAAAGGAGCGTGCAGCGAAGTATCAGAGTTGTGAAAATGAGCTGAACAATGTAGACAAAGCTCTGAGTAATATTGAACAGTACAATAGCTTTACATTGAGGCATCCATACAAGATTAGCGAAGAGGTATCTTTCGGGATAAACACTGTCACTAGAAACAACCTGATTTCTCTGCTTAAGGAATACCGGGCGACGATTGCTGGAGCGATGGAGGAAATATGACAGGAAACGAATATGAAAATCAAAAAAGAAGGGTAAACGACTACAGAGAGTTTTGGACACAGGCTAAAAACACATATGACATACGTAGTCGAATAACAAACTTCTCATATCTAACATTTGGAGCAGCCACAACAGACGAAACAGATAAAACAATATATCTCTCAGAAGATTTAAAGAATGATTTAATCAAGATCCTAGAAAAACATGAACTAAGACTTGAGAAAATACTGGAAGAGATATAACTGCCGAAAATAAGGGTTTTCGGGAGGGGGAACAGATGAAAAGGAGATAGCGATGAGAGATCCAAATAGATTAGACAATTTTTACGAAGAGATATGTAAACTTCACAAGGAGAAAGTACCAGACTGGAGATTTGGCCAGTTATGCAGTAATTTCTTTGGGTGGTTGATGTCAGAAAAAGGGATGGACTTGTTCTTTCCGGAGGAGGACAAGATGCTTGAATATTTCCGGGAGTATATGAAACGGGCATAATTAGGCATTGATTTTTTGGAGGAGGTATTAATTATGGGTGAGGTTAAAGCTACGAAAAAAGGGTCGAAGGGACTCCTGGTATTACGGTGGGTTATTTTTGCGGTTGCTGTATTTATTTTATTTGCTATGATTTTCCGCACGTTCTCCAAGGCGTTTTACACGCGGCATATCGTCATAGAAGTTACGGATAAGGCGGTCAAGAATGATAAATACATGGTATATGGCAAGACTGTTGATCCAGAGCATCTGCCGAAGAGCTATGAGGTAACCAACAGCGCATTGGCAAATCGATATGATTCATCCGATTTGTATGGTCAGATTGAAATCGGCAAGACGTATGAATTCATTGTAGGCGGTAATCGCGTCGGATTCATGTCATGGTATCCCAACATTTACTCCGTGATGGAAGTACAGGTAGTCAGTGACGAAACCGAGTATGAGGATGGGACTTCTGGATGACAAATTTCGAGGATCTGAAACTCTGTATCGGCAGCGATGATAATGATTACGTTGCGGATTGGCTTATTGATTTTGCTTATTATGTTTCCAATGACATTGTTTCGGATGCAGAGATTTTTGAATACTTAAATCATGACCGCATTGAATGGCAACCACCTGAACTTCCGCAGAAGCCTGCTTCACAGCGGCGATTTAATGACAGCCTTCATAGGAAACATATCGAAGAAGTGTGGGGTATGAATTCTGGTCGGTTCTATCATCCGTTCGGCTATTTTCCTGTAAATAGGGATGGTCGATACACAGATAATGAGGATGAGATTGCCTACTACAAGAGGTTCCATTGGAAACCTGGGAGGAAAAAGTGGATGAAGCGTCGCAGCAACAAGAAACTTCGTCACAGTGATCCTGATGTGGCATATCGTGGCGGTAAGTATAGGAGAATATTTGAATTATATTGAGACATCTATGAATAAACTAAAAGAATTAACTCAGCAAATTAATGAAGCGAAGGACGCCTATTATAACTCTGCGTCACCGATCATGAGTGATGAAGAGTATGACCGGTTGGTTAAAAAGGCTGAGATGTTTGGTTATATTGAGAGTGTTGGTGCAGTACCTGCATCTGAGCTACCGAAAATCAAGCACGAACATCAGATGTTGTCGCTTGATAAAGTCCATACAATCAGTGAGATCCGTAACTTTATGGGTAACAAAAAGGTTCTCGCTATGTATAAAGAGGACGGTCTCAGCATTTCCGCTACATATCTGGATGGTGTGTTGACTAGGCTTGAGACTCGCGGCAACGGCTCCGTGGGCAACGACATTATGATCCATGCGAAGTCATTCATGAATCTGCCATTGACTATTGAAAGGGGTGGCAAATATGTCATTGATGGTGAGTGTGTAATTTTACGCAAAGACTTCGATGTAATCAACAAGGACGGAGAGTATATGAACCCCAGGAATCTGGCCGCTGGTTCTCTCAAGCTGTTTGATCCGAAGATTTCCGCAACCAGATGTTTGCGCTTCTATGCTTGGGATGTGATAGAAGGTGGAAGCAGTAATTCGCTTGACCAGAATCTGGCAGAAGCACATCAGCTTGGTTTCGATATTACACCATATACAACAAGTGAGAGTAGCCAATTATTCGATTACATACTTAATATGCTCCGGGAGAACGCAGCAGAAGATGGGATGCCGATTGATGGTGTTGTGATTAAATTTGATGACATCGAATATGGCCGGTCACTGGGTTCCACAATTCATCATCCGCTTAATGCGATTGCGTATAAATACGATGATGAGGAAGTACCGTCTATTATCCGTAGCTGTGAGTGGCAGGTTGGGAAGACTGGGCAGATCACACCTGTACTCAACTTTGATCAGGTGGAGATCGAAGGAACCATTGTGGAGAAAGCCTCTGCTCACAATATCAGCATCCTGAAATCACTCGGTGCGACAATTGGTTGCACATGCTATGTAATTAAAGCTAACAGCATCATACCGCAGGTAATCGCCTGTGACAATGATGGGTACGGCAAGATTGAGATTCCGAAGATCTGCCCAGTATGTGGTTCACCAACTACCATCAAGAAGGATAACGAGTCAGAGGTATTAATGTGCACGAATCCTAACTGTGGTGGACAGTTGCTTGGGAAGCTGAAGCACTTCGTTTCTCGGAAGGGGATGGATATCAGCGGCCTGTCGGAGGAAACGCTGCGGAAGTTTATTTCACTCGGTTGGCTGAATTCGTTCGTTGACGTCTACTCACTTGGCAACCACTATAACCAGATCGTCAACTTGGATGGCTTTGGCAAGAAGAGTTCAGATAAGCTTATGAAAGCTCTGGATGAATCACGGCAGAATGTTAACTTGGTTAACTTTATTACTGCACTGAGTATCCCTGGGATCGGTGAAGGGCAGGCAAAGAGCTTGGTCAAGGTTTTCCCAACCTGGTACGATTTCATGGACGCGAAGGATGATCCGGGCAGTTACCAATCAGTAGATGGAATTGGTGAAGTCTTGGATCGGAATATTCGGAAGTGGTTTATGGAGGGCAATAATTTGGGTGATGCGAATGTACTTGCCGGTATCATGCACTTTGAAGGTGTGATGAACAAACCGGAGGGGAATTTCCCTCTTGTCGGAATGACCTTCGTTGTAACTGGGAAGGTTAATCACTTTGCTAATCGGGATGCGCTGAAGACTAAGATTGAGGAGATGGGTGGTAAGGTTGTAGGGAGCGTGAGCGCAAAGACCTCATACCTGATCAACAATGACGTGACCAGTACAACCGGCAAAAATCTGAAGGCCCAGCAGCTTGGAGTTAAGATTATCTCTGAGGAAGATTTTTTGAGGATGATTGAATAAGCTGATGTAGAAAATTATGTATTGACATTTCACGACAGATGTGTTATATTCTTTGTAGGTCGAAGAGATCGGTATTCGCCCACCGATTTACGATAATACAGAAAATAAGAAAGGAATGTAATGATTGAATATAGATAAGTACAATGAATTAATAGCGATGAATACGAGGCTTTACGAAGATCTTTAGAGAGAACGGCGGGTAGTGATGCAGCGAAACGTATACGGTAAGGAGTGGGAGAGAGCACTCCAGAAGTACGATGAACTCGCTATCCGATACGACCAGATGAAGAAGGTATTTAAGATTCTCGGTGAGAACATGGATAAACAACAGCCTAAGAACCTAACTGAAGGCTGAGTTTATAGCAACTAATAAAATCTCAAGTACAAAGGTATTGGTGACGCATTACCAATGTACGCGTAGCATTGTAATTGACGATTAGCAACACTCCGGGATCGCAATGACCCCGGAGGCTTACCCAGAATATGAAGTAGTTAATTAGGGGAGAGCAAATGAAAACAGTTCCAACTGGGGATAATAGATTAGTTCCACCTCGTCCACAAGACCTCACACCTGAGAAGATCTTAGATCGGATGAAGAACATCAAGATTGGTGATGAGATTACTTTCGATAGTTTCAAAGAATGTTTTAGGGCAGCACAGCTCGACCGGCATTCAGCGACAATCAAAGTCACAGCCAGAGTAGTTGAGCATTGCGGTGGGTATTTGATGGTTAAGCTGAAGAGAGGCATTCTGGAATCGGTAAACTACTTCGACATTGAGGCGGTTAATGGGAAGAGATTCATAGGCTACATCAAGAAGTAACCATTTGTATAAACTGGGGGACTAGCTCAACTGGCAGAGCAGCAGTTTATTAAAGATGTCTTGTGAGGCATTTACAGCAATTTTTTCTTCAAGGGCACTGCAGGTTTCTGGTTCGATTCCAGAGTCCTCCATTCAATAATTAGTAAAACATCTCGAACGAAGAGATGGAACTGTGATGAAACGATAGTCCAGTTCACTGTTATTGACCGAGCATACCGGTTTTAGAATTATTATTACAGATGCAAGTAATACATATGATTAACGAGTCCCAAAGCATATAGTATGCAAATGGCCTCGCATCAAGGTGAAATGAGGGATCTGTTAATCCAGTGAAACCGATATCAATCTGAATCTCCTGGGATGAGGAGCGGATGTGGATTGAAGTACCGTAGCAGAAAGTGCGATAACCGGGAGAGATGGCGATGCAGACCAACTTCTACATAATAGTGTCTAGGTGTCGAGTAGTCTCAGAAGAGGATGGTTGATATTGGTGGAATTGACGAACAAATAAAATCTGAATTTTATCGGGTGTAGCTACTATGCAAAAATACAATGACTTCATGCTAATGCATGATAACAATGTGCAACTTTTGTTCCGATTCAAGTTTTCGCAGTCTCACATGCATAGTTTTGACGAAAATCCTCCGAAGACCTATGGAGATGTGTTCAAAGTGTATTACTCATGGGAGATCCTGAGATCAATCAATGACTCTTGGACAGATGAACCTAACTGGCAACCGTTTCAAGCTATCTTTAGTTTTCGGTGTGATGAATGTTCGGCATTAACATCCATGAGTTGGATTATCAGACATGTTATCAGATATAAGAAGAAAAGACAAGAGGTGAATTCTTTCGGTCAGCCAGCATCCGACTGGGAATTGGAATACAAGAAGGGTTGGGAAGGCTTGGATAGTGGTATCTCGCAGAAGGATCAATTGTTATTCAAGGTTTGGAATAATAGTTCCGATTTGGGATTCCGTTTTTGGCTTGATATCCAAACAGCGCTGAAGTTTTCTGACTTTCTCGATGAGTGCAATCAGTACATGTTGGAGCATGGAGAGCCGATATAACAACTTAATACGGGGATGTAGCTCAATTGGATAGAGCACGTATAGAGAACGAGTCTTGTAAAGACTTTCACAGCAATTATTCTTTCGCATGGTTAAGCGCGTGGTTGAGGTTCGATCCCTCACATCCCCATGATCCCAAGTCAGCGTCCATGGAAGGGCAGCGGTTGGAATACCTTTGTCTATCTGACAGGACCAGAGCTAATCCGGGAAGGAAAGCGGTCTCCGCCAGAGAGATGACGAGCGGCATACATGGAAAGCGTGAAGCTAATATATCGTGAGTAGGATTGTATGCATCTGGCATATAGCCCTATGGTGTAACTGGCCAGCACATGAGACTTTGACTCTCGCAATGTCGGATCATTCCCAGCTGGGGCTGTTACTAAGACACATACAGCAATCTTAAGGAAATGGTCTGAAAACCCATAATTGTGTCTTGAAATTAACGTATAGCGACACTCACAGCAATTAATTGATGAAATTTGATAAGGATGATAATTGTGTGTCGCGGAAAGGATAAACAATGGGATTTTATGATTTAATGAAAAACGAAACCGATAAGAGGAAGGTCCTCACTGAGAATGTGGCAGTTGCATACGCAACTTCCGGTAAGGAGTTGCTTGACTTCAACTTTAAGCTGAGTGGTTATCGTAAGGCTGATAGTCAGGTTATCAAGAACGATTTCTCCCACGTATTCTGGGAAGATCCGCTCACTGCCATTAAGTATCTCTTCTGGGCACGCGATGCACGCGGAGGTGCCGGTGAACGTAAGGTATTTCGTGAAGCACTTCTCTGGCTTGCTGAGAATAAGCCTGAGATCGTAAAGGCGGTAATCCCGCTGATTGGTGAGTATGGTAGGTATGACGACCTTCTGGTTCTGCTCGACACACCTCTTCGACAGGATGTTTCTTCCTATTATAAGAGCGTCCTAGAGGATGATCGGGTGAACATGAATCTCAGTAATCCAATTTCGCTTTGCGCTAAATGGCTTCCGAGTATCACTACATCCTCCGCTGAAACTCGCCGTAGGGGAGAGATGCTTTGCCAGGATTTCGGTTGGTCACCGAAACACTATCGAAAGACTCTCTCAAAGCTGCGTGATTATCTCAAGGTTGTTGAAACACGGATGTCTTCCAACAATTGGGCTGAGATCGACTACAATCAGGTTCCATCAAAGGCGAACTTGATTTACTCAGGTGCTTTCATGAAGCACGATGAAAAGCGTAGGCGTAAGTATCTTGAAGATCTTCAGAAAGGTGAAGCTAAGATCAATGCTGGCGTTCTTCAACCACATGAGATCGTGAGCAGCTACGTTAATGGACTTTGGAGCAGGAATGTCAAACCATATGATGAAACTCTGGAACAGTTATGGAAGAATATGCCGAATGAGACCATTTCAAACACACTGGTTGTTCATGACTCATCGGGATCGATGGTGTCACTGATCAGCGGCAACACGACATGCTTGGATGTAGCTTCTGCACTTGCTATTTACATGGCGGAACGGAACACTGGTGAATGGAATTGTAAGTATGTGACATTCAGCAGTCGTCCGCAGATTGTGGACATCTCAAACTGCGATACTCTGCGAGATAAGTTGGTTGAAGTGTATAGCCGAAATGATTGTTCAAACACGGACATCTACAAGACAATGAAACTCATCCTCGATACTGCGGTTAAGAATCATGTTCCGAAGGATGAGATGCCGGAGATGATTGTAATTTGCTCCGACATGCAGTTTGACGGTCGTGCTTTTAATTTCAGCAAGACACTGTTTGAGGACATCATCGATGAATACGAAGCATCTGGATATAAAATGCCAAGGATATGCTTCTGGAATATCAATGATCGCGGCGAATGTTCGATTCCTATTCAGCAGAATGAAATGGGTTTGATTCTCTGCTCTGGATTCTCTACCAACATCATGAAGATGTTTATGAGCGGTGAACTTGATCCGTATAAAGTGCTTCTCGAAACGATTAACTCTAAGAGATACGATGCGGTCGAAAAAGCAGTTAAAAATGTAATCTGATAATAAGACGGGTACAGCAATTTTTCTGGAATATGCTGTTAACATATAACTCATTCCCGTCTTGAGATGTAAGACGCTTACAGCAAATCATATGCATAGCTTTGTAGAAAATAATGTATTTTGCGTCTTGTGTTCGGAGGATAGTATGAGACATATAATTCCCAAGGTGTACAAAACGCCAGAGGTGTACGTTGTATATTGGCTCTGGTGGGAATTTATCATTCCACGATGGTGACCAGAGATGATGGAGGTAATTAAGTTTGGATGAAAATGGTATTATCGGATTCACAAAGTCTGATCTCATAGACGAAGATGAAAAATACGTCCGGACTGAGCATTCGATTTTGTATGAAACTCTGAGCGAATACGGTATTCAGGTCGGTGGTTGGTATCCAAAACTGTGGGAAAGCATATTTGAAACCTTCATGGAAAGATTGATCCACGCTGGATATGTGACCAAACGATCTGAAGAAGAGGGGTGATTGCCATATCTCAGTTCAGCGGAAAATGTGATTGCTATGATCACTTCAGTGAGTATACGGATGAACAGCTCCAGAAATCACAGATATTCATTGGAGACCAGATTGTCCCATTGAGGATTAACAACCAGCACGATCTCGCGCCATATTATGCGCATATTGTTGGATTCGTTGGTTGCTGTGATGGCATTACCGTTTGCCGTCTCACTGAGAAATCATATGTAGATTATGCAGAAGAAGAAGATTTGACCTGGGAGCTTTGTGACCTGAAGAAGTATTATCTCAAATGTAAGCGGAATAAGGTTCCATACACAGTTGAAGAAGCTTTGAAAAAGATGTGCTTTACTACGCTGGTAGAAACTGACTATGAACTTGCAAAGCGGGTTGAGATGTACGGCAATAAGGCAACCATTGAGGGACTACATCGTTCAACAAGTGATCACTACCGTAATAGACTTCTGGAGGAGATGCTTCGGCTCGGATGGGATAGGAGAAGGGCGAGGTACTGGTTATGGAAGGATTGGAAAATGTTGATAGAGGAGGATGATACAGATGGCTCGGACACGAGCAAACATGAAACTTAACAATGAGGATACATATTTCCTGAATAATCTTAAGAACCGCCGCAAGTGGTTGGAATCAAGAGATGAATTCGTGGGAGATGTGTCTGATGAAGAGTGGTATATGATCTCGGATTATCTATTCCGGTTGGCTATGGATTATACCGCTTATCAAAACAATAAGAAAATGCATTTACGTAAAAAGGATGAAAGGGTAGCAGACGTTAAACGTTGCGCCGAGTCGCTACTCAAAATATCAGGGTTGGAGGTCAAAGCAAGTGAAGGTTGAGTTGATTGATTACGATGACAACTGGCAGAGAGTGAAAAACGCAACACTGGAAACTATCGGCAAGGAAAAAGGAAAATATCCAGATTCCAATTGGAAACTTCGTATTCTTAGAGCCGAGCATTCTACTATCCGGCTCTTAAATTTTACCCTGAGATTCACACAGATTCCTTATTTTGTTGTTATGCACCTTGTGCGACACCATGAAGGAGTCAATCATTTTGTTTCTACCCAGCGAACAGACAGGACTGGAGTTGACCGCAATAAACTCCAACAGGATAACCCGATCAGCTATAGGATGAATGCCAACGCCCAGGCACTTATTAACATTAGTAGAAAGAGGTTATGCAATTGTGCCGCCATCGAAACACGTCAAGCATGGCAGATGGTTAAAGATCAAATCGCCCAGGTCGAACCAGAACTTGCTTCATGCATGGTAAGAGAGTGTGTTTATCGTGGCCATTGCCCAGAGATGTTTGGTTGTGGCTTTGATAAGACTGAGGCTTTTAAGAAGGAACTGGAGGAATATAGAAACTATGGACAAACTGGAACGACATAAAAAATTATGTAACGATCTTCACGAATTATATACGCAGAAGAATGCTGCCTACGGTGATAGTTTCGGAGATACATATAAGAAACTCGGCATTATTTCAGCGGTAACCAGAATCACTGATAAATACAATCGGCTTGTCAATCTGGCTACGCATAATGATGTTGATAAGGGCGATGAATCAATTTGTGATACCCTTATTGATCTTGCGAATTATGCCATAATGACGATCATGGAGATTGAACAGCGGAATCCGCCAAAAGCAGAAATCAATATTTTCTATAATAGTCCAATTCAAGCCAGACCGCCAATTAAGCTTTGCAATTCCGAAACGGGGTGAACCTATGGAGAGATTTCAAATTTATCTGGCCGGTGGAGTTGCAAACGAACCGGATGAGGGTAAGGGATGGCGTGAGAAAGCGGCAGTAATCTTCAATGAACATTTTGAGAGCGAAGATTACAAAATTGTTGTGATTGATCCTACAAAGTACTTCACATACTCTGCCCGTAAAGATGAAGAGAGTGATAAGCAGATCAAGAGATTTTATTATGACATGATTCAGAAGTCGCAGCTACTCTTAGTGAATCTTGATCGGTCGAAATTGAGTCCAGGAACGGCCATGGAAGTACAGTTCGCCCGTGACAAAGGGATTGAAATAATTGGCTTCGGTAAAGAAGATGTTTATCCGTGGATACTTGAAGAATGCCAAGTTGTATTCCCATCGATGCTTTCCGCCATTGATTACATCAAAGAATATTATATTGAGAGGCGGTGAAGCTTTTGCGAATCAGACTGAAAAATGAGCTACCGAAGATCTATCTGGATCTTAAAAATGACAATGCTGAAAAAGTTGTCATGATATGTCGCAGTTATGAACAGTATTTTGACATTGACTTAAAATGCGGTCAGATGGAGATAGATGCATTTTCGTGGTTAGGAGTATTTGGCTTGGTTAACCATACTGTACAGGTTATCCCAATCATCGGTGATAAAGCTGATAATCTGGATACTGTGATGCAGTTGTATAAAGAATTGAAGCCGTATGGCGCATATATTGAAGGAGATAATTAAAAATGAAGGATGTTCAGAGAGTTACTGCTAATAGCATTAAAAATTTCAAGGTAATCCCAGAAAACAAAATTGTTGTTGGTGGAATGTATACGGGTGGCATTTGGATGGAATTTGTTGATACCTGTACTGCGGATGAAATAAATTGTTTGCCAGAGTTCATCATTAATGATTCAGTTGTTTCAAAGGTGAATGCAACCGCCAAGTGTGATCCAAAAGATACGTGGAATGAAAAGGTTGGCATTGATGTCGCTAGTGCGAAACTGGATATGAAGGAACATAAACGCAGAGTACGTAAGTGTGAAAGGCTACTGAAGGTTCTCAATTCGCTAACGAAGAAGACTGAGGAGATTTGCTATAAGCATCGGGCGAAAGCAACGGCGATTGAGGATGATTTGAGAAAGTATTACGGAGGAGATATTTGATGAATGTAATAAAGAGGGACTGTACAGAAGCCCCATTTGATAAAGCAAAAATTGAAAATGCGATCTTGAAGGCTATGAAAAATGGATCAGGAATCGTGAAGCCTCAGATCGCAAAGAACATTAGTGAAGAGATTGCGGAGGAGCTTGAGAAAAATGGAATTGATGAGGTAGATATCTCAACAATCGAAGGAATGGTTTTTGATAAGCTTATTTCTAAGAAACAGAGAATTACTGCCCGAGCCTATGAAGGATATAGGTCTATCAGGGAATTCCAAAGGGAGCAGGTGAATACAACGGATAAGGATGTTCACGAACTCCTTAATGGAATTAGTGAATACTGGAATGGTGAGAATTCTAATAAGAATCCGAAGGTTCTGAATGTCCAGAGAGACTATATGGCTGGGATTCTAAGTACGGATATCACCAGACGTTTTCTTCTTACGCCTGACGTCGTTCAGGCTCATGATGAAGGAATCATCCATTTCCATAAGAATATTGTGGCATAATGTAGTGATACATTATGAAAACCTAGTGAACCTATAAATATAGGGTGTGTATTATACGATTAAGTAACGGTAGGAAATGACCGCTAAATAATATGCTAACAGGGGATCAGAAGGAATCCTGTGCTAAGACTTTTAGTATCTTTGATGTTTTGAATGAGGTGGTAACATCAAAGAATTAATATTTAAGAAATTTCATAATTATGATGTATATGAAAATGGCGATGTATTTTCTCACTATGTTAACCGTTTTCTAAAAGGAGAAATAACGAAACACGGATATAAGCAGTATTCGTTGTTCATCGATGGAAACATGAAAAGATATAAAGCTCATCGACTTGTAGCATTTATGTTTTTGGACAAACCAGATAACTATCAAGAATTAGTCATAAATCATAAAGATGGCAATAAACTAAATAACCATTATTCTAATTTAGAATATTGCACATATAATTATAATAATTACCATGCACGATTAAATTGCTTAAATAATGTGTCTGAGAGTAATTCAAGAAGATGGGATAATAAAACTTTTCGCTCAAAAACATCGTTGAAATTTTCCCAAGTGCAATTAAATGGTGGATACACAAAAGGAAAAAAGAATGGGAGATTCAGATACGAAATCTTATCAAAAGATGGGAAAGAATACACTAGACAGGAACTTGCGGAATATATTGGGCGTTCTCAGTCAAATACAGATTCAATAATTAGGAGAGCTGCTCATGGTGAAGAAATTGAGATATTGACTAAAAATAACATATACATCAAAGATACTAAAAGT
>ODAJ012029146.1_pt1 | contig 19657 bp, 5 predicted proteins | sample 1539241 | NCBI WGS metagenome assembly ODAJ01 (sample SAMN02144231, study PRJEB22623) | gut metagenome | biome: sheep rumen | host: Ovis aries | place: New Zealand | reverse complement strand
GCAGTATGCACCAAAAGAAAACAAAAAGATGACATAATGATATTCATATGATTGACTAATTTAAATTGTGGGAATTTTTAGAACCCACCTAAACACAACGGTATAAAAAATGGGCAAGCCTTCGTCACCGAAGGCTTGCCCGTTTTTTTATGCCCGCCCATCCCGCCCATAAAGCCCATCACCCCCAATCCCCATAATAATCCTCATTTCTATTCGCCTAATCCTCAGTAACTTACTAAGGGCGTTGTAAAAGCTATCAAATTACCTTGTAAAAGCTATCGTTTTACGCTGTAAAAGCTATCAAATTACCGCGTAATATGATAGCTTTTGTTTTGCAAAGTCAAAAGCGCCCAAATTACAAGCCAAATTACAAGGAATGAGCCGTGATTTATTTACCCTATATCAATAGCGATGTTTAAAATTTGTTAAATATACACTTAATTGTTGAAAAAAAGTGTTATACTTCAAGGAAAATTATTAATTTTGTACAGAAATATACATGCGTACATGCCTGCGCATCAAATAATGCGTGTATCTATGCGCGTATATATAAAATAGGTGTAAGATACTGACATCTTTAAAAACTGCATCCTAACGAAGTAAATACGTCAATAATGTTGATATGACAAAAAATAACTACATAATCAAGAAAGCCTATGTCGTCCCCTTCGTTGCCTTTGACGAGATGGAAGAGGAGGAGCTGATGTTCGGCGCTTCCGCCAATACGACTGGTACTGGTGGCAATGAGGGACAAGATGACGACGACTGGGGCAACGGAGCGAAGGAGGCAACGGGCGATTTCGTGTTTGAATTGGACGAGGTTGACGAGGGGGGAGAATAATATGACAGTCAACTCTCGTGTACTCGTGCGTTTCAAAAGGGTAGTCGTACTGCTCTTTTTGCTTTTGGTAAACAGCATCGAGATATATTCTGGTACCTATACCTTTAAAAAAGGATATGGTATTCAGTTCGGATGGGTGAAATTCAAGAAGATTTCCGTTCAGGCTGTGGTTAATGGTGGGGAACAGGTACAACAGCGCAACCAACTGAGCGTGAAGGATGTGCAGGCGGATGCTCGTTATACGACGTTGAATCCAATGATCGTGATAATGTCTGCTAATACACAGTATAACTCCATGGCGCCTTACAACTCTGCTCATAAAACGGCATCTCCTACAGCATTGCCAGTCGAATATACAGGGCAGACGCAGGTCGCAAATGATAATACCTCGCATCTGTGGGCTTATGACCAGATGACGGCACAGTCGTATTTTACGACAACGTCCGCTTATATCGGATTTACGCGTCATTCAAGCGTAATACGTATAGCATACAAGATAACAAAGCCGATGACAGTCAAGTCCTTGACTTTGGCAACAGATAAAGCGCTCTTTGTAACAAAGGCAAACTTGGATATAGTTGAGGGAAAACTGAATCCTGCAGCCTATGCTGACAAAATGGATTTAGTAATGGATAATGTATCTTTGTCGGCAGGTGATACGTTGGTGGCTTATCTCATGGTGCCGCCGGCAAACCTTGTTGGGGATACGATAAATATTATCGTTACGGGGGCAGACGGAGAGGTAGAATCCTCTAAGGTCTCTGGAACTAATATACAGTCAGGAAAGACGTATAATATTGAAATCCCTGCTGTGATGTCAAAAGAAAAGATTGACAATGCTGAAAACTACAAGCCGGGTTCTGCCAATGCAGTGGCTTCAACTCCGGATTGTCCGGTTGCTTTCGCCGATGACTTGCTTCTGGCAACCGTTGGTGAAGGAGAATTGGAAGAAATACAGATGCTTGGCGATGTCAACAAAGATGGGACGGTAACCATGGCAGATGCAAATCTTGTGGTGAACTATTTCCTGAGTTCTGCGTCGTTTGGTGAAATACCGGCGGCTGCCGATGTGAATAAAGACGGAGTCGTGACTATGGCTGATGCCAATATGATAGTAAATATCTTCCTTGACAAGGAAGTTGCGGAATAAAGAATAACAGATTGGAACATCTTATATAAAAAAGGTTAAACATTACACTAAACATATATGACACTGAAAAACTTACATAGCATATTTGCAGTGACATTGCTGTTGTTGCTTGCTTCTTGTTCGTCAGATGATTTCGTAAACGCTGGCGGAGAAGAGGAGTATATAGGCGTTACGGCTTCTATCCCTGCACTTGAGTTTGAGGATACCAGAAGCTCTTTGGTGTTTTCTACAAAAGGCATGACGTTCTCATGGGAGGAAGGAGATAAGATTCGTGCGTATCCGAAGTTCTATGATGCCGATAAGCAGAACTTTGCTGGTCCGGAAGAAGCTCCTTCTGTGCAGCTCACTCTTATACCAGGGTCTGTTGCAAGTAATGATGATGAATCTGTGATTGGTCAATTTGGAACACCGAGCGGTGAAAGGGTCATACTTGATATGCCCGAATCTACAGACTATCTTACCATTAGCCCAGATAAGGCTAATACTCCTGAAGAAGGCTATACAGCGATACCTGTGTCTTATCTTGACCAAAAGCAGGCAAGCAATGTCAAGATGGGGTATTATGGTAAGGATGGGAATGAATACATGGCATCTGAGCGTGCAGCCTCTGCCCATCTGGGTGCGTACGATTATCTTTATGGTGCAGCAACTCGTACAGCCAACGGCTCTACACATTTCGCCTTCAAGCATCTGCAGTCAACGGTGCGTTTCTTCATGAGGGTGCCTGACGAGCGTAACTTGCAGGTGTTCGATAAGATCATGATCTTCAGTAAGCATGACGTCTTGGGTCGTCACTTTACAACTGAAGGGACATTGGATTTGTGGAATACAGAATTAGATAGCGCTAAGTTTACAAAACGAACAGAGGCAGATGCGCTTACCCTTAAACTGGGTGAGAATGGTTTCAACCTTGCAGGTGACGATAAGGAAGACTATTTCTATGAAGCAAAGAACTGCTATGTCATAGTGGCTTATATGCAAATCTATCCTGTCGATTTGTTGGAAGAACATATTACCAATCCTACATTGTATCTTTGCGGACACCGCGGAGAGGGCAATGACAGGGTTGATACGTATTATAAGGCAGAACTTCTGAAAAAGAACCTTAAGGCAGGAAAGGCTTACCAGTGGTCTTCCGAGGTTTCAGAGGATGAGCCTATAACATTTACAGAGATTACTGTGCAGCAGTGGGAAGAGGAAACCGGATACACCAATAATGGTGCGGATGGTAAGACCGAAGGCTCAGGCACTAATAAGTGGTAATGAAAAAAATATAAGGTATGATAAAGACCAAGAACATATTTGTCATAGCAGCTGCGGCATTATTTGCCGCGGCTTGTTCCAGTGATGAAGAATTTGCTGTAACTCATCCTGACGGATGGGATGAGATAAACTTCACCATCGGTGGAGGCGCTGTCACTCGTGCGGATATTACATATATACCGTATGACTATAACCGTGACCCACATACTATGGGGGTCTTTGGCTATCATGATCTGAGTGCCGCTACGATAGATGTCGAGGCAAACAAAATCTTCTATAATACCGAGGTTACGGCTACGTTAGACGATGACGTGGTGACATGGTCTTACCCAAACAAGAAATATTGGTTCGACTATGCCTTGTATAACTCGTTCGACTTCTTCGGCCTCATGCCGTATAATGAGAATGCTACGCTTACTACAGGCAGTGAAGAAGGCGAATTTACATTGACAATGCCTGTCTCTTTCCCTAATGGAGCCGTTTTCTCTCCTGTTGAGACAGCACTCGTCTGTGCAGAACCACAACATATGTCTGAGACTGGTGGTACCATACCGTTCCGTATGGACCAGACTCTTACAGGCTACGCTTTGCGCTTCCAACTGGGTGACCAGATGGATGAACTGCGTGATTTCATCATAAAAGATGTCAGAATATATGGCGAGAGCTTGGCTTATTCTGGTACGGTAAGTCGTACTTATACCTATTCAAGTAACAAATGGATATCGGGTGACATAACTTGGACCGATGTGCTGACAAAAAATTTGGATGTGAATAATGTTGATGACGCTGAAGCAATAATATCAGTGCCATACGTTCATAATCCACAGGATTCTGTTAATCATGAATCCTATTATATTGATAACTACGGAGAAGACGAAGCTAATGATATACAGGGCGTTGGTGCTCTGCGTGTTACTAAGAAACTCGTGCAGTGGGGCATCCCTATCTATGTCATTCCTAATACGACATTTAATCCTATAATAGAGGTTACGTATGATGTCGTCGTACAGAATGAAACTGGTAAGGACATCGTGACGCGTAAAGATGTCAAGAGCACTATAAAGTTCGGGTCAGAAGTCTTCGGAGAACAGTCTTTAGGCAAGATGGGATTCTCACAGCCTGTCAGAATCAAGATTATTCCAGACTATCTATATGTGCTTGCAGATGCAGACCAGACCTTTGGCTATCTGCTTGTATCAGAGGATTAAGAAGCTGGTTGAAAGCTATGGACAGATGAGAGAGGATATATTAACTAACTGATTGAAATGTGATATAATAATACCATATATAAGAAGAACTAACTATTGTTTATGATGGATATGAATACATACAGATATACTTCTTGGAGGCGAGGACTGGCAGCCCAAGCCTCCACTCGTCGTGCATCTACTAACTGCAACGGCTTCATCGGTAATCTCGCCGGAAAAGTATCTGGCGCGGTAACTACTGTATTGCTTATGCTGCTTATGTTGACAGTGGGTGTCGTGAGCAGTAAAGCTGTGGAGGTTACTTCTACGCTCATGCAGTATGGAACAACGCAAACACCATGGAGTGCGGAAAATCTTGCAGAGTGGACTGCAGGAGGTAATCCTGCAATCTCTCAGGATGGTACCTATGTTGAGATTACTGGTGGTAATGGTTCATATGCCACAAGTAAAGCTGTTAATTATATGGATGGTGCCATTATAAAGGTTGTTGCTGAATGGAGAGGCGCTTCAAGTGTTGGTAGATATTTCAGCAATGGTAATGGTAGCTATTTTCGCTTTGGAAATATAGTTGTATTCCAAAATGACCAAGACCAAAGGCATGGTTATACTTTTAATGGTCTTGCGGATGCTAAGAATGTAACTACTTTTACTGTTGGTAGTTATCGTACTGATATAACTTCTATGCCGTTTTTGACTATTGAGATGGAGATTAATACCGCTACTAATCTGCTTAAGTCTTTTGTTATAAAAAATGGAGGAACGGTCATTGTAGAAAGAGAAGAGGTCTTGTTGGATAACGCAGACTATAGTGTTGTAGAATTTGGATATTTGAAGGGTGGTGGTGTAAGTACTACAAATATAGAAGATTTGAAATCTATTTTGGTTACCCAAACGGCTGTAGTGGATTTACATAGCGTGACGTACTCTGATGGAGGGGATTCCGAAGTTAAGGGAACTCTTCCAGAAATGTTGTCAGATGTAACTTCTTTTAATCCATCAATTAATACGTCGATATACAAAGTTGGATATACGCTTTATGGTTGGACTGATGGAGAGAATGAATATAATTTGAATTCTCCGACGGATTATATATTGGAAGATGACATTGTTCTTACCCCTATGTTTCATGCTAATAATATAGAGATAAGTGATTTAACATCAAATGTTGATGTTGTATGGAATAATGTTGAATGGACTGCACCTGGTACAGATAAATATATGGTAAGTCAAGCCATATTTGAAGGAGAGAAGCAGGATGTTCCGTTGGTTGTAAACGGGAAAACCTTTACAGTTCGTGCTTCTGATGGTATGACCATAACATTGCCTGAGGGCGTTAGTGCTAGTGATTTTTCAGGTACAGGTATTACCGCTAATGGCAATGTGTTGAAATATTCAGGTGATGCTTCTGAGATTACCATTACGTATAATGGTGAAGAAACAGAACTCGAAAACATTACCGTTACATATCCTAAAATGAGAAAGCCTATCCTCCGACAGGATATAGCGGATACGTATGCTGTAAGTGTAGGTGATACAAAGGCTTTGACAGTTGACATAGACAATATGGTTGCAGAGTATAATGCAGTGTATCAGTGGTACACAAATGCATCTGCTACCACAGAGGGGGCAACGGCAATTGCTGGTGCAAACTCTGCTTCATATACAGTGCCAAGTGGAACTGTAGGTACGGTAAACTACTATTATTGTGTTGCTACCAATGATTATGGAACTGTAACATCAAACATAGCCAAGGTAAGTGTTTTTGATTATATTACTTTGGACTTCCAAAATATTGCAAGTTTGGATGCAACAGTTGTTCAGGGAAGTGTTTCCGGAAAGGTTTTGAGACCGGGTAATGGTGTAAAACTTGAAGATTTGAAGAGATGGATTGCTCCTTACTCTTTAAGCGGATATCTGTCTTCAACAGGTGGAGCAGATATCTCTTTGTCGGAAACCTATGGTTTGACGAATTCAAATCCTACCGTTACTAAAGATAGGTCCGTTGGTATCCTTAATCTGCAGAATGGTGATGTTATAAAAATCGTGGGAGTCGGTTTTACTGCGGAGCAGTTCAATTCAGCTACAGACGATGGTACACAGCGAGGAACTTGCGAGGTTGAGGTGAATGCAGATGGGACGGAGGTTTACGTGTCTATGACGAGTGACGGTAACTTAGCATTCTATTTGTTTGGTAATAATACTAATTATATTACAAGTATGATGGTACCAAACAAGTATGCACCTACCATAACTGCTGACCTTGACGGTTTAAGTCATACTGTCGGTCGTGGAAATACATTTAATCTTTCTGTTACTGCTACGGCTAATGATGCCAATGAGTTGACTTATCAGTGGTATCGTAAGGAAAGCGGACTGACCAATAAGGATGGTGTGGCTATAGAAGGCGCTACGTCGGCTTCTTATACCACAGAGCCTAACACGTCTTATACATATTATTGTATCGTTACAAACAGTGGTACAGGTGCTGTCGCTGCATCTAACTTTACTCGTTATGAGTGTAAGCCTGTTGTTACATATACATATACTGATGAAGCAATACTTGGTGATGTTCCGGCTCCTGTAACAGTTGAGATTGGTGGCGAATTTACCATTCCTTCACGTAACCAGACGGTATATAAGCCTGTGTTCACACAGACAGGATGGACGGATGGTACAAATACATACGAGTTCGGTAAGTCATACACTACTGTTAATGACCTTACCTTGACTCCGGTCTATATCCCTAATCCGACTGAGTTCTCGGCGCTGCACTCTGATGTCAACGTCACTTGGGAACTTGATGACGAGGCTGCAGAAAATCCTGCTCCTGCTGCATCATGGAGTGATGGCAACTGGCATGCTTTGGTTGCTCAGCCGTTGTTCGATACTACACCAGAAGACTTGGGAATTCGCATAAAGGATGGCGAATTTGATAATACCATCAGTGGACATGATGGCTATGCTTTCATTAAGGCCGGTACCATTATAACTATGGCAGCTCGCCATGGACTGAACTTCACTATCTATGGTGAGGACGGCATTACCCCTGGTGCTACCATCTTTGCAAATGACCTTGACAAGGGTGATCCAGGTACGGAGCCTCTGACTGTAGATGGCAACAACCTTACCTATACTTATTATGGTTCAGAGAGTACCGTTAAACTGACGTTTACCGAGGATGGCTACTATCAGAAGATTGTTGCCACATATCCAGGTGCTACTCGTCCTGTGTTCCTTACTGATTTAAATGAATTCTATTCTACGGAGGTAGGTACGCCTATTACTCTCTCTGTTGATGTACTTGGTGCAAAGAAGCTGCAGTGGTATAAGAATACAACTGCAAGCATCGAGGGCGGTGTGGCAATTGCTGGCGCAACAGAGGCTTCATATATTGTTGATGCTGCTAAAGATGCAGAGGAGTATTACTATGTAATGGCTACAAATGGTTATGGCAATACGTATTCTGCTGTAGCAAAACTTCGAGTATTTACATATAAAACCTTTGATTTCCAACATTGGGATGATCCGGATGGCAAGAATCCAAATCAGAATCTTTCAGTTAATTATGGTAAAGGTGCAACAGGTCAAAACGTATATGCTTTGAATTATCCATATTCTATGGTTGGGTATTTTGCTACTCAGTCGGGTAATACGATAATAAGAGATGATTTAGGTTTGGCTAATAGTGGTTTAGATACTGGTGATCGTTCGGCTGATGTAATTAATCTTGCTAAGGAGGATGTTATTAGTATTACAGGTACGAGACTTGATATTGCTGGTATATCTACGGATAATTGTACTGTAGCTTTGAATGGAGATAATACAGAAGCAACTGTTGTTATGACCGCAGATGGACATCTAAAGTTTACTATTCCAAGAGGAAATAATGGTATTGGTAATTTTGCACAGTTCCATACATTCAAAATACCAAGTAAGTATGCACCTGTTATAACAAAGGATGTAGAAGAGAATACAGTTGTTGAGAAAAATGAGGAGGTTACTCTGTCAGTAGAAGCAGAATTGGCTGCGCAAATATCAGGACATAGCCTTTCTTATCAGTGGTACTCAAATACCACTAACTCTAATAAGGGTGGTACTGCCATTGAGGGAGCTACAGAGGCTGAATATACGACTGTAGTTGATGGTTCAACGACATATTTCTACTGCGTAGTGAAGAATGCTGCTACAGGAGCAGCGGTTGCTTCGTCACCAGCAACAGTGGGATATTATAAGACTATTACATTTGAGAATGATGATCCTGATGCTTATGGCGCGGCTCCGGAAACACAGAAAATACAGTCTGGTATGACAATGACACTTCCTGTCAATCAGACATTGTATAAGGAGGGATACACTCTTACCGGATGGTATGATGGTATTAAGAATTATACCATAGGTGAAGTATATAAGGCGAATGCTGCAGACAATGTGACCTTCCATCCTGTATTCAAGAAGAATAGTGATGGCGTATCACTCGCTAATCGTTCGGATGCCATGTCTGAAACTTGGGTGTTCAGTACCGATAATGGTTCTGCCAAGTATTTCGGCACTGTGTCTGCAAATGTGAATCAGGTAGAGATACGTGCCAATACCATCGACCTCGGCATAAAGATGACCGCTGGTGGTGATAACGTTACTGACGTTTCTATGAATTCTAATGGATGGATGAAGTCTGATAACGTTAACTATACTATACCAGTTGTTAAAGGAACTACCATTACAATTACTGTATATAATCCTGATGGTATTACCATTGGTGGCACAAATATCCCATACAATACTACGTATGGCAAACTGGGTAATGTGGTTTACGAATATACCTATAACGGTGATGACGATGAATTGGTTGTTAACGTAGGTAATAACTACATTAAGTCTATAAAGGCTGATTATCCGGCTCCACCATCACTTACCGTTACTCCTACGGAGGTTGATTTGACAATTTCTGATGATAAGGTAAGCTATCGTACTGCTGTTATTGAGTTGGTGGCAGAGAATCTTGAGGCAGGAGAAACTTATGCTGTTACCAGCTCTAACGATAAGGTTACTATTTCGCCTGCTACATATACTGTCGCAGCTAACGGTACTGTTAAACAGCAGTTCCTCGTTAAGTATGCACCAGGTACCGCTACTGAGGCTGCAGGAACTACAGAGTTCACCTTCACTGCTGGTGAAGGCGTAGAAAAAACGGTATCGGTAAGCTATGGCCATACTGTGGCATATAGTGGTACGCAACCTGATGAGGTTACGACAAAGACGGTATGGAGTTGGGATGGAGCTACGGCTGACATCGTTCCGACACGTGACGGATACATGGCATTCAAGGACGCAGACAGCAATTCATGGCCTGCTGGCGTGGCAAGTCAGTATCTTGCAGGCTCTGGACAGTACTTGGCTAATGTTGCAGGACATTGCTTCATAGGTGGAACACTCTACTTTAATAATAAGTATGATGGCACCATAGAAGTGGAGTTCTCTAATACTGGTACGTCTGATACTCGTTACCTCAATATTAATGGCGTTAATACTGCTTACAGTAGTAACAACACAACGATAGTGCCAGCTGTCAAGATACCTGTTAAGGCTGGTGGCGTTACAATTGAAGGACGTCTTGCAGGACAGAATGGTGATGAATATCCAGCACAGTATCTGCGTATATATAAGGTTACATACATTCCTAATGCAGAAACACCTAAAATAACGCTTGATGAGGACGCTTCTACCTTTACCTTGTCAACGACAGACTTCGGTTTGTCTGCTGATGATGTAAACAAAGAGTCTATTTACTATACTCTTGATGGTTCTGAACCAACAAAAATGGCTGGAACTGAGTATTTAGGGGGAGCAGTTCCACTTTCCGTGAACACTACAATCAAGGCAATTGCCATTTCTGGTAACAAGAATAACTCTGAAATAGCAACAGTTACTACTGAGTTCCCTACTTATGAACTGAAGGTTGGTATATACCCTGGAAATTGTGGTCATGTCAGCTATTCTCCTATATCTGAGGGCAATCGATACACGAAGAATGCTAAGGTTACCGTTCAGGCTTTAGCAAATGATGGATATGGCTTCAAGGGATGGACACGTACCAGAGAGCAGATAGGTGCTATAGAAATAGGTGAAGCCAACTATACATTTGGAGATGCTACGTATGAAATTACTATTAATACTGACAATAATGAGTATTGGGCAGTATTTGCAAAGGGTGTTCGTGGAACTGTTACCTATGACGTGACAGGTGCCAAGTTCAAGGATAAATCTGGTAATGATGTTACAGCGTCTGTGGAATATACGACATTGTGTGGTCACACTACGTTCCAGAGAACTATATCATCTACAGCTATATCCGTTCCAACAAACTATGGATTGATGCATAGCACATATGATTATACCCTTGATCATTGGGTGGATGCCAACGGTAAGAAGTATAATCTTGGTGATAATGTTGCGTTTGATGAGGAGAAGACGGGATTGAATGTTACTCTCTATCCTGTATATAGGGCTAATAACTACAATAACTACATGGAAACTCCAGTTACGAAATATACCGTACATTGGGATTTCCGTACAAGTTACGGCGCTCATCAGACAGAACTGGCACGTGGTGCTGCTGCTTCTACATGCTATGCCACACATGCCGTGATGACATATCGAGATGCTGAAGGTCATCAGTTTAATAATGATACTGTTGACGTAAGCATGAAGATTGTTACTGATGGTCAGGATGCAAGTTTCACAAACAAGAAGATTGGCACCTGGGCAACGATGACTCAGGGTACTAAGCTGGTTATTCCTTCACGTTTCGGTACCAAGTACATTCTTGCTACCTATTCACCACTTAACAAGGTTGGTGGTACTACCGTCAATGGTGTTGCACCTGACAATATTGATGATGAGAAAATTACTCGTACAAATGATGGAGCTTACCTCTATACATGGACGGTAATGAGTACATCTAAAGAGTCAGAGCTCGTAATAGGTAATGACTATACTTATTATCAGTATCTGGAGGCTATAATACCTAATGTAGAGAATCAGTATCTCAATTACTCTTCTAACAATAATGCTATGGGTACTGTTACGGCAGGGCCTGCAGGAGAGTTTACAACGATAGGCACTGAGAATGTTTACTCATACACTCGTAATGAGGAAGTAACTCTTACGGCTGTGAGAAAGGATTTCTATGAACTGAAGTATTGGCTCGACGGTGATGGCAACAAGATTTATCCAAATGGATATGTTGTTCGTGCTGAGCAGGGTGACTCAGTTGCGTTAGCGTCCCTTGATATGAAACTTGGTCAAATCACGTTTAAGTCTGTTACGAATTACACGGAAAGTGAGAAGAAAAAGTGCTCAATTTCTTTCATCTTGAGTAACTATCTCAAACTTCAGGCAGTATTTGGTGACAGGAAGTCTTACTACATCAACTTCTCTGCTGGTAATGCAGAAGGTACTGCTCTGGCACAGCAGCATGTTGAGGAAGGTGGTATCTTCGTAATGCCGGCTAATAACCAGAAACTGTATCTCTCAGGTTATACCTTGCAGTATTATGCTGATATTAACGATCCAAACACGCACTATGAGTTCGAACAAAACTATGTTGCGACTAAAGACTTGCGTCTGATGCCTGTATTTGCTCAGAATACTGTTTCTCTGGCAGATGTATCAGATGAAAATGGTATAGAAGTAGAGTGGCTGTTGACAAAGGATAAAGGCGCTACTGATATCAATATCACTAATGCAGATGGTGTTATCGTTACTCAGGCTGCAATCGGCTCTCAGAAAATTGATGTTCTCTGTCGTGTGGCTGCTAAAGGTTCAGGTAAGCAGGTGAACAATACCAAGACTGATGATGCTTGTTATATCAGTAACTCAGAGTTTACGATACCTACTACAAAGAATTGCGAGATTACACTTGAGAAGAAGAGTGGTACTATATCAAGCAATACTATTGCAGGCAAAGGTAAGGGTAAGTATGTAGAAAGCAACCCTGTTACTGTAACTTATGAAGGTGATGCTGGTACACAGAGCATATATTTCAGCGATGCTGGAGATTACAAGACCTTAAAGGTTAAGTATAAGGCAAATGCCGTTTCTTCAGCAATCCGTTCTGTAAAGATTGGTGAAACAGCTCTGACAGATGAGCAGGTTACTGCGCTGAATAGCAATAAGACCATTGCATTGACGTGTGATGCAAATTACACTGATAACTCAATGCCAAAGGTTACTGTTACTGCGGAGAACAATGTTAAGCCTGATGTTACTCAGCCAACGGTTTCTAACCCAACAGCAACGGTATATGTAAAGAACAGTGGTGGCCTCGTTTTGGCAACATATACAATTGACTTCTCATTCAATAGTGGAAGTCTTGTTGCACCGACAGTTAAGAAAGTCGTTGTCAATGATGAGAAAGCTGAAGGTAACGTTGTGGCTAAGGAGTTTAGTAGTGGTAATGGTGTCATAGCTATAACATTTGATCATAGCGTCGTTGCTGTTGATGTGGCAGGACTTGGTCAGACACTTAAGGGCGCAGTAAATGATACAACGCTCACACTGACTTACTGGAACCTTGCAAGTGGTGAACATACCCTGACGATACCTGAAAATACCATCAGTGATATCTATGGTACGACGTATCCTTCACCGATTAGCGTGACATTCACTGTCAATAGTAATAATGCTGTGGCATCAGGTATGTATGATTTCGTCGTAACTCACAAGGTTGAGTGGGATGCAAAGAACCAGACACAGGGACTGCGTGTTCAGGTTGTTGCAGACGATGTAATTAAGCGTCTGGATGGTCAGGGCATACATTACGGTACTATTGATGAAGCAACTGATATGGCAAATAAGGCTAAAGGTTCAGATCGATTCTATATCTTCGTACCAGATGGAGAATACTGCATGAGAGGTAATGAAGCAGGTAAGTTCACTGAAATACCTAAGCATGACGGTGTGTACTCTTATGGTAAGGGTGAGAATGGTGAAAACAGTAAGACTCTTGAACTGCATATTGCTGACTACAATGATGGAGAATCTTATTACAACGGACGTACGTTCATTACACGTAGTAATGTGTCTATCATAGGTCAGAGCATTGACAAGACAATCCTCTACAATGATCCATATCTCTACGGACGTGACTATTGTGCTACATTCGAAACAAAGGATACTACTTACAACACTTACTTCCAGGATATGACGATAGAGAACCGTTATTGCGACTATCAGGTAGCAGCAGGTAAGAATCCAACAGCAAGTGTTGATAAGGAAAATGACACTGGTGCAGCTGCGTTCTGTGACCGTGGTATCTATACAATCTGTAAGAATGTATCGATGAAGGGTTATGAGGCTACTTATTACTCATCTAGTTATACAGGTATTGCAAGTGGTGGCATCTACGGTAACTATCCTACAGGATGGCATGACTCATATCGTTATTATGAAGATTGTTCTGTATGGGGTACATACAGCTTCGTTTTAGGTAGTGGTAACGCATGGTGGGAAAACCCAACGATAGTAATACGTAAGCGTGACAATACAGGTAACATTGCATTGGCAATGCATCCTGATGAGGAAACTATAGGTTTCGTATTCAACAATGGTGTCGTTAAGGCAGAAGATGGTGGCGCTTATAACAAGCAAAACGGTCACTTCGCACTTGGTTCACCTATACGTTGGGCTCCATGTGTCACATATCTGAACATGAAGTTTGAGATTACACCAAAAACTGATGGTTGGCTCAGCTACCAGTCTGGTAACCGTATTAGATTCCATGAGTTTGGCTCTTTGACAGCTGATGATACAGGCCTTGACCTCGCACAGCGTTCTATTGCTGGTCTTACTCCAATGGCTGGCTCTGACGACTGCGTGCTCACGTCAGCACAGGCTGCACAGTATAATCTGCGTGCTATGTATGGTGAAAAGAATGCTTATGATCCAAGTATTCATACCGTGCAGAGAGACATGACTAATATACAGCCAATAATGAGTGATCAGGGTATCACATGGGATAGAATTAATGATGCACGTTGTTATGTTGTCTTCCGTAAGAATAAGGCTACAGATGCTTTTGAATTCTATGCTATGACAGAGCAGAACTATATCATGCCTTACGACGCAGATGATGGAAATACATTCTGTGTACGCGCAGCTAATGAGCGTGGTGGTCTTGGAAAACCATCTAAGGAAGTAGTATTTGACAAACTTGGTGAATATACCATCGAAGTTAAGCAAGTTGGTCCGGATGAAGAAAAAGGCTGGGCAACTGTATGTTTGCCAGAGAATACTGCAGTTCCTGGTATTGAAGATAATGACATCGTGGTATATGCTGCAAAGACTCTCAATGATGGTGTTATTACGATGACCCAAGTAGATCATCTAATAGCGGGTCAGGGTTATGTCATCTATGCAAAGCCAGGCACTTATACGTTCAAGGGCACTCTTAAAAAAGAAAGTGAGATACCAGATTGTAAGAGTCTATTGGGCGGTAATCCAGAAGACCATGATGTATCAGCAGGCCTGTTGAACATCTATGTCTTGAATTATAAGTCAACCATAGATGCCGAGGCTCCAGGCTTCTATAAGTTTGATGGAAGTATGATTGGTGCATATAAGGCATATCTTACAGTCGAAACACTTGAAAGCCTTGGTTATAAGGTTGATACCAATGGTGCTAAGCTGGCAGTCGTGTTTGAAGGCTTTGAAGATGATGAACTCGAAGCTGATGCGATAGATAATGTAGGCGATGACAACATCATAGAAACTGATGAAGAAGTCATTTATGACCTTACAGGTAAGCGCATAGAGCGTAGCCAGATGCATAAGGGCTTAATCTATATTATCAATGGCAAAAAGGTAATGTATTGATTATAGGTAGGAATTAATAGAACCCGCTTATGAATTATGTGATAAGGGAATTTTAGTATTCCGGTAATATAACAGAAAGAGGATATCTACGTTTAATGTAGGTATCCTCTTTTTATGTTTATATGTAATGTAAATGGTGTAATATGGTTTGTGTTTTATGCGGGAAGTTTCAATATTGTCGCAGGGGGGTAATAATATGTCAAATGGGGTAATTCTGTGTCTTTTTACTCCATAAATATCTAAAAACCATCCGTATTGGTCCATTAGATTTTTTTTGTTGCGCAATTTTTTTTAATTTTGCATATTGAAAAGGTGTATAGATTTGAATAATAATAAAACAAAATATATGTTGGATAAAGACAAAATATTTATGGTTTTTAGGGTAAAAGGAAGTAATCTTCAACGGATTTTTTCTGCGCTTTCGATGACAATACTCATGTTTGTCATCGGAACTGTTAGTGCCTTTGCTTATACAGAGACCCCAAGTAAAGAGACTGTGTCAGGCAATACAGATTATGTTGGCACATCAATCACAGTTTCCGGTTCGTGTATTGCAGGTCAAGGAAATGAATATACTACAAATGTATCTGGCGCTTTTAAAATGCGAACCAATCAGTCTTTGACTTCTTATACTGCTGCGTCTTCTCCAAGTAACGGCTTCTATGTGACGGTTAATTCGGGGTATGTGGTAAATAGCATTACGATTAAGGCAAGGTCGAATTATGAAGAAGAGGAAATCTTGAAAGGTGTGTATGTAGATGGCTCTGCTGATAATTTTATTTCAGGTACTACATATACAATACCAGGTAAAACTTCGACGACCTATGCAGAAATCACCCTCTCTGGGCTTAATGCAATAGAAAGCATTGCTTTTGAATGTACAAATGGCAAGCAACTTAACATGGATATGACCGTGACATATTCCACGCTCGTTCCGCAGATCTCACTTCCAGAGACAGTAAATGCGATGATAGGTAAGGGAATGACTGTATCTGCTGCTGTAGAAACATATCTTCCAACAACATATCAGTGGTATGAATGTGATGATGCTGATAAGACAAATGCTGTAGCTATTGATGGTGAGACATCAACGGCGTATAGCATGACACCAACAGAAATCGCTACAAAGTTTTTCTATTGTGTGGCAACTAATTCTGCAGGCAGTACAACGTCTAATGTGTGCACTGTTAATGTTACAGAGTTTACGCATACCTTCGATTTCACCAATTGGAGTTCAGCAACCCTTGCAAACTGTGATGCCGATGCCGATAAATGGTGTATTTATGAGAAGTATGTAAGTGGAACTACTGAGCATGCGACGGATAATGCAAATAATGATAAAGGTAAGTATTTGCATGCAACCTGGTCACGTGGAGTGCTGACTGCAAACGGTATCAATGTCAGCGAAACGTATCCTTTGCAGTTCCAGACTGGTGGCGCTCACCAAATCGGCTTGATGTTTGACCTTGCAAGTTCCACACTTGGAACATACAATGGTTCAAAATATCTGTGGTTGATGAAGAATGATCAATCAACTGTCTATGTTCCAAATGTTGTTGCAGGTTCTACGATGTCTCTCGGCGTAGAGAGTCACAATATAGAGAAGGCACGTGGTGTCATGGTATATTATGGTTCCATAGAAAACGATACATGGACATCCCTTGGTTCTTATACAGCTACAAATCTTGAGAAGTTATCCTTCGAGATACCAGGGACAACAGGTTATACTGATGTAAAACTTGTGTGTGTAATAGGAGGTTCTCACCTTTATTATATAGATTGTGATTACAATGACTTTACGCTGCTTACTCCTGCGGTGTCTTTCAACAATGTAAATGAAAGCTATTCATTTACAAAAGGAAATGATTACACCACAGCAAGTGGTGCATCTGTTTCTTTTGAGAGTAGTGATGCTTCTATCGCTACCGTTAATGCAGCAGGTGTCATTGTTGCAAAAGGTAATGGTAGCACAACTGTAACCATAACCCAGGCTGCACATGATGGCATGCCTGAAATTTCAAAAACCATTACGGTAAATGTCAGTCTTCCACGTACTATCAGTTATTCAAAGGGAACTACTGACGCTGCCGGTATATTGCCTGATGACGAAAGTTTTACTACAGGCGAAACGATAAAGTTACCTTATAGTCCTAATCAGTTGCTTTACAAGGCAGGATGTACACTGACAGGATGGAACGATGGTACAACCACCTATGCCGTTGGTGCAGATTACACTGTTACCAATGATGTGGTGTTCACTCCTGTGTTTACTCCAAATACAGAAAGTCTGTCAAATCTAAATGCCAATACAACTGTAAAATGGCAATTTGGTCGTGCTAACGGAGCACCTGTGGTTGCATGGCAAACGTCTGCTACAAATTACATTGTCGCACAATCTTCTATCAATGGAGAAATTCAGGACATTCCACTTGCCATAGCATACGGAAAGTTTAATAATGCTTCCCGTACTGATGCTCTGGCTCAGGTGAATGATGGTACGGAGTTTACCATTCCAGCTGTCAGTGGCATGCAGATTACTTTAACTAATGGATGGTCCGATGCATCAGCTGCAACCATTACTGATGGTAGTATGAATGCGAGCTTTGCACGCTCAGGCAGTTCCGGCAATTTCACTCTTACATACACATATACAGGTGCTGCCAATGAAGTAAAGGTTACCATTGGTGGTGGTGGCTACTACAGTGCTATGACCGTTGTTTATCCACGTATTCCTAAACCATTGTTTACAACAGACCTCGCAGGACAATATTTGTATAAGAGTGGTACGACGTCTTTGAAACTTAATGTAGAGGCAAAGGATGCCGATGCATATCAATGGTATAGTAACACTTCTGCCAGCACCGTCGGAGCTACACCTGTCAGTGGTGCAACCGGCACTTCATATACTGTGAGCAATCCAACAGAAGGTATATACTACTTTGTAGTGGCAACAAACTCTTATGGCAGTGAGACTTCTACTATTACCACTTTGAGAGAGTCTGTTCATACCTTTGATTTTACCAGTTGGAGTGATCAGACAAAGAACAACCTCCTTGCAGGAGCCTTTGCTAACGCTTCTACTGTTAATCCTGCAAACAACTGGAGTGATGTTGAATACGTATCGAGTACGGCACCATCAGAAATATCTGCAAATAATTGCTTCTGGCAGGTAAATGTAGAAGAAGGAACTCTTCATGCCAACGGTGCAGAGATTGCAGAGCTTCGTGGCCTTGTATTCAGTTCTACTTATAACCAGCGTGCACTTGCTATTGCGGTGAACTATCCAGTAGCGTTGTCCGCATATAATGGTCCGTCATATTTGTGGCTTGGCCGTACCAGCGGATACTATTTTACCATACCAAGTGTAAAGGTAGGTTCAACTATCCGTATGGGCGTAGAAAGCCATAATACGGCGGAAGCTCGTGGTGTCACGCTTACCAATGTAGCTTCAAATCCAGACGTTCCAAAGACATACACTGAGCAGGAATGGACTGTTACAGGCAATGGTGATTATGTTGATGTGAATGTTACTTGTACCAATGGCTGTCATATCTATTGGATAGATGTTGATATGGCAGGTTTCAATCTTGTAAACAATAATATAGTCGTTAAGCCAGGCAACACGTATAAACTTACTGATGGCTTGGATTATAATAATATTAGTGGTATGCCGCTTACCTTTACGTCAAGCAATCCAGATATCGCTACCGTTTCAGACGATGGTACTATTTCAATGCTGGCGAGTGGCATGGTAACAATCACTGTCAGTCAGGAGGCTAATGGCGTATATTCTGCCTCTTCGCAAACCTTTACAGTGGCGCCGTCAAATGCAGTGCTTAGTGCAGCCATAGAACCAAAGACTCTGAAGATTACAAGTCCGGCAGTAAAAACACAGACTGTGTCTGTACACTTGAGTGGTTCTGACTTCGATTACGGTTCTGCATGCAGTGTCAGCGTAAATGGTGCAAATAGTAATATCAGTGTCGCTCCAAATACATTCCAGGTAGAGCGTGACGGCTCGGTTTATCAGGAGTTTATCGTTACTTACAATGCTACGTCTGTTCAGACAGACCGTACTTTGACGTTAAGCTTCACTGCCGACGACCGTACCCTTGATGTTGAGATACCATACGGCCGTACCATAGCTTATGCTGGTACAGAACCAACGCCAGTATCTGAGTATCACTGCTGGGATTGGAGTACTGCAACCGATGATGTCTCTCCAGACAATAAAGAAGGCTATATGTCTTTCCGTGACGTCAATGGTGCAACGTGGACAGAAGGCTTTGATTACGAGTATTTGGCAGGTTCCGGTCAGTTCTT
>ODAJ011911049.1_pt1 | contig 19657 bp, 7 predicted proteins | sample 1539241 | NCBI WGS metagenome assembly ODAJ01 (sample SAMN02144231, study PRJEB22623) | gut metagenome | biome: sheep rumen | host: Ovis aries | place: New Zealand | reverse complement strand
TTTTAAGGGCAAAACTATAAGTTTTACCTCCACCCCAGACTATCTGGGGGTTTTAACTCGCTCACAGTTTGCACTTGTGGCTCAGACAAAGAAAGCTTCTGACTTTTGCCAGAAGCAATCTTATTAATCTTTTAAGCAACCAATTGGAAGAATATATATGCCTGTTTTATCTTTGTAAGCATACTTCTCATCTGTTATGACTGCTCTTACTGTTGGGAGTTCTATAGGATTATTCTTATTTTCAGCATTGTGCTTTTCTATTAACTTGACGAACTTTTCTAAGTTATCAATAGCCTCTGATAAATGTTCATCTCCAGTTTTTACTTCAAATAGTCCATAGCGACCATCAGGAAGATGGATGACGTAGTCACATTCAAGCCCTAATCTATCTTTATAGTAAGAAATATCGGCGTCTAAAGCGTTAGCATATACTCCTAAATCTCTTCCTACCAAACACTCAAAGAAGAAGCCTCTAGTTTTATAGTTTAATTCAAGGCCTTTTTCATCAATTCCAAGAGCAGCACAAGCAACGGATGGATCGAAGAATTCTTTCTTTGGTAATGACCTAATTGATGTTTTACTTCTTATATTCGGACACCATGCAGGAATCTCTTTAATCACAAATAGGCGCAAAAGGGCATCATAGTAGTAGTAAAACGATGCTTCAGACAGAGGATGCCCAGAAGCATTAACATCTTCAATAATGGTTCTATTATCTACCGTTTGTGATATATTCCTAGCCAATGATCTGAGTAACACTTTTGTGGTTACTGGACTTAGGTTCATTCCGCTTGCTTCTTGAATATCTGTATCACAAATATCTTGTAAAGCTTGTTTGCCGTACGAAAGCGTGCTTTTTGGCGGATTAACTACAGCTGCCGGCCAACCACCTTTTGCAATAAGTTTTGATATATCACTTCTTTCTTGTTTTAAAACAAAACTAATATTTTGATTTGGATTCTCGAATAAAGATTTCAATGACACTTGTCCAGTTGAATCGCCGCTTTCATATAACGACATCGTGTTCATACTCAACTTTACAATACGCATTGCGCCAGTATGATTTGTCGTTCCTGGTTTTGGAGAAAAGGAACCTGTTAATAAAAATTGACCTCTTAAATTTGTTTCATCAGCATAATTTTTTATTTCGTCCCAAACATATGGATATAACTGCCATTCATCAATCAATCTTGGTTTATCGCCTTCTAAGAATAGTCTAGGGTCAGAAGCATTCATCTGATCAAACTTCTCTTTTTGCTTCTTAGTATTTAGTTTAATTTCGCTTTTACAAAAATGTTCAGCAGTTGATGTTTTTCCACACCATTTTGGTCCCCTTATTTGAACTGCCGTAAAATCTGATAATGCATCAACTACTTTTTGATCAATTATTCTTCGAATATATTGCTCGTCATTCATTTAATTAACCTCGCTTATATTATAAATAAAATAAAGACTTTTGCAATATATGATTAGAGACATTTGTAATTTTTGATTAGAGACATTTGTAATTTTTGAGCAAAGACATTTGTTGTTTTTAAATACAGATATTTGTTGTAGGTTTGTACAAAAAATCCTTATTGACTATAAATCTTCTTCTTTTAAAACTAAAACATTAACTACTTTGGTAAGTGCTGTGCATGCATCTAATCCTATTAATCCTGGAAATTTGTCTGACTTAAATATTGGATTTGAAATTCTTGGATCTAAATGTTTAGATTTTTGATTTTTAAATAATAAATTATTGAAGAAGTCAGAAGTATGCCAATGGCCACAAACAATAGTTTTACCTGTTTTATTTAATCCTCTTTGTTCATATTTCCATGGACAGCCCCACTTAGCATCATCCCACTCAGTAGGTGTCGCATTTCTCCAATCTTCTCTATATTCATCGTCTTTATAGTAGACAAAGTAACCAAGTTGATATGTTTTCGCTAAATCCACAAATTTCCTTAAAGGAATGTAAGAATGGACAAAAATATATTTATCAGTCTCAAAATAGTCGCACCACTCATCTGAATCAATCCACGCCAAAACATCTCTAATTAACTCATTAATAAACGCTTGTTCACGCTTTTTCTCCCATTTTTCACTTATATCAGCGAATTCTTTAGAACCTGGAAGAGCCTTCTGTTCGCGAGCTTCTAAATATTTTTGAAAAGAGAAATCTTCATAACTTTCATAGCCCATTAACTGAAATAATGTATCTATGGTTCTATTATGATGGTCGTGTCGCAAAGAATAACCTCTATATACAAGCTCTCTTAATAACTGTTCATGGTTTCCTCTAATAAGTATTCGCCTTTCTTTTGGTAGTTCTCTTAAAAATTTATAGACTTCAATTGGTCGTTTTCCACGATCAAAAATATCTCCAAGCACAATTAAAACATGCAAAGAGTCTTCTTTGTTGAAACCAGCCTTATTTAATGAATCTATCCATTCATCATAAAAGCCATGAATATCTGAGCAAACAAAATATTTTTTATTCATTTTATTAGCACCCGCTCCAATAAAATCTCATAACAAAAAATGGTTGTCAATATAGGGTAGAAAGTTACCTTAAATTAATTATATAACCATACTTTATATTATATATACCAACAATATTATAATAATTAATATAAGGTAAATTTTTATTTTAGGCTGGCTCTTTTACAAATGAAAGTTCACTGCTAAAGTACGTTCTCTTTGTTAGATGCAAAAGAGAAAAGAAAAAGTTCCCGTCATTTTGGCGAGAACTTTGATTGTTAATTACCTTTGTATGCTTTCTTGAGGATTTCCATCATGTCAGTGACAAGTGGTTCTCTTGGGTTAGCAGGAGTACATTGATCTTCAAATGCAAGATAACTTAATTCCTCAATCTTAGACATGAACTCTTTTTCATCTGGGATGATTGAACATAAGTTCATATCAATACCAATTTCTTTACCAAGTTTCAATACTGCATCAGATAAGACATCTTTAGCGTCTTCCTTCTTATCGCATTTTAGACCAATTGTTTGACATATCTTTTGATACTTCTTATCACAACTATATGTCTCATATTTTGGCCAGACAGCGAGTTTAGAAGGTTGAGTACCGTTATATCTAATGACATGAGGTAACAAGATACCACATGTTTCGCCATGGACTGTGTGGAATTCAGCACCTACCTTATGAGCGAGTGAGTGGACAATACCTAAGAATGCATTAGCAAATGCCATACCTGCAATAGTTGCAGCATTGTGCATCTTTTCACGAGCTTCTAAGTCGTGTCTTCCGTCTTTAACAGCGCGTGGTAAGTATTCGAATACAAGTGAGATGGCTTGCAGTGCAAGACCATCAGTATAATCACTTGCCATAACTGATGTATATGCCTCAATTGCGTGAGTTAAAACATCTAAACCTGTTTGAGCAGTTGCCTTTGGAGGGATGTTTGTGGTGAATTCAGCATCAATTAAAGCGATTGATGGAGTAAGTGAGTAGTCCGCAAGAGGATATTTCTTTTTGTTTTCCTTATCTGAAATAACTGCGAATGGAGTTACTTCTGAACCGGTACCACTTGTGGTAGGGATACAAATTAACTTTGTTTTTCTGCCAAGTTCAGGATATTTAAATGCTCTTTTACGAATATCCATGAACTTTTGTTTTAAGTCATCAAAGTTGATTTCTGGATGTTCATAGAAGATCCACATACCTTTAGCAGCGTCCATTGGAGAACCACCACCTAAGGCGATAATTGTGTCAGGCTTAAATTGATTCATTAAGTCGACACCTCTCATGACTGTTTTAATATCTGGATCTGGTTCAACATCAGAGAATAATTGATATGTAACTGGGTTTCTTCTTGATTCAAGTTCATCAATAACTTTCTTCAAGAAACCAAGTTCAACCATACTTTTATCGGTGACAATGAAAACTTTTCCAACTGTCTTGCATGAACGTAAGTATTGGATACAATTTCTTTCAAAATATATTTTTTGTGGGACTTTGAACCATTGCATTGTGTTTCTCCTTTTTCCGATTTGTTTGTAGTTAATTAAGTTAACTGCAGAGACGTTACCTCCTACGGAGTTGCCTCCATAGGTGCCACATCCAAGTGTGAGTGATGGTAAGAATGAGTTATATATGTTACCAATACCACCGAATGTGGAAGGAGAATTCCAAATGATTCTAATAGCCTTCATCTTATCCCCGAACTTTTTAACAAGTTCTGGATCTTGAGCGTGAATCGCGGCTGAGTGACCTAGTCCACCGAACTCAAGAAGTTTTTCACTTAGCTTAAGGCCTTCATTTTCGTCTTTAACCTTGTAGATCCCAAGAACTGAGCAGAGCTTTTCTCTTGAAAGTGGCTCGTTTTCACCAATTTCATCGAGTTTAACAGCGATTATCTTGGTGTTACTTGGAACATCAAAGCCAGCGTTTTTAGCAATCGTTACGACGTCCATGCCAGCGACATCTGCGTTAAGTGATGCACTTGCGACGTCTTTCGCGCCTCTATGAGTTTTGAACATGTAATCACTTAGTTTTTCTTGTTCTTCTTTTGAAGCAAAGTAAACTGTGTATTCTTTAAGTTTTTTAACGAATTCATCATAGATGTCCTTATGAACAAATGCGACAGATTCAGAAGCACAGATCATTCCGTTGTCGAATGATTTTGAGATATAAATATCATTAACAGCACGAGTGATATCAGCGCCTTTATCAATATAAACTGGAACGTTACCTGGTCCAACACCTAAGGCTGGTTTGCCAGATGTATATGCTGCTTTCACCATTCCTGGACCACCAGTAGCTAGAATTGTTGCAACATCTGGGTGATTCATAAGTTCTCTAGTTGCATCGATAGAAGGTTCTTCAATCCATTGAATACAATCTTTAGGCGCTCCAGCTTTTACTGCGGCTTCAAGCATAACTTGAGCAGCGGCTTTAGAACATTGTTGAGCTTTAGGATGGAAACCAAAAATAATTGGGTTTCTTGTCTTTAAAGCGATTAATGACTTAAAGATAACTGTTGAAGTTGGGTTAGTAACTGGGGTAACACCACATATAACACCGACAGGTTCAGCGATTGTTGTGATGCCAGTAACTGGGTTTTCATCAATTACTCCTGCGGTTTTTAAGTGACGCATGTTATTAACGACATACTCACATGCGAACAAGTTCTTTGTGGCTTTATCTTCAAATACACCACGATGAGTTTCTTCCACTGCTAGTTTTGCTAAAGTGCCGTGATGATCAAGTCCAGCGACAGACATCTTCGCGACTATATAGTCAACTTTCTCTTGGTCAAAAGTAGACATTTCTTCAAGAGCTTTAAGTCCCTTTTTAACCATTGTATCAATTGTTGTTTTAACATCAGCCATAATTAATACACTCCTTTTTTAGAAACATAAGTATTGTATTTTATTTACTATAAAGTTTCCATTTATATGCTTGTAAATAAAGAGATAGTGCTTACTTTGTAGATGATTAAAATTTAGTAATAAATTTACGAAAAATTTTAAAAATATCCAAGAAATCACATAGATTTTAAAGAAAAACCTCCATTTATTTGGAGGTCAATATGCATTATTTAATTCTTCTTAATCTGATTAGCGGATGTATTAGTGACTAGTTTTCTTGGCACGAATCTAGTAAAGAACATCATTAATTTATTCTTTAAACCAATAACTGTAAATGACTTGCCTTTTTTAAGACACTTATAAGAAATTTCCGCAACCTTCTTTGCGGATATTGGCTTTATTTTAGAGAATGTATAGTCATTTCCGGCTTTCTTAACAAAGTTAGACTCAAATGGACCAGGGCATACAGTTGTTAATTTAACTTTTGTTCCTTTTAGTTCTCTTGCTATACCTTCTGAAATATTTGTTAAGAATGCTTTTGAAGCATGATAAGTAACCATGTATGGACCTGGAACAAATGATGCAATTGAAGAAATATTTAGAATATGACCTTCGTTAGATTCGATCATATTTTTAAGATATGTATGCATCAAATACATTGGAGCGTTGCAATTAAGCTCCACCATTTGGATTTGCTTATCAATGTCCATCTCTACAAAGTCTGTGCGATCTCCAAATCCCGCACAGTTAACTAGATTTGAAATAATAATTTTATTAGAATCAGTAAACTCTTTTACTAATTTAAAGTTTTGGTTATTAGAAAGATCAACCGCTAAAACTTTAATATCAACTTTAATATCTTTTAACAGGTCTTCTTTTGCTTTGTTAAGTCTAGACTCATTAGAAGAGATTAATAAAAGATTGTTACCATCTTTACCAAATAGTTTGGCAAGTTCAAAGCCTAATCCACTTGAAGCTCCTGTAATTAATGTATATTTTTCCATTTATGTATTCCTAAACCAGATTTTTTGTTCTAAATTAACTAAATTTATAAGAAATTCCCGGGAAAATCCTATATATTTTTGTGTTTTCTCTTCTTTATTACAAGATATGCCACACCGATAATATTTACAGCAGTAAAAATAGTAACAAGCAAAATTTCTTCGCTATTTTGATTGATCATGAATGATTTAATATTTGTTTTTTGTTCAAGAATATTTGAGCTATTTAAAGAATCACCATTAATTTCAGCCCAAGTAGAAAGTCTAGTCCACTCAGTTAAATATGCTGAATTAGATGTAAATAAGCTTCTTTGATGTGCATTTAGTACATTGAAGGCACCCTTTGCAGTTGAGTAGTAATGATGTTCACTATCTTTACAATAACCAAGGTTTTCAACGTAATCCATGTGCATGTAAGTATCGATAAAAGTTTCTAATCCTAAACAATCCTCAGTATTAGAAATATCAGTTTCAGTTCTAATTGTTTTCATTTCGTAGACAGTAATTGATTGAACGTATGCTCTTTTCTTATTTGCTGTAGTAGCAATTACGCATGAATTTGTAGCTGTCGTAAACTCTTTAGTGTAATTAGAGTAACTTGAAGTAATAGTGTTGTCCGTTCCACCAATAGATAAATGAACAGAACTATCTGATCCGTATGATTTAGCGCTTACCACTACTTTAACAATATTTGAGGTTGTTGATTTCACAGTTATGGTGCCCGTATTACTGCCAGAACCTAATCTTATTGAATTGTTCTCAACTATCGTATAATCGCTACCTTTTTCTATAGACAATGCTTCATTAGAAATTGTTTCTGTGTTGTCAGGATAAGTAATTGTTCCAAAGACTGCTTCTTGAGTAGTTTCAGTAACCTCAATAACTGTTCTATTTGATGCAACAGTAATGTTATATGAGGTATTAACAGTCTTACCGTTATAAGTAAAAGTAACAGTAACCTGTTTTTGACCAGCGGTCGTCATATCAGGAGAAGAAACATTTGTCGGAGTTACTGTCTTTTGATAACCGTTTGCAAATGTTGCGTTACAAGTTCCGTCAAAAACAAATGCGTGATTTTTAATAAACTCTGTAGTTTGACCACTTACCGAAATTGATGAAAGCATTCCTTGAGATACAGTTATACTGTATGCAGTAGATTTACCACCAAATGAAACATTAACAGTCTGGCTTCCTATAGTTGTCATATCATAGCCACTAAAAGTAGCCTGAGAAGTAACATTACCAGTTGTTCCGTCTGTATAATGAGCGGTAACTGTTCCTCCAAAGGAGAAAGTATCACCTTCAACGAAAGATTCTTTTTGACCACTTACTGAAATAGACGAAGGCACTTTTGGTTCAGTTACAGTTATTGATTGTGAACAAGATAAGCCGCCATAAGTGATAGTAACGCTCTTGTCTGTTATTTTTAATGCTGTTGAAGTTGTTGGTGAAAAACTAAATTCACTTGTGTGACCAGCATAAGTATAAGTATCACTAGATGTGTCAGAATAAATTCTATTTATAATAAGACCTGTTGGATCAAAATTTTCACCTGCTTCGTAAGTTTTTTTTGTTGGGGGTGTGCTTACAGAAATTGAAGACAATGTCTTCGTTGTTACTTCCTTCCATAAGTAAACAGGGTTTTGTCCACTGCTATAACAAGCAATTGGGGTGCCGCTAGTATTAAGGCGAATGATATTTCGACTAGACTTACCTGTGCATGTAATAACAGCCTGTTCAGATGAAAAACTAATGGAAAAATAGGCATATTTATCTAAAGTTGAGACAACTTGAAGATAATTACTACCTGTTGTGCTTGTAGCATTTAGGTAACCTGCGGTTCCACCATAATTATCGGTTTTAAAGGTGTAAGCGCCGTCTGATCCGCCAAGAGCAACACTAAGTGCTGTAGACCCTCTTGTAACTTTATTATTAGAAACAGATAATTCAACTGTCGGTCTATTATTACCATTTGAAGCAGAAGACATTGTTTTTATCTTATTAGATGACACTCCACCAGCAATTAAATAACTTTTGCCAACTTCAAGTTGATCAACTGATGTTATTAAAGAATATTGTGTAGAATCAGTTGGGGCGGTTGACCCTGTAACAGTGACAGAACATGTTCCTGATTTACTTGCATCTTCTTGAGAAGTTGCAGTAATTGTTGCGTTTCCTGTTGCTACACCAGTTACTAAACCAGTTGCAGAAACAGTTGCAACACTAGGATTGCTACTTGACCATGTAACTACTTGAGATGGATTGTTATCTCCGTTTACAGTAGCAGTTAAAGTCGCTGTTTTTGTGCCATTTAAATCTAAAGTTAAAGAAGAAGGAGTTACATCGACTAAAGTAACGGTAGGTGAGGAACCTCCAGAGCTAGTGACAGTTACATCAATTGAAACGAATATTGTAGAATCAGCATTTGATTCAATAACAATTGTGTCTGTACCTTCACCAACAGCGTTTATCCTACCTGTATTACTTATAGTAACAACATTGTCATTTCCGCTTGTTGTATAGAAATTAACAGAATCATCAAAAGTTCCAGTGCCATTAACTGTCCAATCTAAATCTAAATGATCACCAATTTCTAGATTCAATTCCTCATTTACAATTTCTGGATTATTAATAACGATTTCAGTTGGTCCATCTTGAGTGTCACATCCTAAGAATTTCGCGACATTTAAAGCTCCGTTTCCTGCCCAATTTGTGTAAGGTGAACTACTATCATCAATTGGATCACAAGAAGCATATAAAGCTGATTCAATTTGAGATGGGGTAGCACTTGGATTTTGTTGAATATAAAGAGCAATAGCAGCAGTAACTAAAGGCGCAGAGAAAGATGTTCCAGAGGTGTCAGTATATGAACTATCTGTCCCTTTATTTGCGACATGAACATAACCTGGAGCAACTAAATCAATTGTGCTTCCATAGTTTGAAAAACCTGCTTTATCTGTTCCGGTTTGGTTTAAAGAACCAACGTTAATAACATAGTTATTTGAGCCAGGATATGAAGGTTCAGTTGTATTATAGTTTCCAGCAGCACCTACTAAAGTAATGCCCGCGTTATGTGCAGTATTTAGCCACGAGGTTAAGATTGAAGAACAACCACTAGAGGCGTCCATAGAAGAACCACTGTAAGAAACAGCGTGTTCATAACTTTGGAATGACATATTGATAACGTCAATACCTAATGATTTTGCATCTGTTAGGGCATTTTGAATGGCACCAAATTCGTAGCCGTTATTTGAATTAGTTACTTTGTAAACATATAATTCAACATTTGGTGCAAGACCAGTTCCGCCAATACTATTAACAGCTGCTGCAACTGTCGCAGCAACGTTTGTACCATGTCCTAATGTATCGTCAATGTAAGAATAACCATGCTGACTTGCTTTGTAGTAAACCCATTTACTTGAATCATAGTCATAGGCATAGTATTTAGAATCACCTTTTACTTTAGATGAACTATTAACCATGAAATCTTCATGGTCATAATTAATACCAGAGTCAATAATTCCAACTTTAACTGAATCTCCACGATAAAAATCATGGGTTTTACCTAAATTTAAATACTGGAATGTTTTTGTATTTTGAGTTGAATATTGAGGTTCGCTTTTTGGATCATCTGTATAGCTAGCAGCATATGCTACCATACCTTCAGGAGCATATTCACCATCAACTAAAATAGGGTACTTTTGCTTAATACTACCTAAACAAGTTAATCCTAAGGCTAAGATAGTAATCGGAAGTAAAACGAACTTCTTCATAAATGCTGTCTAATTGTTTTCGGTATTAAAATACCTGAAATAATTTTATCGCATTTAACACGTATATAAAAGCATAGAAAAAGGTGGGTTTTACCCACCTAATATCTACTAATGCATTCTTCTCTTTTTGATGAAGAGTAGCATTGTTAATGAAGCGGTAGAAATTAAGGCGACAACAACAATGATTGTTGTGCCATTTTCAGTTGCAACATTAAAACCAAACAAATTAGATTTACTGCTTAATTCACCACTTGAATAGTTAATTGTTTTACCTTGTGCATCAGCCCAAGCATTAAGTCTTTCTCTAGCGGTAGAGATGACATAGTCATCAGATGTCTGGAATTCACTCTTTCGTGATGTAGAAAGATTTTTATAATAACCTAATGCAATTGGAAGTTTAGAAACACATTGATTATTGGTGTCTTCATACATAATGTAGTTAGCGACATTATCAGGTGTTTCAAATGCCTTCATTGTAACAGTGAATGATATAATGTTTACATAGTTACTTTGGCTAGTCGTCTTATAGAAAAGTTTCAAATAGTAGTAATTGGTCGTGCTTGTTTGGGCGCTTGCTAAATCAACCCATGTGGAACCATCAGTACTAAGCTGAATATCTGGGGATGCTCCATTAACAGTTACATTAGTAATCCCGCTTGGATATGGGGCTGTATTTACAACTTTTCCAGGAGCAGAGGTTTTTGATTGGCTAAGTGATAGTTTGGTACCGCTATAGACATATCCATCAACATTAAATTGTATTCCATCAACCGTTGCAGTTTGACCTGTCGCATAAGAACTACCAATTCCTGCTGAAGAGAATTCAGAGCCAGTATGTTCAAGTGATTGCGTTCCGGTTGGTGCAGAGTAAGCCTTTCTTTGGACTTGAGCATAGAAATTTGCATTTAATGTTTCATAAGAAACAGACATTAGAACGTTAGTTAATGCACCACCGCTTGCTGCATCAGAATACTTGAAAGTATATGGAGTAAATGTAAAATCTGTTACAGTTTGATTTGCTTGACCTTTTACGGTGATATCACTGGCATTAATTGTCTCACCAACATAGAAAGTTTTATTAGGTGTAGCAGTAATTGAAGTGATAGGTTCACTGGAACCTGCTGTTTCATAAGTAAATTCAACTTCAATGGAATTTAAACGGATTTGTTTACCAGGTTTTGTTATTTCGATAGCCAAATCATCAGTAAAGTTTGAAGCATTAGCAAGTGAAACTGTATAAATAGCATTTGTATATGTTTTGCTTGTTGGCAAGGTTCCGGTTTGTGTTGAACTAACTTGTGAAGAACATGCACTTGAGTTATAGATTGTGAATGTAGACTCTGAAGGATTGCTTCCAGATCCGTAAGTGCCAGAATTAATAGTTATAACGACAGAAGAAGTAATATTTTTATCGGTAAATATTCCTTTAATTAAGGCAACTGAGCTATCTCCACTACTAGGGCATAACCAATAATCACCTTTATCTTCACAATCAGTTAATGTCCAAGCTGTTCCTTGGTTTGAATAATTATAAGTTGCAGAGAAATCTTCACTTTCTCCGCCTCCGGAGCCACCACTAGAAGTAACGGTGATTTGATAGGAGGTAGTCTTTGTCGTTCCCCCATAAGTATAACTTACAGTAACTGTGTAATTTCCAGCAACTGACATATCATATCCACCAAATGTAGCAGAACCAGTTACATCGGAAGTGGAAGAATCACTAAAGTGAGCAGTAACTGTACCACCAAATGAGAAGGCTTCATCAACCGTAAATGATGTGGTATAACCACTTATAGAGATACTTGAAAGTGTTTTTGTTGCCGCATTAACAGTAATTGCTTGCGTTGTTGACTTACCACCATAAGTGATAGTTACAGATGTGTTTGAAGTTGTTAAGGCAGTAGATGTTGAAGGAGAGAATGTGAACTCAGATGTGTGATTTGCATACGTATATGTATCATATGTAGAGTCACTAAAGTTCCTTCTTATAACTAAACCTGTAGGATCAAATGATTCTCCTGCAGTATATGTTGTCTTTGTAGGCGCAGTTGATACTGAAATAGAAGACAAAGTCTTAGCAGCATTAACTGTAATTGCTTGACTACAAGTTTTGCCACCATAAGTAATTGTTACAGATGTGTTACTTGTTGTTAAAGCGGTAGAAGTTGATGGACTGAAACTAAATTCAGAAGCATGACCTGCATAAGCATATTGATCACTTGTGCTATTTGAATAAGTCCTTGTTATTACAAGACCTATTGGATCAAAAGTTTCTCCTGCTGTGTATGTTGTTTTTGTTGGTGAAGTTGCAACGCTAATTCCACTTAATGTAGGAGCGGTGCTTTCTTCCCAAGACATATAATTAAAGCTCATACCAGATATTCCTAAAGAATAGTTGTTTCCGGAATATGCTTTTATATAAACTTCATGGTCTGTTGAGCTTGTGAATGTTAAAGTTCCACTATAAATAGCTAAACTACTACTTTTCGGTGAAAGAGTTAATGTATTACTGATTGCCGCGTTTTGGTCGTTATATGCAGTGATTTTTAAGGATTGACTATTAGCACCACCATATGTTCTTAATGAGGCTGTAACAGTCATTGCATCAGATGTGTCGACCATTAATGGAGTTCCATTTGAAATATATGATGTTTCTTTGTTGAGCCTTAAATATGAAGATCCGGTTGTGAAATCTCCATTAGCACTCCAAACATTTCCCTTAGCATCTGTAGATGAAGATTCTGAACCTGTAAAACTAATTTCTAAGGTTGTTTCTTCTCCTTGACCGCTTTGCGACTCTACAACCTCGATACCATATGTAGTTGTCTTAATTAGACCTGAATAAGTATAACTTACAGTAACGGTTTGATTACCTGTTTGAGACATATTGTATCCACTAAATGTAGCAGAATCAGTTACATCAGCTTGAGTTCCGTTAGAATAAGTTGCAGTAACCGTTCCTCCGAATGAAAAAGCACTGTTTTGATTAAATGATGTTTTTTGTCCACTAACAGAAATAGATGTGAGTGTTTTTGTGGATGCTGTTACATTAATTGAATAAGATGCTGTTTTTGTTACACCACCTTCAGTATATGAAACTGTAACAGTTTGATAGCCTGTATTGTTTAGGTTATATCCACTAAAGGTTGCTGAGTCTGTGACATCTTTTGTTGAACTATCATCGTAACTAGCGGTAACAGTTGGTTTTATGAATGTATCCCCGACTTCATATGACGTAGTTTTGTTACTTAACGAAATAGAAGTTAGTGTTTTACTATCTTCTGGATATGGCGTGTAATTAGAATTGGTTCCCCATAATGTATTCGCGTATTCAGGATGATCAATAAATGGGTTTCTATTACCTTGAATTGGTGCGATTGCATCATTAACACTTCTTTCCCAATCGCTTACTGGGTCTTGGGCACTCCATTCTGAATAAAATTTAATCGCATAGTTAGTCAAACCATAGTTTGTGGATGCGCTACCACTAAAAGTGGATGATCCTTCACCACTAGTCCAATCATATGATGCGCTATATTTAGCAATTGCGTAGAAAACAATACGAGCAAAATCGCCTTTAACAGAATCATCTGGTTCAAAAACTGTGCCAGAATATCCGTATCCGCTTTTAACAGAACCGAGTTTGCTAAAACCGTTTGCACTTTGATAAGATGCGCTTCCGACAGGACCCATAGGATAATTGCTTCGTTTATTATTGACATAACCATCTGTAGGTACAACGATGAACGGGTCTGCTCCTTGATTTTTTTCGGCGCCACCCCACCATGATTTTGGAATTGAGTGTTCTCTGTTATAGACATCGCCTTCTTTGCTATAACTTCCTGCCTGATCTGTGCCAGGTCTAAAGTTTGAGATATTTGAATAATAGTCGAAAATCTTTCCATCCGATCTAATATAGGCCTTCTTGTAAGTTTCCCAAAGCTGAGCATAACTTCCGGCAGATCCTGGAGCAGTTATTTCTCTTAATGCTTTTAGCATTGAAGAGCCGCTATTATTCTTGTGGGCGGTTTCGCATGCTGTGTAATCATTTATGTCAACAGCTTTAGTAGAAATTGCTTTTTTTTGAAATGATAAAGCTCCAACACTTAATGCAAATCCTGCGAGTGTTGTAGAGATAAGTGAGAGTAGTTTTGTTTTCTTTTTCATATATACCGACCTTATGAATTTTTGTATATAAAAGGCTACGTCTTAAAACGTAACCTTAAATAGTTTAATCACCGTATGAATCTACTATAGATTTCCAGTTAGAGAAGTTTGTCTGCGATGCAGTGTAAACACTTGAGGTATTACATGTATAGCCACTTCCATCCTTCATTGGGAAGAAACAGCATAATCCATATGCGTTTCCTGCACCAGAACCTTTCTTGCTGTAATGCACCAAATTACCAAATGCGTTAAGTGCATTATTAATTTGTGTAGATGCTGAGCTAAATGAATTATTGTTCTTAAGTTTAGTCAATACGTCTTTAGCGTCAAAGATACCAAAGTAGCTATATCCTTCACAATCATCATCAGATCCAAAATATTTACAAGATTTCATTAATTTTTGGAAGTTAGACTTGCCATAACTGCTAAGAATTGAACTAATTGAAGTAGCCATATTTTCCCAAGCGGTCGTATATGCAGACATATATGAGAGATTCAACCATGATAGTGTTTGATCGCTTGGTCCCCAATTATTTTGTTGATATTGGAGATTAGTTGCAGCAATAAAGCCATCAACAATTGCAGTTAAGATAGTCTCAGTAGACTTATTAGAATATGCATCGTCTAACCATGTATCATAATCCCAACCATCACCAGCCTCAGATTCTTCAGAAGCAACCATATAATTAAAGTATTGAGAATTAAATTCTGCAATATCTTGAACTTGCATCAAGCAAGCATCATAACCAATCCATTCAAACTTGTCAGATGTTGATCTACCTAATGATGTGAAGGCGCTACTGACAGCCTGTTTTACTTCTGAGTTAGTCAAACTATCAGAACCATTGTTTTCATCATAGCAAACACCACGCATAGCACCACCGTGATTCCAAAGAATCAAACTGATACGATCTGCTGGATATGTTTGAACGCCCCAAGTAATGAAATCTCTAAGCGTATTAGATGAACCCATATTTGCTTTACTAAGTTGTGAATCTCTTACAAGAGATTGATTTTCAAGATGGTACCTTTCGGTATAATTCTTGTTAATGCCGTGGGTTGTTTTCCAACATTTTGCACCACCGGTTTCTAAAACAACATTAACATCATCTGGTTGTCCAGACACACTTAACATTTCTGAAATATCTCCGGTTGCATAACCAGAAGCACTTGAGGCACTTGTTTGACCATTACTTTCGAGGTCAGAACCACAAATGTATATCAATATGGTTTGATCATCTTGTTTTTGCTCAACAACTGTAACAGTACATTGTGCATAGATTGAGGAGATATTCGTTAATGTTGCACGAATAACTGCAGTATTTCCTGCTGTTGCATTACTTGAAACAGTGACCTTACCAGCACTTGAAACTGAGATGTTGGAGCTACCACTATATCTAGACCATGTTACTTCTTTATTTTTGTTAGCATTGCTTGGAAGGTAATTAACTGCCAAATCCTTTGTTCCTCCAGGTGTGAGCTCAACAGATGATGGACTAATTGAAATTGATGTAGGGTTTGTAGGTGTTGAATTTTTAGTTACAACAGTAAAACCACTTATCCAAATATATTTGGAAGAGTTTAATGTAATAGATGTAATAGTTGAATTTATTGTAAATTCGTAATCAGTAAATGAAGATGCTACAGATTGCGATGAACAGTTATTAACACTTAATGTAGCGGTTTTGCTAGAGTTATATCGTTTTGCGTTGATTGTGATCTTATCAACCTCAGCGCTTTCGATTGCAAAAGTTACTGAACCAGAGGCACTAGATGTTCCAAGTTTTAATCCACTAGTTCCTCCATAGTAGGCCTTATTTACAGAAGAAATAGAACTAATAAAATCTCCACCACTTGAAAGATATGACGATTCATCTGTTGATGTTGTAAGATTAGATCCGTCTCCAGAGCCTGTTGCAAAAACAACGGTATATGTTGATGCAGATGAACCACCCGATCCTCCGCTTGAAGTAACGGTGATAGTGCATGTTGCTTTCTTTGTAGAGTCTGCAGCAGACTTAACTGTAATAGTTGCAGTACCTGCAGCTTTAGCTGTAACTAAACCACTGGTTGAAATTGTTGCAACTGAAGTCGCGTCTGATTCCCAAGTAACATTCTTATTTGTTGCATTAGATGGTGAAATTGTAGCAGTTAATTGTTGCGTTTCCCCTACAGTTAGAGATTTCGATGTTGGACTCACAGTAACGCCGGAAACTGCGATTGTTGTAACAGTAATGTCGACATATGCTGAAACTGTTCCACTATTTGCGGCTTCGGCTGTTGCAGTAATTCTTGCAGTACCTGCTGAAACACCTGTAACAATACCTTCATTACTTACAGTAGCAACACTGGCTGCATTTGATGAATATGTGACATTCTTAACGTTTGTATCGTTTGGAGTATAGCTAACTTCAACAGAGGTTGTTCCGCCAATAGCAACACTAGTTGAACCAGCCTCTAATGAGATGCTTGTTGGATAAACAGGTTCAACTGCAGTTGTATAATATTTAGCCTTCCACAAAGCGAAGCGGGTACTTGCAGAAACTGTAATTTCTGTCTCGCTAGTAATTCCACTTAATGTTGTTTCGTGATAATAATCAGATTCTGTTCCACTTAAGGTATAAGCTGTACTGGTTCCAGAAATACCAGAATCGGCAGTTAAGCTAAATGAAGCAGTACCAAATGTCGCACCAGTTAAACTTATAACGGTGCTTGCTCCGTTCCAGCCTGCAGCATAGAACGACAATCTTGTTGCTCCGGCTCCAACGGTAATTGTCATGTCACCTGAAGCTTTACCTGTAGCAACTTTGACACCATCGTTACCATCAACAGTACATGCTAAAGCGTTTGTGCCTGGAGCCATTTCAGCATCGAATTCGCTTTGTTGTGGTTTTGCTGTAACGGTAATATCAATGTACCCATAAACTGCTGATCCATCTGTTGCGGTAGCAGTAATTCTTGCTTCACCAGCGCTTACGCCTGTAACTAAACCATTCGTGTTAACGGTTGCAATACTTTCATGGTTACTTGACCAAGTAACTGTTTGAATAGTTGCGTTATTTGGAACAACTGATGCAGTTAATTGAAGTTGTGATTCTTCTTCAACTGTTGCAGATGCTCCCGTAACACTAATTCCAATAACTGGAATTGCATTAACTGTAATATTTAACGTTCCAAAAACAGATGTATTAGATGTTTGAGCAACTTTAATCTTCCAAGTGCCAGCAGTACCAAATAGTGAAGTGATACTGTAATTTACTGAGCTTGGATCAAGTAATGTTAATGATAATCCTTTAGAAGCAAAGCTTGAGTATGGAACATTTTGTTCATTTTCGCTTGCTTTGTTGTATGTTAAGTTGACTGTAATACCGCTTGTGTAATCAGATAATTTTTGAGCAGTGTTAAAGATTGTGTTTGCAGAAACTACTTCAATACCTGTTAGTGTAACTTTAAATCCAACGGTTAATTGAATTTCACAAGGTATAAAGTTCTTATAGCTAATAATAAGTGTATAGGTTCCTTCCTCACCAAAAGCTTTTGAACTATCAATTGCTATATTATTACTATTCTTAATAACATATGAATAGCCATTCTCGCCGCCTTTTGAAAGGGTAATTTCTGTTCCGCCGGTTTTTTGTGCTTTAACTACAAGACCGTTCGCTGAATCATAAACGTCATCTGTATAATACGAAGATGCTTTTGAATCAATAGCTGTAAATCCGATGATAGACTCTGCTGGTGGATCATATTCAGTGTGGCTGCCACCTTGAGTTGAGACTTTCTCATATAGAGAAATAGGTTGCTGACCAGTATATGAAGATGACTTATAGTATCTAAATCTGTTTTGATTTGATGCATTGTTGTATCTCAAATATGCGCCACCAGAAGAAAGAACCACTAAATGGTTTTCATCATCAACACTTACAGTGTTATCTAAGGCGCTTTCACTTGTTGATAAAGCATTGCTGTTGCTGTTGTTACCAATATAATATCCGCTGCCAGATAAAATGTGGCCGTTTCCATCAAAGGTAAATAATGCGTTATCAACATCTTTGGTACTTTCTAATTTGCCGTCAGAAATTTCTGCAGAGACATAGTTGTTCGTCGCATCTAATGTTGATAAATTACCATTAAATACATAGCCAGTATCATCGTCTGGCTCGTAAACAATCAAGTACTCTCCGGCTGCGACACTAGAAATCTCTTCCACTTTTCTGTAATAAGATTCGCCAGGTTCAACTACTTCGTGACCTGCAGCATCTGGGTTTTCAATACAACTATAGGTGATTGTTAATTGCTCTAGAGTAACAGAGGTTGTTGCTGTTAAATGTAAGTAATATGGGTTAGAACCAAGTTCGTATGTACGTCCTGATTCCATAACAGTTTCTCCACCGGTAGTAGCTCCGTCGTATGAAACTTTAAATTTCAAAGCGTTTGCGGTATTAAATACAGCATTAATACTTTGAATACTACGTATATGGTCTTTATTGACAAGTGTGCCGTTCGCATTAAATGTAACGTGCCCACTTGTTGAACTAGAAACTCCACTATATGTGAACGTAACATCATTTCCTAATTTCGTTTTTTGAATATGATCGCCTGCAGTAGTAACTTGATTTGTGCTGTCTAAAATGATTTTAAAATCAGATTGAGCAGCTTTAAGACCAAATAAATTTGATCCAATATTTCCGCTTGAGACTACAAGCACAAATGCTAGCAGTGATGTTAATGCTGCTACAATACAACTAAAGATTTTTTTCTTTTTTCTATCCATAATGTTTTACTTATTCTTCCAGCGAATTACTTGTGGACAAAATAAAAACACTCAAATTATTCGCATCTAACGCAAACAACTTTGAGTGGTAATTTTTTCTAATTTTGGCCATGCAACTAGCGCCTCCACGTTCTTTTGAACGAACTCCGCACTATAAGTTGCGAAGAAATTATAATAGCATTTTATATTTGCGCGTGTAAGTAAAATTTTTGCGTGTTAGTTATTAAACTAATTAATTGAAACAAAAAAGATAGAAATGACCGAATGTTTTACAAAATATAATTTTTGAAATTCCCTTAAGCATATCCGGTAGTGATTAAATAGCAAAAAAAGAAGCCACTCAGATGGCTTCGTTAACCGTTGTTTTGTGGCAGGGACAAGTCCCTGCGGCACAAGACAGAAGTTAAGTTCCTTTTGGCTGGTGTTGCTTCTTGTTGACGACACGATGACAATTGAATTTCCGTGCCGGTGGCCAGCTTCCTCTAGTTATTAGCTTTGAGGCCGTTTTCCTTTTCGTCATGTCCGGTACTGGTTTTATTCCGTCAAACTTTAACGCGGAGTCCAGTGAATGCAAGCATTCAGGGAGGAATGTACCGATGATCACCACTATTTCAGATGACC
>ODAJ012171228.1_pt1 | contig 19661 bp, 18 predicted proteins | sample 1539241 | NCBI WGS metagenome assembly ODAJ01 (sample SAMN02144231, study PRJEB22623) | gut metagenome | biome: sheep rumen | host: Ovis aries | place: New Zealand | reverse complement strand
GATAATCAAGGCCCGCGGATATGGAATATACCGGGGCTATCTGCCCGGCTTCATCCTGACAGAAGTAGGATTTCATCCCGTGAAATATTCCCGGGCGCCCCGTGGCAATGGTAGCCGCCGTCTCAGGGGTATCGATCCCTCTTCCCGCGGCCTCGCAGCCTATGAGCCTTACCTCCCTGTCTTCGATAAAATGATAAAAGCTCCCTATGGCGTTGGAGCCTCCTCCTACACAGGCAAGCACCGCGTCCGGAAGCCGTCCCTCCTTTTCGGCAAGCTGTGCCTTTATCTCCTTTGAGATCACCGCCTGAAAGTCCCTTACTATGACCGGGAAGGGATGGGGCCCCATTACCGAGCCAAGGCAGTAATGAGTATCATCGATCCTCCTGGTCCACTCCCTCATTGCCTCTGATACGGCGTCCTTAAGGGTAGCGGTACCGGTGGTCACCGGGATCACCTCCGCTCCTAAAAGCCTCATCCTGTATACATTAAGGGCCTGCCTTTTCGTATCCTCTTCTCCCATGAACACTACGCATTCCATGCCCATAAGAGCCGCCGCGGTCGCCGTGGCAACGCCATGCTGTCCGGCCCCGGTCTCGGCTATGAGCCTTGTCTTGCCCATCTTCTTCGCAAGCAGCGCCTGTCCCAGAACATTGTTTATCTTATGAGCCCCGGTGTGGTTCAGATCCTCCCTCTTAAGATAAATCCTTGCCCCTCCAAGCTCCCTCGTAAGCTTCTGCGCAAAATAAAGCCGCGAAGGTCTTCCCGCGTATTCATTAAGAAGCTCCGTAAGCTCCCTGTTAAACGCCTCATCAGCCTTTAACCTGTTGTATGCCTCCTCAAGCTCTATCACGGCATTCATCAGAGTCTCCGGGATATACTGACCGCCGTGAGCGCCGAATCTCCCCTTTTTCTCCATCTGTTTTCCTCCGTTAAAAATATAGTAAGCGAATCAGGCATTTGCCCTTAATCCGTTACTTTGCCGGCTCCAAACCTCTGAAAGCGGCATGCTTCCTTACCGCGTCAACAAACGCTTTCATTTTCTCCGCATCCTTCCTGCCGCCGGTCTCTATCCCCGAGCTCACATCCACCGCAAAGACATCACGGCCACGTAGCGCCTCCCGCACGTTACCTGGGTCAAGCCCTCCCGCCAGGAAAAATGGCCTTTCAAACCCCTTAAGCAGCGACCAGTCAAAGCTTTTCCCGTCCCCTGCTCCCGCGTCCAGCAGTATGTGATCGGCACTGCTTTTGGCTGCGGCCGTAAGATCAGCCGCACTCCTTATCCTGAAGGCCTTAATGACCGGCTTTTCCGTAAGAGCCCTGAGGGCGTTTATGTATGCCTCATCCTCGTTTCCGTGAAGCTGGGCCATATCGATCACGCCCTCGGAAAGAAGGCCCGCCACCGTCTCAGGCTCCTCGTTTACAAAGACCCCGACCGGCGTTATCCCGTCAGACAGTCCCTTTCTTAAGGAGTATGCAGCCTCCCTGTCGATATATCTGCTGCTTTTTTTTGCAAATACAAAGCCCGCATACTCGGGCCTCAGCAGATTTACCGCTTTTATATCCTCTGCTCTTGTAAGCCCGCACAGCTTTATCCTTGTCATACGGCTCCTCTTTTCAGAGCCTCGAGCATGGCCCTCTTATCCGCCGCCCTCATCATGGTCTCGCCTATGAGCACCGCATCCGCTCCCAGCTCCGTGATCCTTCTGATATCCGCTTCATCCCTTACGCCGCTCTCCGACACAAACAGGATATCCTCCGGAATAAGCCTCCGTAACCGCCTGCTGTTTTGCGTGTCTACGGAAAAATCCTTAAGGTTCCGGTTATTGACTCCTATGATCCTTGCATTGCAGTCTGCGGCCCTTTGGGCCTCCTCCTCGTCGTGTACCTCAACCAGAGCGGAAAGCCCCAGCTCGTCACAAATACCCGTATATTCCGAAAGCTGCCCCGCAGAAAGGATGGCGGTGATAAGCAGAACAGCCGATGCCCCCAGAAGCTTTGCCTCGTAGAGCATATATTCATCCACGGTGAAATCCTTTCTTAACACCGGTATTTCAAGCCTTTTTGCCACGTCCTTAAGATATTCGTTTCTGCCCATAAACCAGAACGGCTCGGTAAGCACCGATACCGCGTCGGCACCGCACCTCTCATAATCCAGCGCGATCGATACCGGATCAAAAGTCTCTGCTATGACTCCCTTTGAGGGTGAGGCCTTTTTGCACTCTAGGATGAAGGAAAGCCCCGGCTTCCTCAATGCCCTTTCAAAGGCAAAGTCTCCCTGCTCCGTTGAAAGGGCCCTTTTCCTCATCTCCTCTGCCGGGACGATCCTTTTTGCCGACTCCACACGCTCCCTTGCGCGTCCCGCTATCTCATCAAGTATTGTCATCTTTTCAGCCTCTCACATTGCTGAGCTCAATGAACCTGTCAAGAGTCTGTGCGGCCTTCCCGGAATCTATAAGGGAGGCTGCAAGCTCCGTTCCCTCCTTCATGCCCGCGGCCTTTCCCGCAATATAGAGGGCCGCTCCCGCGTTCATAAGGACCGCGTTTCGCTTGTGGCCCTTTTCGCCGCTCAGTATCTTCCTCGTGATAGCCGCGTTTTCCTCAGGGGTCCCCCCGCAAAGATCCTCCCTGCTGCACCTTTCAAAGCCGAACTCCTCAGGCGTTATAAGTCTTGTCTTATACCATCCGTCCCTTATCTCACACAGCTTTGTAGGAGCGCTTAAGGATATCTCATCCAGCTTATCCATTCCGTAAACGACCATTCCGCGCCTGACCCCAAGGCTTGCAAGGACCTGCGCCAGAGGCTCCACCAGATAATCGTCGTATACCCCCAGAAGCTGCATCGAGGGTGAGGCCGGATTGGTTAAGGGCCCCAGGATGTTGAATACGGTACGGAACCCCAGCTCCTTACGGATGGCGCCCACGTATTTCATGGAGGTATGATACTTCTGCGCAAAGAAGAAGCATATCCCCGCCTCCTTTAAAAGCTCCACGCATTTCTCAGGATCCTGGTCGATATTAACGCCCAGAGCCTCCAGACAGTCTGCCGTCCCGCAGAGGGAGGAGGCGGCTCTGTTGCCGTGCTTTGCGACCTTTACTCCCCCGGAGGCAGCCACAAGCGCAGAGGTCGTTGAGATATTAAAGCTTTTCGCGCTGTCGCCTCCGGTACCCACGATCTCAAGCACCTCCATACCCGTTTCAACCCTTGTGGCATGGGCGCGCATGGCAGCCGCGCAGCCCGCTATCTCATCGGTTGTCTCCGCTCTTGCGCTTTTCGTCGACAGAGCAGCCAGAAAGGCGGCGTTCTGTGTGGGCGTGGTCTCACCGCTCATTATCTCATTCATGACCCCATAAGCCTCTTCATAGCTTAAATCTTCCTTATTGACGATCTTTACGATAGCCTCTTTTATCATAGCTTTTTCCTTTCCCTGCGTATATTGATTGCTGCTCTGAGCACGCACTGAACTCCTGCCGGTTTCGGCCGTGATCACGGTTTTGGCCCTGTTCACGGTTTCGGCCCTGATCACGGCTTCTGTCCTGATCACGGCTTCTGTCCTGATCACGGCCGTGACCTGCTTTATCAGTTTAAAGTGCTGAATTCTTTTAAGATGATATAGCAGCGGTCAGGGTCTGTCAAGTAATACTGATAATATTACGTGAATTATATCTGACTTTTTATATTTCCGCCGGGAACAGTTCCATTCAGGGCCGCTGAGTCAATGCCATGATGTCAGGGTCAAAAGTGCCATGGCACAATAGTGCTGCTGCGGCTATGTGAGCCTTAATCCGTAACACTATTGTGCCATGGTGAATAAGCGCAAAAATCGTGCTGGCAAGCTAGCTTGCCATGACGATTTTTACGCATATTGCACATGTGGCTTTGCCACATGGCACTTTCGACCCTGACATCATGTCATTAATTTACTGAAAACCGGGTATCATGAGCCCCTACAATATATAGTAGCAAATTCCCGAAAGCCCCATATTTTCAATAAATTTCTAAGTTATTTTATAAAAAAACCCTTGTTTTTTCACTGGCTTTGCTATATGATAAGTGTACATAAATGGGTGGAGTATATATAGGAGGTCAGGGACCTGAGATGCAACGCAAATAGGCAGTTGGAAGGGGGCTGTGGATTTGCGCTAATTGTATCTCCTAAATAAGGCTAAGTACCTTATAAATATTTCGCACATGCTTGCTCACGCGTTTTGCCGGTGGTTCTGCATCGGATCTTAAGGATGAGGTCCGGCAGCTGTTTACAGTACGACCGACGGATAAACGGAAAGGTGTCCGTTTAAGCGCATGGATCTGTGGAAGCGTTATATCGGATCTTCGTTTTCACGGCTCCTGTATTTCATGGAAGAAAGGAGGGGCAGCGTATGGCAGCAGACATTTCTTCATCGTTAAATAACGTCTATAGCAATCTTACTACAATGTATGCGCCCATGATGGGTATCAATACCAAGTATGATACTCACAAAAAGAGCGAGCTGCGTGGTGTTTATAACTCCATTGTAGAAAAGACCAAAGAGTCCCCCGTATTTCTTCTCGATACCAGTAACGAAACAAAAAATTTCGCGGTTTCATTAAAGGAAAGCGCGAGAAACCTTAAAAATACAATTTCCTCAGTTTCCAACGAAACCGAGGAGGCAGAGCTTTTATCCAAAAAAACGGTTGCGGTAAGCGATCCCGAGGCCGTAGAGGTCTCGTATATCGGCGAAAAGCTGAGCGACAATACGATAACGAACTTCAACCTCGTGATCACACAGCTTGCCCAGACCCAGAAAAATACAGGCAGGTTCCTTCCGGACGAAAAGGCAAATCTGCCTCCCGATACCTACTCCTTCGATGTCCACACCAAGGATACCGACTACGAGTTCCAGTTCAATATCGGCGAAAACGATACTAACGGGTCAATACAGGAGAAGCTGGCAAGGCTTATCAACCGTTCGAATATCGGGATAAAGGCCTCGACCGTAAAGGATGAAAACGGTAATACCGCCCTGGAGCTTGAGTCCGATGAGACCGGGCGCAAGAACGGCGAGGATCAGTTCATCGTTTCCGACGACCGCACCAGCAAAACAAGCGGCGCGGTAAGCTACTTCGGGCTCGATAACATCGCGAGGCCGCCGACAAATGCCGAATTTACCATAAACGGCATGGAAGGGAGCTCCGCCTCCAACCACTTTACCATTGAAGACACCTATGACCTCACCCTGAAGGAGACCACGGGTGAGGGACAGCAGATAAACATCGGGCTCAAGACCGATGTTGAATCCATCACCGATAATATCGGCCATCTGATCGGAGGATATAACAGCTTTATAAAGCATGCCTCCGAATATCTTGAAAGCCAGCCTAACTCCAAGGCTCTCCTGAGAGAGATGCACAGTCTCTCCTTAAGATACCGGGAGTCCCTCGGAAATATAGGTATAAATTTTCAGGATGACGGAACGATAGAGATAGACAAGGACAGGATCCAGTCGAGCGCCCAGACCGATAATGCGGCGGAGAGCTTCGGTATGATACGGAATTTTGCTACAAGTGTCTTGAATAAGGCAAACGAGGTCTCCTTAGATCCCATGCAGTATACGATGCGGAAGGTCGTAGAATATAAAAATCCCGGACATTCCTTCGCCTCGCCCTATGTGACGAGCAGCTACAGCGGAATGATGTTTTCCGGGTACTGCTGATAAAACAGGCTGAACAGGCAAGCTGTTCCCTACAACCAAAAATCGGCGCAAACAAGCCCCGGGCTTTTTTACCCGGGGCTTGTTTTATCATCTCATCTTATTTCCCTGTTCACGCACTCAAGCGCCTTTCTGACCACCTGATGCATGTCGTAATATTTATACTCGGAAAGCCTGCCTCCGAAGATCACCCTGTCCTCCCTTTCGGCAAGCTCCCTGTATTTTTCATACAGCCCGTTATTCGCCTCATCATTGACCGGATAATAAGGCTCCTCCCCCCGTTTAAAGGGTGCTGGATATTCCTTAGTTATTACCGTCCGGTCAGCAGGCCCCGCCTCCGAGGAGGAACCGAAAAACTCAAAATGCCTGTGTTCTATGATCCGGGTATAGGGCACCTCATATTCGGTATAATTAACCACCGCGTTTCCCTGGAAATTCCCGGTGTCCAGGACCTCTGTCTCAAACCGGAGGCTCCTGTACTCAAGCTCACCGAACCTGTAATCATAGAACTCATCTATCATACCCGTAAAGACAAGCTTATCCGCAAGCTCCGAAAGCCCCTCCCTGTCCCTGAAGAAATCCGTCGAAAGCCTGACCTCTGTCCTTTCAAGCATCTTATCTATGATCCCTGTATAACCACCCTCCGGGATCCCCTGATACCTGTCGTTGAAATAATTATTGTCATAGGTGAACCTGAAGGGAAGACGTTTAATGATAAAAGCCGGAAGCTCAGAGGCTCTCCTCCCCCACTGCTTCTCCGTATAGCCCTCTATGAGCTTCTCATATATATCCCTTCCGGCAAGGCACAGAGCCTGTTCCTTAAGGTTTCCGGGCTCAGTGACCCCCCGGGAGCGCATTTCCTCCAAAGCCTCAAGGCGCTGTCCTTCGATCATCCGCGCCGCCTCCTCAGGAGTCCTTACCCCCCAGAGCTCATGAAAGGTATTCATGTTAAACGGAAGGTTATACAGCTCGTCCTTATATCTTGCCACAGGTGAGTTGGTATAGCGGTTGAACTCCGCAAAGGAGTTCATATAATCCCATACTGCCTTATCCGAAGTGTGGAAAATATGAGCGCCGTACTTATGAACATTGATGCCCACTATCTCCTCTGTGTAGATATTACCGCCAACGTGAGGCCTTTTGTCGATCACAAGGCACCGTTTTCCTGCCCTCCCTGCCTCACACGCAAAGACAGCACCGAAAAGCCCGGCCCCTACAATAAGATAATCATACATACCCTACTCCTTCTAATAGTCGTGAACGCAATTAACTGCAGTTTCACCGTATACGATTGATTGGATCCCAACATTATGATATATTATAAGCAGCATGTAAAAAACTCACAAATCGCCTGAAAGATACAATTAGTATAATGGTAAAAGGAGGATTTACATATGTCTCAGAGGAAAGCAACCAATATAATACTTCAATTACGAAAAGAAGGCTGGGATGACACAAAAATAAACAGCTTTATCGCAATAGTTGAAACACACACACCAACCGAAGAAGAAGTAATAGAATCAAACAGACTCGCACAAAGCCGATAATAAAGGCCGGATCCGTTCTTAAGGATCCGGCTTTTATCATAGTGTCAGGTTTTTATCTGTTCTCACTCATCAGCCTTCTTTTCATACAGACCGCATCACAGTCCGTTCAGGGAAAGCAGCTGCTGTATCTCACCCTTTGAATGGTGCGAGATCATCCCGTCGGTATCCCCGGTGTAGGACCAGTAGCCCTCAAGACATTTATACTGGGCGGGTGTAACTGTCATGGTCCCGTCGGTACACTGTATCGTCTTGCCTGCCGCCGCTGCCGCAGCCGCTACTGCCGCCTGGGCTGCCGCTGCCGCTTCAAGCTGTGCCTGCTGCTCTGCCGCCGCTGCCGCTGCTGCCGCAGCCGCGTCCTCCTGAGCCTTCTGGGCTGCCGCCGCAGCCGCCTGAGCTGCCTGAGCCGCCTGCTCCTCCGCGGATGCCTGTGCGGGAGCCTCTGCAGGCTTTTCCTCCTTCTTCTTCTCTTCCTCGGGCTTATTATCGCCCTCGCCTGCCGCCTCCGCGGAGGTCTCGCCCTCAGCCTGAGGTGCTGCGCCGTTATATTCCTCCTCCGATATTTCCTCTACCATATCGGACCTGATATAGCCCTCTTCACCATTGTAATCTATTACAGTCCAGGCCGCGCCGCCTTCATCGCTCGCATCGCCGGTCTTAACAAACTTTGAGCCCTTATCCACCATGGTAATGATATTATCATCAGCGGCGGTAGAAGCCGAGCTTCTTACCCGGACCTTCGTGGTGGTCTGAACATAGAGCTTTACCTCCTCTGCAGCCGCGGCCTGCTCAGCCTCGATAGCCTGCTGGGCTTCAAGCTCCGCCTGCTCCTGCTGCTGCCTTTCTGCCTCAAGCTGAGCCTGAGCGGTTATATCCACCACCGAAAAGGACATATAGTTACTTACCACATCGCCCTGCTTTACATAGATATTGACCGTACCCTCGGCTCCGGTGTGGAGCACTGCCTGGGTATTGTCCTCGCTGGCGGTCGAAAAAACAGCCGTAGGATCATCGACCGAATATTCCAGATCCTTAAGCTTTATGCCCTCAGGCTCCGTAGTCACCATGAACACGTAATCCGAATTGACATCAAGCTCCGTTTCCTGGAAGGTGGGGGTAAGCGTCAGGTATTCAAGCTTCTTCCTGTTCAGAAGCAGGAGCAGTATCACTACCACTATAATGATACCTACTACCACCAGTCCTCCTATTAAGATCAGACGTTCCCTGTGCCTGCGCTTTCTCATCTTTTATCGCTCCATTTCTTCACTTAATATATCCATCATTTCCTGTATCATTTCCTCATCCTTGAGTCTGAACAGGAATTCGACTCTTCTTGAGGCATCCTGATCTATATCGCCGTTTGCCTTGTAGATCGGATTGCTGAAGGATTTACCCGTGACCGTAAGTATATCCTCAAGAGACTCTATCTGCTGTTTGTCGAGCACTCTGTTCTTCTCGTCCAGGATGTACTCCGCAACCGAAAGAGCCCTTCTCTGAGAAAGGTCCAGGTTATAAATATAGGTACCGGCATCGTCCGTATGGCCCTCTATGATAATTTCCGCAACATACTGCCTGTACCTGGAGCCCATAAGGATCCTTAAATACCTGGGGATGAAATCCCCGAGGAAATCCTTACCGGTATCTCTCAGCTCATCCTTGCTGTATTCATAAAGGATGCTGGAATCAAAGGTTATGGCACCGGTCTGCTCATCCACCTTGATATTCATTGAGGATTTATTGAACTCTTCCTTTAAATCCTCGATAAGCTCGCCCCTTACGCCGATGATGTTGTCAAGCTTTATCTGCTGGTCGGCCAGGGTCTTTCTGAGCTCCTCCATCATCTTCTGCTGCTTCGCGATCTCCTCAGACTGCATCTTTATGGCAGTCTCCTGACGGATAAGCTCCTCCTCCTGCTCCTCCAGAGTCTTCTGCTGCTGGCTCATGGTAAGGGTCTGCTGATCCAGAAGCTTTTGCTGGGAGGCGATGGTCTGCCTTTCCTTTTCAAGAGCATCGGACTGGATGATAAGCTCCTTCTCCTTGCCGATGAGCTTAGCCTCATCAAGGTCAAACTGGACCTTCGCCTGAAGCAGCGTAAACGATATGATAAGTACAAAACAAAGGAGAAGTCCGGCCATCATATCCGAGTAAGACAGCCAGTACGTGGTCTCCTCGTCCATCTTCCTTTGATGTCTTCTGTGTCCCATATATTATAGTCCTCTGCGCAGGTCCTTATACCGCCTACAGGCTCCTGCGCATCCTGTCTACTGCCTGTGTCAGCTGCTCGATGGAATAGTATGCCCTGTCAAAGGCCTTCTCCAGATAAACGCTTGAATTGTTCACGACGCCCGAAACCCTCTCCGTAGCATCCTGAATATCCGTGATGGTGCTCTTAAAGTGAGTTTCGATCTTTACAAGATCATCCTCTATGACCTTAAAGGTCTCCTTAATGCTCTCGGGAGTCCTTGTAACAAGCTTGTTGATATCCTCAAGGAGGAGCTTCTGGTTCTTAAGCTGCTCGTTGAAGGACATTGCGGAGGCCTCCAGAGCCTTCCTGTAGGCCCCGAGATCGTTCATGTAATTCCTCTCCTGCTCCAGGAACTGGGCATCCGTATTGATGCTCTGCTCTATGGCCAGGAGATTCTTGCTCATCTCCCCCTGGACGGTCATAACGTCCTTTGTATAGGAATCCAGAGCCTGAACGATGTTTGCCGACTGGATATCGATCTCCCTGAGATTCGCGGCAGAGCTTCCCGTTCTCTGCAGTATATCCTCCATCTGCTTCGCGTTCGACTCCTGGAGGCTGTAGGCCTTATTAATGGTATCCGCCAGATTATCGAAGGAATTGCTGAGCGATCTGTTCATCTCCTTGATGAACTGGTTAACGACCACCGAAAGAGCATCAAGCTGGTTCCTCGTGGCCATCATGCCGAAGCTTGTAATGGTCTTGTCGAAACGGTCGAACTGCGGCTCCAGAAGATCCGCAAGCCCCTGTGAAAGCTGGTGTGCGACCGTATTGGCCAGGGAATTGATGGCGGTCGTCTGCTGCTCCTGAAGCTCCATCAGCTTGTTGATACCGTCGGTAGTGGTATCGGGCAGCACATACTTCTTATACATGTTCAGAAACTCCGCGACGGCCGACTCAGCCTCATCGACCTTCCTCTTGTATACATAGTTGAACACAAGAGAAAAGATCATACCGTAAATGGAGGTATGGAAGGCCACCTTGATACCGCTCATGAGAGGAGCGATGGAATTGGTGATCTCCGCGGTGGAGCCCGTCGAAAAGCTCTGAAGACCAAGGGACAGTCCAACGAAGGTACCCAGGATACCGAGACCCGTCATCGCGCCTGAAACCTGGTTTAAAAGATTCCTGTGGATCACCTTGTCCACGAGGTCAAAATTGATATAGTCCTCGATATCGCATTTATAATAGGCATTGTCGATATGCGATATACGGTTCAGCTCATTCAGGTAATCGTTGAATTCCTTTTTAAGGATAGGGTCCTCAAAAAGGCCCTTCTCGTTCTCGTCATAGCGCATCCAGAGAAACTGATGGGAATTCATGGCATCGATCCGGATCTTTCCCGCTACCTTCTTAAGATCCACGATCATACTGTTTACGGGCCTGAAGCTGTGAAGCTCACAGTTGATAAAGATAAGCCCCACTATAATGAACATCACCGCGTTGACGACGATGCTCGCAAGCCCCTCCTTCTGGCTGGAAAACAGATTCAAGTATAAAAATACGGCGACCATTGCTACAAAGGATAGGGTCAACAGCCACTCATATAATCTTCTGCCTCGCAATATCATATACCTCCCTGATAATATCAGACAAACCCTGACCGGGCAGCTATGTCACTTCGTATCTGCCCATTTACGCCACTTCAATATATAATACCATAAAACACACCGCTTTAAAGTATAAATTTATTTTTTTTTCCGTTTACTCCCAGTTCTCCCCATCCCCGCGGTATAGAGGATAAACTTTGTGTTTGTGACGAGATATCTTTTAAAAAGCCTGCGCGGATCGGATATCAGCCTGTACAGCCACTCAAGCCCCAGCCTCTGCCAGGAGAGCGGCGCCCTTTTCACCGTGCCGGCATGAAAATCAAAGCCCGCGCCCACCCCGAGCATAACGCCGCAAAACGCCCCCTTATGCTTAAACATCCACTTTTCCTGTTTGGGAGCCCCAAGCCCTATCCAGATAAGCTCCGCCCCGGAGCTTTTTATCCTCTCTGTGACAGCCTCATCCTCCTCTTTAGTAAGCTCCCTGAAGGGAGGCGAATACATTCCCGCTATCCTTATACCCGGAAAACGGCTGTTAAGCCTCTCCTTTAATAAAGCAAGGGTTTTCTCGGAGGAGCCGTAAAAAAAATGAGACAGCCTTCCGTCCCGGGCGGTAAGCTTAAATACCTCCTCCATAAAATCAGGACCCGCGACCCTTTCGGTCTCAAAGCCCCTTTTCCTCATGAGCCGTGCCACCGGCGCCCCGTCCGGAAAGGTAAGGGCCGAGGAATTGAGCACCTGCCTGTACAGGGCATCGTCATGGGCCATGACCGTTGTGTGAACGTTTGAAAAGCAGATATACTCTCCGGAAAGCTCCTTCGCGTTCTCCGTTACAAAGCGTGCCGCGGACTTAATGGTCGCGGCCGCAAAATCCGTTCCCGTTATGCTGCATATTTCGAAAGCATCCTCATGCCTCAAGCCTACTGATCCCCTCCGTTTAACAGAACCGCCTGCACCACATACCTTATATCCTCAGGACCCCCGAGAGACGCGCAGGAAAGGACTCTCGCCTCCTCATTAAGAGCCGTTTTCGTATCCCTCCTGAAATTGGAGTTAAGATCCTTCTGTCCGAAAACCGACTCAATATAGGCCGTAAAATCCTCCTTTGCGCCAAACTCAGTCTCAAGCGGCACCTCTCCGTAACGGTAGGCCGCAAAGATCTCAAAGATATAGGTCTTTAAGGGTGTATACACAAAAATATAAGGGCTTCTGTCAAAGAAGTCCGCATCCTCGTAATAGCTTAAGGTGGAAAACCTTGACCCGTCCGAAAGCTCCCTTCCGTATACCACCATGTTGCTCAGGGAAAAGCCCCTGAAATCCCCTCCGGCAAAGATCGCCCCGTTTTCGGAGCTCTCCCCCTCCTCCGCGTGGGAATAATAAAAGTAAGGATCCCCGGCAGACCTGAGCACGGGGTAATCCACCCTTGTTCCAGGAATATAGATCCAGGCAAAAATATCAGCGTTCTGAAGCTTAAGAGCCGCCCAGTCGATCCCTTTGTCGGGAACGACTATCCCGTTCCAGATATTTACCTTTTCCTCCTCCGCCTCCTCTGCCTCATCCCTCAGGGCAGGCTGATGATTAAGCGTCCTTAACCGCTTAAGCTTGTAGCCGGCCGCCGAAAGCCCGAGGATCACCGCCGCGATCAGAAAGGTGATGGAAACGGCCAGATAGCGGGCTCTTTTCTTATCGTTATTGTTCATTTACCAAAGCCTTCTCCCGGTGACCCGGATATATAGCAAACGAATCAAATCCGTTCACTATAGCTCTTCCCGGAAATCACTTAAGGTTTATGACAGTTGAGGCAACGTCCTCATAGGTCTCGTAATTATCATGAATGGTAAGGGTTACAGGGTCGTCTGTGTTCTGCAGCTTTACCGAATAGGCGCAGTTTATACCCTCTCCGTTTGCGATCTGAGTATCCCTGTTATAAAACTCGTCGGGCGGACTGTCAAGGGGGGCGAAGGTCTCGCACATGATCTCGTCCTGAACCACCATGGGAGGAAAGACCTCCGACATCGAGAGAGGAGTTTCTGTCTTGTTGACAAAGGTAAAATACAAAAGCGCCGCCGGGTTGCCGTCCGAATCCTTTGTAAGCTGCAGCCTTGTGCATTTGAGCGCGAAGCTTTCGTTACTGAAGTCGATCGTGGCGGGAGTATCTATGGTCTCATACCCGCCTTCGGCTTCCTCACTGCCGCCCTCCGCGCTGTCGCCTGAAGCCTCCTCCGACATTCCGGCTCCCGCCGCCGAAAAGTCGCTCTCCTCAAGCAGCCTTTTATACTTAAAGAGGTTAAAGAGCACGATGCCGAGAACGATCACCTCAGCCAGGATGATCACCATATTTATAATGACCGCCCTTCTCCTGCGCTCTGAGACATCAGCCTGAGTCTGCGCATAAGCCTCGCTCTCCCGGCTCCTGTTTTCCTCTCTGCCTGTGTTCTCCTGTTCGTACCTCAGATAAATGTTTTCATTCCGATCCCTGCCCTGTGCCTCTCCTGAGGGCTCCTGCTTTTTCCGGGACCCGCCCTTTTCGGGCTTTTCCCCCTGTGCTCCCCCGGAAAAGGTCGAGATACTGTCAAGGGCGGACTTACGCTCATTGTCTGTATTTATGCCCTCCATTCCCAGGGCTTCCCTTACGGGCGGCTTTGCCTCCGGTTTTTCCGGACGCGCGGGCTCTCCCTGCTGTCCAAGGCCTTCATGTATACCGGCCGACTCCGGTCTTGGGGGCTGCTGCATCGGTACTCTCTGAGCGTTCTGCGGCGGCTGCGTGGGTACCCTCTGTCCGTTCTGCGGCGGCTGCATGGGCACTCTCTGGCCGTTCTGCGGCGGCTGCATGGGCACTCTCTGGCCGTTCTGCGAAGGTAGCGGTCCCGCGGGCATCGGCCGCTCCTGCATCATGGGCCGTCCCTGCGGACGCTGTCCCTCCTGCTGTAAGGGCCTTTCTCCTGAGGACACAGCCTCCTGCGGCCTCTGCTGTCCCCGTGGCGCGGACTGACCGGGGGGAACCACCTGCTCTCCCGGCCTTCGCTTAACCTCATACACAGACCGCCCCTGGGCCCTCTCACCGCTTACGCGCCCCGGCTCTCCTGCCTGCGGACCCATTCCGGAAACAGACCTCTGACTTATGGGCTCGGTCTCCTCCCCGGGCATCGCCGGCGGATCTGCCAGCTTCATATTCATCTGGCTCTGATAAAGGCTGCTTACGCTGGCAGCGCTTCTTCCGCTCTTTAATTCCTCAGGCGTACCGGTTCTCTTCCTTCTCCGCCTTACCTTTTTTACATCTGTATCCTGTGCCAATTTCTACTCCCTATCTTGGCTTTGTAAAGCACGCTGTCTTTCCGTAATAATCGGTTCCGGTCTCCTCCCTGAAGCGGGCAAGAAAGCTCCCCGGATCCTTTATGACCTCATACATGGTGTAAAAAGCCATGAGGATCATCTCATTCCTGTCATATTTGAGCCCGAACCTTCCCTCGTCAAGGGCAGCCTTAAACCTGTCCGTCTGCCATATGAGTATATCCGTAACGGTGATGCCCTGAACGCTTAAGCTGCAGAGGAAATCATCCTTATCATAAAAATACTTAAATTCCTCATACAGCGCAGGGTATTCCTCAAACCGCCGAAACAGCTCGTCAAGAAAGCTCCTGTCCTTCCCGCAGGAAGCACAGAGCCCCGACGCCCACTCATATATTTCCTTTTCATTATCCATAGAAAAATCCATGTCAGTATTTTCCTTTCCTATTATAAGGAAATTATCCGCTCAATACCTGAACCTTAAGCAATAGCGTATCATTATACCATTTTATTTTCAACAATAAAAAAACGAAATGACTTTAATTCAGCATTCATTTTATTTTTTTTCATGCTTTCAGTCTAGGAGAAGGTCAGGAAGAAAGCCTCACTCCCGTTCGCTTGAGGCTGTAATATTATGTTTGTTTATTTGAACATTATAAATTATTACGTTCGATTATATTGACATTATCCTGAAGGCGGTTTATAATGAACCCGGTTGTAGGGAGTTTTATATAAATTGGGGAGTATGGGTGTTACTATTCGCGGTATATTATCCATACCGTGAATAGTAACGATCACCGTAAGGTCTCCTTACACCGCAGCATGCAAAGTGGAAATGATCCGTTCGATGGATCGAACGGATCGGCGTGAACTGAAGTTCACACCTAAGCGCACGAACCAATTCGATATTTGCTTCGCAAATGTCGAATAAGCTTCTTCGAAAATCGGCGCAGCGTTGAGGGTTTCGCTTAAGGGCAGTGCTTGGGACAGCTGCCCGCAATGTATCTTAAGGGGTCAGGGATGCAGAAGGCGGTAAATCTTCAGCCGGCGACTGTGAAGATCCTTGGCGAGATGGGCGAACAGATAAAGCTCGCGAGACTGAGGCGGAAAATGCCGGTTGAGGATGTGGCAAAGGCTGCCGGTATAAGCCGGACGACGGTATGGGCCATCGAAAAGGGCTCTCAGGCCGTTTCCATCGGGGCTTACGCGGCGGTACTCCATACTTTGAATGAAATAGATACGGATCTTTTGCTTATAGCGAGGGAGGATTCCTACGGAAGAAGGCTCCAGGATGAGGAGCTTTTAAGAAAGAGGGCTCCTAAGAAAAGCGTGCAGAAGAAAGAATAAAGCCGGACAGATATTATGCCCGGCTTTTTTTGTTGACTTTATCCGATATAAGAGATATGATGCACCTCATCCCGGTAATGAACTATACCGTTATCAGGTGAAGATGGTGATAAATGATATGCTTGGCTTTCACGGTACATCGGTAAACGAGCTTGCGGAGTCCTTCAAGAACTGTATCAATAACTATATAGAATGGTGTAATGAATCCGGAAAACAACCGGAAAAAGAGTTCAGAGGATCATTTAACATAAGGATATCCCCAAGAGCACACCGTGAGGCAATATTGGAGGCTGCGGCCGACGGTATATCCTTAAATCAGTTTGTGGCGGATGCAATAGACGAAAAGCTCGCAAGAAGGAAGGAAGCATCGGCTGTCAATTAATGCCGCAGCCTAATATCCCAGCGCCACAACTACATAGGTATAGTTTCCCCAGGTATAATAGGAGGCTCCGATATTGCGGAAGTTTTCGTCCATCAGGTCCCTCCTGGTGGTGGTATAGTTCTTAAGGCCGTTAACCGCGGCAACAGCCGACGATCCCTTCGGCAGGACCGCGATCCCCTCCGACCTGTAGTATTCCGGGGCAACGGAGGTATAGGGCGAGCCGTCCGGCCTTACATTCATAAAGGAGTAGGATATCTCCTTGCTCCTTACGTCCGCCACCTTGCAAAGGCCCGTATTCTTGACGCAGGCAGGGATATTGTATTCGGCCCTGGCCTGGTTTACCGCGGCAATGATATTATCGCATTCCGCCGCGGAATACTCACCGCCCTTGTTCACAAGGCACCTGTCCACCTCAAAGGACTGGGGGGTAGCCGCCCTTACGTCAACGATGGCCGTCGCGGAATAGTCCGTTCCGCTTATGGAGGCGGTTATGGTGGTGGTCCCGGCCTTTATCCCGTCAACGGTGGCGGTATTCCCGTTTCCGTTCACAAGGGCCACCGAGGTGTCCCCGCTCTTCCATACAATGGTCCCGGTGCCGTTATACAGGGTCGCGTTCACGGTGGCGCTTCCGCCGGTATAGCTTGCCTGGGTCTTGTCTATATAGAGGATTATCTCCTCGGGCTTTATCGAAATCCCCTTAGCAGTTGCAGGGGTCACCGGGGTAGAAGTATCCTCCTCCTTCGGCTTTTCCTGCTCAGATGAAGAGGTCTGCGCCGCATTAAAGGCGGGGATGTCTGCGGGAAGGTTGTTTCCCGTCACCGCATTAATATTGGAAGGGATATTTGCGGTCATCCCGCCGGTGTTCTGCTGCTCATTACCTATGGGCTGGTTTAAAAGCTCCTCCGAGGTCATTCCCGAAGACCCGGTGCCGGAGCCTGCGCCGGTGTCCGAGCCAGCGCCCGAACCTGAGCCGGTGTCCGAGCCTTCAGTACCCTCAAATTCAAAAGGAGGCGGCGTCTCTGTCGGCGCCGCACCTTCCTCGGAGGTCTCACCTGCGGCTGCGGCCTCATCCTCACCCTGGCCTTCCTTATTGCAGCCCGCAAGCGTTATGCATAACAATGTTATCAGTAATACCGCTCCAAACCTTATATAGCTTAAAATTCGTATCTTCCCAGCTACGAGAGACCCCATACAGACTACCTCACATAAACCGTTTAAATATGGCTCTTCCTATTTTATAGATCGGATTTTCAAATCTCCTTTTCACCCTTGAAAGCTCCTCCCTTATATGTATGCCCTGGGGACAGTACTGCTCGCACCTTCCGCATTTCTTGCACAGCCCCGCGTTTGAGGGATCCTTCTTCATGGAGGTGCACATAAAATATTCCCTGAAGCCGTTGAAATAGTTATCGGTATAGGAAACGTTAAGACAGCGGAAGCTTCCGGGGATATCCACTCCGAAGGGACAGGGCATGCAGTAGGAGCAGCCCGTGCAGGGCACCTTTATAACGTCCTTAAAGGATTTTCTCACCTTTTCTATGGTCGCAAGATCCCCCGGTGTCATGGAGCCGGGCTCCGTTTCCGAAGCGATGCGTATATTTTCCTTAAGCATTTCCATGGAGTTCATGCCGGAAAGGATGACAGATACCTCCTTCTGGTCAAGGAGCCACCGAAAGGCCCATTCCGCGGCGCTGTACCCCCTTGCGGATTCCGAAAATGCCTCTATCGCGCCCCTCGGAAGATCGTTTGCAAGCCTTCCGCCTCTTAAGGGCTCCATTATGATGACAGGTATCCCCTTTTGTGCGGCGGCCGTAAGCCCCCTTCTTCCGGCCTGAGAATTCTCGTCCATGTAGTTATACTGGATCTGGCAGAAATCCCAGTCGTAGGCATTTAAAAGCTCTATGAAGGAATCAGTGTTTCCGTGGTAGGAAAAGCCCAGGTTTTTTATGGTGCCCTTCTGCTTAAGGCCCTCAAGCCACTCAAGAGCGCCGTTTTCTATAAGCTGGTTCCAGGTCTTTTTATCGGGGAGCATGTGCATTAAGTAGTAGTCAATGTGATCGGTCCTTAAGCGCTTAAGCTGCTCGCTTAAGTTCTTTTCCATTTCCTCTCTGCTCTTCATCATATAATAAGGAAGCTTTGTAGCGATGTTTACCTTATCTCTGACTCCGTTCTTCTCAAGGATCGTTCCCAGAGCCTCCTCGCTCCCGTGATAGATATAAGCGGTGTCAAAGTAGTTGATCCCGGCCTCTATGGCATACATTATCTCCTTCTCGGTCTCCTCCATATCAAAGCCGCTGCCCTTTTTCTTAAAGCGCATACAGCCGAAGCCCAGAGCCGAAAGATCCTGTTTCCCGTTGTTGTTCCTGTACTGCATCATTCTATCCTTTTCCCGACGACCACCAGTCTCCCGTTCTCCACATGGTAAGCGCATACCGAAAGGGTAATGAATTCATCGCCGTAATGAGCCTCGACGCCCGTATCGTAAAGCGCCATTTCCTTTATATTATTATAGAAATCGTTGAATTCCTCCTCACTGTTCGCATTAAAGAACTTGTAATATTTAAAGACCTCGTCGTTTACCCTGTATACCTGCGAAAGAAAAACGGATACGATCTCATATTTTCTTTTTTCGTAGAGGCTTGAGTACTCTATTATGTTATGGGTCTTTTCATAATCCTGTGAGCGCCATTTGTCCAGGTCCCCGAACATGGCCCCGTTTTTCATGTTATGGCCGTGGATGATGAGGTTTGTGGAGGGAGCGGTGCCGTCCTCATAGTTGTTTTTAAGGGTGCCGGTTCCGGAGGTGGAATCGGTATCGAGTATCAGTGAGCCTTCAACGCTGTCCCTTTTATCGAAGTCCCTGTAGAGGTAGTATTCCTCATCCTCCATGGTCTGCATAACGGGATAGTCTATGACTGTATCCTCTATCCTAAGCCACCCTATGACGTCCTCGTTTTGGGCGTAGAGCTCTGACATGTTATCGAGCATAAGTGCCGGGGGAATGGAAACCTCAGGCTCTTCATCCTTATCGGGTATGACCTTGACCCCCGCGTTCTGCTCGTTAAAGGCCTGGGCCGCCTCCAGCCCTCTTTCTATCCTTGCCTTCTCTTCATCGTCCTCCCTGAGGCCTCTTAAGTTGCTGCCTCCCAGGAAGTATCTGATCCCGAAAAAGCATACCGCAAACAAAAGCCCCAGATATACCGACACAAAAAGCAGGGGGGTACCCCCATGCCTTGTACCCTCCGCTTTTTCTGTGCCGAGCATCGCCGGCAGCTTTTCTGTTGGATTCCTTTTAAGTGATCCGTCCATTTCCGTTACAGATGGTCTGACCTCTCTTAATCAATATCCCTCCGGGAATCATCCGTCTCATCCGAAAGGTCATTGACCGATCCGGTCATATCTCCCGCTTTTTCAGTGCCGCTTCTCATTGCCTTGAACATGTATACCGCCGCGATCCCCGCGCAGACCACCATCGCAAGCATTATATAAAGGAAGCGGTTGCCCTCTCCGGTCTTGGGAACGGCGTCCATGGTGTTTCCGCCGGTGCCTCCCGCATCCCCCGCGGCGTTTACCGGGGTGGTGGTCATGGAGGTGGTGTTTGTCATACTGGAGCCCATGGAGCT